>Ga0116187_1003566_pt1 | contig 14316 bp, 9 predicted proteins | sample AD_JPNNA6_MetaG_FD_89755 | JGI IMG/M metagenome (GOLD analysis project Ga0116187, IMG submission 89755) | Active sludge microbial communities of municipal wastewater-treating anaerobic digesters from Japan - AD_JPNNA6_MetaG | ecosystem: Engineered > Bioreactor > Anaerobic > Digestate | place... | reverse complement strand
CGAAGTCGAGGTACCCGAGCGGCTCGGTGAGGACGACCCCGGGCCTCGCCTCCAGCAGGCCCAGAAGCCCCGCTGCCTGGAGGCGAGCGCGAGTCCTCGCGTGTACGGGGAACACGACAGGTAGCCACTCTGCGATCCGCTGCAGCACCTCCGTGACCAGCGCCAGTCGCCCCGGGTCGTCGACGTTGCTGGGACGATGGAGCGTCACCAGCGCAAAGGCGCGACGGCTCATGGCCAACTGCTCCAGGATGCCGACGGTGACGGCGCAGCCGCGGAGTCTTTCCAGCGTATCGATCATCGTGTTGCCCACGAAGTGGATGCGTGCCGGCGATATGCCTTCGCGCAGCAGGTTGTCATTCGCACCAGCGAACGTCGTGAACAGCAGGTCTGCCACCTGGTCGGTGACCAGCCGATTCAGCTCCTCCGGCATCGAACGATCACCGCTCCGAAGCCCTGCCTCGACATGAGCGACGGCGATGTGCAGTTTGGCGGCGCACAACGCCGCCGCAAGCGTAGAGTTCACATCGCCGACGACAAGGACGATATCCGGCCGCTCCGCCAGCAACACCGGCTCAAGTCGACGCAACACTTCGGCCGTCTGTTCGGCATGGCTACCGGAGCCGACGCCCAGGTAGTGGTCAGGCTCGGGCAGGCCCAACTCGCGGAAGAACACGTCACTCATGCCCACATCGTAGTGCTGCCCGGTATGAACGAGTGACTGACCGAAGCGAACGGCGGCGCCGTCGCCTGCAGCGGAGGCGTTCCACTCCTCGACCGCCGCCATGATCGGCGCCATCTTCACGAAGTTCGGACGTGCGCCGACAACGTGCAGGATCCGTGCGCCCACTGCGCCGCCGTCGCGCCTCCCGGGCGTCATCGCCACGACCTTGTACGCTTGGAGACAGCGAAGCGCGTCAGTACGCACCGCGCTTCGACAACACCGCCGGAAGGGTCTGCAGCAGCAGCTTGACGTCCCAGCTCAGACTCCAGCCAGTGACATACATGTAATCGAGCTTCACCATCTCGTCGAAGGGGATGTCACTGCGTCCGCTGACCTGCCAGAGACCGGTGATGCCGGGCGTGATGTCGAGGCGCTTCCGTGCCCACCCTTCGCACTGCCTGGCCTCTTCGACCAACAACGGGCGCGGTCCCACGAGGCTCATGTCGCCCTTCATGACGTTGAGGATCTGGGGCAGCTCGTCGAGGCTCCAGCGCCGCATCCAACGGCCGCCGCGCGTCATACGCGGGTCCTCCTTGATCTTGAACATCGGGCCTGAGTACTCGTTCGCGTCGGTCAACTGTTCGCGCATGCTTTCGGCGCCGACGCGCATGGAACGCATCTTCAAGATGTGGAAGACCCTCCCGCCACGGCCCATGCGCTCCTGGAGGTAGAACACAGGGCCTCGGGAATCGAGCTTCACGATCAACGCGAGGACGCCGATCACCGGCAAGGCGGCGAGGCAGACGAGCCCGCCGGCGATCAAATCGAAGACGCGTTTCACGGCACAGTTGAACGGACTGAGTTCGACGTGGGCGACATCGAGGAGCGGGATGCCCTCGATCTCATCGAGGTCAGCGCGGGGGCTGATGACCTCGAAGAGGCGGGGCACGATGTTGACGGGCACGTCGGCGTCGGTGCACGTCCGCACGACGTCCAGAAAGCGCTGGTGGTGAGCCTGCGAGAACGCCACGATCACCCGGGTGATGCGCTGCGCGCGGATGACCGCCGCGAGGTCGTCGAGCGCCCCCAACACCGGCGGCGACGGACCGTCGCCGTTCTTGCGCGGCCTGCCGTCGTCGAGGAAGCCGGCGACTTCCATCTGGAGGTCGCTGCGGCGCCGCAGTTTGGCGGCCACAAGGTGGCCGACCTCTCCGGCGCCGACGACCAGCACCCGTTCCGTGAGCGCCGAGTCAGACCGGGACAGGCGTCGTGAGACCCAACGCGCCGTCGGAACAGCGACAACCGCGACCACCCAGAACACGACGACCGGGCCGATGCTCTCCGTCGACCGCGTAATGGCATACAGCGCGACCAAGCCGACCCAGCACGCGGTCGTCAGCGCCGTGAACCCCTGAAGGGCTTCACTCAGCGTCGACCGACTGATGCCCTGGCGCGGCTTGCGATAGAGACCGATCGCGTAGAAGACGAACATGGTCCAAGCCGCCAATGTCACCAGTGCGACGAGGACGGCGCGGTCATCCAGGCCGGGCTCGCCACCCCGGCTCATGCCGAGCAGCACCCTCCCCTGCGTGGTCGACGCCACGGCCGTCGCGAGCACAGCAAGCGTCAAGGCGACGAGATCGGCGCCGACAGCCGCCCTGACGCGCGCGACGCCGGGCTTCGGGACCGGCGCGACGCGCGGGGCGCCTATCTGGACCGCGGATTCCTCAGAGCGTGTCGCACCCGTCCCAGGCGCGGCCGCAGGGGACGCCCACTTCCCAGCGATCCCGTTCGCCACCGATCCGCCCCCTTCAGACACCTCACCGGCCTCCGACGCGCAGCCTAAAAGACTGCCCAACGGGGACCGGCAGGCTTGCCCGCGATTCTCTCCGGCCATCCTCCAGGGCCGGCACGACTACCGTGTGTATTCTAGACGGAACGCGTCCAGATGTGACCATTGGACGCGAAAGACGCGCGAGAATCCGTTTACGAAACTGACAGCATCCGTGGCAGTGACCTCTCAGAGCACCAAGTCGAGCGCCTCGATCGCCGTCGCCGCGCCGCCCTCGGCGGCGATCACGACGGCGTCGAGGCGCACCGGGCCGTTCTCCTCGACCTCGAAACGTTGCGGCATCCCGGTGACGAAGCGCTGCACGATGATGTCGGTGCGCACGCCGATCACCGACTCCAGCGGCCCGGTCATGCCGACGTCCGTGATGTAGGCCGTGCCGCCGGGCAGCACGCGCGCGTCGCTCGTCTGCACGTGCGTGTGCGTGCCGACGACGGCGGTGACCCGCCCGTCGAGGTAGTGGCCCATGGCGACCTTCTCGCTGGTCGCCTCGGCGTGCAGGTCGACGATCACGGTCGCGGCCTGCGTGTGCGCCTCGTCGACCAGCCGGTCGACGAGGCGGAACGGCGACAGGCCGCTACCCATGTACAGGTCGCCGGCCAGATCGACGACGGCGACCGGCGTCCCGTCGGCGGCCGGTCGCACCGTCAGCCCGCGCCCCGGGGACGCCGGCGGGTAGTTCGCCGGACGGACGATGCGCTCGTCCTCGGCGAGGAAGGCGAAGACCTCGCGCTGACGCCACACGTGGTTGCCGGTGGTGAGCACGTCCACCCCGTCGTCGAGGAGCTTGCGCGCGATCTTCGACGTGATGCCGGCCCCGTTGGCCGCGTTCTCGCCGTTGACGACCACGAAGTCGATGCCCTGCTCCGCGCGATAGCCGGGCAGCCACTCGAGGAGCGCGGAACGCCCGGGGCGGCCGAAGACGTCACCGACGAAGAGGAGCTTCACGTGAGGACCGTCCTGTCCGCGCCGCGCACCAGCGCCGCGCTCAGCCGCCGAGGAGGACGCGCAAGGCGCCCTGGGCGGCGCTGATGAGCGGCGACGGGTAGAGCCCGAGGACCAGGACGCCGAGCGAGGCGATCACCACGGCCGCGGCCGAGCCTACCGCCGGACCGGCGTCGTCGGCCACGAGCGTCGCCTCGGCGGCCGCCGCGCCGGCACCCGTCTCGAGGGCGCCCGCCGCCCCAACGGTGACCGGCGCGCCCGCGACCGTCGCGCCGGCTTCCACGGCGCCCGCTTGCACGGCGCCCGCTTCCGCCGCGCCGGCTCCAGCCGGCGCCACCCCGGGCGCCTCACGGAAGTACATGTACCAGACGACGCGCAGGTAGTAATACGCCGACACGGCGCTCATGATCACGGCGAGGACGGCGAGCCAAGTCATGCCCGCGTTCACGATCGCCGTGAACAGATACAGCTTGCCCCAGAAGCCGATGAGCGGCGGGATGCCGGTGAGCGAGAGCATGAACAGGGTCATGGCGATCGCCGTCCAGGGCATCGAGCGCGCCAGGCCGGCGACCTCGTCGAGCGTGTAGCGGAAGGCGCGCCGGTTACGGATCCAGACGAGGATGCCGAAGGCGCCGATGTTCATGAACGCGTAGGCGCCGAGGTAGAAGAGCACCGCGCTGGAGCCGCTCGTGTCCAGGACGCGCTCCCCCGACGCGCCGACGGACACGTTCCCCGCACCCACGGCGATGAGGCCCAGCAGGATGTAGCCGGCGTGGGCGATGCTCGAGTAGGCGAGCATGCGTTTGAGGTTGCGCTGCGGCAGGGCCAGGGCGTTGCCGACGATCATCGTCAACACGGCGAGGATGGTCAGGATGGCCGTCCACACCTCCGGCGCGCTGATCACGGCCACCGTGAACAGCTTAAGGAAGCCGACGAAGGCGCCCGCCTTGATACCGACCGACATGAACGCCGTGACGGGGGTCGGCGCGCCCTCGTACACGTCGGGCGCCCACCAGTGGAAGGGGACCGCGGCGATCTTGAAGCCGAAGCCGACGGCGACGAGGACGAGGGCGACGATCACGAGGCCGCTCTGCGCGTCGGCGCCGAGGTTGTTGAGCCCGGCGGCGATGCTGGCGTAGTTCGTCTGACCGGTGGCGGCATAGAGGAGGGCGAGGCCGAAGAGGAGGATCGCCGACGAGAAGGCGCCGTTGATGAAGTACTTGATCGCCGCCTCGCCCGAGCGCTCGTCGCCGCGGATGAAGCCTGCGAGGACGTAGGTCGGCAGCGACATGAGCTCGAAGGCGACGAACAGGGCGATGACGTCGATCGAGATCGCCATGCCGATCATGCCGGTGATGACGAGGAGGAGCAGGCCATAGAACTCGCCCATGGCGTCGCGACGCTTCTTCATGTAGGCGTCGGACAGCATGATGGTGAGCACGCCGATCACGCAGAACAGCAGCGTGCAGTAATAGGCGAACTTGTCGAGCGCGACCATCGAGGCGAAGCCCGACTCGGCCGTGCCGCCGCCGAACAGGCCGGATCCTGACCCGCTGACGAAGTCCCACACCGACCCGATCGCGCCGACGTCGATCCACTGCGCGGTGGCCACCGCCGCGGCGACGACGAGGCCGGCGGCCGCGATCCAGGGAAGGACCCATTTGCGGCCGCCCACCAGCGTGTCGGCCATGAAGACGACGAGGGCGGTCGCGGCGACGACGACGCCGGGAAGGATCACCATCACGTCGTTGTTGGCGCCGCTCATCTAGAAGAGCCCTTTCGTCGCTTCGATCAGGTGGGCCACGGCGCCGTCCCGCGCGCTCTCGATCGAGGGGCCCATCTGCTGCAGGATGTACTGCACCGGGGTGTGGAGGAAGTCGAGGAACGTGTTCGGGTAGACGCCGATCCACACCGCGAGCACGACCAGCGGCAGGAGCGAGACGATCTCGCGCGGGCTGATGTCGCGCAGCGAGACGGCCGGCATCACGCCGGCCTCGCCGCGGTCGTTGAACATCGTGCGCTGGTACATCCACAGCAGGTAGCAGGCCGCGAGGATGATGCCCAGGGCGCCGATCGCCGCCAGCGCGTGTGAGTACTCGAAGAGGCCGAGCAGGCTGAGGAACTCGCCGACGAAGCCGTTGAGCCCGGGAAGACCGAGGGACCCGAGAGTGAAGAACAGGAAGAACCCGGCGAAGACGGGCAGCGGCGTGGCGAGCATGCTCATCTCGGCGATCTGCCGCGTGTGCGTACGTTCGTAGAGATAGCCCACCATGAGGAAGAGGGCGCCGGTCAGGACGCCGTGGTTGAACATGACGAGCACGGCGCCTTCCATGCCGGCGGCGTTGTCGGCCACGGCGATGGCGGCGAAGATGCCGGCGGTGACGAAGCCCATGTGGCTGACGCTCGAGTAGGCGATCAGCTTCTTGAGGTCCTTCTGCACGAGCGAGACCGCCGCCCCGTAGATGATGGCGACCACGGACAGACCCGCGACCAGCGGCACGAAGTCGACGGCCGCGTCGGGGAAGAAGGGCAGGCAGAAGCGCAGCATGCCGTAGGCGCCCATCTTCAGCAGCACGCCGGCCAGGATCACCGACCCTGCCGTCGGCGCCTCGACGTGGGCGTCGGGCAGCCACGTGTGCAGCGGGAACATCGGCACCTTGATGGCGAAGGCGAGGAAGAAGGCGAGGAAGGCCCAGAACTGCAGGTGGTACGGGTAGACGACGTCGCTCAGGGCGCGGATGTCGAAGGTCAGGCCCGCGCCCTGGCCGTTGACGTACCACACGACGGCGACGATGGCGACGAGCATGAGCAGGCTGCCGACGAGCGTGAAGAGGACGAACTTGATCGCCGCGTAGATCTTCCGCGGCCCGCCCCAGACACCGATGATGAAGTACATCGGCACGAGCATGGCCTCCCAGAACACGTAGAACAGGACGAGGTCGGTGGCGCAGAACACGCCCGTCATGCCCGTCTGCAACAGCAGCAGCGAGACGAAGAAGCCCATCTCGCGGTCCTTGATGTAGTGCCAGCTCCCGATGATCACGATGAACCCCAGGAGGGTGGTCAATAGGAGCATCAGGGCCGCGATCCCGTCGATGCCGAGGCTGTAGTGGATGTTGAAGCGCCTCACCCACATGACGTCCTCGACGAACTGGAGCTGCGACGCCGACTTGTCGAACACGAAGAGCACCCAGACCGTGAGGGCGAACGCGGCCAGCGTGGTCGCCAGCGAGATCACCTTGTAGGTGGTCGGCCACCAGGTCTGGCGCCTCACCGCCCCCTCGACGGCGCCGTCGGCGCCGAGTCTCGCGGCGGGACGGCGCAGCAAGTCGATCACGAGGATGAGGACCACGCCCGCCAGGGGCAGGAAGGTGATCACCGAGAGGACCGGGAAGCCGATCTGATCCTGCCAGCTCATGGCGTCAGATCCCCCAGACCCAGCCGACGATGACGACCAGCGCCAGGGCGCCGGCGAGGATGCCGAAGGCATAGTTGTGCACGCGTCCGGTCTGCAGCGGTCGCAGGCGGTCGCCGAACCAGCCCCAGAGGCGCGCGATCCCGTTCACCGCGCCGTCGATGACATGGACGTCGAAGCCCGTCCACAGGAAGCGCGAGAAGGCGATCGTGCTGCGCACGGGGACGACCTCGTAGATGTCGTCCATGTACATCTTGCGCAGCGAGGCCTCGTAGGCCCACGGCACACGCGCTGCCAGACGCTCGGGCAGCTCACGCCGCCGCAGGTAGAGGACGTAGGCCAGGTAGACGCCCAGCAAAGCCACCGCCAGCGAGACCGCCATGAGAGCGCCGCCGGTCCCCAGCCACTCGAACTCCTCGTGTTCGACGGCGAAGAACACCGGGTCGAGGAAGCGGTGGATCCAGCCCGCTTCGGGCGGCCAGCCGACGACGGCGCCGACGGCAGCCGCCGGGATCGCGAGCAGCACCAGCGGGACGGTCATGACCTTGGGCGACTCGTGGATGTGGGCTTGCACCTCAGCGTCGGCGCGCGACTCGCCCCAGAAGGTCATGAACATCATGCGGAAGGCGAACACGGCCGTGAGGAACGCGGTGACGATGCCCACCAGCCAGACCACGTAGTAGCCGTGGGCGAAGGCGCCGCCGAGGATCTCGTCTTTCGCCCAGAACCCGGAGAGCGGGAAGATGCCGACGAGCGCGACGGCGGCGATCAACATCGTCCAGAACGTGACGGGGATGCGCGTTCGCAAGCCGCCCATCTTGCGCATGTCCTGCTCGCCGCCCATGGCGTGGATCACCGAGCCCGAGCACAGGAAGAGCAGGCCCTTGAAGAAGCCGTGCACGAACAGGTAGAAGATGCCGGCCACCCAGGCGCCGGCGCCCAGGGCCATGAACATGAAGCCCAGCGACGAGATGGTGGAGTACGCGATCACCTTCTTGATGTCGTTCTGGGTGATCGCGATACAAGCCGCGAAGATCGCCGTGAACGTGCCCACGACCATCACGACGAGCATCGCCGTCTCGGACTGCGCGAAGAGCGGGTACGCCCGCGCCACCATGTAGACGCCGGCGTTGACCATCGTCGCGGCATGGATGAGGGCGCTGACCGGGGTCGGGCCTTCCATGGCATCGGGCAGCCACACGTGCAGCGGGAACTGCGCGCTCTTGCCGACCGCCCCGGTGAAGAGGAGCAGACAGATCCACAGGAGGGTCCCCGCACCGATCGTCTCGGCCTTGTCGAAGACGCCGGCGAACTGCAACGTCCCGGTCGTGACGAGCACGAGGAACATGCCGAGCGTGAAGCCGAAGTCGCCCACGCGGTTGACGAGGAAGGCCTTCTTGCCCGCCTGGCTGGCGCTCTTCCTGTCGAACCAGAAGCCGATCAGCAGGTACGAGCACAGCCCGACGCCCTCCCAGCCGAGGAAGAGCAGGAGGAAGTTGTCGGCCAGGATCAGCATGTACATCGCGAACATGAAGAGGTTCAGGTAGGCGAAGAAGCGGTAGTAGCCGCCGTCGCCGCGCATGTAGCCGATCGAGTAGTAGTGCGTCAGCATGCCGATGATGCCGACGACGAGCAGCATGATGCCGGTGAGGGTGTCGACCTGGAACCCCCATGACGCGTGGTAGCGCCCGGCGACGATCCACGAGAACGCGTCCCAGACGAACGGCTCCTCCTGGTGCTGGAAGACCCACCCGAAGGCGTAGACGGCGAGGGCAGCCGTGACGGTGACGAGGGCGACGGGCACGATGTGCGCCTTGCCGCCCATGCGCTTACCGAACAGAAGGGTCGTGATGAAGCCGACCAGCGGCAGCAGGACGATGAGGATGACGGCGATCTTCATGGAGTCGGCGGCTTCCACGCCTGCATCAGCCCTTCATCTCGTCGAAGTGGTCGTTCTCGACCGTCCGCTTCGCCCGGTAGTTGGCGATGACGATCCCGAGGCCGACCGTCACCTCGGCGGCCGCGAGCGTGATCACGAAGAGCGAGAACAGCACGCCCGCGCCCTGGCTGCCGGCGCGGAACTGGGCGATGGCGACGAGGGCGATGTTGACCGCGTTGAGCATGAGCTCGAGGCTCATGATGACGACGATGGTGTTGCGGCGCGCGAGCACGCCGAACGCGCCGATGCAGAAGAGCAGCATGGCGAGGAGCAGCCACCAGTCGAGCGGGCTCATCGTTTCTCCCCCTGCCGGCGGGCCAGGACGATGGCGCCGATCATGGCCGCGAGCAGCACCAGCGACACGAGCTCGAACGGGAACACGTAGCGGTTGAAGAGCAGGCTCGAGAGCGCGTGCACGCTGAGGTTCAGCGACGTGTCGCCGACGTCGACGAGCTCGGTCGACACGACCATCACCGTCATGACGACGGCCGCGGCCACGGCGAGCGGCGCGGCAAAGATCGCCTGACGGTGGAAGAGCTGCCCGTAACTCTGCTGCACCTCGGTGAGCATGATGGCGAACAGGATCACCACCGAGGTGGCGCCCACGTAGATGAGGATCTGCACGATGGCGACCAGCTCGGCGTTGAGCAGCGCGTAGGCGAAGGCCACGCCGAGGAAGCAGAACACCATGGACACGGCGCTGTAGATGATGTTGCGGAAGAGCACGACACCCAGGCCGCAGACGAGGATCCACGCCGCGATGACGACGAAGAAGAAGGGATGGAAGTCGCCGCCCGGCATCAGCCCTCCTTCGCCCCTTCGCCGTCGCCATCAGGTCCGAGGTCGATCGGGTCGTCGTCGATAGGCTCCCACACCCAGCCTTTGCCGAGCACGGCGTCGCGCACGTGCGGCACAAGGTCGGTGACCGTCTCGCGCAGCGGGTCGACGGGCACGGGCTCGCGGACGTACAGCGATTCACGCGCCAGAGTCGTGCGGCTGTAGCCGGCGAGCTCGAAGAAATCGGTCTGCTCGAGGGCGTCGTACGGGCAGACCTCGACGCACTCGCCGCAGAACATGCAACGGCTCTCGTCGAGGTCGTAACTGCCCAGCAGGCGCGGGTTCGTCTCGATGGCGCCCGTGGGACACGTCTCGGCGCACTTGCCGCAGGAGACGCACCCCACCATCTGCAAGGGGAGGTTGTCGGCCGTCGACACGATGGTGTCGAACCCTCTGCCCATGTTGTCGTAGCAGCTCGACCCCACCTCGAGACGACAGACCCTCACGCAGCGCCCGCAATTGATGCAGCGGTTGGGCTCGCGCATGATGAAGTCGTGACGGAAGTCGGCCGGGTGATCGTGGGCGTCGCCGCCATGGAAACGGTTCTTGAAGACCTCGTACTCGATCGAGTACCGCTGCAGGTCGCACTTGCCGTTGGCGGGGCAGTAGCAGTCGAGGCACAGCCCGGCGCCGCGGACAGCCTCTTCCTCGGGGAGACCGAGCTCGATCTGCCTGAAGTTGGTCTTGCGTTCCTCGGGCGAGAGCTTGGGCATCTCGGCGGGCGGTGACGGGTGCGAGACGTCGGTCGTCATGTCGATGAAGACCGGCGGGATCTCGGCCATACGGGCGATGCGCGGGTCGAGGTCGGTCTTGGCCGCGAGCGCCGTGAGGAAGGGCGACGCCTTGAGCTCGGCGAGCTGACGGGAGACCTCCCCCATGTCGACACCGCGCACGTACGCGTCCATGCTCCACGCCGCCTTCTTGCCCTGGGCGACGGCTTGGATGACGGTCTGCGCGCCGAGCACGGCGTCGCCGCCGGCGAAGATCCGCGGATCGTCGGCCTGCAACGTCCAGTCGTCGACCTGGATCGTGCGCCACTTGGTGCGCTTGACGCCCTGCTCCTCGCTCGTCCCGTCGAGCTTGGGATACTGACCGATGGCGGCGATGACCTGGTCGCACTCGACGGTGAACTCGGAGCCCTCGATGGGCACAGGGCGGCGGCGCCCGGAGGCGTCCGGCTCGCCGAGCTCCATGCGCTGCATCTCGATGCCGACGACCCTGTTCCTCTCGTCGGTGAGGACACGCACCGGAGCCACCAGGAGCTCGAGCCGGACGCCCTCCTCCTCGGCCTCGTCGACCTCGGTGGCGTGCGCCGGCATCTCCTTGCGCGAGCGGCGGTACAGGCAGGTGACCTCCCTGGCGCCCTTGCGGATGCTCGTGCGACAGGCGTCCATGGCGGTGAAACCGCCGCCGATGACGGCCACCTTCTCGCCGACGTGGACCTCGCCGGTACGCTCGAGCTCGCCGAGGAAGTCGATCGCCGTGACGACGCCGTCGGCGTCCTCGCCGGGGATGTTCATAGTGTTCGAGTTGAAGGCGCCCAAGGCGAGGAAGACGGCGTCGTACCCCTGCGCGAAGAGGTCCTCGAGCTGGAAGTCGGCGCCCAGTCTGCTGTCGACCTGCAGCTCGACGCCCATGCGCCAGAGGATGTTGAGCTCCTTGTCGAGGAGGTCGCGCGGCAGGCGGTAGCTCGGGATGCCGTAGCGCAGCATGCCGCCCGGCTTGGGCAGGGCCTCGAAGATCTTGACCGAGTGCCCTTCGAGCCGGGCGTAGAAGGCTGCGCTCAGTCCGGCAGGCCCGCCGCCGACGATGGCGATGCGCTTGCCGGTATCGGCCTTCGGCTCGACGGGGAGCAGGAGCTCGCCGGTCTGCTGTTCCTCGAGGCACTGGTCGCCCATGAAGCGGTGCAGCCAGCAGATCGTGATGGGGTGCTCTACGAGCTGACGACGACAGGGACCCTCGCAAGGCCGTGGGCACACGCGCCCGAGGATGGACGGGAAGGGAAGGTCCTCGCGCAGCTTGCGCACGCCGTTCTTGTAGTCCTTGTGGGCGATGAAATCGAGGAACTGCGGGATCTTGATGTGCGTCGGGCAGGCGTCGCGACAGGGCGGCGTGCAGAACGAGTTGTGGTCGCTGAGCAGCAGTTCGAGATACAGGTGCCGCATCGCGCGCACCTTGTCCGACTGCGTCTGCACGACCATCCCCTCGGCGGCCGCCGTCGAGCAGCTCGGCGCCATCTTGCGCGCGCCCTCGACCTCGACGAGGCAAATGCGACAGGCGGCGGTGGCCGGCAGGCGCGGCTCGTAGCAGAGGGTCGGGATGTGGATGCCGACCCTCTGCGCCGCTTCAAGGATCGTGTCGCCGCGCTCGCAGACGACCTGCTGGCCGTCGATCGTCAGGGTGACCTGCTCGGGCCGGTCCGCCTGGATATGGACGAGCTCCCTGGTCGTCGTCGCCATCAGGCGTCCTTTGCCGCAGCGCTCGTCGGCGCGCTCCCCGAGCGCACGACGACGGCCTCGAACTTGCACACCTGGCGGCAGGTGTCGCACTTGATGCAGGCCGCGGGGTCGATGACGTGGGGCTGCTTGGGCTCCCCCGTGATCGCCTGCGTGGGGCACTTCTTGGCGCAGAGGCGGCAGCCGGTGCAGGCCACGGGGTCGATGGCGTAGGTGATGAGCGCCTTGCAGACCCCGGCCGGGCAGCGCTTCTCGCGGATGTGGGCCTCGTACTCGCTGCGGAAGTAGCGGATCGTCGTGAGGACGGGGTTGGGGGCCGTACCGCCGAGGGCGCACAGGCTCGTCCTCTTGACCGTACTCGCCAGACTCTCAAGGCGCTCGATGTCCCCCTCGCGGCCCTCGCCGGCGCGGATACGGTCGAGGACCTCGAGCATGCGCTTCGTGCCCAGGCGGCAGGGGACGCACTTGCCGCAGCTCTCCTTCTGCGTGAAGTCGAGGAAGAAGCGCGCCAGGTCGACCATGCAGGTCGTGTCGTCGACCACGACCAGGCCCCCGGAGCCGACGATCGCCCCGGTGGCGGCGAGGCTCTCGTAGTCGATCGGGGTGTCGAGGAGGGCGGCCGGCAGGCAGCCCCCGGAGGGGCCGCCGAGCTGCACCGCCTTGAAGGCGCGGCCGCCGCGGATGCCGCCGCCGACGTCGAAGATGATGTGCCGCAGGGTGGAGCCCATGGGGACCTCGGCGAGGCCGCCGTTCACGACCTTGCCGGCGAGGGAGAAGGCCTTCGTGCCGCGGCTGCGCTCGGCCCCCAGGGCGGCGTAGGCCGCGGCCCCGTGGCTGACGATCCAGGGCACGGTCGCCAGGGTCTCGACGTTGTTGATGTTCGTGGGCTTGCCCCAGAGGCCGGAAACCGCCGGGTAGGGGGGCCGCGTGCGGGGCATGCCGCGCTTGCCCTCGAGGGAGGCGATGAGGGCGGTCTCCTCGCCGCAGACGAAGGCCCCGGCGCCCTCCTTGATGTGGACGCCGAAGCGGAAGCCGCTGGCGCAGGCGTCGTCGCCCAGGTAGCCCGCGGCCTCGGCGTCGGCGATCGCCTGGCGCAGGCGGCGCACGGCGAGGGGGTACTCGGCGCGCACGTAGATGTAGCCCTCGTGGGCGCCGATCGCGTAGCCCGCGATGAGCATCCCCTCGAGGACGGCGTGGGGGTCGCCCTCCATGATCGAGGCGTCCATGAACGCCCCCGGGTCGCCCTCGTCGCCGTTGCAGATGAGGTACTTCTCGTCGCCCGGGCTGGTGCGCGCGAACTGCCACTTCACCCCGGTGGGAAAGCCGGCCCCGCCGCGGCCGCGGATGCCGGAGTCGGTGACCTCGGCGATCACCGCCTCGGGGGTCATCGTGGTGAGCGCCCGCTGCGCCGCCGCGTAGGCGCCGCGGGCGCAGGCCTCGGCGAGGTCCTCGGGGTCGATGACGCCGACGTTGCGCAGGGCGATGCGCGTCTGGGCGCGGTAGAAGCCGATCTCGTGCCAGTCGGGGACGGGGGCGCCGGTGGCCGGGTCCTTGTAGATGAACCGCGCCACGGGGACGCCGCCGGCGAGGTGCTCGCCGACGACGGTCGCCACCTGCTCGGGGCGGAGCTTGACGTAGAGGGTGGTGTCGGCGGCGACGGCGAGGGGGGCCTGGGAGCAGAGGCCGTGGCAGCCGCTCTTGCGGACCTCGACCTTGTCCTCGAGGCCGGCCGCGCGGACCTCGGCCACGAAGGCGTCGTAGACGGCGAGCGAGCCGGCGAAGACGCAGGCCGTGCCGGCGCAGACCGAGACCCGCAGGCGGCCGTCGCCGAGGGCAGCGACGCTGACGTCGCCGGCGGCGTCCGGGCTCTCGTCGCGGGGGACGGGCGCGCTCGGGGGGGTGTCCTCGCTCACCGGCGCCTCACCCCCTCTGCGCTCCGACCCGGGCCATGAGCTCGCGGATGATGGCGCGTGTCTTGTCGGGGGTGAGGTTGCCGTAGGTCTCCTCGCCGATGCGCATCACCGGGGCCTGCGAGCAGGCCCCCATGCAGGCCACCGAGCCGAGGGTGAACTCGCCGTCGGCGGTCGTCTTGCCGGCGGCGATGCCGAGCTCCTCCTCGAGGGCCTCGGTGATGCGCTCGGCGCCGGCGACGTGGCAGGCGGTGCCGTGGCAGACGTCGATGAGCCGGCGGCCGACGGGGGAGAGGCGGAACTG
>Ga0116187_1003565_pt1 | contig 14317 bp, 19 predicted proteins | sample AD_JPNNA6_MetaG_FD_89755 | JGI IMG/M metagenome (GOLD analysis project Ga0116187, IMG submission 89755) | Active sludge microbial communities of municipal wastewater-treating anaerobic digesters from Japan - AD_JPNNA6_MetaG | ecosystem: Engineered > Bioreactor > Anaerobic > Digestate | place... | reverse complement strand
TTGCTGCTCGCCCATGAACGCCTGGACCCCGCCGCGTTCGCGAAGCTGTGGAACGCCCTGATCGATGCCGGCGACCCGGGCATTGAGATCCTGCACGCGTACACCGTCAAGGAGAACCTGCGCCACCTGCTCGCGCTGTCAGGGACCAACCCTGAACGCTCGCTCATCCGCGACCGGTTGTGGCGCCTGTACGAGCAGGCCGCCACCTCGACCTCCCCGGAGGTGCACCGCTTCGCCGCGACCGTCGAGCAGTGGTGGCCAGCGATCGAGGCCGCGATCATCACGAACTACTCCAACGCCCGATCCGAGGGCTACAACCGCCTCGCGAAACACCAAGGCCGCAACGTGTTCGGCTACCGCAACGTGCACAACCACCGCCGCGCCGTACGCTGGGCCTGCACTCGTCAACACCGGCGAGCCTCAGCTGCGATCAGCAAGGTGCCCGGTCAAGTTCGATGAGCCACTTTGCTCGACCGCGCCACCTACGCCGACCGGCCATCGGCACTAGTCGCGAAGTACGACGCGCTTGATCGCCTCGGCCCGTGGCGTGTCGCGGTGTCGGCGTCCCTCGTCGACGACGGGCGGCACGAGTGCTGGCTCGATACGGCCCCGCGGCATCTAGCTTTGGACCCAGCCTCATGAGCGCCACTCGTGAAACCGTGACCCTGCCGTGCACGAAGTGCGGCGGGTCGGGTGTCCTGCCCGAGTTCCGGGGCGTCGACGGCGGGCGCTGCTGGGCGTGCGGCGGCACCAGGCAACGCACCATCCTTGCCGACTCCGCACGGGCCCGTAGGCGCCGCCAGGCTGCACGCGCTGTCGAGCGCGCAGCTCACGCCGCGGCCAACGCAACGGACCGTGAGCAGTCCTGGGCCCGGGCTCGAGAGGCGTTGCGCCCCCTGGTTGGCGACCGGGTCGACCTCGCGGACAACTCCGGCATCACGGTCGCGGGGTACCCGGACGGAGAGGCGCGCCTCAGGGGCCATCTGTTCGACGCGATCCTCCGGGTTCGAGATGGAGCAGACCCTGCTGCCGAGGCCGCGTGGATCCGCGACCAGGTCGAAGGAGCCGTGCTGTGGATCAACCGGGTCCGCCGCCAGTGCATCGCCTGTGAGGTGGCCGTGGGCCGCGGCCAGGGCATCGTCCTCGAGGTGGGTAACGACCAGTGGGTGCTGTGCTCCCACCACCGCCCTACGGGACTGGCCGAGGCGTCAGAAGTTGATTCATCGAGGCCCTCGTCGAGCGCGTGGCGCTGATGTGGCACCCCGGGTGAGCGAGGCCCTGGCCTTGCCAGTGTGACTACACTGTACTCATCCGAATACATGGCTTTCAGGAGTGGTGATGACCACGAGCATTCGCATCCCCGAGGAGACGCAGCGCCGGCTCGACGACCTTGCCGCCAGGACGCACCGGTCCCGGTCGTTCTACCTGCGCGAGGCGATCGAGCGCGGACTGCCGCAGGTCGAGTGGGAGTACGACATCGCGCAACGAGCCGGCGAGGCTCGATCCGGTGCGGTGGCCACCGAGACCCTGGCCGAGGTGGTGGCAGAACTTGGCTTGGACCGTTGAGCTGCACCCAGACGCCTCCAAGTCCTTGCGCACCCTGGCCCGCAAGGACCGGCAGATGGCCAAGAGGGTCACCCACTTCCTGGCCGAGATCGAACGCTCCGAGGACCCCCGGGCACGCGGGAAGGGACTCTCCGGCCCGCTGACAGGCTTGTGGCGGTACCGAGTCGGAGTCTGGCGCGTTGTGGTCGACATCTACGACGACCGCCTGGTCATCCTGGCCCTCGACATCGAACACCGATCACGGGCGTACCGTTGACCACTGCTCAAGGGTGGCGCACCGGTCGTTGCTGAGGACGAGAGGATCCGAGCGCTCGCCGCGCTCGAGCGCTTGGGTTGCCTCACAGCGAGACATTCATTTCAGGATGAGTACTTCCAATGTGAGGTGACCCCGCTGGGAAGTGGACGTGCTCTCGCGTCCGGACATCTCCCTGGCGGATCGGGCTCTGGGCCAGGGCCAGCCGGCAGCCGTCACGAACATCGACCAGCGGGTCGGTGTCCTCGCGCACACCGTCACGAACCATGGCGCACTTCAGGTGGGAGACAACAACACTCAGACCGTGACGCTCACGCGAGAGCAGTCCTCCCAGCTCCTCTCGCAGCTGCCGGAGTTGCGGGAGTTGATCTCCGCCGTGAACCTGCCGCGCGAGATCTCCGACAGGCTTGAGTCCGATATCCATGAGCTTGAGCAGGTCGCGGAGCACGGGGGTGGGGTCGGGAGGGCGAGGGCTCTTCTGGGGGACATGGTGGAGGCGTCTGCGGTCGCAGCCAGCACCGACGCGGGTCAGCGACTGGGGGCGCTCCTTTTCAGCCTCATGGGTGGCCTCGCTTGATCCACCGCCGTGGGGGCGGGCGGGTCATCGGCGGCGTTTTGAGCGCAGGCGGATGCGGATGCGGATGGTGAGGTTTGCGGTGATTCCGCAGGGGCACTCGACGAGTGCAAGCATCGCACAAGGTCTCCACTGTTTTCGGGCTCATCCCAATCGAGGGTGTAGCGGTCGCGGTATAGATCCTTACGCCCCCGCTGCGTGACGCGTCACGTAGCCAGGCGATCGGGGCGGCTGTAGATCGACATGCTCGGATGCCGGGTGAACGCCACGAGCGTGATGCCGCGGTCCACGGCCAGGTCGACCGCCAACGACGTCGGGGCCCCCACCGCGACGACGGCCGGGATGCCGACGACGCTCGCCTTCTGGATGATCTCGAAGCTCGCCCGGGCGCTGACGACGAGCACGTGCCCGCCCAGCGGCAGTGACCCCACGCGGGCCGCGGCCCCGACGACCTTGTCGACGGCGTTGTGCCGCCCGACGTCCTCGCGCACGTGCAGCAGGTCACCGGATGCCGTCGCGAGACCGGCCGCGTGGACCCCGCCGGTGCGCTCGAAGACGGGTTGCTGCTGGCGCAGGACATCCGGGAGCCCGGCCACCACCTCCGCCGAGAGGGAGAGCGGGTCGCCCGCCACGGCATACCGACTGCTCGTGCGCACGGCATCCACGGACGCCGACCCGCAGACCCCGCACGCGCTGGTCATGCCCTGCGTGCGCTCACGCGGGGCGCGGTGCAGCACGGCGCCCGGTGCCAGGGTGACGTCGACGACGTTGAAGGTGGGGGATCCGCTCTCGTCGAGGTCCGTGCAGTGCATGAGCGTCGCGACCTCGTCGGCGCCGTGGAGCAGGCCCTCCGTGAGCAGGTGCCCGATCGCGAGGTCGAAGTCGTCGCCGGGTGTTCGCATCGTCGTCGTGAGTGAGGTGTTGTCGACGCGGATCTCCAGCGGCTCCTCGACGGCGACGGTGTCCGTGCGCTCGACCCGGGCACCGCTGACGACGTCGAGTCGTGTCCGTCGAACGCGCGTCGTCACCCGGCCCATGGGCGTCATCCAAACACACGGACACCGCGGTGTTACGGGGTGCGGAACGGTGGCAGCGCTGCACACCTGACCGGGCCTACCGTCAGCCGCATGGACACCAACCCCGAGATCGGCCTGTCGATCGACGTCGACGGCATCACGACGAACTACCACCGTGCGGGCAGCGGCCCCGTCGTGCTGCTCGTGCACGGTTCGGGCCCGGGGGTCTCCGCGTGGGCGAACTGGCGGCTGACGATCCCGGCCCTGGCCGAGCACTTCACGGTCATCGCCCCCGACATCGTCGGTTTCGGCTTCACCGACCGGCCTGAGGGGTTCGACTACTCCCTGGACACGTGGCGGGCCCACCTGCTCGGCTTCGCCGACGCCCTCGGGCTCGACCGCTTCTCGATCGTCGGCAACAGCTTCGGCGGCGCGCTGGCCCTGTCGATGGCCGCCCACCAGCCCGAGCGGGTCGACCGACTCGTGCTCATGGGTGCCGCCGGGGTGCCCTTCCCCATCACCGACGGTCTCGACCGGGTCTGGGGCTACGAGCCGTCGCTGGAGACGATGCGTGGGCTGCTCGACGTGTTCGCGCACGACCCGGCCTTCGCCACCGACGAGCTCGCGGCGCTGCGGTACGAGGCCTCGGTGCGGCCGGGCTTCCAGGAGTCCTTCGCCGCGATGTTCCCCGCGCCGCGGCAACGCTGGGTCGACGCCCTCGCCACCCCGGATGACGTCATCGCGGCCCTGCCCCACCGCGCCCTGGTCGTCCATGGCCGCGACGACCAGGTCATCCCGCTCGCCAACGCCCACCACCTGCTCGAGCTCATCGACGACAGCCAGCTGCACGTCTTCGGCCGCTGCGGGCACTGGACCCAGATCGAACACGCCGCCGAGTTCAACGCTCTGGTGGCGCGCTTCCTGCGCTGAGGCAGACTGGGGCCATGGATGACCCCGATCCCGCGACGTCCGTGAGCCCGGTGCAGGTCACCCTTCACGGGGGTGACCTGCCGTGGCAGCCGGTGTCCCCGAACCTGACCCGGGTGCGTCTCATCACCCTCGCCCTGTTCGCGGTGCCGGCGATCATCGCCACGGTCGTCGTCGGGGTGCTGGTGACTCGCTGGGCGCTGCTCGGCACGGCAGCCGTCGTGCTCGTCGCGCTCTGGGTGGCGTGGCTCATCAGCCGACAGGTGAGTGCGATCAGCTGGGTCGAGCTCGACGAGGAGATCGTCATCCGCAAGGGCCGGCTCTTCCGCTCGCTCGTCAGCGTGCCCTACGGCCGCCTCCAGTACGTCGACATCCAGTCGGGGCCGTTGATGCGCGCCCACGGCATCGCCTCGTGCGAGATCCACACCGCCTCGCCGGAGAGCGGTGGGTCGCTGCCCGGCCTGCCGGTCGCCGAGGCCGAGGCCCTGCGCGAGCGCCTGTCCGCGCGCGGCGAGGCGCAACGGGCCGGCCTGTGACCGAGGCCGTCATTCGGGACGAGGAGTGGCAGCGGCTGCACCCGCTGTCGCCCCTGTTGCGCGGCGGCGTCGTGCTCATCGCGGTCATCGGGTACGTCGCCAGCCAGTTCTTCGACCGCTTCCTGAGCTCCATCAATCTGGACGGCATCCTGCCGGGGCCGGACATCGGGATCGGGCCGGCTGGGGAGGACGGCGCCCTCGAGCAGGTCGTCGCCCACCCGTTCCTCGCCCTGCTCGCCCTCGTGCTGCTCGTCGCCGGGGTCGCCGGCGTCAACTGGGTCGCCTGGCGCTTCTCCCGCTTCCGGGTGGCAGGGGGCCAGGTCGAGCTGCGCACCGGCGTGCTCTTCCGCCAGCACCGACAGGTGCGGCTCGAGCGGGTGCAGGCCGTCGAGCTGTCCCGCCCGATCCTGGCCCGGCTGTTCGGGCTGGCCAGCGTCGTCGTGCAGTCGGCCGGTGGTTCGGACTCCCAGCTCGCCCTGTCGTTCATCGACCTCAGACGTGCCGAGGCGCTGCGTGAGCACCTCCTGACCCTCGCGGGCCAGTCGGAGGTAGTTCTGGCTCCGGCCGATCAGGCCCTGGCAACCCCCCCGACCATGGGGGATGCCGTGCCGTCGCCTCGAGCGCCCGTCGTCGCCGTCCCGGTCGTCGAGGTGCCGAACGGGCGACTGTTCGTCGCGACGATCCTGCACGGCTCGACGATCTTCCTCGGGGCCGTGCTGTTCGGTGGGCTGATCACCGCGGGGGTGCTCAGCGTCGGCCCGCTGGCCCTCGCCGGGGTGCCGGCCATGCTGCCAGCGGCGTTCTTCATCGTCCTCGGCCGAGGCAAGGAGATGCTGACCCACGGCAACTTCCGCCTCGTCGACGTCGGCACCGGGGTCCGGGTGACCGAGGGACTGACGGACCTGCGGACGATGACCATCCCGTTGAACCGGGTCCAGGCGCTCGAGGTCATCCAACCCATCTGGTGGCGCCCGCTCGGCTGGTGGCGGGTGCGCGTCAACGTCGCCGGGGTGGGCTCCTCGGGCAGCGGCGACGGCGAAGGGGAGCGCGAGACGACGTTGCTGCCCGTCGGCACGCTCGACGACGCCCTGCGGGTGCTCACCCTGCTCGCTCCGCGGGTGCCCGCCTCGCGGTGGAACGACGCGGTCCTCGGCGAGGGGCCGCAGCGGGGCTGGCAGACCAGCTCCGCACGGGCCAAGCTGTTCGATCCGCTCTCGTGGCGGCGCAACGGCTGGTCGGACACCGACGGGGCCGTCCTGCTGCGCTCCGGGCGGCTCACGCGGCGCGCCATCGCCGTGCCGCACGCTCGCATCCAGTCGCTGACGCTGCAGCAGGGGTGGCTGCAGGCGAGTCGCCGCGTGGCGACCCTGCACGTCATCCCTGCTCCCGGCCCCATCAGCCCCGTCATCGACCACCTCGACACCGAGGCCGCCCACGACGCCTTCGATCGCCTCAACGAGCGGGCCCGTGACGCCCGCCGAGGGGCGGGACCAATTGACCCCCCGCTTGCACCCGACCCGGCCGGGTTGGTGGACTGGACCCAGCACCCGAGCGGTGTCCCCGAACCAGGAAGGCCCGACCCACTGTGAACACTCCCGCCCCGCCGCCGGTCGACCCGGGGCTGAACGGCTCCACCGCCGTTGCGCGCCTCGGCTTCACCCGCGACCAGGTGGTGCAGGAATTCGGTTACGACAGTGATGTCGACGACGAGTTCCGCTTCGCCGTCGAGGACCTCTGTGGCGCCGAGATGGAGGACGAGGACTACACCGGTGGTGCGGATGCCGTGCTGCTGTGGTTCCGCGACGGCGACGGCGACCTGGGCGACGCCCTCGTCGACATGGTCGGCGTGCTCGACGACGGCGGGTTCGTCGTCCTGCTCACCCCCAAGGCGTCGGCCGAGGAGGTCGACGCGAGCGACATCGACGAGGCCGCGGTCACCTCGGGATTGCACCCCGCAGGGACCTTCACCGCCTCCGAGCACTGGCGCGCGCACAAGCTCGTGGCACCCAAGGCGCCGGCCAAGCGGTAGCCCGCGCACGGCATCCGTGCGTCTGTCCCGTCTCAGTGGGTCTCCGGTGGGGCAGGTCGCTGGCAGGATGGACCCATGCCGTTGTCGACCCTGAACCCCCTAGCCGTCGGCCTGCGCGCCCCGGACTTCGCCCTGCGTGACCAGAACGGTGTCGAGGTGACCCTCTCGGGGCTGACGACGGAGAAGAACGTCGTCATCGTGTTCTACCCCTTCGCGTTCTCGGGCATCTGCACCGGCGAGCTCGACGAGATCCGCGACCACCTCGAGCGGTTCGTCTCCGACGACCTCCAGGTGGTCTGCATCTCCAGCGACCCCGTGTTCTCCCAGCGTGCCTGGGCCGACCAGCAGGGCTACTTCTTCCCGCTGCTCTCCGACTTCTGGCCACACGGCGAGGTCGCCCAGGCCTACGGCGTGCTCAACGAGCGCACCGGCGCCCCCGTGCGGGGGACCTTCCTCGTCGGCCGCGACGGGTTCGTCAAGTGGAGCCTGATCAACGGGCCCGGCGACCGCCGCGACTTCAGCGACCTCCCCGCCGAGGTCGCCGCCCTGCCCTGACGGCACGCCTGACACGGGTGCGCGCCCACCTGCCACAATGTGCGCGGACATCAGTGCTCCTTCGGGGGTCGAGGGTGTCCAGGGGCCTGTAGCTCAGCTGGTAGAGCGCCGCGTTTACACCGCGAAGGTCGTCGGTTCGATCCCGGCCGGGCCCACATGAGTGACGACGCCGACCTGACCCTGCGGGAGGTGCTCGACGTCATCGAGGGCCTCTACCCGCCGCACACCGCGCAGTCGTGGGACCGGGTCGGGCTGGTCACTGGGGACCCGCACCAGCTCGTGCGGCGCATCCACCTGGCGGTCGACCCGACCCTGGACGTCATCGCCGAGGCCCGCGAGCTGGGCGCCGACCTGCTGCTCACCCACCACCCCCTCCTGATGCGGGGGGTGCACAGCCTCGCCACGACCAGTGCCAAGGGGGCGAGCGTCACCGACCTCATCGTCGGCGACGTCGCGCTGTACGTCGCCCACACCAATGCCGACGTCGCGGCAGACGGCGTGGGCTTCGCCCTCGCGCGGGCCTGCGGCCTGACCGACACCGAGCCGCTCACGCTGGCCGAGGGGCAGCCGCTCGGACGGGTGGGGGATCTCCCTGATGCCGTGTCGCTTCGCGCTCTCGTCGTGGCGCTCGCCGCCGCCCTTCCGGCGGCCGCGGGCGGCATCCGGGTGGCCGGACCGGCGGATGCCGTGGTGCGCCGGGTCGCGCTGCTCGGCGGGTCGGGTGACGACCTGTTCGACGCGGTGCGCGCCAGTGGTGCCGACGTGTACGTGACGGCAGACCTGCGCCACCACCCCGCCCTGGAGGCCCGGGAGGAAGCCCGCGGAGGAACCCCGTACCTCGTGGATGCCGGGCACTGGGCCAGTGAGTTCGTCTGGTTGGCAGCTGCGGAGCGGGCGCTGCTCGCAGCCCTGGGGGAGCGCGCCACTAGGGTGGAGACCCACATCAGCACAGTGCGCACCGACCCCTGGACCTTCGTCGTCGGTGCCGACCCCGGAGGTACCCCGTGAACGCCGAGACCGCCCGGCAGCTGCGGCTGCTCGACCTCCAGGCCATCGACACCCGGCTGGACCAGATCGAGCACGCCCGTACCCACCTACCGCAGCTGGCCGAGCTCGCCGACCTGTCGGGCAAGGCCCAGCTCATCGACGACCAGCTGGTGCGCTCGCGCACCGAGCTCGACGACATCAGCCGCGAGGTGGCCAAGGCAGACGCCGACGTCCAGCAGGTGCGCGACCGCGTCGCCCGTGACCAGGCCCGCCTCGACGCCGGCACCGGGTCGGCCAAGGACCTCACCGCCATTCAGCACGAGCTCGTCTCGTTGGCCCGCCGACAGGCTGAGCTGGAGGACATCGAGCTCGAGGTCATGGAGCGTGCCGAGAACGCGCAGTCCGACGTCTCCGAGCTCGAGCGCGGCCGCGGCGAGCTGACGGTGCGCATTCAGGCTCTCGAAGCTGCCCGCGACGACGCCCTTCGCGTGCTCGACGCGGAGGCCGCCGAGGTCGCCGGGCCGCGCGGCACTGTCGCAGCGGAGGCGGGTGACGACCTGGTCGCCCTCTACGAGAAGATCCGGTCCGCGAACGGGGGCATCGGCGCCGCTGCGCTGCGCCAGCGCAGGTGCGGAGGCTGCCAGCTCGAGCTCAACCCCGTCGAGATCCAGCGCATCCGGGTCGCGCCCGAGGACGAGGTGCTGCGCTGTGAGGAGTGCCGGCGCATCCTCGTCCGCACCCCTGAGTCCGGCTTGTGAGGCGACGGCTCACCGTCGAGGCCGACGGCGGGTCGCGCGGGAACCCGGGCGTCGCCGGATACGGCGCTCTCGTGCGCGACACCGAGACCGGTGCGCTGCTCGCCGAGCGCGCCGAACCGCTCGGCAAGGCCTCGAACAACGTCGCCGAGTACCGCGGGCTCATCGCCGGCCTGGAGGCCGCCCACGCGATCGACCCCGGGGCCGAGGTGCTCGCCCGCATGGACTCCAAGCTCGTCGTCGAGCAGATGTCGGGCCGGTGGAAGATCAAGCACGAGGACATGCGTCGCCTCGCGCTCCAGGCCCGTGACATCGCCGCGCGGATCACCTCGGCCGGCGGCACCGTGCGCTACGAGTGGATCCCGCGGGAGATCAACAAGGACGCCGACGCCCTGTCCAACGTCGCCATGGACGGCCGCACCGTCAACCGGACGCTCGAGGGCGACGCAGAGGCCGCGCGTGAGGACGAGTCCGACGACCTCGACACGGCGGTTCGCGTGGTGCTCGTCGCCGCGGCGGCGAGCCGGGACGCGGCGGGGGCCACGGCATCCGCGGTGCTGTCGGTCGTCGGCACCGGCGGCATCGAGGTCGTCGGTGGGGTCGCGGATGCCGTCGACGTCACCGCCCGCGCGATCGGTGACGCACTCGGCACCGAGGTCGAGGTCGATCCCGCGTGGGACTCCGCCGGGCCCGGTGCCAGGGCCGCCTGGGCTCGAGCGGTCGCCCGTGGCGGGACGGTCGTGGCCGTCTGCCCCGTCGACGTCGTGCGTGGGGTGCTGGCCGACCTTCTCGGCGTGCCTGGCGAGCGGCAGGACCGCCTTGCCGTCGCGCCGGGGTCGCTGGCCGGGGTCGAGGTCTGGGGTGAGCGGCGGGTCTCCGTGGCGTTCACCAACCGCACCTGAGACACGGTGTCGAGGGGGGTGGCACCCCGCCTACGCTGAAGGGCATGAGCTACGCAGGTGATGTCACACCCGAGCAGGCCCACGCAGCGGTGACCGGTCCCGAGGGGGCCATGCTCGTCGATGTCCGGACCCGGGCCGAGTGGTCGTTCGTCGGCGTGCCGGTGATCGACGGCGCTGCGGATGCCGTGGCGTTCGTCGAGTGGTCGACGTTTCCCGCCGGCACGGTGAACGAGCGCTTCGTCGACGAGGTCGTCGCGGCCGGGCTCGCCCCGGGACGCCCGGTGTACCTGCTCTGCCGCTCGGGCGTGCGATCCAAGGCGGCGGCGGACGCCCTGACCGCGGCCGGCCTGGGCCCTGCGTACAACATCCTCGACGGGTTCGAGGGCGGCCACGACGCCGACGGGCACCGCACGGTGTCGGGGTGGAAGAACGCCGGCCTGCCGTGGCGCCAGGGATGAACGACCCCGTGGCGCACTGGCACCCACAGACGCGCGCTGTGCGCGGTGGGTTGAGTCGGAGCGGGTTCGACGAGACGGCCGAGGCGCTCTACCTGACCTCGGGCTTCGTCTACGAGTCGGCCGAGCAGGCCGAAGCCGCGTTCAAGGACGAGGTCGAGCACTACATCTACAGCCGTTACGGCAACCCCACCGTCTCGACCTTCGAGGAGCGGATGCGCCAGCTCGAGGGCGCGGAGGCGTGTTTCGCGACGGCCTCGGGGATGGCTGCCGTGTTCACGGCGATGGCGGCCCTGTGCGGGGCGGGGGACCGGGTGGTGGCGTCCCGAGCGCTGTTCGGGTCGTGCTTCGTCATCCTCGACGAGATTTTGCCGCGGTGGGGTGTCGAGACGGTATTCGTCGACGGCGCTGACCTCGACCAGTGGCGCGAGGCGCTGTCGGTGCCGACGACGGCGGTCTTCTTCGAGACGCCGAGCAACCCGATGATGGAGCTCGTCGACATCGCGGCCGTCTCCGAGCTGGCGCACGCAGTCGGGGCCACCGTCGTCGTCGACAACGTCTTCGGCACCCCGGTGTTCTCGCGCCCTTTGGAGCACGGCGCCGACGTCGTCATCTACTCGACGACCAAGCACATCGACGGCCAGGGGCGCGCCCTCGGCGGTGCGATCCTCGGGACGGCCGAGTTCGTCAACGGACCGGTGAAGAACCTCATGCGGCACACCGGGCCGGCCATGTCGCCGTTCAACGCATGGGTCATGACCAAGGGGCTCGAGACCCTCGGCCTGCGGGTGCGAGCCATGGCGGACTCGGCGCTGACGGTGGCGCAGACGCTCGAGGAGTGGCAGCACTCCGGTCGAGGCATCACCCGGGTGGTCTACCCGCACCTGGCGAGCCACCCCCAGCACGAGCTGGCAGTGCGTCAGCTCGAGGGCGGGGGCGGCACCGTCGTGACGTTCGACGTCGCAGGCGGCAAGGCGGCGGCGTTCGCCTTCATGAACGCCCTCACCCTGGTCGACATCTCGAACAACCTCGGGGACTCGAAGTCGCTGACCACCCACCCGGCCACGACCACCCACCGTCGCCTCGCCCCCGAGGCCCGGGCGGCGGTCGGCATCACCGACGGCACCATCCGGGTGTCCATCGGTCTCGAGGACGAGCGCGACCTCATCGCCGACATCGACACGGCACTGGCGGCAGCCGATGCCGTGGCCCGCTGACGCGCCTGTTAGCGTCGCCGGCATGAGTGATGTCCTGTCCGTCCAGCGCCTGATCCCCTCACCTCCCGAGCCGATCTTCGACCTTCTCGTCGACCCGGCCGGTCACTCGGAGATCGACGGTGGCGGCACCGTCAAGGGGGCCCGCAGCGGCGGGCGTCGGCTCGTGCTCGGCGACCGCTTCGGCATGGACATGAAGCTCGGTGTGGCCTACTCGACGCGCAACACCGTCATCGAGCTCGAGGAGAACCGGCGGATCGCCTGGCAGACGACGGCATCGGGCCCGGCCGGGTCGTTGCTGGGTGGGCGCATCTGGCGCTACGTTCTCGAGCCGGTCGAGGGCGGCACGCTCGTCACGGAGTCCTGGGACCTGACCCAGGAGCGGGTCACGAGCAAGTTCGTCGTCAAGGCGACGATGACCGACGCCACCAAGCGCAACATGGAGCGCACGCTGGCTCGCATCGAGGAGCTCGTGACCTCGGTCGGGTGACCGTCCTCAGGTGAGGTCGGCGGCGAGCTGGCGTTCCTGCGCCACCCCTGCCATGGCCCAGCGCACCGCTCGCGTCCCGAAGCGGCCGATGCCCGTCGCGACCGGTGCGAGCGGGCGCGCCATCGGCAGGCCGAGCGAGCTCCGGGCCCAGCCGGGCAGCACGGCGACTCCTCCCGTGGTGATCAGGCTGTACCCCGGTCGCGCCAGCAACGGCAGCGGAGGTTGCAGCAGCAGGAAGCGGGCGGCATCACGTGCTGCATCGGTGGCCTCGAGGTCGGGGCGGTATGCCGTGAGCGCACGTTCCAGCCCGGCCACCGTCGTCGGCACCTCGGTGGCCCCGAGCAGGCGTGCGACCACGGCGGCCTGCTCGACGTAGGTGTCGGCCTCGGTGGCCGTGAGCGGCTCCACGGCGAAGCGCTGGTAGGCGGTGAGGAACGAGTAAGCCTCGGCGACGTGCACCCACGACAGGAGGTCGGGGTCGCTCGCGCGGTAGGGCCGACCCCGCTCGTCACGACCGCGCACCCGCTCGTGGATGGAGCGGACTCGCGCGATGGTCTGCTCGGCGTCCGCGATGGTGCCGAACGTCGTCGTGGCCAGGAAGTGGGAGGTGCGCTGGAGCCGACCCCACGGGTCTCCGCGGTAGCCGCTGTGACCGGCGACCCCGGCCATGGCCAGGGGATGCAGCGACTGGAGGAGCAGCGCGGCGACCCCACCGGGGAACATCGACGCGTCGGCGTGCACCCGCCACACCGGGTCCTGCGGGGTGAACCACCGCTGACCGGGTTTGCCCCAGATCACGGCAGCCCGCTGTGCCGCGTCATCGCCGGCGACCCTGGCGCGCAGGGCTGCGCCGAGTCGCTGCTGAGCGCGACGGGACAGGTCGGTGACGGGCAGCATGAGGCTCCGATCGGCGAGGGGACAGGGTCCGCACGATCCAACGTCGTGCGACCCGGCATCCGCGCGCCTGTCTAACCGTGACGCCCGTCACACCTGTCGCCGGTGGGGCTCAGGTCACGAACGCCAGCGCCACGGTGCCTGCCGACACGGACAGCACTGCGCACGCCGCCCCCGCAGGGACCAGCCAACGCCACGGGATGGCGACGCCGACGCTGCGGCACCGAGCCAGCCAGAGCAGGGTGGCGAGGGAGGCCCATGGCGTGACGAGCGGCCCCGCGTTGACCCCGACGAGCAGCGCCATCAGGCGGGTGGAGGAATCGGCCACCGCGGGCTCGATGATGAGGTAGGCGGGCAGGTTGTTGACGACGTTGGCCAGCCCGGCGCCCAGGCCCGCGACCGCGAGCAGGGCCGTGGCCCCGGTGCCCGAGGGGACCACCCGGTCGACCACCGCGTCGAGCCCGTGGCGGTGCAGGACCTCGACGCTCACGGCCACGGCGACGAACCCCGCGGCCATGAGCCACGGCACCGGGAGCCCGCGCAGCAGGTCGGGCGCCCGCCACAGCCCGACCGACAGCAGGAGGGCGGCCGCGACGAGCGACACCGCCCAGGGGGGAGCGCCGACCGCGAACAGGGGGCCGAGGGCGATGCACACCACGGCCGACCAGCGCAGCAGCACCGGGTCGTGCGGATCCGCCGGCGGGTCGACCTCGTAGCGGGCGGCCAGGGTGCGACGGTGCAGCACGACGAGCAGCAGCAGGGTCACGACGACGCACGCCAGCGCCGGCGCCCACGCGAGGGCGAGGTAGTCGACGTGGCCGAGGCCCTGCCGCTGGAACGAGTGCAGGGCGAGCAGGTTGGTGAGGTTCGAGACCGGCAGCAGCAGGGACCCGGTGTTCGCGAGGGCGAACAGCACCCACAGGGCCCAGGCCCGGTGGCGGCCGGCGTGGGCGACCCAGTGGCCGGCGACGTCGAACACCCCGGCGCGCTCGGCGATCTCGGCCACGACCGTGATCGCGAGCAGGAAGACGACGATCGGCACGAGGCGCTCGAGCGCCCCGATCGCCTCCGTGATCAGGGCGCCGACACGTCGAGCACCCAAGGGGCTCGCGCGCTCGCCGGTTCGTGCAGGGCCACCGTGAAGGCCTCGCCGACGACGTCTGC
>Ga0116187_1003561_pt1 | contig 14323 bp, 18 predicted proteins | sample AD_JPNNA6_MetaG_FD_89755 | JGI IMG/M metagenome (GOLD analysis project Ga0116187, IMG submission 89755) | Active sludge microbial communities of municipal wastewater-treating anaerobic digesters from Japan - AD_JPNNA6_MetaG | ecosystem: Engineered > Bioreactor > Anaerobic > Digestate | place... | reverse complement strand
GTGGCAGCCTGTCTCGGCGCCACGTGGATCGGCGGGGGAGTCGCCGGCACCATCGAGCTTCTGGCGAAGAGCCTCAGCCCCGGAGGGATCATCCTCATTGGCGAGCCCTACTGGCGGCAGTTGCCGCCGACGGAAGATGTTGCCAAAGGCTGTTTTGCCCACTCAATCTCCGACTTTCTCATGCTTCCGGAGCTTCTCGCGTCTTTCGACCGCCTCGGCTACGATGTCGTGGAAATGGTTCTGGCCGACCAAGACGGCTGGGACAGATACGAGGCGGCCAAATGGCTCACCATGCGCCGATGGCTTGAAGCCAATCCCGACGACGAGCTCGCCAAAGAGGTTCGAGCCCAATTGACCTCGGAGCCCGTGCGCCACGCCGCTTACACGCGTGAATACCTGGGCTGGGGTGTGTTCGCGCTGATGCCGCGGTGATGAGGGGATTACTGGGCGACCCGGAAAGTGGTAAAAACCAATCATGCCGGACAACCCGCTCAAGCCGTCGCCGCTTCGCGGCGCAGCTTGATTCGGGCATTCGGACCAATGGGCGTTCGGACGCATTGAAACAGGAGGTATACGCATGGACATGTTGGATCGTTGTGGGAGAGCCGTACTGGCGGCATGAACCGGAAAGAGAGTATTTAGAGGCGATCGGAGTGACACGGAACGACTTCGGAACACATCATCAGAATGCAGAGGCCGGGCGAGAGTGCGGATTGGAGGCGGTCTACACACTCGTCAGCAGCCAGGATGACTGGGACAGATATGAAGGGTTGCAGTGGTATGCTGCGGAGACCTGGGCGAGCGACCATCGGGATGATCCGGATGTTGAGACCGTGCTGAAGCAGGTGCGTGAGAGCAAGACAGCGTATCTGAGATGGGGACGGAAAACGATGGGGTGGGCGATTTACGTGTTCAAGAAAGGAGGGTACGGCACGGTTCCGGTCGGCTGACCGACATATCAGGCGTGAAAGGCTCACTGAACCGGACTCTCTTTTCTATTATGGAATGAGGGTATACCTTTGTTCCCGCGTGAGGTAACATGCCCCCCGCTTCGACTTTTATCGGCTGAGGTTTTTGGAGAGGCGTTCGCCGAGTTGCGGTATGCCGTGCCCTCCGTTAAATGAGATGCAAGCGGTGCTCCGGGCGACGGAACATGCTGACGGTCCTGGGCTGCCGCCCGCACCGGTGATGCGCACGTCGGGCCGGGACAGGGAGAAAGGATGCAATGCATGACATTGGAACATCGGCTTCTTTTTGCAGCAACTGAACTCATTGCATGTCCGGTACCCGGCCCTGCCGTGATGCCCATCGTTTCACAAGCAATGGCATTGAGTCTTGTCGTGGGGCAGTCGAATTGGGGCGCAAGCAAATGGTACGCGTGAGGCCGGCAGATTCGGGGGACACGGAAGCATGGGTTCGGATGCGGCGCGAACTCTGGCCGGGATGCACGGAAGAAGAGCACCGGCACGAGGTCGCCACCCTGTTCGGCAAATACCTCTTCCCGATGGTCGCGTTCGTCGCCGAGCAGGATGGGCAGCCGGTCGGGTTCGCCGAGGTATCGATCCGTCCTTACGCCGAGGGCTGCCGAACCGATCGCGTCGGCTATCTCGAGGGCTGGTTCGTGTATGCCCATATGCGAGGATGCGGCATCGGCAGAGCCCTCGTTGCGGCCGCGGAGGAATGGGCGCGTTCACGGGGATGTACGGAGTTTGCTTCCGACGCAGAGGCAGACGATGAATCGAGCGCGGCCGCACACCGCAGCCTCGGATTCACCGACATCGGTTTAGTGCGATGCTTCCGGAAGGATCTCTAGCCAATGGTGACGGCGCCCGGCAGGCGAATGCATCAGATCACGGACAGCTTGACGGCATGCATCCGGCCCTGCCCCGCTTCTCGTCCGGTGCATCCTTCAGGCCTGGTGCTCCGCACGCTCTTTACGGCAAAGCAGACAGGAGAAATGAATGTTCGAACAGCTCGAGAAGATAAATAATCGTCCGGAGCCTTTCGAGTTCTATACGGCCGCCGACCTGTGGACGGACGAACATACGTCCGGGCAGATGCTCCGGTTCCACTCCGGCCTGATAGTATCTTCAACAATCATTTTTATATTACTCGGAGGGCAGTTACCTCGTGTAAGGGGTCAGGAAGTCGAGTATGCATTTCTTTCTTATCTTTCCTATGCGGCAAAGTGCCATGAAGATCTGAGCGGCCGGGGAGATGGGTAACAGAACATCCTGTGTCATGGGCAACATTGATGCAGCCGATTCGTTGCACGAGCGGCTGATCATACCGTTGTCGTCAGCACATGGAGGAATCAATGAGCGTCGATTTTTCTATCCCGCGCTTGCTTGATACAGGCACATATCGTATATACATCCGGATACTATGAATAAACTACAGAGGGGATAACAACTCGTGGCAGAGAAAGATCTTGTTTACCGCGGAAAGTCAAAGGATGTTTTTAACATAACAGAAGGACCTTATGCCGGGAAATATCGATTTGTCTTCACAGACAGGGCGACCGGATATATAGAAAACGGCAAAGCCGTTTTTGACCCCGGATACGATATTGTTGTCGGGGACATTCCGGGAAAGGGCGCCATTAACTGCAGGTTTGCCACGCATTTCTTTAAGCTGCTGAAGGAAAAGGGCATCCCTTCACATTACATCGACACGATCAAAGAGAATGAAATGATCGTGGAACCCGCCGTCCCCCTGTCCATGCAGGCGGAGGCACCAGAATTGAGCGGGTCGGCGCCACTGCTGAACCTGGAATTCACCTGGAGAAACAACGCAACCGGGAGTTTCTGGAGAAGGTATCCCTTCGTGAAGCCCTGCAAGAACCTTCACAAGGTCGTCGAGGCGTGGACAAAGGGGGACAGCGACACGCTTATTTCAATGGAGGCGCTGGAGGCAACAGGCGCAATGACGAAAGATGAAATCACCGAAAGCGTAGAGCTTGTGAAGAACATCGCGGACATTGTTACCAGGGAGGTTGCATCGAAAAACCTCCACGTCATCGATGGCAAGTTTGAATTAGGCAGATTGAAATACGGGGACGGAAAAATCGTGCTCATCGACGAAATATCCCAGGATGTACTGCGGATATGCAGGGGATACTCTCCTGACAAGAGCGGCGGATGCACGGTATATAACCAGTGCACGACAACGAACTGCTCCGAGGGCAGGAGGACAATCAAAAATAAGAACCAGATCTCTGCCGCCGATGTCTTGAATATCTTTACATTATAAATACAGCCGGAAAAAATACATAGTACCCATGTAAAAGCACTGGAAGACCTTCTCGTGAACAGGGAAGGTTTCAGCATATGCGGAGTAATCTCGGCTGAGGTGCTGCAGGGATTAAGGATTGATCCTGAATTTGAAAGAACAAGAGATCTGTTCAACAATCTCATTGCAGTACAACAGACTCCAGAGAGAAGTGGGTGCATAACCATTGGATACGGCCAACCGCTTACAGCCGCGGCTGATCTGCACGCTCTGCATAAGATTATGATAAGAGAACTGAAGGCATCGGAACTGCCGGCGCTCCTCGAACTGTACGGGCACCTCCACGCAGCGGATGATCCCCGGCCCACCCAGGGGAGGATCGAGCAAATCTGGGAAGCGATCCGGCAGAATCCCCACCTGAAATACTTCGGGGTGTTCGTGGACGGCGCCCTCGTGTCGAGCTGCACCCTGAGCATCATTCCAAACCTTACCCGAGGCTGCCGCCCGTATGGTATAATCGAGAATGTCGTCACCCATGCCGATTTCAGGAGGAAAAGACACGGCAGGAGCGTGCTCAGGCATGCTCTCGATCAGGCGTGGTCCTTCGGGTGCTACAAGGTCATGGTGCTCACCGGCCGCAAGGACGAGGGCACGTACGAGTTTTACGAATCGGCAGGATTCGACAGGAATGCCAAGCAGGCCTTCCTGGCGAAACCGCCGAAAGGCTGACAAACCGTCGGGAGCGGCGCCTGACGGCGCGTTCCGGCGAAAGCGATGGTGACGCATACATATGAAGCTGAACGATCTTGGTTTCGATGAATGGTTCGAGGAACATTCCGCCCGGTTCCTCCGGGAGGACGGCGGCATCGCCCGCGTATCGGCAGTCGATCGCGGCTCGTACCTGATAAGGAACGAAGCGGGGGAAGTCCAGGCCGAGCTCGCGGGGAAGCTTTACCATCAGATCGAAAACCCCGCCGACCTGCCGTGCGTCGGGGATTGGGTAGCGGCGCAATACTACGACAACGACGCGTCGGCCGTCATCCACGGGGTGTTCCCTCGAAAGACGTTCCTGCGGCGAAGGACCGCGGGTGAAAACGTCGATTTCCAGATGATCGCGGCCAACATAGATGCCGCCTTCATCATTCAGTCATGCCATTTCGACTTCAACCCCCGCCGCCTGGACCGGTACCTGGTCATGGCGGCGGACGGCGGCGTCGAGCCGATAGTCATGCTCACGAAGACGGACCTGATCACCCGGGACGAGCTCGAGCAGAAGCTCGCGATCGTCGGCTCTGCCGCAAAGGCCAGGGTGATCGCGCTCAGCAGCATCACGGGCAGCGGGTTCGACGAGCTCCGGCAGACGCTCTGCCCGGGAAAGACATACTGTCTGCTCGGCTCCTCCGGCGTGGGGAAGACGACCCTCATCAACCGCCTCATGGGCGAGGAGGCATTCGACACGAAGCCGGTCAGCGGCACGGGAGAAGGCACCCACACGACTTCGCGCCGGCAGCTCATCGTTCTCGATCAGGGGGCGATGCTGATCGATACGCCCGGCATGCGGGAGCTCGGCCTTGCCGGTGCCGACGACGGGATCGACGCAGGGTTCGCAGACCTTGCCGGGCTGTCCGCACAATGCCGCTATGCGGACTGCAGACACGAGCACGAGCCGGGCTGCGCCGTCCGGGCCGCGGTCGAAAGCGGTGAATTGAGCGAAGACCGCTATTTAAGCTACATCAAGCTCAGGAAGGAATCGGATTTCTACGGGATGTCATACCTGGACAAACGGCGGAAGGACAGGGCCTTCGGACGATTCATCAAATCAGTGAAGAAACATATGAAAGACTGAGGCCCGGCGGGCGGCCGATCCGCCAATGCCAGGGGGCAAATCCTTCTCCGTCAGCAGCGGTACCGTCGTGACACAAGCAGCCCGCCATGCATTGAACGACCTGTGTCCGGCCGTTCAATCCGGCCGATCGCATACGACCCCGGCAGTTGATCTCTCACGCAAGCCCGGCATAGTGGTCTCCGGTCAATTGGGGAATATTCATTTATCTAAAGGAGGCCACTCTCATGAGACTCAATATCCTGCTCAGTGTCGCCGCGGTCTACATGGCCGTCGCGGGCCTCGGCTTTATCTTTGCACCGCAGGCCGTCGGCAACGGAGCCGTCCCCGCCGACGCCTCCCCCGCGCTGATCGCCTACTTGAGGATTTTCGGCAGCCCCTTCCTGGGGATTGCGGTCCTCAACTGGATGGCGCGGAACGCAGAGCCATCGAGGGCGCGGGATGCCGTCATCCTCGGCAACATTGTCGGATTCGCTGCCATTACCGCCCTGGACGTATGGGGGCTGTTCAGCGGCGCACGGCAATTGACAAAGGTGTTCGCTCTCATTCACCTGCTTTTCGCCATTGCCTTCATCCGGGCCGGACGGATGAGCATGTCGACCAGGACAAGCCAGACCACAGAGAAAAAGGCATAAGGATCGTAAAGGGCTCGCCATGACGGATCATGCGAACAGGGAGTTTGTCTTTGAAGATCCCGAAGGCAGGTGGATCGGGATAGGAAAGAAAGAGATCGACTGGAGGAATACGCTATGGAGACTTCAAGAGAAAGATACATTCCCGCACTCGGATACCGGTTTCTCTCGCCGGTATATGACCCCGTCGTCTCCCTCACCTGCAGAGAGAAGACCTTTAAATCCCGGCTTCTGAATCAGGCCGATCTCCGGCACGGGCATCTCGTCCTCGATGTCGGTTGCGGCACCGGGACTCTTGCCGTTCAGATGAAAAAGGCCGTCCCCAAAGCAGAGATTGTGTGCATTGATGGGGATCTCCAGATTTTGTCCATTGCCAGGGGGAAAGCCGGCAGGAATAACACCGAGGTCCGGTTCTCCTGCTGCTTTTCAACGCAGCTGCCGTTTCGGGAAAGCAGTTTCGACAGGGCGGTCTCAAGCCTGTTTTTTCACCATCTGAGCAGAACCCAAAAGATCGCCACCATGCAGGAGATACATCGAATACTCAAACCCGGCGGGCAGCTGCACGTCGCTGACTGGGGCAAGCCCACCGGCATGATCATGCGCTCCCTGTTTTATTTCATCCAGATACTCGACGGCTTCAGTACGACTTCCGACAACGTCAAGGGACTCCTTCCCCAAATAATCAGGCAATGCGGATTTGATTCTGTAGAGATCTGCAACAACCTCCCGACGATCTTCGGGACCATGACCCTCTACAGTGCCATCAAGCCCGGTCCTGCAAAGGTTTGAAAACCGGTTCTGATTTGAATGGCTTGATGCCTGATATGACTGCCTTGCTGTCATTCCCATCTTCTCCCCTGTCATTCCCGCGGGGACAGGTTTCACGTGAATGACAGGGGATGGAACATTCCATTGTATACGTCTTGCTCATCATTTGCGGAATTCACGAGCTGCTGAGAGCTGCTGGCTTCTCTGGCATGCCCAGATCCTCTGCCGGGGTTCTCTCCGTCGGCTGGATATGATACAAGGGTCAGAGAGATCCCGATCGTATATGGAACGAACGATACGCAGCGCAGAACCAACGGATTTTACCTCGATACTCGATCTGAACTCGGAATCTGTCGCCTTCCTGAGCCCGCTCGGTCCGGAGCGCCTCCGGCATCTGCACGGCCAGGCCGCATACCACAAGGTGATCGAGGCCGGCGGCTGGGTAGCGGCCTTTCTCCTGGCTTTCCGGGAAGGCGCCGATTATGACAGCCCGAACTATACCTGGTTCTCGAAGCGCTATGATTCGTTCCTCTATATCGATCGCGCAGTGGTGCACAGAAGCCACCGGAGGAAAGGCTACGGCGCGGCCCTGTATGACGACCTCATCCTCTTTGCCTCCGGAGCCGGGATCGACGTCCTCACGTGCGAGATAGACATATCCCCGCCCAACCCCGGATCGCTCCTCTTTCACGAAGGCTACGGGTTCCGCGGGGTGGGAACGCAGTGGCTCCACGGCGGCGGCAAGCGGGTTTCGCTCAGGGAGAAGCTGATCGCCGCCGCGCCGGGGGAATGAATGCATCTTGCCGACGCGAAAAAATCCTGTCATGATTCGGTAGTTAAGCATCAAGGAGTGAATGCTTATGGTAAAACCTCAGCTCTCGATACTGGTTGACTTCCACCAATGGATACGTCTCGCCGGAGAGGTGGAGCCGCTGTTCGGCCCCATGGTCGAAGACCCCGGCTTCCATGAGGGCCTGAGGCGGTCGATCTCCGAAGGGAATGCCTTCTGCGTCAGGGTGTCGGATGGAGAGAGCGGCAGCACCCTGCAGGGCGGCATCATCATCTCACGGGAGGAGAACGAGATCCTCTGGTTTGCCGTTGCACAAGGCTGCCGGGGACAGGGAATCGGCAAGGCACTGCTGGAGGAAGCCATCGGGCACCTGGACCAAAGCAGACCCATGACGGTGATAACCTTCGACAAATCGGTGGAAGCAGGCATCCCGGCAAGGAGATTATACCGGATGTACGGCTTCGACGATCACCGGCCGGGCGACCTGAATCCGGCGGGTGTCCCGACAGTCATCATGGCTCGTCTGAACGAGCGGGGCTGAAGCGCGGTATCCCTGGAGGATGATCAATGGAAATACGGGTCGTCAACCTGCAGGAGAAGGCAGGCCTGGTGAAAGAGCTCCATCAGTACAAGCTCATTGCAGAGCTCAATGACTATCAGCTGAAGCTGGTCAGGGCGAAGAGGGAATTCGTGTGGCACAGCCATCCCGAGACCGACGAGCTGTTCTACGTGGTCGAAGGGAAGATGAAGCTTGCACTGCGCGACCGGATATTCGAGCTCAAGGAAGGCGAGCTCATCGTGGTTCCCAAAGGGGTCGAGCACAGGCCTGTCTGTGAAACAGAGTGCACCGTCATGCTGATGGAGCCGAAAGGCACGCTGAATACGGGAGACGCCGGCGGTCCGTTGACGGATGCGCATCTGGAGTGGATCTGATCTTGCGAGAGCATATCGGTCGAGGGGGATGACATGGAGATATTCAACAGGTCTAACTCAAAAAATACGTGCCCACTGGAAGTCCTGACCTCCTACTTGCTCGTGAGCCCCCGGAACTCGTCGGCCAGGAACCTGTCCGTCCAGATCTCGTTCGTGCCTGTCGGGTCGGAGCAGCCGGTTCACGCTCATGAGCCCGAGCAGTGCTATTATATCATACAGGGAAAAGGCCTCATGATGATTGAAGACGAAGCCAGGGAGGTATATCCGGGCGATGCCGTGCATATCCCCTCGAATAAGAGGCACGGGATAAAGAACATCGGGGACGTTCCCCTGGAGTACCTGACAGCGAACTCGCCTGCCTTCACGAAGGAATACGAAGACAAGCTCTGGCCTTCGCATCCGGCCTGAATGATCGATGCAGGGATTCGATTCGCGGGTCCGCGGCCATACACCGGCCGTTGATGCGTATTGCCGCCCCCGTAGTGAATGGAGACTGTCCACTTGGACAATGCAAACATATTTCTGGGCATTTCGAATGTCTCTGTCGGCATACTGATGATCCTCTTATGCGTCCCCCTGCTGAAGGGAAGGATCGGGATGAACCACTGGTATGGGATGCGCTTCAAAAAATCCTTCCAGTCAGAGGAAAACTGGTACAGGATCAACCGGTACGGCGCACGGAAGATGATCCTCTGGTCCGGCGTGCTTGTGATTATCGGCGTTCTGACCCTCTTCATCCCGGTCGGCAGCAAGGGAGTCCTCCCGCTCGCCATATCGAGCGCACCTCTGATCGTCATCATCCCGGCCATAGAGACCTGGCTCTATGCACGGAAATTGTGATCCGAAGAACCGGAGGGGATTTTATGCTCTTCCCTCCCGGGCAGCAATAGGGTAAAAGAACTGCAGCGTTTCGTTTTTTTGTTATGTTCTGGTCAGGACCATCATCCTGGATGATCCGAGGTATGGGAGGGATGTGCCTTCCAGCCCTGATCTCAAAGATGTTAAAGGGGCGAGAAATCGGTGTGGAACAATTTTCTCCGCCTCATTTTATGAAGGGAGGTATCACGTATGATTCTGGCTTCACAGGAGACGATCAGGTACTGGACCGAGAAAGGGGCCTGGGGGAACAAGACGTTCATCGACCACTTCAAGGAGAATGCAGCCAGGGACCCTGACAAGGAATGTCTCATCGACCCCCTCAACAAGGAGATCCTCCTCGGCCTCAAACCCGAGCGGATCACCTACCGCGAGCTGGCAAGGGCCGTCGACGCCACGGCCGAAGGGCTGATCGCCAGGGGCATCGGGAAGGACGACATCGTCCTCGTGCAGCTTCCGAACTGCTGGGAGCTCGCGATGCTCTACCTCGCCATCACCAGGGCCGGCGGCCTGATATCGCCCGTGCCCGTGCAGTGGCGCAGGAAGGAGCTCGAATATATCCTCGGCATCACGAAGGCCAAGGCCTATATCACCGTGGAGGAGTTCAACGCCTTCTCGCACGTGGACATGGGCAAGGAGCTCAGGTCGCGCGCATCCTCGCTCGAGGAGATCATCACTTTGAACGAGATCGGGGAGATGTCCCGGGGAAAGGCGACCGGCATACTCGACACCATCCATATCGACCCGAACGACGTCTTCACGCTCTGCTGGTCGTCCGGCACCGAGGCGGAGCCCAAGGGCTGTCCTTTGAGCCACAACAACTGGCTCTATCAGGTCTCCCTCTGCTACGAGACGGCCCCCATCAGAAAGGGCGACAACCTGATCACGGCAGGCCCCCTCGTGAATATGGCCTCGATAGGCACCGTGTTCGTGGAGTGGCTCACCTACGGCGGCAAGTTCGTCCTTCATCACCCGTTCGACGGCCCCACCTTCATCATGCAGCTCATTTCCGAAGAGGTCAACTATACCCTGCTCGTGCCCGCAGTGGTGAACGGCCTGCTGAAGCACCCCCTTGTCGACAAGTTCGACCTGAGCAAGGTCAACGCGATAACGATCGGCGCGGCGCCCCCTTCCCTGTGGTCCGTCCAGGAGCTGAAACGGCGCTGGGGGATCGAGTTCGCCAACATCTGGGGCATGAACGAGGGGCCTGCAAACATCTCGGGGCCGAGCAACATGCCCGATGTGGAGAAACGCATCGATCATTTCCCGACGTTCGGCAAACCCGGATCGCCGTGGTCAAAGGGGAGCCTGGCCTTCCTCAGCACCAAGGTGGTCGATCCCGTCACGGGAGAGGAGCTCACAAAAGAGGGCGATGTGGGAGAGCTGCTGTACAAGGGGCCGAACGTCATCCCCGGATACTTCAGAAAGCCCGAGCTGAACGAGAAGGCCTTCGACTCCGACGGGTTCTTCCATACGGGCGACCTCTTCCAGATCAAGGATGGAGGATGCATCGGCTTCTTCGACCGCACCAAGGACATCATCATCCGGGGAGGATTCAACATCAGCGCCCAGGAGGTCGAGAACCTGCTGCTCGGGCACCCCAAGATCCAGGATGCCGCCGTGGTCTCAATGGAGGATGCGGTCCTCGGAGAAAAGGTTTGCGTATACGCGGTTCCCCGCGACAACCAGCCGCTCACCCTCGAAGACGTCACCTCCTACATGAAGGAGCAGGGAGTGGCCATCTACAAGCTCCCGGAACGGCTCGAGGTCATCGACGCCATCCCGAGGAACCCCGTGGGCAAGATCCTCAAGAAGGTCCTGCGCGAGGACATCAAAAAGAAGATGCAGAAGGCCTCGAACTGAGCTTCGAGGCCTTCGTCTGATATGCAGAGGAGAACGTCTCGGGCAAGCTATTGGGCTTGCAAGTTGGAATCAAATATGTGAAATGAATAAGTAATCCCTGTTGAGGATCAGCCGGTTGAAATTTCGGGGCATGGGCGATGCAGCAGAGAGTGAAGGCTCCTGCACGATCCTCCGCAGGTCGGGGAATGGCTTGAGCGCGTATTGACGTGGTGGAATCCAGGAAATGTGTGCTTCGCTTGCGTGCACATTCCCCGGCTCGGGAGCAGGAGGCAGGCCGGCCGGAGCGGGCCGCTTGAAATCGTATGAATTTGAGTGAGCTTAAAGGAGAGCTGGATTCGCTGGGCATCAGTGAAGATGCATACGTGATCAGCCCGGTCCTGTGCCCGGACGGCGCGCTCTGCATCAAGCGCCAGGGCCCGGGCGAGTGGGTCGTGTTCTGCATCCAAAAGGGCGAGTTTACGGTTTTCGAAACGTTCTACAGCGAGGATCTCGCGTGCCGCGCCTTCCTCAAGGCCATCTCGGCGGGCCCTGCACGCGGCAGCGGGAGACAGTTGCCCGACAGCCCCTGATGAGCAGGGTTGACGGGTAAACATATGCTTTTGGAGGTGAACGATGATTATAGACAGTCATGTGCATCTTTTCTACGAGAACTCAGACTCCAGGTCCTGGTTCATCGCGTCCGCCAGCACCGCAATAGCGTCAATGAACAAGGCGAGCGGGCTCAAGGGAAATGCCGAAGAGCTCTACGACCAGCTGGCCCCCGAGCTGTTCGACAAGACCGGCGACAAGCTCGTGGCAGCGATGGATTCGTCCGGCATCGACAGGGCGATCCTCCTGCCCATCGACGTCAGGCTGCTGACCGATGAGCCTGCTGCGTTCGATCCCGACTTCCCCTCCATCGAGCAGAAGAACCGGACCTATGTCGAGGCCATGAAGAGGCACAAGGGCAGACTGTTTACGCTCTGCGGGGTCGATCCCCGGCGCAAGGGCGCCGCCGACCTGTTCCGGAAGGGCGTGCAGGAATGGGGCATGCTCGGGCTGAAGCTGCACCCGACGGCAGGGTACTATCCGCACGACCCGGCCTGCTACCCGATGTACGAGGCCGCCCGCGAGATGAGCGTGCCGGTCATCATCCATTCGGGCAGCGAGCCCGCACCCTTGAGATCCATGTACTCTCAGCCCAAATACATCGACGCCGTCGCCGCCGATTTTCCCGAGGTGACCTTCGTCATCGCCCACTGCGGCCACGGCTGGTACAAGGAGGCAGTCGACCTGGCCTCCATGAAGCCGAATCTCTCCTGCGATTTCAGCGGCTGGCAGGTCGAGTACCTCAACAATCCGGATTACTTTTTCGAGGCCCTCCGCTTCGCCCTCGATTTCCTGGGGCCGTGGCGGGTGATGTTCGGCACCGACGGCCCTGCCTATACCTTCTTCATGAACAACAGGGACTGGATCGAGGCCATAAGAAACCATGCCTCACCTTCGGGCATAACCTTCTCGAAAGAGAAGATCGAGATCTTCCTTGGCGGTGCAGCGATGCGCCTCTACGGGTGGGATTGATTGCCGGGGATCTTACAGGATGATACTGAGGATCACCGACAAGCTCGGGAAAACCATCGGCGTCTCCCCTTCCCTGTCGCTGCCTGCCGATCCGAACCCGTTCGCCGACTGGACCGCCCACCTCTTCTGTGCAGGACGCACTCCGTACATCATCGTGGCGAACACCACTTCCCTCTACTCGCTGGTCATGGACGGGAGAGGCGTCACCACGAACTCCCTGCTCCTGCACAAGGCGATGGCAGCCATGCTCGAAAACCTGAGCCGCGAAGGGTTCAGGTTCATCTTCGACCGGCTGATCCTGCCCGCGACAGCCCGCATATGGTTTTCAAAAACCCTGAGCCGGTCGGTCACGGGCTCGATGAACGGTCTCGTATCCCAGGCAAAACCCCTGCTCGCGGAAGAGCACCTGTCTCCCTCCGATGTGTCTCTCAGATTGAACGGAACGGCCCTGCCCTCAATCGGACATGTCAATCCCCGGGATGTCTTCACGAAGCTGAAGATCGAATAGACGTCAGCCGCACCCTGATGCATTCCGGTCCTTCCGGATCCTCCCCGACGCACCCCTCACCCTCGTGAAACATTCAAACCCGATGGAGAAAAGGCCCCAAGTACCACAAATCAGAAGAGGGCCTTCCCCGAGCGCTTCATAAAGTTCTCGCAGCATTTCAGGAATGGTCTTTGAACAGTTCCGCATAGATCAGCGCCTGGTTGCGATTCTCCACACCCAGGGCCTGCTCCAGGCCGCAGATGTCCAGGTTGATGTTGATGGCTTCCTTGGTCAGCCGCAATCCTGCCGGGTTCTTGCCGTTCATGTTCCTTGCGAGCTCCAGGGCGGTGCCCATGAGCATGTCCCGCTCGACGACGCGGCTGACAAAACCGAGAGCGGAAGCCTCGGCCGAAGACATGAAATTTCCGGTGAGCATGAATTCATAAGCCCGTCCCGCCCCTATCATGCGGGGCAGGAAGTAGCTGCAGGCCATGTCTGCCCCGCCGAAGCCGATGTTGATGTATGCCGCCGAAAATCTGGCATCCGTGCTGATGACGCGGATGTCGGACGACAGGGCGAAGCTGAACCCGATTCCGGCCGCAGCGCCGTGAACGATGCAGACAATGATCTGCTGAGCCTGGCGCATCTTGAGCATCAATTTCGCCATGCGGGCCTGCGCATGATAGAACTGATGAGCGTTCATCCCATGCCTGATCTCCATGGCCTCGGTCATATCGAGCCCCGCACAGAAGCCTTTTTCTCCGTTTCCCTTCAGGATGATCACGCGGGTGTCCGCATCGTTTTCACGATCGGACCAGAAACGCTCCAGCTCCATCATCATGTGCTGATTGACTGCATTGTACTTCTCCGGGCGGTTGAGGGACAGGACCCCGATGCCCGGCTCGCAAACTTCATAGCCGATCGTATCATAGCTCATTCAGACACCCTCCTTCAAAGAATATTCAATCAGTGAAGCCCCGGCCCGATACGAACGGCAGATGCCTGCTCGTATTCATTCGAGGCGCACGACTCTTCAGGAACGACACCCTCCGTGCCGTTATCTCGTCGATCGAATCCGTCAGGGCCATGACGTGAAATCCGCCCTTGACGAGATAGAGCTCCGAGCCCGGTATCGCCCTCGACGCGAACTCGGCGTCGGTGACAGGAACGTCGGCATCGCTGGTCCCGTGAATGATCAGGGTGGGCGCCCGGATTCCCTTCAACGGAAGGTCCGTGATCTTCCCAAGCTGCTCCACATCGTTGTCCATGCCGTCTTTTCTGAGCTCTTCGGGGCTCATGCCCTTGATCATGTCCTTGAGCACCGCGACCCTCCGCTCGTC
>Ga0116187_1003560_pt1 | contig 14323 bp, 8 predicted proteins | sample AD_JPNNA6_MetaG_FD_89755 | JGI IMG/M metagenome (GOLD analysis project Ga0116187, IMG submission 89755) | Active sludge microbial communities of municipal wastewater-treating anaerobic digesters from Japan - AD_JPNNA6_MetaG | ecosystem: Engineered > Bioreactor > Anaerobic > Digestate | place... | reverse complement strand
CCGGCAACGTGAATGGCAATACCTGGACCCTTACCGGCAGGCTGAAGGTTCTGCCGCCGGCTTTCAAGAGCGCATCGCAATGGTATACGCCCTCGGCGGCGCCGGCGGGCACACGCACCGAAAGCCAGAATGTGCAGCTTGTACCCTCGGGAAGGGTTTCGAACACGTTCCTGGGCTCCACATAAGTGGGCAGCCCCGCGATATAGTCGTTCGACGAGTACGTGGTCTTTTTGTCGAGGCAGCGAACCCGGCCAACCTGGATAGCATCGGCAGGCAGCGCACCCTGCTCGCATTCGAGCGCCGTCGTCTCGAGAGTAAGGCCGTCGAGGCTGCGCAGCGCATGCACCGAGACGGTGAGCGGCTCGGTTTCGCCCCGCGCCGCCACGCACGACGAGCTGTCGATGCGTTCGCCGGGCCAAGGCAGCGAATTCTGGAACACGTGCGCCAGGGGACCGCGCGCAAACACCAAGCCGCCGAATTCCAGCTCCGCCGGCGTGGGTTCGGGCGGCTGGGCCAGTTCCACGTAGGCAATGCGCTGGAAACGTTCGGTTGACGTTTCGGTGCGGAAATGGTCGAAATACAGCGTGTAATTCTGGCGCGGCATGCGGATATACGGAAATACGCGGTCAATCCGCGCCACCCCATCGAATCCCGAAGCCAGCCAGATGCGAACGGTCTGCCATGCCTTTGCAGGAATGTTCTCGCCGCCGAATTCGGTTGCGCCATCGGTACGGTCAATGCGATAACTCAACCCCACAGGCTCCGGCATGGGGTTGTAGACGTCGAAGGCCAGCAACTCTCCTCGCTCGATATCGCCCCCGGGAAGTTTGACCGTCAGGCCGGGCCACGTATCGTTCTCGCTGCCTGCAAAATCGACCTTGAGCGACCATTGTCCGTCGGACACTTGGTCTTGCGTACGTTCAGCCGCGCACCCCGCAGGCTGGATGGCCGCGAATTCCGGGTCTTCAAACGATTCGATGGGTTGTGGCGTCGCGAACGCTGAAGTGGCCACGACACAGCCGGCCAGAACCGGCAAAAAACACTTACGCACGGTCAACTCCTTTTCCTGCGGTGATAGGCCCTTCCCACATGGAGGCACGTGTTCCTCCCCATTAAATCACAATCAAAGCAGCGAATTCAGACTGTCTGCAGGCTCAGAATGTCGGCTAGACGTCCGCGCTACCTTGAACGAGGGCGCTGGTTCCGCAACCGGGCCAGTCCGCATCGCTATGTCAGAAGCACGTTATTCGCCCAGACGATAGAGCTGCAAGTCGTCGAAGTATACCGTCTCGCCTTCTTCAAACCCGTCCAGGACAAGAATCGGGAGGATTTCGGCAACGCGTTCCATGTCTTGTTCGGTGATGCGGTGCACGACCGCGAAGACCTGCCATGACCCGGGCTGCAGGGGCAGCCGGGTGGATGGCGTGGCCACATTGTTTCGGGCGGCGTCGCGCAAGGTGAACGACAACTCGACAGTGCCCCGCGACTGCTGGCCCTCGGGAGCGAATACATAGCACAAGAGACCGTAACGGCCGGGCCGTGCGGGCACGGTCTGCACCGGACCCGCGCGTTTCACTGCCTCGCAGGCGACGGCGCATTGTCCGGTATGCGCGACCGCTTCGGACCGTGCCATGCGGCCGGCGCTGTCTTTGACCCACCACGACCAGCCCTCAGCAACAGACCCCGAACCCTCTTCGAACGATGCGTTGCGGGTGAGCAGTTCGCCTTTCTTGTCTGCGAGTTCGAGGAGCATCGAGGCCTGCTCCTTCACTTGCGGGATAGCGCCTTCCGCGGCGATGCGTGTCAGTTCGTGGCGGACGGGGCTCTCGGCCGCGGCCAAGAACGGCATGAGCGCGCCGAGTCCCGCGGCGCCCATGGCATCGTTTTGCAGGGCCTCGTACTGCGTCATCGTGAGGGGATGCTGCAAGACCGGGTGGGCGGGGAAAACCTCGAGAGCAAGATGGCGGCGTTTGGCAGCGTATTCGGACCGCTGCTCAACCGATGCCAGCAACGCCATCACCTCGTCTTGCGTGGCGGGCGGCGCCTCGATCGGTGCGTTGAAATCGAAGGCGTACGCCGAGGCCTCATAATACTCAAAGGCTTGCAACAAGAGCCGCGTGCGGTATTTCTGAGGCTCCGTGAGGGCCTTCTCGACGGCAGCTTCGAGCCATTGCCGGCTCTTCTCGATGTCGTCGCGAGTGATGTCGCGGAGATAGCCGGGGGTCGAGAAAGACAGGTATTGCCCGCCCTTTGAGAACCACTTGGAATCCAGCACGCGGCGGGTCCAGAAATCTTCCCAATGGGCGTAGTACTGTTTGAGAAACGGAGCGGCCTCCTCACCGGCGCAGCGCGCATACCACTCGTCGAGGAGCGCGTCCACGTCCGCGTTGGGGTCCCACTGGAGTCTGAGAGAGATGTACAGCTTCGGGCCCTCTCCCCAGTTGGGATAGGCTTCGGCGTACATGGCCCGTACGCCGGTGGCGCACCCGAACCGATAGTATTCGGCCATGTGGTGGAACCAGACGCGCGGCAGGCAGTAAGGCGTGCCGTAGATGTAGTCGTACCATCCCAGAACGGGGCTCTTCGCATGCCATTGGCGCGTGAGAGCTTCACCGGTTTCGCGAAGTTCCGGGTCCTTCCATTTCGTGCGGTCGTAGGTCATGTACGGGATCAACCGGGGATGGACCGAGACATTCCCGGGCGGAGCGGCGACTTCACTGTAAGCCAGGCACCCGAACCATTTGTCGGGAAACCGTTCGAGAACGCCTTCAATAACCTGGTTGGCCCAATCGTAGTAGAGGTCCGAGTAATCGACGCGGTCAAGGAAGTTTTTCTCGCCGGAGATGCGCGCCAGGCAATGCTCACATTCGCAGTACCCGCTGCTGTCGTTGGCGCCGAGAGAATAGGAGGTCGCGTCGGGATGAGCTTCGAAAAACGCGATGATGTTTTTGATCGCTTCATCGACGATGCCCGGCGCGGTATAACAGGGTTGCCACTCGTGGGCGCTGTTGTTCGGGGGCAGGAAGCGCTCACCATTGTGCACGGGGAAGAACTCCGGATGGCTCGCCGCATAGGTTTCAGGCGGAAACAGGTTGAGGAGATTGTGGTGGAAGCTCACCCGCCCGTGCATACGATTGCGCCGCGCCCACGTGCTCTGAGCATCCCCCGCCAAACCGCTGAACAGGCGCGAAAAAACGGCGGGTTCCTGCCGGACAGGCTCGGGGGGAACAGAAAGAGTACTGCTGACCGGCACATCATCGCCGTGCTCGCCGGGGAGGAGCCAGCGCACCCCAACGTACCGCTCGAGGAACTCGCACACGCCGAATTCGGTGCCCCAATCGGTGGGGCCGGCGATCGCGATGATATTGGCATCAGGAAACGCGATATCGAAGCCATCCTCGTCGAGACCGGTTTGATCGGGCGTTTGCCAAGCCGTTCCCGAACCGACGCAGATGGCGGCCCCTTCGGGCGGCAACGCGCTGGCCACCGGCAGCCGCGCCCCCGTTGCACGCTCCACGTAAGTCACGAGAAGTTGCGCTGCCTCCTTCACCTGCGGGGAAGCCGCGTCATCCACCACGACGGTCGCAACGGGCGTGCCCTCACGCACGATGTCGAGGGCACAGACCGGGGCCGAGGAAACAGCCAGCCCCAGCATGATCAGGAACGCCTGAGCTTGATAAGAATGCCTTGTCCAGCGGGAAGCCATAGGTCTTCTCCTGAATTCAGGGGGTTCTCCGGCAGCCTCCATACCGCCCTTACCCAATAGTAAGTGGCGGAGGCGCCACGTTCAATCCTGTCATCTTAACCTTGAGGCCCGGGCCGCCTTCCCGATGCAGCGTACGGCCTCGTGATGGACGGTGCCGGGGCCAAGGACGCCCGGCGGGACAAGCCGCGCGGTTCGGATTCGCAACTCCTTGGGTCAGTCCCGATGGTTTTTCTGGCGGTCGGGCACGCGGTGGGAAAGAAGCCAGCGGGGACGTTTGATGAAGGGGCCGTTTTCGAAGGTCTGTTCGATTTGACCGGTCTGTTCGAGGTGGTCAAAGCAGCTTCGCATACAGCCGCGCGACCCCTCGATGCCGTAACTGCCGTCTCCCCCCCATTCTTTGATGCGGGCGTGTCCCTCTACGATGTACCCGGAGGGATCCTCTTCCGTGGGCCGCCATTTCCCGAGCGAAAACGGCCAGCAGAGCTTGTAGGCGGCTTCTTCGGAGACCTCCTGTTTCCGCACGTCGAATTCGTAACCTGGGAACATCTTGTGGATGAACGGGGAGACGCGCGGGTCGCCTCCATGGTAGCAGAGGGTGCAACGCCCCATGTGAACGCCGGCCCACTCATAGGTCTTGTCTTCAATCCGGATGGATACGGTTTTGCCGCCGGTCTTGTGCGGGATGGCATCGGGGCATCCCTGGACGCACGCCATGCAGCGGTCGCAGATGGAATGTGGTTCGACGAGGGGATCGGGTTCGAGTTCAGCGTCGGTAATGATGGCCGCGAGCCGGACCCGCGGCCCGAATCTGCGGGTGAGGAAGACTTTCGACCAGCCGATCTCGCCAAGTCCGGCCGCGACACCGGCGATTCGGACCGCGAGATGCACGTCGGGCGCGACAGCCCCGGGACGAACCGGCGCGACAGGTGGTTGCGACTCGGGAACGCCGGGGTAGTACGGCACGGCCTCCCATCCGTGGTCCTCGATGAAACAGGCGGCCTCATAGACGCCTTTAGGGATGAAGAAACTGTTCAGCAGGCCGTGGTAGCCGAAGTAGGTGTAGTTGGGCCAGTAAGTGCCCTCTTCAATGCCCCGCCAGTTGCCGCGCAGGATGCGCCGGGCCACGACGATGACCGATTTCGCGCTGGGCATGATCGCTGACGGGTGCATGCGTTCGGGTGCGCCGTCGAACCGCTCAATGTTGGCAACGCCGGCGAGGTCGAGGCCCTGTTTCAGCGCGAAGTCTTTAACGTCCCGTGCCGTGAGTGCCGCCATGAGTCAATTCTCCACGATGCGGGCAGTGCCGGTCTTGTCGATGCGCCATGCGGGGCGCTGGCGGAAGGGCTGCTCGAACGCGTTGCCCGCCAATCCGGCTTCTTCGAGGTGATGTACGCAGGTGCGCGTGCACAACGCGGCGGTGCGGTCCGGGTTGCCACTGGGGTGGATGCGGTTCGGAAACGCGCCGTTCCTGCAGGCGCGGCAGACGTCCCAGTTTATGTGCGCCGTCTTCATGACCATGCCGCAGACGACGCGCTCGTCTGCCTGTGCGGAATCCATGGCGTCCAGAGGACAGGCTTGGATGCATTCGCCGCACTCGTCGCAGACAACGCTCCCGCAGAGCGGGTCAGGGTCGAGGACGGCGTCGGTCAGGATGAGCTGGAGGCATTGGCGCGGACCGAAGCGCGGAGTCATGAGCGCGCCGCTCAGCCCGAACCGGCCGAGTCCTGCGCGCACGGCGGCCTCATCGAAATCGAGCGTGACATTGGGAGCGGGGGCATCGGGCCGGACCGGGACTCCCATGGGCGGCACCTGCGCGGGAAGATAAGGGAGGGGCACGGCTTCCCAACGGTGATCCTCGAGATACTGGGCGACGCTGACCGTGGTCAGAGCGAGGAACCGGTCCGGCACCCAGTTGCCCGCGTACTGTGCGTAGATAGCGAACTGTGTGCCTTCTTCGATGCCGCGCAGGCAGCCCCGCGCTATGCGTTTGCCGAGAACGATGACCGAGTGCGTCTCCGGGAAGATCGAGCAGGGATGATGTTCGGCCGAAATCCCATCAAACCTGTCAATCGGGGCGATGCCGATGAGGTCGGCGCCGGCTTTGTGCGCGGCCGACTTGAGTTCTTCCGTAAATGTCATTCCGATTCTCCTCTACAGGGCGAAACGGCGGGCGGCGTGCCGGGGCAACGCGAACGTCCGCACGTGCGATTGAGCCATCCCGCTTACCGCAGCGCCGCGCCGTCTGTGCGCTGGCCCGTGAACGGCACGGGCTGAGTGTTGGCGCGATCGAGGTCGATGATGCGGATGTTGCGCCAGCGGATTTCTTTGGTTTCGTCGTCTTTCGAAGCGTGCACCTGGAGCGCGATAAACCCGCGCTGGGTCATGAAATCGTCGAGATCGGCGACGGGGACGCCGTTAACCCAGGTCTTGATGTTCTCCCCGCGGGCTTCGATGCGGAAATGGTTCCATTCATTCTGCTTGAACGCTTTTCGGGCTTCTTCTTTTCCTTCGAGGTTAAAGAGCCATCCCCGGCGCGCTTCGTCGTAGATGCCGCCGGTCCACGCGCGATCAGAGGGATCAATCTCGACCTGATAGCCGTGCACGCGGCCGTTCTTAAACCATTCGAAGCTGTTGCTGCGAATTTGCACGCCGGAATTCATGCCCGGGTCGACTTTGAACTCGAGTTCGAGGATGAAATCTCCGTAGTGACGTTCGGTGCAGAGGAACGTGTTGTCGGTCCCCGAGACGCGCTTACCGTTTACGTTCGTGCCGGGAACGGTGGTTCCGACAATGGCGCCGTCCTCGACGCGGTAGGGAGCCGTGCCGCCGCGCTTGATGAAGCCGTTGAGCGTTGCGCCGTCGAAAAGGGTTATCCAAGGGCCGTCTTCCTGGGCGTTTGAGAACGGCGCGGCACACAGGAGGGCGAGAATTGCGAGTGTTGCGTGTTTCATCGTATGCAGCCTTTCACAGATGCTCATGAGTCGAGTTACAGGGCCCATGGTTCACGCATGGACGGTTTGACCATGCCGTTGGCATCGGCATTGCCGGGAAATTCCTCTTTCTCAGGGTCCCAGCGGAGTTGTTCGCTTCCCAAAACCATGGCGATATTGCCCAGGTTGCAGATGCTTGACGAACGATGGCCGACCTCGGCGTTGCATATGGGTTGTTCGCGGGTCCGCATGCAGTCCAGGAAGTTGCCCACGTGGTCGCTGCTTTCGTAGAGGCGGACATCGCCCTCTCCGATGGGTTTCTCGAGGATATCGTCGGGAACCGCCCGGATTTCTTTGCGATCGACGCAGATGGTGCCTTCGGAGCCTTCGAAGTAGATGCCGAAGCGGCCGGTGCGGCACGTCAAGCGCACGCCGTTCTCGTAAAGGCACTCGAAGTATACCTTCGTGGCAGTGGTGAACAGCCCGGACTGGGGGAACTCGCCGTTGCCGGAGATTTCGATGGGCCCGGAAGCGTCCATGTCGAGGGCCCATTGGGCGATATCGAGGTTATGCGCGCCGAAGTTGGTGACCTGTCCGCCGGAGTAATCGAGAATGAAGCGGAACGTGTAGTGGCAGCGTTGCTCATGGTACTCGGCCCATGGCGCGGGGCCGAGCCACATGTTGTAGTCGAAGCCTTCGGGCACGGGCTGCGGCTGCCAGGCCGGTTCGCAGGTTCTGTTGTTGGCCGGGATGCCCACGTTGATGGTGTGAAGCTGGCCGATGCGGCCGTTGCGCACGAGTTCGCATGCCCGGCGGAACTGCGCGTCGGAACGCTGCTGGCTGCCGGTCTGGAGGATGCGTCCTTCCTTGGCAACCGTGTCGCTCAATACCCGGCCTTCGTAGATCGAGTAGGCCAGAGGTTTCTCGACGTAGGCATCCTTGCCATTTCGCACCGCATCAAGCGCGGTGAGGACGTGCCAGTGGTCCGGCGTGGCTATCAGTACGGCGTCAATGTCGTCCCGGCGGGTGATTTCACGAAAATCGTCGTATCCGGCGCAGTCCGAGTTGCCGTAGTGGCGGTTGACCGACTCGACAACGGGCTTGAGATGGGCCTTGTCGACGTCGCAGACCGCCAACACCTGGACCGTGTCGCGCCTGAGGAAGTCCTTCACGACGTCGACGCCGCGCCCGCCCGCGCCAATCAGGCCGAGGGTGATGCGGTTGCTCGGGGCATTGTTGCCGGAGGCTGCCAAGACGGTCGATGGCACGACCGCGGGAAACGCAGCCGCCGCACTTGCCGCCGCGGCGCTTTTGAGGAAGGTTCGTCGGTCTACACGCGGTTTGGAAGACATGCGGCATACTCCTGCAAAGTTTGTCGAATCTGAATGGCTTCACTGTAGCAGATTTCGGGACGATATCGAAATTGGAATGCCTTCACATCTTCGCAAGGGTCGAAAAACCGGCAAAGCGGCAGAGCCGGAGCGGACCCGCGCAGGTTTGAGGGGTGGAAACGTGAAAACCTGCTCAGAGGCGCCAGGAAAGAAGTCTAACCGGCGTTATTCAATTCATATAGCCGGAGCTTCTCGTACAGGGTGCTGCGCGAGATGCCTAACGCTTTCGCGGCCTTTGAAACATTGCCCCCGTACCTGGTCATGGTATGTGCGATGTGCTTCTTCTCGATATCAGCCAGGCTGGCGGCATCCTGCCCTTCCTCCCGGCGCCGCGGCCCGGATAGGTTATCAAGAGCATCTTCCGCCCGGATGGTGTCGCCTTGGGCAATACTCACTGCCCGCAATATGCAGTTGCGCAACTCGCGGACATTGCCGGTCCAATTCTGAGTCTGCAGAATCTCCATCGCCTCAGGCGCCACCGCCCTGACGGGGCGTTTCGCCTGCTGCTTCGCCAATTCGAAAAAGTGCTGCGCCAGTTCGGGGATATCCTCAACCCGCTCGCGAAGGGGCGGCAACGAGATCTCAAATCCGTTAAGACGGTGAAACAGGTCCTCGCGAAAGGCGCCTTGCTGCGCGGCGGCACGAAGATCACGGTTCGTGGCGGAAACCACCCGCACGTCCACCCTCGAATCCTGATCGGCCCCCGGCCGGCGGTACGTGCCGTATTCGATCGACCGGAGGATACGCGCCTGGTTGGAAAGACTGAGGTCGCCCACCTCGTCAAGGAAAATAATGCCTCCATGCGCTTCCGCCAGAAACCCCCGCGACGAACGGTCCGCGCCCGTGAACGCTCCGCGTTCGTAACCGAACATGAAGCTCTCGAACAATTCGTGGGGAATGGCCGCGCAATTGACCGTGACAAAGGGTCCCCGTTTTCGCGACGATTGCTGGTGGATAAGCCGCGCCGCCAGTTCTTTTCCGGTGCCGGTCTCCCCCGTGATAAGGACGCTCAACTCGGACTTCGCCGCGAGTCCAATGCGCTGGCGCACCTGGCGCATGGATTTGCTGTTTCCCACAAGAGATAGGCTTTCGCCCGCCCGTGCGCGCAGATACTCATTATCACGGCGCAACTGCTCCATGTCTTCCACGGTCCAGAAAACCGGACCAAGCGACTGGCCCAGCAAGACCAGAAGACGGAGATCGTCTTCCACAAACACGCCATGCGGGACCCCGGTAAGTAGTACCAGCGCTCCTACAATCGTGCCGCCTGCGATCACCGGCGTGATAAGCGTGAAGGATACCCCTGTCTCATCTCCGGTCTTCTGCGGGTTGACGCTGAGAAATCCCCGCTTTTCGCGGAGCGCGATGTGAACGCTTTCCGAGGGAAGGACTTCCGCGTTCGTCACCTCCTCATCGAGCACAAAAAGCCCTTGTTGCTCATCACTCGATAAAATCCACAACGCAAGCGGACGAAAACGTTCCTTGAGCGCTCGTTTGAGCAGCGTAGTGAACTCTTCCCGGTTGCGGCACCGGGCAAGCCTCGTCACGATCTGCTGAAGCGCCAACAGATCCTGAATTGTCCGGGGGCTTTCCTGTTCCGCGTCCACGCTCCCGTCGGCTCCCAGGAAAATGGGGCGTCTCAGGTCGATGGACTTGGTGTCCGAGGGCGGCTCGTTCTTCTTCCTCGCATCCGTCTCTGGGTGGGACTGCACCAGAAGAAACCGTTCTCCGCCGATGGTCACCTCGTCCCCTGTCTCAAGAACGCCTGTTCGCATGGGGAGTCCGTTGACAAGCAGCGGATTGCGGCATCCCAAGTCTTCGAGACGAATCTGTCCGCCCGCAAGAAGGAACCGGCAGTGCCTTCTCGAAACAATGGGATCGTCCAGCACGATGTCGTTGCCTTCCTCGCGGCCAAGAGTAAGGCCCCTTTCACCCAGTATCCAGCAGGCCCCCTTCGTGCGTCCCCCAATCGACACCAATTGCATTACGCGTCTCGCTCCTAACGGCTGGCAGCCGGTTCCAGCGGGTGTGCCTCGGGCACATAAGAGCTTGCACCCGGACATATTTCAGTTACTGGAATAACTCTGGCACGTGTTATAATACCACAGGGCCGGATGGACGAGAGCACAAAACGGTCTTTTCTATGAGAACCCAGTCTTAATCTCGAGTCTGAACCTGGTCCCGCGAGGAGAAAGGGCGTGTCCGTGTCGAGGTCGCATTCTCTCGACCCTATGAAGCAGGACGCGGAACGTATGTAATATGAACACCCTCGAACCTGGTTCCCTGTTCGGGAAGTACCGAATTCACAATATGATCGGGCGAGGCGGGATGGGTGTAGTCTATGTTGCCGAAGACACCAGCCTCGGAAGGCGCGTAGCTCTCAAGGTATTGAGCCCCGACCTCGTGTCGAGCAGTGCTTTCGAAGAACGGTTTCGGCGTGAGGCACGTATCGTCGCAAGCCTCAACCACCCCAACATCGTCCAGATACATTCCCTCGACAACATCGACGGAAGGCTGGTTATCGACATGACCTACGTCGAGGGGGGCTCTCTCGCTGATGCGGAAGCGATGCGGCGCGCCACACTCAGCCAGTCGCTCCAATCGGTGGGGGACGCGCTCGCCGGGTTGGCCAGCTGCCACCAGGTAGGCATCATTCATCGGGATGTGAAGCCCAGCAACATTTTACTTGGCCGGGAAGGCATTGCTCTCCTGTCGGACTTCGGCCTCTCGAAGTGCCTCGCCGCCCACCACGAAGCCGCCGTGAGCAGCATGGCTTCGTCGTGCCTCTTTCTGGGCACCCCCCGCTATGCGCCCCCCGAATCCTGGGAAGGTAAGGAACCCACCCCGTCGTGGGACGTCTATTCCGCCGGGGCGGTCATCTATGAAGCCGCCAGCGGCCACGCGCCCCACGAAGCCAATTCGCCGCTGGAGTTGATCCGCAGCATTTACGAGAACGCTGTGCCGCCGCTATCGGACATCAATGAAGCCATCACGCCGGCCCTGAGCAAAGCGGTGGCGCAAATGCTGGCCCAGAATCCAAACGACCGGCCCCAGAATGCCAGCGCGGCGCTCACGTTGCTGTCGGAATGTCCTGAATTCGCGGAGAAGAAATCGGCGAGGCTCTCGACCATTGTTCAAGTAAAATGGCCACCCAAGAGCGCCCCCTTCCGTTTCCGACTCGCGAAGATGAAGCGTCCTCTGGTCATTCTCGCCGCGGCCGTGCTTATCTTCGCGATAGCCAGTCTACTCCCCTTGAAGAGCTGGTTCTCCTCCCTCCCCGGCGAGGGTGCGCGTCCCCGCGCTCCATCAGACCACTATGTGTTCAACACGACAGACACTCTGACCAGCGAGCGCTGGGCGGAACACTGGCTCATGATTCGCGGCGGGGAACAGCAAACGTGGCAGGTTCTCGCCAGCAAAGGAACCGATCTTATCTACCTTCAGGCCTCCCCCAACGATGAATCATTTGATTTTCTGGGGCATTGGGCCCACTACACAGACAAGACGGCCCGGGCATTTCGTCACGGCACTGTCCAAGGCGCCGGAAAATGGGTGCGTGAGAATGAACTCATGACTGCTGTACTGCAATTCGAGTGCGCACTCGATGGTTCTCGATGGCAGGGCGCGTTTCTTCTGGATAGAACCGTTTCCGACGAGCCCCCCGGCCAATTCATGGCCGCTCTCGAGTCGACCGGCCTGTTCGCTCGACTGGTGTATTGCGAATTGATCCCCCGAAATCTGGATTGGGCGGAAGAGGTCGAGAACCTGTTTATCGCGAAGGGTATTCCCAAGGTCACGGTGCCGTTCCTTGCGGGGTCCGATGCCCCCATGCAGATCGACGGGCAAGCAACGGAAACGATATGGCGGCAAGCAGCAGCGAACGCTGGTCCGGAGTCTGGAGTGCTCAACGCGCAGTCTGAGGGCAGTGGCGCCACGCTGACTGTCTGCCGGGACAAGAGCCAGTTGTATTTCTATCTCGCTTCGCCAACCCCACTGGATAATCCTGCATTGACCCTTCGATTGTTGACCCAATGTGACGCGCAGCCCAATCAGATCATCTCGTGGAAACTCGTCGTGGACCAAAGCAACGCCATTCAGTTGCATAAGGTGGCGGGAGACAAAGAGTATCCTCAGAACAGCCATGCAGTGGCGGTGTCATCTGGCGAAGCCAAGGGGCACCGGGTCGAAATGGCAATGCCTTTCACCGATTTGGAACTTGAAGAGGGCCCTCTCCCGGATACTCGCTGGCGGTTGTCTGGCGCGTTTGCAGACGCGCAAGTTGAGCCTGTCAAGGCGGCGGTTTATTGGGGACGCGCCGCAGGAGCATCGCCTGTACATGGCGCGATCCTCTTATTCGGACCTTCGGAGTAGCCAGCCCCCGGTGCGGCAGTTGGCCCCGGCCGTGTGGCCCGGCGGATGGTCGGGTATGCTTCTGTGTTTCGTGATCGTCTGGGGGCAGCACGCAAGCGGACAAGACACAGGGTCTCTGAATCCATCCTCTTATCCCGATCAATTGATCGTTCTCGAAAACTCGCTTTACTTCGTAGCCGACGACGGTATCCACGGACGCGAGATCTGGCGCTACACACCCGAGGATGACCTGAACAAGGCCGCCGAATGCTCGCTCGTCACCGACTTGATGCCTGGTCAGGGAAGTTCCAACCCTGAAAGATTCCTTGCGGCCGGTGACTGTCTCTATTTCTCGGCCGTCGGACCCCGCATAGATCGCTGGCCCTGGGTGTTGCGCAAGAACGAAACCCAACCTGCGGCAGTCACAGAAGCAACAGACACCTTTCTGGTCGACCCACAGTTTATGGACCAGGATGCCCGCAACGTGTACATGGCAGCCGCGACCAGCGCCACTTCCCGGTTTCTCTATCGTATTCCCCGCGGCAGCGCAACCGCCGAACGTATAGCCGAATTTGGCCCCAACAGGCTATCGGAAGCCCAGCGAACCACTATCGGACCCGACGGCTCCTTTTACTACTATTTGGGAGGGCATCTCATCCGCCTTTCGGAAGGGCAACTCGTTGATCTGGCCGATTTTGGCGGCGCCACAGATCTCTTCCTGAGCGGGGCCATAGCGCCCCTGCGCGACTGTATTATCTTGGTGGGGTTCGATGACAGCCACGGCCGCGAGGTGTGGCGCTCAGATGGCACGCGGGAAAGCACCCGGCTGATGAAGGACATCGCGGACGGTCCCGGCTCGTCGCGAATAACAAGTTTCACGTTGTGGCGGGATGAACTCTACTTTGGCGCCGATGATGGCCGCTGCGGCAAAGAACTCTGGAAAACCGATGGCACCACCGAAGGCACCAAGTTGCTCAGAGACCATCTTGAGGGGCCTTCACACGGCGATCCCCATTATTTCGCCGCGGCAGAGAACTGGCTATTCTACCTCGCCCACGACGAGAACCACGGAAAGGAGCTGTGGCGAACCGACGGAAGTCCCGAGAACACCGTCTTGGTCGCGGACCTCAAACCCGGTCCCTTGGGCAGCGACCCTTGGCAGCTCACGCCGTTCAATGGGTTGCTTTTCTTTTGCGCGGACAGCGCCGAGTACGGGGAAGAAATCTTCGTGAGTGACGGCAACGCCGACGGCACTCACATCCTGAAAGACATCGTTCCGGGAGAAGGCGATTCCGGCCCTGATAGCCTTGCCGTATTGGGCAACCGACTCTTCTTCACATGCGACGACGGCATACACGGCGAAGAACTGTGGGTTACTGACGGCACTGCCGAAGGCACCCGGTTAGCCGCGGATATCTATCCCATCCGGATGAATCCGTCTTCGTCGCCGCACAACCTTGTAGCTGTCGGCGAGCGTGTCTTTTTCACCGTTTACCACCAGATGACGGGCGAAGAACTATGGGTGAGCGACGGCACTTCTGACGGTACGCGTCTGGTGCGCGACATTGCGCCTGGCCCGCTGGACAGTGCTCCGTCAAGCCTGACCGTGTCGGGAAACCGGGTTTTCTTCGCAGCCCGCACTCAAACGAATGGTTGTGAGCTCTGGTTCTCCGACGGCACCCTCGATGGCACGCAGCTTGCCTGCGACATCAACGAGGGTCCCGAAGGAAGCAATCCACGGTGTCTTTGTCCCGACGGCGAGTCGCTCCTCCTCGTAGCCGACGACGGCAAGAGCGGGGAAGCCTTGTGGCGGTATTCTCTGGCCACATCATCCGCAAACGGCCCGACACATCCTGGGGAAGCCGGTGCGCAGATAGCCGATGTCTTTCGTTTGTTCAACAACGTTTACGCCTATGTTATTGATAAAAATGGGCATGCGAACCTCT
>Ga0116187_1003540_pt1 | contig 14386 bp, 7 predicted proteins | sample AD_JPNNA6_MetaG_FD_89755 | JGI IMG/M metagenome (GOLD analysis project Ga0116187, IMG submission 89755) | Active sludge microbial communities of municipal wastewater-treating anaerobic digesters from Japan - AD_JPNNA6_MetaG | ecosystem: Engineered > Bioreactor > Anaerobic > Digestate | place... | reverse complement strand
GAGGCCGCGCGCCGCGCGGCCGCTTCCGCTCCCGCGGGAAGCGAAGCTTCCCGCCTCCAGAATGCGTCCGGCGGACGCATTCTGATGGCGACCGTGAAGGGCGACGTTCACGACATCGGCAAGAACATCGTCGGCGTCGTCCTCGCCTGTAACAACTACGAGGTGACCGACCTCGGCGTCATGGTCCCCGCCGAGAAGATCCTCGCCGAAGCCAAGCGTCTCGGCGCCGACGCCATCGGCCTCTCCGGCCTGATCACCCCGTCGCTCGACGAGATGGTGCATGTCGCCAAGGAGATGCAGCGCCAGGGCTTCACCATCCCGCTGCTCATCGGCGGCGCCACCACCAGCCCGGCGCACACCGCCGTGAAGATCGCGCCCGAGTACCCGCACGGCGTCGTCCACGTGCTCGACGCCTCCCGCGTCGTCAACGTCGCCTCCGCGCTGCTCTCGCCCGAGCAGAAGCCGGCCTTCGTCGCCGACCTCGTCGCCAAACAACAACGCCAGCGCGACGACTTCGCCGCCCGCCTCAAGCGCACGCCGCTCCTCCCGCTCGCCGCCGCCCGCTCCCGCGCCCCGCAGTGCGACTGGTCCACCGTCGACATTTCCCGCCCCGCCTTCCTCGGCCGCCGCATCTTCAGCTCCGACCAATCCGCAATCCGCGATCCGCAATCCGCAATCGACCTCGGCGTCATCGCCGAGTTCATCGACTGGGCCCCGTTCTTCTCCGCGTGGGAGCTCACCGGCCGCTTCCCCGATCTCCTCTCCGACCCACACATCGGCACCGAGGCCACGAAGCTCTTCGAAGACGCCAAGAAACTCCTCACGCGCATCGTCGCCGAAAAGCGGTTTCAGCCCCGTGCGCTCATCGCGTTCCTGCCCGCGAACTCCGTCGGCGACTCCGTCGAGGTTTACGCCGACGAGCAGCGCAGCCGCGTCGTCGAGACGTTCCATTTCCTCCGCCAGCAGAGCGAAAAACCCGCCGACCAGTTCAACCACTGTCTCGCCGACTACGTCGCGCCGAAGAGCAGCGGCCGGATCGACTACCTCGGTGCGTTCGCCGTCACCGCCGGCCCGGGCGTCGAGCAGTTCGCCGCCGAGTTCAAAGCCGCGCAGGACGACTATTCCGCAATCATGGTGCAGGCCCTCGGCGACCGCATCGCCGAGGCCCTCGCCGAGTACTTCCACAAACAGGTCCGCGATCTCTGCGGCTACGGCCGCACGGAGAACCTCACGATGGAGCAGATCATCCGGGAAAAATACCGCGGCATCCGCCCCGCGCCCGGCTATCCCGCCTGCCCCGACCACACGCAGAAGCCGCAACTCTGGAAGCTCCTCGACATCGAAGCCGCCACTGGCATCGAACTCACCGAGAGCTGCGCGATGAAGCCCGGCAGCAGCGTGAGCGGCTTCTACTTCAATCATCCCGAGTCGAAGTACTTCGCCGTCGGCAAACTCGCCCGCGACCAGGTCGAGGACTACGCCGCTCGCAGCCAGCGCGAAGTCGCCGAAGTCGAGAAGTGGCTCTCCCCCTACCTCGCCTACGAGGCGTGAGCCCTGGATGAGCCAGGGCCGGCTCGGCGGGCCGCCCCTCCGCCCGCCGGACGCAGGCTGCCGTATGGCAGCACGGCCGACCGCATCGCGCGGTTCACGACACAAGACGCGGCGGCCGCGCGGCGCCCCGGCCGGCGACCGGAGGTGCTTTCAGGCTTTCAAGCCCGCCCCCCGATGCTCTCTGCTCCCCGGCATGCACCGGTTCCGTCTGCTTCCGCTCCTCCTGCTCGTGGCGACAACCGTCCTGCACGCCGCCCCGCCCCCCGCCGTCGACCTCCCCGCCGCCCGCGCGCTCTTCACCGCCCGCCGCGACGCCGAGGCCCAGTCAGCCCTCGACCATCTGCTCCTCGCCGATCCGACCAACCACGAAGCCGTGTACCTGCTTGGCCGCCTGGCCAAACGCCGCAGCGACTGGAAGACCGTGGCCGAGCGCTACGAGCGCTGCACCCAGCTTGCACCGACCGTCGCCCTCTACTGGGCCGACCTCGGCGAGGCCTACGGCAAACTCACCAACAAGGCCGGCGTCTTCCACCAACTCGGGCTCGCGCGCAAGTGCCGCGCCGCCCTCGAGCGGGCCGTCGCCCTCGCGCCCACGGAGCTCGAATACCGCCGCGGGCTGATCGAGTTCTACGAGCAGGCGCCCTTCGTCGCCGGCGGCGGCCGCGACAAGGCCCTCGCGCAAGCCGCCGCGATCGCCGCCCACGATCCCTACGCCAGCGCCTTGGCCACCGGCGGCATCCACGCCCGCGCCAAGAACTGGGCCGAGGCCGAGCAAGCGTTCCGCTCCGCCGCCTCGCTTCGCCCCGAATCCACCGAGCCGGAGGCCGCGCTCGGCCTGCTGTTCGCCGACCAGGGACGCCACGCCGAGGCCTTCGCCGCCTTCGACCGGGTTCTCGCCCGCGAGCCCGGCAACCTCGTCGCGCTCTACCAGCTCGGCCGTGTCGCCGCGATTTCCGGACAACGCCTCCCCGACGGCGAAGCGGCCCTGCGCCGCTACCTCGAGCAGCCCACGCACCCGGCCGGCCAGCCGACGAACGCCCACGCCCAGTACCGCCTCGGCGAGCTGCTCGCCCGCCGCGGCGACACCGCGGGCGCCCGCGCCGCCTTCGAGGCCGCGCTCCGCCTCGATCCGGGCCTGAAGCCCGCCGCCGAGGCGCTCCGCCGCCTCGCGCCGTAACCGCGCCGTGCCACCCCTGCGGCAGGGTGCGAGCTCGCTCGCACCGCTGGCCCCGGGCAGGGCGTAGGCGGCGCGACCAAGGTCGCGCCCTCCACAGAAGATCCCGCGCGGAGCGGAACCGGGCCGGCCAGCCGTCTCCGCCGCTCAGAGCGCGGCGTCGCCGTGCTCGTCGGTGCGGATGCGCACGACGTCCTCGAGCGGCACGACGAAGATCTTGCCGTCGCCGATCTTGCCGGTCTTCGCGGCGCCGACGATCACGTCGATCACCTTGCCCGCGAGGGCGTCGGCGACCGCGATCTCGACCTTCACCTTCGGGAGGAAGTCGACGGTGTATTCGCTGCCGCGGTAGATCTCGGTGTGACCTTTCTGGCGACCGAAGCCCTTGACCTCGGTCACGGTCATGCCCTCGATGCCGATCGAGGCGAGCGCGTCCTTCACTTCCTCGATCTTGAAGGGCTTGATGATGGCGGTGATGAGTTTCATGGGAGCGGTTGCAGCAGGTTGGCGGAGCCGGGTTAGTAGATGTAGCCCTCCTCGCCGTGCTCGGCGAGGTCGAGGCCTTGGCGTTCGACGTCCGGCGCGGCACGCAGCCCGATGGTGGCCTTGACCAGGTAGGCGATCGCGATGGTGCCGAGCACCGAGAGCACAACCGTCAGGCCCATGGCCTTGAGCTGCTCGAACCAGAGACCGCCGTCGGCGACGAGACCGGCGAGACCGTTCCTGGTCGCGGCGGCGCCGGCAAGGTTCGCGTTGACGTCGGCACTGGCGAGCAGGCCGGTGACAAGCGCGCCCATGGTGCCGCCCACGGCGTGCACGCCGAAGGTGTCGAGCGCATCGTCGTACTTGAGCCAGCCCTTCAGCTTGGTGCAGGCGAAGAAGGGAACCGCGCCGGCGAGCAGGCCGAGGAGGACCGCGCCGGACACGCCGACGAAGCCCGCTGCCGGCGTGACGACGACCAGGCCGCCGACGGCGCCGGAGCAGAAGCCGAGGATCGAGGGGTGCCCGCGGGTGAGCCATTCGAGCATCGGCCAGGTGAAAGCGCCGACCGCCGCGGCCACCGTGGTGGTCATGAAGGCGTTGGCGGCGACCCCGTCGGCGCCGAGTGCAGAGCCGGCGTTGAAGCCGTACCAGCCCGCCCAGAGCACGCCGGTGCCGACCATGCAGAGCACCATGCTGTGCGGCGCCATCTTCTCCTTCAGAAAACCGATACGCGGGCCGAGGATGAGGCAGAGCACGAGCGCGGACCAGCCGGAGGACATGTGGACGACGGTGCCGCCGGCGAAGTCGATCGCGCGGATCGAGGCCTCGCCGTTCCACACGCCGTTCATGCTGCCCGTCACGCCCCAGACCATGTGGGCGAGCGGGAAATAGATGAAGACCATCCAGAGGGTGACGAAGGCGAGGATGGCGGAGAACTTCATGCGCTCGGCGATCGCGCCGACGATCAGCGCCGGGGTGATGATCGCGAACATCATCTGGTACATCGCGAAGACGTTGTGCGACACCCAGAAGGCGTAGTCGGTGTTGGGCGCGGAGCCCACGCCCCGCAGGAACAGGAACTCGGTGCCGCCGAGGAAGTGCCCGAGGAAGCTCCCGCTCTCCGTGAAGCTCTTGCCGAAGACGAAGCTGTAGCCGAACGCCCACCAGAGCAGCGTCACCAGTCCGGCGATGCCCAGGCATTGCGCGAGGACCGAGAGCACGTTCTTGCTGCGCACCAGGCCGCCGTAGAACAGCGCCAGGCCGGGCAACGTCATGAAGAGCACGAGCGCCGCGCTGGTCATCATCCAGGCGTTGTGGCCCGGACCGGGCACCCCAGCGAGGGCGGTGCCGGGATCGGTGTTGTTGACGTAGGCCTCGAGCGCGGTGAGGCGCTCCTCCAGTGACGGGGCCGCGGGGGCGTCGGCGGCGCAGGCGCCCCACGAAACGGCGGCCAGACCGAACGCGAGCAACAGGGTGCGAGGAGAAAGAAGTGTGCCGAGCATAGACCCGACTACTTCAGCAGCCCCGGTGCCAGCGACGCGGACGCGGGGATTTTTGCGACCAAAACGTCGGTTTCGGCAGGGAGCCGCTCCCAGGGTGGGCGAATTCGCGCATCCACCGCTCCCCCCGGGCCCGCGCCCGCCAAGGAAGCCGGCGCATCCCCAGGAGATGCGCCGGCGGTCGGCCGCGGAATCGCGCGCGCCGGTCGCAGCCGGCGCGCGCCGCGGCCCGGCCTCAGATCGCGGTCTCGCCGCGCTCGTCGGTGCGGATGCGCACGATCTCCTCGAGCGGGAGCACGAAGATCTTGCCGTCACCGATCTTGCCGGTCTTGGCGGCCTTCACGATGGCCTCGAGCGCCTTGGGGGCGACCGGGTCGGCCACGGCGAGCTCGAGTTTCACCTTGGGGAGGAAGTCGACGGTGTACTCGCTGCCGCGGTAGACCTCGGTATGACCTTTCTGCCGACCGAAGCCCTTGACCTCGGTGACGGTCATGCCTTCGACACCGATCTCGGTGAGGGCGTCCTTCACCTCCTCGAGTTTGAAGGGCTTGATGATGGCGATGATGAGTTTCATCGGAGTGAGAATCTGGATTGGGTTGGGTGGTGGTGCCGGGGCGTGGGGCGCTCGCGCAAGCGCGGGCGGCGCGCCCCGGCGGGTGGATCACTTGTGCGCGGCTTGGAAGTCCGGATAGGCCTCGTTGCCGTGCTCGCCGATGTCGAGTCCCTCGGACTCCTCCTCGGGCGAGACGCGGATGCCGATGGTGACCTTGAGCACGTAGAAGAGCACGAAGGCGGCGATGAACGTGAAGAGGCCCACCGAGACCACGCCCACGAGCTGCGACAGGAATTGCGCGCCGCTGGCGAGCGAGCCGAAGAGGCCGACGGCGAGCGTGCCCCAGATGCCGTTGACGAGGTGAACCGAGAGCGCGCCGACCGGATCGTCGAGCTTGAGCTTGTCGAAGAAGATGACCGCGAGCACGACGAGCAGGCCGCCGATCAGGCCGATGATGGCCGCCGAGCCCGCCGCCATCTGGTCGGCCCCGGCGGTGATCGCCACCAGGCCGGCGAGCACGCCGTTGAGGGTCATCGAAAGGTCCGGCTTCTTGAGCACGATCCAGCCGGTGATCATCGCGCCCACGGCGCCGGCGGAGGCGGCGATGCAGGTGGTGACCAGCGTGAGCGAGACGGCCGCCGGGTCGGCGCTGAGCACCGAGCCGCCGTTGAAGCCGAACCACCCGAGCCAGAGGAGGAACACGCCGATGGTCGCCAGCGGCATGCTGTGGCCGAGGATCGGCTTCATCCGGCCGTTCGCCAGATACTTGCCGAGCCGGGGCCCGAGCAGGATCACCCCGGCCAGGGCGCCCCAGCCGCCGATCGAGTGCACCAGGGTGGAGCCGGCGAAGTCGTAGAAGCCCGGCAAGGACGTGCCGCGGATGATGTAGCCCGCGTCGGTCGCCGTCCACAGCCAGCCGCCGCCCCATTTCCAGAAGCCGGCGATCGGATAGACGATCATCACGAACGGGACCGAGAAGAGCAGGAAGGAACCGAGCTTCACGCGCTCGGCCACGGCGCCGGAGACGATCGTCGCGGCCGTGGCGGCGAACATCGCCTGGAACAGGAAGTCGGTCCAGTACGTGTAGCCCGCGTTGTAGCTGTCGGTGAGGCTCGCGACCGGGTCGGCGACGGACACGCCGAAGCCGGCGAACCCGAGGAAGCCGCCCGCATGATCGGCTCCCGGATACATGAGGTTGAAGCCCATCACCGCATACGTGAGGATGCCGATGCAGGGGATCATCGTGTTCTTGAACAGGATGTTCACCGTGTTCTTCGACTGCGTCAGTCCGGTCTCCAGCGTGGCGAACCCGAGGTGCATGATGAACACCAGGCCGGCGGCGATCATCATCCACAGGTTGTGGGTCGTGAATAGTCCGTAGCCGGCCGAGGCCTTGAAGGCGTCGAGGTCGGCGTATTTCGCCGCCTCGGCCGCGGCCGCGGCGGCTTCTTCACCGTGGACGACCACGGCGGCAAGCAGAGGCACGAGCAGGGCCGCCTTGGCGAGCCTGGTTGTACCCAGATTTAGGCTGTTCTTCATAGGAGGGTGCGCTGGAGGTTGAGTGCTGACCGAGGGAATGGGCCGCCGACGCCGAAAGCGCCGTGGCAGCCCTGTTTAGCAGGGCATGTGCCACCGCGCCGCGCGCGGACATTTCCGTCGGAAACGGCCGCGCAACCGTACTTCCATTCATGCCCTGCCCATTTTCGCCCACGCGCGGCGCACCAGCGCCGGGACGGTGAGCCAGCGCCCTTGCCTCCCCCTCGGTTCGCCGCTGGCAACCCGCCACTCGCTACTTCGGCTTCGGATCCACCGGGTGGTGGTCCCCTGCAGCGGCAAGGTCAGGCGCCGGCCCGCCGCCGCAGGCGCTTCCGGCGGGCGCGATAGACCCCGTCGATTCCGAAACGGCCACCGCCCACCGTCGCCAGCACGCCCATCGCCGCCGCCATGCTCAACGGATAGAAGAAATCCGCCGCCCCCTCCAGCGTGCCCGAGCGCACCGCCGGCCAGCGCAGCACTGCCGCCCCGACCAGCACCAGGCCGAGGGTCAACGCCGCCAGCCGCGTCCACAGTCCCAGCACGACCAGGATGCCGCCCAGCAGGACAGCCAGCGCCACCGCCAGGCCGACGAGCATCGGAAACGTGAGCGGCGGCGAGAAGCCCAGCCGTTCGCCCAGATCCCGCCAAGCGACGGCGCCCACCGCCACCGGCACTACGCCGTAGAAGACGAACGTGCCGCCGGCCACGACGCGGAACACGAACAGCCCATGGTCGCGCAGTCGTTCCAACGAGTTCAGGGCGGGCAACTTCACGCCGACAGGGAAAGCCCACCCGCCCCACCCCGCCAAGCCCGAATCCGCTCCGGGACGACAGTCGCCTCGCGCAACCGGTGGAGGCCGGGAGTAGCGAAGGCCGCCAAGACCTTCGGCACCCACATTCGGAGGACGAAAGCCTTGGCGGCTTTCGCTGCGCTGAAGACGCCGTTGTCAGCCGCCAACGCGAGGACCGCTCGCGGCTTCCCCGCAAGGCTGCGCCCGGGCGTGTGTCCATGCTGATCTCGTCAGGCCCCTCGAGCCGCCGTCCCCCGCAACGCCGCCCTCACGAGCGGCGTCACGGGTTGCCTCCGTCTCCTGATTTCCTCTCAAGCAACATGAACCAGAAACCACGGATTTCACGGATGTCCACGGATCGTTCTCCGGCCATCCGTGCTCATCCGTGTTCTGCCGTACGGCAGAATGGTCAATTTTCGGGTGGATCGCGTCACAGCGTTGCTTTCCCGCAAGGCCGCGCCCCGGCGCGCATCTACGCTGATTTCCACATTCCCAATCTGGGGCCGAGGGGGGGCGGGCTGAAGCGCCGCCCCACGTTCTGTTCCTCACTTCACCTCGAGCGGGATGCTCTCCGAGTGGCTGTTGAACTCGGGGGCGTACATGCACTGGATCTCGGCGACGCCGGTCTGGTACGTGCCCTTGAGCTGAACGCGCGTCGAGTACTCGAACACGTACGTGCCCTTCGGCAGGTAATCGATGAAGAAGTGCGACGCCGTGTCGCGCGTGCTCTCGTAGTACGCGAGGCCGTCCTGGTAACGGTACTGGCTGATCACGTTCACCGGCTCGGTGCCACTGCCGCGCTGGTCCTTCAGGTGCACGAACTCCATGTCGCGATCCGTGCGCAGCTCGATGCGGACGACGAGTTCGTCGCCCACCGCGATCGGCCCGGTCACGGGTACGAGCTCCTGGCCCTTCTTCGTCGTCTGCTTCACCCAGAGGCTCTTCTTCAGCTTCAGCGGCGTGCCCTCGTGCGGCGTGACTTTCGCCATGTCCTCGAGGTACTGCCAATGCACGCTGCCCCAGCTCACGCCGTCGTCGACCTTCTTGACGGTCACCTGCCCCATCGCGGGTTTGATTTCCGCGGCGGCAAACTTCTGCTCGTAGAACCCGGTGCCGGCCTCGACCTTCTCGGGCGTCGTGGCACGGGTCTCCAGACCCGTGTTCCCCGTCCCCCCGTCCGTCGAAATCGCCGTGCCGCCGAGGGAAACTTCGACGAGCGCGTCGCTGGCGAGCAGGTTTCGCCCGCCGAGCAGCAGCGCGTAGATAGCGTCGGCCGTGGCCTTCGTGGTCCTCCAGTCCTGCGTCTGCTTCTGCTTGAGCAGCCACACCTGGCAGTCGTCGACGGCCTGCGGATCGCCCTCGCCCACCTCGGCAAACGCCTCGACCATCGTCGCCTGCGTCTCGATGGGGGCGCGGTACCACCACCAGCTCAGCTCGGTGTCGCGCCAGAACATCCCCAGCTCCTCGTTGCTCACGCTGCGCTCCTTGAGCGAACGCACGATGGCCTGCGGCTTCTGCTTGTCACCGAAACGTTGCAACGCGAGCGCGCCCTGCGCCTGGCACATCCGGCAATCCGTCTTCAGCCAGAACTTGCGCAGCTGCCCGAGGAAGAAGTCCACAGCCTTGCGTTGCTCGCCGGCGACTGGCTGGTCCTCGAGGAAGAAGCTGCGGCCGTAGAGGTAGATCACCTCCGTGTGGCTGGGCACATGGTCCTCGGGATCCTGGTGCTTCTGGATCTCACGGTAGCGCTCGTCGATCCACGCGTCGAGCGCACCGAGCGCCTTCACCGCGGGCGCAACGTCGACATCGACGCCGAGGTGCCGCAGCCGGCCGAAACCGGTCACGATGTAGAGCGAGATATACTCATTGGGCCGGCCGCCGGGGAACCAAGGCCAGAGCCCGTCGCCGAGCTGCTGGTCGGTGAGCTTCTTCAGCGTGCGCGCGGTCTCGTCGTCGAGGCGGTTGGCGTCGAAGAGCACGCCCACGTTGCGGCGCGCCTCGCTCTCGTTCTTCGCCTCGCGCACCCACGGCGTCTCCTCGAGCAGGACCGACTTCAGGTCCTGGTTCTTGGTCAGCGGGCTGTCGAGGGCGGGCGTGTTCTTCCACTGCTCGAACACGCGGCGGATCTTCGGATCGGAGTTCGCGATGTGGCGGGCGAGCGCGTTGGCGTAGAGCCGGTTGAACACCTGCTCGCTGCACTCGTACGGAAACTCCATCAGGTACGGCAGCGCCATCACCGCGTACCACGCCGGCTGCGACGTCATCTGCACCGTGAGCGACTGGTGGCGCAGCGTGTCCGACTTCCCGGAGTCGATCAGCTTCTGGAAGGCGAACGTCTTCGTCTGCTTCCCGCGAATCGGCAGCGGCAGCGATTCCGTGACCAGAATCCGCCGACTTAGCACGGGCATAAAACCTTCCTCGCCGTCGCTGGCCTGCTGGGTCGCGGCCACCGCCTTGTAGGTGAGGAAGCCGAGGCCGTCCGGCACGGCAATGCGCCACGAGTAGCTGCGCGACTGTTTCGCGGGCACGTCGAAGGACTGCTCCGTCGCGGTGTTGCCCAGCGCGGCATCGGCCGGCGCGAGCGTGGCGGCATCGGCGAACGTGAGCTTCACCGTGCCCTGCTGATGCCGGTCGCTCTGGTTGCTGATCTTCACCGTGAACTCGATCGTATCGCCCTCGCGCACGAACCGCGGCGGGTTCGGTTGCACCATCAGGTCCTTCGCGGTGACGGCCGTGTCGATCAGGCCGCCGGCGCGCAGTTGCGCGTCGTGCGCGAAGCCGAGGAATTTCCACTCGGTGAGCGCTTCCGGCATCGTGAACGTCATCCGCACCACGCCGTCCTTGTCCGCCATCAGGTGCGGGAAGAAGAACGCGGTTTCGTTGACGTTCTTGCGGGCGGTGACCTTGGTGAGGTCGGGCTGGGGGGCGGGTGAGTCACCTTTGCCGCCTACCGGCGGTCGAGCACCTGGGAAACCCTCAATCACCGCGTCTGCCATTTCCCGCTCCATGTCGGCCATACTCTCCTCCGGAACCATCCCCGCCACCGCCGGCGCGCTCGGCATCGGCATCATCGCGCTCTTCATCAATCCTCGCGTGCGGTATTCATAGCCCCACGCATCCGCCACGACCTCCGACGGGAACGCGCGGTAGCTCCACGACGTGCTGCGGTGTTCCTGCTGCCACCAGCCCTGTACGTGGCGGAAATCCTCGCGGGTGTTCTGAAACTCCCGCTGGCCCATGCCGTGCTCCGAGCGGAAGACGCCGAACTGCATCGGCCAGCCATGCGGCGCGTATTGGTCGAGCGAGGCGTCGTACAGCGCGGCGACCATCTCGGCGCTCGCGCGCTTGGCGTCGGGCCCGGTGATCACGGCCGTCCACGTCTCTTTCTGCCCGGGCAGCAGCTTCGACCGAAAACTCTCCCACTTCACCGTGAGCTGCTTGTTCGTCCACGGCACCTGCACGATGCGCTCGTTGAAGTACCCGCGGTTCTCGCGCACGAAAAGTGTGCGCACCGTGAACCCGCCGCGCATCGCCTCGGTCGGCGTGAACGCGATCGACTCCTGTGTGCGCTCACCCTTGGTCCAGTAGCGCTGGAGCAACTTGCCGTTGCACTCGATCTCCACGAAGAGCCGGCCGCTCGCGTAACCAGTGGCCCAGAACGCGGTGAACTTCTCATCGGGCTCCACGTACCACTTCGGTGCGGCGAACAGCTCCGGCACCTTCACGCCGTAGCGCGTGGCGGCCGGGTCGATCACCTCGAAGGTCTCGCGCGCCGTCACCGCCTTGCCGAAGCGGTCCTTCGTCTCGACGACCACGCGGAACAGGCCGGCCTTGAGCGTCACCGGGATCACCACACGACCCTCCGCCGTCGTGGTGAACGGCTGCTCGGCCACGACATCGCCGAGCGCCCACGACTCGGGCTTGGTCGCATCGGGCGTCGGCTCGCCCTCGCCACTCCACCACCAGCGCTGCTCGCGCTGGAGCGGCGCACGCTCGACGGCGAGCGGTTGCTGCAGCGCGTAAACTTTGAAGCTGCCCTCGGCCGGCAGCGGCTGGCCGTCGAGCGTGCCCGTGCCGACGGCAATCTCCACCGGCTTTTCGGTGGTGTTCCACTCCGGCAGGCTGAACGTCGCCCGGAGCGCCGTGTAGCCCACGCTCACGGTCGTGTCCTCCGAACGCGTTTCGCCGGTCGTGTCGGTCACGTCGGCGTGGATCGAGTAGTTGAACACGGGCTCGTTCTTGGCCGGCACCGAGCGGTCCGGCGCGGCGGTGAATTCGATCTTGAACGTGCCGTCGTCGGCCGCGACCGCCGTGCCGTGTGCGATCGCCTTGCTGGCCGGCGGCTGCCACCACCAGCACCAGCGCGGCAACTGCACGCCGCGTTCGACGCGCCACGCGACCTTTGCGCCGCCGATCGCCGCGCCGGTGTACGCGGTGGCCTTGCCGGTCACGACGACCGGCGCCTCGAGCTTCGACGCCTCCTTGGGCGTCTCCAGCGTCACCTGGAACTTCGGACGCTTGTACTCCTCGACCTGGAAGCTCGTGCTGCTCGGCCGGCCGAGCACCTGGATCGACATCGTGCCGGTCACACGGTCGCGCGGCGCGGTGAACACACCGTCAAACGAGCCGTAGTCGTTGGTCGTGTGCTCGGCGCGGGCGATCTCCTGGCCGTTGGGATCGTTGAAGACGACCGTGAGCTTCAGGCCGGCGATGGCGGAGTACTTGCCGGCGTCCTGGTCGTGGCGGATCGAAACGCCCTTGTAGTAGACCGACTGACCGGGCCGGTAGATCGCGCGGTCGGTGAAGAAAACCGTCTGAGTGTCGGGATGCCGGTCGATCGCACCGGTGCGCGTGGTGAACGCCCGCAGGCTCGGCACCGCATGGCCGTCCTTCTCGGCGAGGAGCACGACGGCGCGGTCCTTGGCGGTGATCTCGAAGCGGCCGTCGGCGTCGGTGCTAACCGCGGCGGCGGGCTTGAAGCGGCCGTTGTTGTCCTGCCGCCAGACGCGCACGGTGGCGCCGCCGACGGGTTCGCCGCTGCCGGCGCGCAGCACGAAACCGCTCTGCGTGTCGGTGCCGTAGCGAGTGCTCAACACGAGCGCCAGGTCACTCACCCAGATGCTGGCCATCGAGACCTGGTTGCCGCGCTCGCCGAACTCGGGATCAACGCTGGCAAAGACGACGTAAAAGCCGGGTTTGAGCGTGGCGGGCGCCGCCAGTTTCTCGGTGCGCTCCTTGAAGTCGGGCGTCGCCGGCAGTGCGGCGTCCCACGTGAGCGCCGGATTCGAGTCGAGCAGCTCTTTGACGCGCTCCTGCTCGAAGTCGCCAAAGCCCCAGCGTGCGCGCTGCACGTAGTCGTCGAAGTCGACCGGCACGGCGCGGAAATGGACGTGGCCGAGGTTGCGGTAGGTCACGTCGAGCGAGGGCCAGGGGGCGTTCCAGATCTGCTCGGTGGCGAGACCGATGGACGGCGCCTCGATCTGCTTGATCAGGTTGAAGCACAGATCGCCACCATGGGTGGCCGGGAAGGCTTTGAGGCCGCGGCTCGCGAGCGCGTGGGCCGCGGTCGGATCACCGGCGGAGTGGCGGCGGTTCGCGAGCTGGTAGATCGCGCGGGCGAAGATCTCGTGCTTCGGGTTCGCCTCGATGAAGCGCGTGAGCGCGGCCTCGTAACGATCGGCCTTCTCCTCGCCCACGGCGACGTTGACGCCGTAGTCGAGCCGCGCGAGGTCGGCGTCGAGGAAGGCGGAGCGGTCGGCATCCTTGCGGTGGAAACGCAGCAGCGTCTGGTGCAGCGCAAGGGCCTTCAGCTTCGGCGAAGTCGTGTCGGAAGTCTCCGGTTTCCAGGCGAGGAACGCCTCGGTGTCGCCGAAGATCGGACTCGCGGTGTCGATCTCGAAAGCGTCCTCGGGCGACACGCGGCCGAGCTCGCCGGCCTGGTAGAACGAGAGCGCCTCACGGGCGAGAAAGTCGAAGAGCGTGGGCCGGTAGGCGTCGGGCACGTTGCCCTTCTCGATGAGGAAGTCCCAGGCGGCGATGGGCGTCTGCTGGAGCACGGCCGGCGCGGCGAGCGCGGCGTCGAAGTGTTTCCCGATCTCGGCGAGGATGCGCGCGAGATCCCAGGTCTGGATATCGGCGCCCGGTGCGGCGGCGGTCTGCGTGCGCTGGTGGAAGCGCCAGCGGTTATGCTGGAAGTACTGCCAATACCAGTGGCCCAGCAGCGCCTCCATGACCGGCTTCATCGCGGCCGGCGCCTTGGCGAGTTCGGCCTCGAGCCGCACGATCTTCTCCTCAGGCTTGTTGCCCTCGATCGTGCCCTCGAGCGCGATCTTGCGGCCGATGGCACGCACGGCCTCGGCATAGGCCTTGTCGGCGAGCGCGCACTGGATGATCGGCTCGAGCCGCTCGATGGCGGTCTTCGGCAGGCCCTCGTCGGCGGCTTCGTTGACGGATTTCCACTGATCGTCGCGTGGACCGGCGAGGAGGTTCGACATGGCGGTGAGCAGCGCGAGGGCGGCGGCGAGAAAGCGAGTTTTCATGGCGCGGAGGGTTTCAGAGACCGGACGAAACGGGTTTCGCTCCATCCTAGCCCCCGGACGCGGGTAAGTCGTCACGCCGATGCAATCCGGTTGTCAGGAGTTTGTCAGGCTCCGTTCGGGGCGCCAGCCGGCATGCTCACCCCGTAGATGCCATGAGGCCGACAGGCGGGACGAAGAGGTCCAACCTGTCGGCCGTATGGTTACTACAACTAACATCCGCAAACTGAACGACCGCATTCTCGCCAGCAAGTGCGAGACGG
>Ga0116187_1003535_pt1 | contig 14399 bp, 10 predicted proteins | sample AD_JPNNA6_MetaG_FD_89755 | JGI IMG/M metagenome (GOLD analysis project Ga0116187, IMG submission 89755) | Active sludge microbial communities of municipal wastewater-treating anaerobic digesters from Japan - AD_JPNNA6_MetaG | ecosystem: Engineered > Bioreactor > Anaerobic > Digestate | place... | reverse complement strand
GTTCCGCTTCGTGTCCCCCACCAGGCGCTGCTTCCCGGCTTCCAGAAACGCCTTGGACCACTTGTAGTAGACGCTGGGCGCTATCCCTTCCCGCCGACACAATTCCGAGAGCGATTCCTCGCCCCGTAACCCTTCCAGCACAATCCGGACCTTCTCTTCCGCACCGAACTTGCGACGGGTGGCGCGCCCGATTTCCCGAATGGTTTCGCGAGCCCGGCTCTGTTTCGCGCTGACGGTTCTGACACTCTCTTCCTGCTTCATGGTCGCCTCCATTCTTCCGGGATCTTTCACCCCACCATGAAGCCGAGCACGTTGGTAAGTCCTTGCGGGCTACGCCCTCCAGGACTCACCAACTCTCCCCTAACCCAGGCCCACCAATTCCCCCAAATGCGCTGAAACTCAACAGGCCAAGGTGTGCACAACGGACGCGTGATCTGTGCCCATCCATATGTGTCGGCCCTCTATGTGCTGACCTTTTTCATCGAAGCCTGGCTGGCTTGCTCGACCATTGGCATCGTATATGGATTCGACCATGATGATGTCTATCTGTCTGACATCAATCTCGTCATTGGGTCCCCACACAGGATCTTCCCATTCATTCTAAATGTTTGTCCATTCATCGAGATTATCGATAATCTTGTACTTATCGCCAGGGGGCGCGGGGGGGCCGACCTCAACATGGGTGTCCTTGAATTCATATAATTCTCCCAATACTAGCGCAATGGGCAATCCCCTGCACATAGACATAATGGTTCTCCGGCAGATCGAAGAAATCCATGTCGTGGACACGCATGGCATCCAACTCCGCCGAGGACTCGTACGCCGTGTTATATCGGTCGTTGTAGATCTCGTACACCTCCCGCTCCGCCCCCAGATCGGGGGTCTGGGAAATACGGGAAGCGTGGATTTCAATTGAGCCAATCCCGAAGAACACGAACAAAATCGAGCACGTGCAAACAACCCTCTTCATCTCTCATTGCCTCTCTGAGCCCGCTTTGTCATGCAACTGTATTTGATTGAAACCTGCCCTTCTATCGGTCTATATGCGCGCCTAGCAGCGTCAGAAAGTACATAGTACCGAGACAGAAGAACACAGAGCATATGTAGCAAGACACACGCACCCACTGGTCCAGACGCCCATACTGCCGAAGATCTGATTTCCGGAAAAGCCAATATGCGATGTAGAAAGCAAATGTTAGGAAAAACTCCACATAGATAAGAATATCTCGCCAAGCATCACGAGGAATTCCAAGCAAGACATAACCAAGACTTATATAGACTGCAAATATCGCTGTGAGCATGAAAACCCTTGCGGCCCTTCGCCAGACGGTGTTGCGACGCACAATCAAATCAGGCATTTAGCGTATACCATCGATTACTGGGGCAAGGCCGTCCTCTTGTAGTTGCAGATCAGCCTTGACAACGGCAACCCAGAATGCGAATTGGGCTCCTTTTTGCCCTTGTACGAATCGGGATGGAGGATACATCGGTTCCAGGTACCCTAGAATCTCTTGTGCCTGAGCTTTAGGCAATGCAGCCAAATGCATTATTGCGCTTTTTTGGACTCCCTGTTTCTTCTGGCTTTGAAGCCGCGCTTGGTATGGGGCTTCTCGGCTGTCGTGCCATAGGGGGAGTATAGCTCAGGTGCGCGCAGGGCGCAACAGGGGGGAATGGGCAATTCAGGGGCGGCGCAAGGTAAGGCGCAGCCGGAGACGATGCAACGAGACCGGCCGGCCGGGCCTCGAAAAACCTGGGCGCAGCAAAGCATGAGCCTTTCGGCTCGCCCGTAGACGGTGAAAATGGAAAAGCCCGCAGCTCCCTTGACCACCCCAGAGGCCCCTGCTACGCTGGAGCCGCGCGGCGGGCTGAAGCCCGCCAGGGACATACTGTACTACGACACCTTAATTCGCCATGGGGACTGTCGAAAGACGGGGGCAAGCTCATTGACTTGCTGTTAATACGGACTCAGGTAGCCTTAATGTACTGAGAGACCTGCGCATAGTCTGATGAATTCGCTCGTGTCCTCTCCGGGAAGCGCTCAACGACGACGTCTCAACAAGGGGAAAAGAGCAACAAACAAGGACAGAACTCGACCAATCCAACGAACAAGACCTCCACTGACAGTCATTTGCACCCCAATAAGGACAAGTTCTCGAGGAGTACACCATGTGATACAATCCTCCGCTATGAAGGTCGATAACGCACACCGTCCACTCATTGTCGTTGAGAACCTCACCAAGGATTATGTGATGGGCGAGGCGACGGTGCGTGCGTTGCGGGGAGTTTCGTTCGAGATTGAACGAGGCGCCTTCGTTGCGATTATGGGTCCGTCGGGATCGGGTAAGACGACACTCCTCGATATCTTGGGCTGCCTATCGAGGCCGACGTCGGGCACGTATTGGCTTGAGGCGGAGCGGGTCTCGGACCTCGGGGAGAACCGGCTGGCCGAGTTGCGCAACCACTACATTGGGTTCGTCTTTCAGAACTTCAACCTCTTGCCGCGGACCACGGCCTTGGCCAACGTGGGATTGCCCCTGTTGTACACCGGAACCCCGAAAAAGGAGCGGTTGAGGCGCGCGCGGTGTGCGCTGGAAGCAGTCGGACTGGGAGATCGAGTGGATCACCGGCCGAACGAACTATCCGGAGGCCAGCGGCAGCGGGTAGCGGTTGCGCGGGCCCTCGTCAACGATCCCTCGATCCTGTTTGCGGATGAGCCCACAGGCAACCTGGACTCGACCAGCGGCGAGAGCATCCTCGCCCTGTTCAGGGAACTTCACGCGCAAGGAAACACGATCGTCATCGTGACCCACGAACGCGAGATTGCCGAACATGCCCAGCGGATTATCAGCTTCCGAGATGGGCAACTGGTGAAAGACGAATGGCGAAACAAGACAAACGACACGTGGGAATTCGAGCATTCGGTTGGCTGATCCTGCTCGTCGCGGTAGTCGCCCCGGTTGTGTATCTGTCAATACGCGAGAGCGTGGTAGAGGTGACGGCTGCGCCGGTGACGCGCGGCCGGGTTGAACAGACGGTCACGGCCATCGCCTCGGGGACGGTCATGTCGAAATTGGATTCCCTGGTGGCGTCGGGCTTCATGGGAACCGTCGTGGGAATCCCGTTCGAGGAGGGCGACCGGGTTGAGAAAGACGATGTCCTGGTGGAGTTGAACCATGTGGACCTCGACGCGCAGGTCGCTCTTGCCGAGGCCAATCTGCGGGTGGGCCGCTCGATGCTCGAGCGGGCGCGCCTCGCCGCGCGTATCTACAAAGAGATCGCGGAAACGCGCGTGAGCCAGACCGGCGCCCAGCTCAAACAGGCCGAAAGCGACTTCGGGCGGGTCAAGGCTCTGGCAGACAGGGGTGCCCTCTCGACGAGCGACTTTGACAAGGCCGCGTTAGCCCTCCGTGTAGCCGAGGACAGCGCGACGGCGGCGTTAGCGAGCCAGCGCGAAAACCTCGTGCGCGACGAGGAGATCCGTTCGGCAGAGGCGAGTATCGAGCAGCTCGAAGCGGCCGTGGCCGCGGCCAAGGCAACCCGTGAGAAGGCCTTTGTGCGCGCGCCGTTTGACGGCGTCGTGGCGCGCGTCATTGCCGACCTGGGCGCCTCCGTCACCGTGGGGATGCCGCTTGTGCAACTTGTGCGGGACGAGGAACTTTACATTGAAGCGCCGTTTGACGAGGCCAACATGGCCGACATCAAGCTTGGGCAAAAGGTGCGGATCACGCTCGACGCCTACCGCGGTGAAGAGTTTACCGGCCGGGTCAGTTTTATCTGGCCTGTGGTGCAGACACTGACGCAAGAATTGACGCGGACCCTCAACATCAAAGTTGTGGTCGAGGAGGACCACGAACGCCTCCTGCCGGGCATGTCCGCCGACCTGGTCATCATCGTGGACGAGAAAGAGGGGGTGCTCTTCGCACCGTCCGAGGCCCTGATGCGGCAACAGTACGCTTACGTGATCGAGAACGGACGCGCTGTCCGGCGCGAAGTGACGACGGGAATCGGCAATTGGGAGACCGTCGAGATCCGCGACGGACTTAAAGAAGGTGATGTGATCATCACCTCGCTTTCGATCAAAGAACTCAAAGACGGCGTCAAGGTGGCGGTTGTGGATGAACTCGAGGACCAATGAGCCTGTTCGAACATCTAGGTGTTGCGCTCTCGTCCTTGGCGCAGAATAAGGTCCGGTCGGCGTTAACCATGCTGGGCGTGATCATCGGTGTGCTATCTGTAATCCTGTTGATCGCGCTTGGCGAGGGAGCTCAGGCCTACGTCGAGCGCGAGTTCGCGGGGATGGGCAGCAACATCCTCATCATCACTCCCGGCAAGCAGGAAACCTCGGGCATGATGCCCCTGGTGGCAGGGAGTTTCCGCAAGCTAACCTATAACAACGCAAAGGAGATCGAACGCAAGGCCGCCGGCGTCATGGGCGTGTCTCCGCTGGTGATCGGGGCGGGAGCCGTGAAATGGGGAGATCGCCAGCGTAATACCATTGTCATTGGCGCCGTGTCCAATTTTGAGGAGGTCCGCGATATCCATGCACAGATCGGGAGGTTCATTTCAGAGCAGGACGTGGACCGGGGCAACAAGGTGTGCATTCTCGGGACGACCGTGAAGCGGGAACTGTTCGGAAACCAGAACGCGTTGTACGAGAAAGTGGCGATCAATCGCATGAAACACATGGTCGTCGGCATTCTCGAGAAGAAGGGCGTCATGCTCGGGATCGATGTCGACGACCTGGTGCTTGTGCCTCTTACAAGTGGCCAGCAGATGTTCTATGGCGGCGAGGACGAGTTATTTGAGATCATCGTCAAGGCCCAAAGTGCTGAAGACATCGACACCGCGACCGAATCCATCCGCACCATCCTCACGGCGGCCCACGACTATACGGAGGATTTCACCATCACGGACCAGACGTCGATGCTCGACACCTTCGGTGAGATATTCCTGGCGTTGCGCATCATGCTTGCGGGCATCGCGTCCATTTCATTGCTGGTGGGCGGCATCGGCATCATGAATATCATGCTCGTATCGGTGCGCGAGCGGACCCGCGAGGTGGGCATCCGCAAGGCCGTAGGCGCGAAACGGCGTGACATCGCGATGCAGTTCGCCATCGAAGCGGTCACCCTCAGCTCCATCGGCGGATGGATCGGCATCGCGCTCGGGTTCGTCGGCACCTTCATCATGCGGCAGTTCTTGCCCACGTTTCCGGTGTATTGCTCGGCCTGGTCCATCGTCATGGCCTTCACCTTCAGCATGACCGTCGGCGTCTTCTTCGGGGCCTACCCGGCCGTAAAGGCCTCGAGCGTCGATCCAGTCGAAGCCCTGCGCTACGAATAGCCTCCCGGCCGCGTGCAAGGTCGTCCATTTCAACCGCATGCGTTCAATCATGTCCGCTCCGATGTTGCGTTCACCAATTACTCTCTGCGAAGCGCAAAGGGTAATTGATGGCGACAAGGAATAAGGAACTCGAGAGACCACGCAATTGCCGTAAGTCCTTGTCCCTCGATAAGAACAAATCCTCGTCGACCACAGACAGCAGCAAGAGGCAAAGAACGAGATGGGTCTTTGTACGACTCGCAACTCGCAGGAATTGGGCTACGGGTTTCGAACCGGAGCACTGTGTGTTCGGCTTCCGGTGTGCGAACGGGACACAGCGCGGAGCATGAGGAACGATACTGCGCGGATATGAACCCTTGACATTTGCCATGTGTGACAAGCACTGGTGTGCCCATGGAACGTCGAGGTTGGGTGTGCTCGCCCCCGTGCTAGAATGTCCTCAGAACGAGGGGACACCGGAAAGAGGAATAGAACAATGGGCCTGCTTCTGATTGCGTCGATGATGTGGGCATCCTTTGCCGCGGAAGACCTGACGGGGGTCGTGGCGCATTATCCGTTTGACGAAGGTTCGGGCGCCGTTCTGCATGACCGGAGCGGCAACGGCTATGATGGTGTGATTGTGGGCGCGCAGTGGGCTTCCGCTGAGGAAGGGGGCGGGCTCCGGTTCTGCAACGGTCCCGAAAGCGGGGATGTGGACTTCGGCGACAATCGCAACCTCAAGATCGCGGGCGACTCGACGATTCTGGCCTGGGTCCGTTTAGACGCTTCGCCGTATCCCGATGATGCCACGAACTGGACGATCATCGATTGCGAGCGTTACCGCGCGGAAGGATTCGTGCTGCGGGTCGACGGAGGGACTTCGCGGGTCATGTACCGCGCGAGCCAAAAAGGCGCGGAGCAGTACGCCTTCGGCGCCACCGTCTTATCCAACCAGACGGTGCACTTCATCGGGGTCGTCCGCCAGGACGACGCCGTCACCGTGTACGTCAACGGCCTTCCGGACGCGTCGTTCGCGGTCCATTCCAACGAGTTCGGCGAGGCGCCGTTCCGTATCAGCGCCGAGGGCCAACCTTTTCGCGGAACCGTTTTCGAAGTTACGCTGCTGAACAGGCCGGTCAGCCCGGACGAGATCGCAGCGCGGTATTGGCGCGGAGCGGAACGGTACCGGAAGGAAGGCGCGCGGCCCGGGCAGTTGTCCCTTAGACCCTTTGTTTACTATGACGAGAAAGTGGCGTGCGTCGAGGTCGCGTTTCTGGGCGTGATGCCGTTGGCTGCGGGCGAACAGGTGCGCGTCGCACTGGTCCGCGGCGACGGTGAGATCTTGGCGTCGCAGGCGGTATCGGAGGTCCCTCGCGAAGGCCGGGGCCGATACTTCTTCCCACTCGACGGGCTTATGGAGGGCCAATATGAACTCCGTGCGGAATTGACGGGGGCCGCCCGAACCGCGCGCACGACGGCGCCGTTTCGCTATCCCGCGCCGGAACCGGCGGTCCCGTCGCCCAAGGATGAGATGATCCCACCGTTGCCCCGCGAGCCGGCGCCCGTCGTGTGCCGCCTCGAAGCCTCGCCCGGTGGGGGAACCTATGTGACCGTCGCTGAAACGCGGTTGATGCTCGAATCCTCGTTTTCGATTCCGAACAGTGGTGAGAACCGGCTGGCCTGTGCCGATGCCCCGGACGCAACCGGCGAGCCGGAATGGCGCCTCGCCCAGTCTGAGGCCGACACCGTGGCGGCGCGGGGCCGGTTCTACGCGGTGGCGCGCGGGCTGCGGCCTGAGGCCGGCCGCATGGTGGTCACGGACACTATCACAAACCTTACCAGCGAGCCGCTGGGCCTGATTTTCCACAACCGGCTCAGCGCGCGGGACGCCCGGTTTGAGAAGGCGCTCGTGGCGGCTAAGCAAACCGTCCGGACCGTGGAGGATTGCCCGCTCAAGTTCTGTCCCACCGTCTTTCTCGTGAGGCCCGACCTGGGCGTCGGTCTCGTGGCCCTGGACGACGTCTATATTGTCCAGAGCCGCGGCGCCTCAGACGGCCAGACATGGGTAGACCTTTATTCCCGGGAGTTCGCCCTGGACGCCGGCGTCGCGTACACGTTGGAGTGGGCCATCTACGCCAACGCGACCGGCGACTACTACGATTTCGTCAACGCAATCCGCCGCGACGAACGTCGCAACGAGGTTTCGATCGAGGGTGGTCTGTCGTTTTTGCCGGGCACTCAACAAAAGCGTGACGTCGCCCTCATGCCCGGCCCGGACTACTTTGCCCTGCGCGAGCCAAGGTACGTCACGCTCGGCTGTCTATCGTGGTGCACGGACGACCCTGCGATATCGGTCGAAGGCATCGAGTTTGTTGAATACCCGCAGGAACGCAAACAGGTTCGCGCAATGATGGATGCGCTGGCTGCGATCCGGCCAGGCGCCAGAGGCATGTTCCACGTCGCGCACCAGCTTTATGCGACGAACCGTCCCCAAGAGCGATTCCCCGACTCGAAAGTCGTCGGGGCCGACGGCAAGCAAGCCGTTTACCCTTACCAATATGAGAACGGTACGTATTTCTCCGCTGAACGCGTCGCGGATAACTGGCGCTGGTGGATCTACTACCCCACGCTCGAAAACTCCTTCGGCAAGGCCCTGCTCGACAGCGTAGACGTCATGATGGACGAGATGGGCACGGAGGGAGTGTTCGCGGACGGGTTCCTGTTCGGCTACGGCGGCGAGTACACCTACGACCATTGGGATCGTCACAGCGCGGACATTGATCCTGTGACGCACGTCATCACGCGCAAAAAGGCTTCTGTCCTCCTCGTCACCCAGGACGCCATGGCCGCGTGGTGCCGGAAGATCTGGGCCAAGGGCGGCGTGGTCATTGCCAACGGCGTGGTCCCTACTCGCTCCCTCTGCGCGTTGCCCGTCATCACCGACAAGGAAGTCACCGAGGGACCCGACGTAGCTCTCCTTCCCACCCCCGTCACGCTCGGCAACCCCTCTTTGTGTAGCTCCGAGGAAGGCGTCTATGAGGACGTTTTGGGCAAATTGCGCTGGGGCAATTTGTATTTTTACTACAACGAACCCGCGGCGTTGGCGTACGAGTCCGTCCCCAAACGGATGTATCCCATCACGGTGCAGGAAGTGCATGCCGGATACGTCAAGGGAAGAGAGCGCCTTGTCACCATGCACAGCGGCGTCTATGGCTGGCCCGACGCCCCTGATCTCCACTTGGCCTACCGCTACGACGGACGGGGCCATCCGATCCGCGCTGGGTACGTTACCGCAGTTGACCCCGACTCCGTGCGGACTCGCGTCGTGCTCGAGGATAACGAATGCGCCGTGCTCGAACGTATCCCCCTCCGTATTGAAACTGCTGCACCGTTCCACGTCATCCTAGAGCGCGGCGCCAACGGCAGCCTCCGCCTCCACCTCAATGGCCACGGCACGATCCGCATCCTTATGCCCAACGAGTTCCCGCGCGACGTTACTATTGACGGCCCGCAGGAGGTTGTCTTGCTGCTCCCGGAATCCGACAGTCTTAAGAAGTAGGGGATCGATTGTATATGCAGTGAGACTCTCGCAGGTCGGGCGGAAGCGGCCAGATGTGTCCTTGCTGTGTCGTTTTCTCGCAGATGTGCACATGCTTCCCGCAGAGCCGCTGTATGCGCTAGTCCGGCCCGGCCAACCTCCCTTCTGCTCTCTCATGCGCGGCGATCTCTTGTGCGCGAAGAACAGAAACGAGGAAAGAAACAAGGAAGCGTTTCCTCTCATCGGGTTTTCCAAGTCGCGAAAAGATCTCAACTGCGAGTGCCACAACTGAAGCAGCGTTCTCCTCTTTCTCAACTCATGTCCCAAGCGGATCGAGATAACTCGCAAGAAGGTTTGTCCTATCGAAGCCATCGGTGCCTCTCGCCGGCATGGCGCCTCGCCACTTGCCGCATCCAATACTCGAAATGATTATATCGTAGCGGCGAAACGCCTTGTGGCTGCATGGCTGAAGCTAGAGCGTTTTAAATCAAACTGTAGCCTTTTGTGGGCGGATGTGCTATATGAAGGCTATGAGAACGATATCTACGGATTTACGGGAACGCATTGTGGCGGCCTGCGACCGGGGCGATGGAACGCGACAACAGATCGCCGACCGGTACGAGGTATCTCTAGGCCTGCTGAAGAAGCTTCTTGGACAGCGGCAGCGTACCGGCGGTATCGCGCCGCGCCACCGTTTTTCAGGCCGGAAGCCCAAGATCACGCATGAACATCAGCACCGGCTGAGAAGATTGGTGCGCGATCACCCGGAGATGACGCTGGAAGAGTTGCGTGACGCCTTAGGGGTTGGGTGCACGCCGCAGGCCATTCACTACGTGCTGTTACGCATGAACCTGCCTTTAAAAAAAGCCGTTTCGTCCTGCCGAAGTGAATCGTCCGGGCATCCAGGAAGCGCGAGCACGGTGGGTTGCTGAGATAGCCGGGGTGTCCCACCAGCGCTTGGTGTTTCTCGACGAGTCCGGGGCCAAGACCAACATGACGCGTCTGTATGGGCACGGCCCTCGTGGTGCCCGGGTGTTTGACCACGTTCCGCACGGCCGTCTGGAAACGACGACCCTGATCGCCGCCGTAAGCCGCAATGGTCCCCCCGGCCCCTTGGGTGCTGAAAGGCCCCATGGACGGGGCGGCGTTTTGGGTCTGGGCGAAGCAGGTCTTCGTGCGCACGCTGCAATCGACGGACATCGTAGTCCTGGACAACCTGTCCGTCCATCGAAACGCCGCCGCGTGCGCTGCCATTACAGCCGTAGGGGCGCAGCTCTGGCCTCTACCTCCCTACAGCTACGACCTTAACCCCATCGAAAAGATGTGGAGCAAGGTAAGAGCCTACCTGCGCAGAGCAAAGGCGCGAGATCCCCAAAGCCTCTTCCACGCGATCTCGCGCGCTCTGGAGCAGGTTACGCAAGAAGACGTTCGAAATTGGTTTGCCTCCTGCGGCTATAGTTTTATTTAAAATGCTCTAATCCCGCCCAACTCGACCTGTGGGCCTTCGGACACCAATGACGACCCAAACTGCGAAAATTCTGGGGGAACTTCTGCTCAGCACTTCTACCTTAGGTACCAAGAACAAACGGGTTCACCTGGCCCCGTTCCGTTCTCACACACCACACACGACAGCCAGGTGTTATCCATCGCCGCCTTTCCCGAACTACCCATAGCAAGAACGGGGGGAATGCAAGAAGCAATGCCCCTAGCCACGGGCGCCGCGGGATACCCGACCACCGCCGGCCTCGTGCAGAATCCGCGAAGCCTCCGCATCAACATCAACACCGGGCATCGGCGCATCCGGATCGAGCCGGCCCTCCGCATCAGCCACTTCAAACAAGGAGGTGAATCCCAGAATCACCCGGGACGCACGGCTTCCATTCCACAATACGACACCAAACGTCCAGGACTCGAACGGAGACCCTGAAGGTCTCGCATCCTCCCCAGGAAAACGAACCAGCGCAGGAAGACGGAATTCGCCAAAGGCCACATGCAGCCTGGCCCGGTCGAGCCTTACCCGCCGCGTGAACTCCCCAACCCGCCGCCCATCCGCCCAAACACAACACCCCACGACCATGCCTGCCCAAGGCGACGGATAAGGAACACGCAGCGAAAGCACAGGAACCATCACCTCGACCCACTCCCGGTTGAACTGCTCGCCAAGCATCCGGGACCGCCCATCTTCGCCAGCCCCCGCCACGGCGAGACGCTCAATCTCAACCGTCCGCACGATCTCATCCAGAGACACCACCCAGAACGCCAGCACCCTTAACAGTTTCGACTCGACAGAGAACCGAAACTCCCACTCGCCCGGGCTTCTTGAAACAGGGCTGTTGGCCACGTCCCGGGCAAGGTGTCCCAGCCGCATCTCGCCCCGGGAAAGATCCAGAGGAAGACAAAACGAATCCTCCACCGCCAACGCGCCCTTAGACACCAGCTCCGCACGCACCCGGAACCCCGCAAACTTGGACGGGTGATACGTCCGGGCCCGCAACGACGCCAGGGGAGCAATCCACTTCGCCTCCGGCAAGACCACCGGCGTAAGACATACCTGCCCCTCTACCGAAACCGCCAGGGCCGCGTCAACCAGCTCGAGATCGTAAAGCAGCATCCCCGGAGACACCACCTCGAACTCCACCGCCCCAAGGATACGCCCGGTTTCCTCCAACTCCACTGCGGCAGCCCACACACCGGGAACAGCGAACATCCCCTGCAAACCGGCAACAGAAAGCTGAACCGTGCACGCCCCTCCGTCGGGGTATCGTTCCACGACTTTCCGGGTCCGCCAGGCATCCCCGGCTGGCCGAAGCAGTACGAACGCCAAACGCAGCGGATAGACCCCCTCCCGCGAGGGCAATTCCAACCGCGCACACCAGCTTAACCGGGAGCCCACCAGCCACGAGTCACAGGTTTACGGTCTTGCCTTCAACGCGGACGGCACGCGGCTCGTCTCCGGCAGTGATGACAAGACCGCACGGGTATGGGACACCGAAACGGGCCCGGATCACAGTATTGTCTATTGCGTCAATATATAATGTATGCGGTAGGATATTTCCCCCGGCGGGGTCTCATCGACGCGCTGCCCAGATTGGCCTGGGGTCTCCGTCTTATTGGTAGATGGAACGTATGAGCTGCTTGGACTAGGATCTCTGATATGGCTTCCGATCTGGCATTACTGACGCGGTGGGCCAATCGCCGGGAGGCCCAAGCCTTCAAGGAGATCGTGTCGCGGTATGCGCCCATGGTCTATGCGACCTGCGTGCGTGTGTTGGGCGATCCACATGAGGCCGAGGACGTCGCCCAGGAATGTTTTGAAACCCTGGTGAAGACGTCCAAGAAGCCCGAGAAGCACCTCGGGGCATGGTTGCACCGCGTGGCCACCAACCGGTCACTGGATCGGATCCGTTCGGAGCAGCGCCGCAGGATACGGGAGAAGGATTTCGTCGAACAGCACAAGGCTTCCGTCCAGGTGCAGTGGGATGATATTTACGATCACATCGATGGCGCGATCGCGGAACTGCCCGAGGAATTCCGCATACCTATCGTCGCTCACTATCTTCAGGACCAGAAGCACGCGGCCATTGCGCGTTCTTTGAAGGTATCGCGACGGACCGTGGCCCGGCATATCACCCGAGGCACCGAAATGCTCGCAAGGAGCCTTCAGAAGCGTGGCGTAACTTTGAGCATCGGCGCCTTGACAGCTCTCATGACGGCAAACCTGGTTTCGGCCGCGCCCGTGCCGGCGGGGCTTTCCGCTGCTCTGGGAAAACTGGCGCTTGCTCAGGCAGGGGCCTCAGCGACTTCGGGCGCTGTGGTGGAATCGGGTCTTATCGCAGGCATAGGCACGGTCAAGATACTTGCGATTGGTTTGGCCATCGTCGGCGTCGCCGCAGTTGTGGGTGTGATCCTTCTAGAATCCGAACGGGAACAGGCCGCTACAAGCGTTGAAGTTGCCCCAGAAAACCAGGAGCCGATTCCCCCCCCGTCCCCGGGGGATAGTCTGCTTAGTGCCAGGATCGCAAGCCCCGTTCCCGAAGAACCGGCCGTCACGGCGGGCGACACGTCCGACACGTCCGACACATCCGGCACGTACGCGCACAGCGGCGCGGCAGCGGCGGTTTCGGGCGTTTTGTCAGGCCGGGTGGTCGACAGCGACGGCCGGGGCGTGGCGCGGGCCGACATTGACGTCAATTCTTCCGGGGAAGGGATAGTAGCTACGGCGCTGACGGACGCGGAAGGCCGCTTCGAGCTGGCGAATCTGAAGCCGGGCACCATGCTGGATCTCGTCATCAAAGCCAAGGGCTACAATACTTGTCGTCGCACCGTCGAGACGCCTCCCGATGGCGGGTCGCGCGAGATCCTTGTCGTCTTGGAACGGGTATCGTCCATCTCCGGTCAAGTTGTGGATGTGGACCGGCGGCCCCTGCCGAATGTCTGGGTGCAATTGGAGCGCAACCCCGGCAAGAACGGGCCGTGGTATTACGGGGAAGGAAGCGAGAAAGGAAAGTCTGCGGACTTCATGGGCCGGTTTACCCTGACCGGCGTGGCGCCGGGAATCTACACATTTCTGGTGAATAGCGCACAATTCACGACAAACGCGCTGAACGAACCGGTTGAATTGGCGGCGGGACAGAATCTCCAGGGCCTTGTTGTTGTTGTGCCAATATCCAGGGAACTTGGGATTCAGGGCTACGTAAGCGATGAGAACGGATATGTCATTGAGGGCGTCCAGGTATTGGCGGACAGCATCTACGGATTCCACCGGGTTGGGGATGGGTCCCTCGTAAGTGCTTCGGCAACGACCAATGCCTCAGGATTCTACCGCATTGACGGCGTGGCCGATCCCGTCGACCTGCTTTTCGAACCGCCCGCCGGCAGTGGCTATGGGAGGGCATGGCTCAGCAATATTACGCCGGGAACGCTCGACGCGGATGTGGTGCTGCGTACTGCAGGAGGCATCGCCGGCATCGTCGTGGACGCCCAAAGTTCGCAGCCTCTGCAGGATTTCACCGTCGAGGTGTGGCGCGTGGACAGCATCGACGGGGAGGAAGGACCTCAGACGGCTTTCGGTGAGGTTCAAGAGGGAGAAGCGCCGGGCACGTTTGTCATCTCCGGCGTGGCGCCGGGTACCGTGCAATTGTATGCGCAAGCGCCCGGACATGCCGGCCGGATTGTCCGCGACATCCAAGTCGAGAACGGGGAAACCACCGGCGGAATCGAAATTGCCCTTGGTGCGCCGTGCATCCTCGAGGGCCGTATCTTGATGGACGGGCAGCCGCCCGTTGGGTACCGCGTGGGTCTCGAACTACATTCGGAAGACTATCCCACCCTCACCAATCGCGTTTCTTCGACGATTGCCAACCCCGACGGCACGTTCCGGTATGACGAACTGCCCGAGGGAACGTACCTTGCGCGTCCTGTCGGGGGCATCTACTCGGGTGGGGAATGGTACCGCGCTTCCCGCCAGTACACCGTGACGCTCATCGCCGGACAAACCACCTACGCGGTGTTTGATGTAGGTGGCACGTGCTCGCTGCAG
>Ga0116187_1003534_pt1 | contig 14399 bp, 16 predicted proteins | sample AD_JPNNA6_MetaG_FD_89755 | JGI IMG/M metagenome (GOLD analysis project Ga0116187, IMG submission 89755) | Active sludge microbial communities of municipal wastewater-treating anaerobic digesters from Japan - AD_JPNNA6_MetaG | ecosystem: Engineered > Bioreactor > Anaerobic > Digestate | place... | reverse complement strand
TAATAAATTAACAATAAAAAATTTTGATAAAAAATCATTTTGTGAATTTGAAGATATTTTTCCCATAAATCTTGGTCTTTCAAAATTTGAAGTAATTTCTTCATTATCAACTTTAGAAAATCTAAAATTAGATGAAGAATTAAATCGAGTAAATTCTTTTCCAAGGATAGAAAAACCTACCTATTTAAATGGCGGTGCTGTCACTAAAATAACAATTTATTACAATTTTACAGAAAAAGAAAATTGTTTAAATGGTTTTAAAAAAACTTTATGCCTTGATTTTGTCGATGATAGATTATACCAGATTAGGATAGCTGTTCATTATTTAAGTACTGAACGTGATAAATGCCTAGAAAACTTTAATATATTATCCTCTATTTTCATGCAGAAATTTCCTTTTTATAACAAGTCAATATTAACAGATGTTGAAAAAAATGAGCAAATCGGTGAAGGAATGAAATTTAATCCAACAGAGGAAAAAAATCGTGATAAAATAAAAATAGAAAAAATATATTTAGATTATCAAATTGAATACAAAGTTGAAAAAAATACAATCTTAAATGAATATGTAAAAACATCCAATATTGACGAATTTATTTTAAATATAAGCTATTTGAACCTCAAAGGAACAAAACTTACAAATAAAGGGTTTTAGATTCTATTTAATAAGAAATTCTTATTCTATCCTAACTCAAAAGCACAATATTATACCAAAAACTCCTCGCCATTCAAAAAGTCTAGGAGTTTTTTTTAAATAAACAAGCTCATAACAACAAAGTGAAATATTTTATATCCCTGTAAACTAATTGATTACTTATCAAAATGACTACACTTACTGTAAACATAAAAGACATTTCTCAAACTACAATCATCAAAAAAATTTTGAAAGCTTTTGATGTAGAAGTAATTGAGCAAAATAATGAAATTACAAATCCAGAAAACATTGAAAGGTTAGAGAAACACCATAAAAACTTTCAGAAACCTGCTTATAGAAAAGAAAACTACATCAAAGTAGATGCTAAAAAAAACATAGAATATTCTAATTTGATTTTAGATTAGCCCAAATCTTCCAACAAATCCAAAATTTTAATTTTTAAATCTGGTAGATTTGTTTTAATAACATCCCAAATCGTTATATCATCTATGCCAAAATATTCGTGAATGACAAGGTTTCGTAACCCAATAATTCTTGCCCAAGGGATGGAAGAATTATCGTTTAAAATCATTTCAGACAGTCGGTTACTGGCTTCTCCAATTATTTCGAGTTGACGTAAACTAGCGTTAAACATCATCGAATTTTTTACAAAATGATCAAAATCCACATCTTGTATATAGTTTTCTATTTCATTTATAGCATCTACGATGTGATGCAAGCGAACATTATCTCCTAATCTATCTTGCATAAATTAGCTTTTTTTCTTTATCTAAAATAGGCTGAATGTATTTTGAGAGTCCTCTGGCCGAAACTAAATCTATTTTTTTAGACAGTAATTTTTGTAAATCCAATTGCATTTGAATGAATTCTAAACCAATGGGCTGGCTGTAATCAAGTTCTACCAATAAATCAATATCACTGTCTTTGTTTTCACTTCCTCTTCCGTAAGAACCAAAGAGATAGGCTTTCAAAACGGGTTGCTTTGAAAAAAAATCTTTTATGATATTTATTTGAGAATTAGTAAGACTCATTTTTTTTTAATTGGTTTTTACAAATTTAATTAAAAATTCAAAACAAATTACAAATTGATTTTCTCCACCTTCCAATCTGCTCTATTTTTTTCCGTAAATTAGCCATTGCTTAAAAAAGCATAAAATATACTATTCAAATCATAACATAAAAAATATGAAAGCAAAAAGCATTCTGGAAACCATAGGAAACACGCCCGTGGTTCAAATCAACAAGTTGTTTGGAAACAACAAAGAAGTTTGGATTAAATTAGAAAGATCGAATCCAGGAAACAGCATCAAAGATAGAATTGCTTTAGCAATGATTGAAGATGCGGAAAGTAAAGGGTTACTGAATGCTGACAGCGTCATTATCGAACCAACTTCTGGAAATACAGGAATAGGTTTAGCATTGGTTGCGGCAGTGAAAGGATACAAAGTGATTCTAGTAATGCCAGATTCAATGAGCGTAGAACGCAGAAAATTAATGGAAATCTATGGAGCAGAATTTGTGCTTACACCTCGCGAAAAAGGAATGAAAGGCGCTATCGAAAAAGCCGCCGAATTAGTCCTGGAAACACCAAATGCTTGGTCACCCAAACAATTTGACAATCCTGCCAATGTTGAAGTTCACGAACGAACTACTGCCCAAGAAATTATTGCTGATTTTTCTAATGGTTTAGATTATGTCATCACAGGAGTTGGAACTGGTGGACACATTACCGGCGTGGCTAAAGTCTTGAAAGCCAAATTTCCTAATCTTAAAGTAATTGCCGTTGAACCTGAATTGTCTCCCGTATTAAGTGGCGGAACTCCTGGTCCACATCCATTGCAAGGTATTGGAGCCGGTTTTGTTCCATCAATTTACAACAGTGATTTAATTGACGAAGTAATTCAAGTAAGCAAAGATGAGTCGTTTGAATTCGCCAGAAAAATTGCCAAAGAAGAAGGAATTCTTGTGGGAATTTCAACAGGAGCCTCCTTGGCAGCAGTAGCAAAAAAACTAGATGCTATTCCAGATGGAGCCGTTGTATTGACGTTTAATTATGATACAGGAGAACGCTATTTGTCTATCGAAGGATTGTTTTAAAATCCATATAAATTATAGAAAATTAAACCTTTGGCAAAGTTATAAATCCAACTTTGCCAAAGGTTTTTTAGAATGATTTTGTTCTTGGTTTGCCTCGAACTTCGTATTTAATGTTTTTTCCTACCATTGATGGTATCGTATAATTCCAAAGCATTTCCGTCGGTCAAAAGGGAAACATAATGGCAAATATGAAGGAGTCTTTGGTATAAATCCGCTTTTTCTTCTAAGAATTTTTCGGGTAACATTTTCAACAAAAGTTTATCGTAATTAGACGAATTACCATCAAATTTATTATTGAATGCAGTTATGAATTTATCCAACAAGGTTTGGATAATTTGGTAACCCACAATTTCTTTTTCGATAACCTCGCGGCTTTGATAAATGTTTTTGACACTCAATTTGATGATGTCGTCCATCTGTACTTTGTATTTGCTTTTGTCGGTTAAAGCAAAAGGAAATCTTCCGTCCAAAATTGCTTCTTCATTTTCGACAAAAACTTTTACAGCATCGTTAATCAAACTGCCTATTGCCAGAGCTCTCAAATAACTGATTCGGTCTTCTTTGGTCGTTAAAGTATTGTATTTGGAAGAGTCAATACTGTCTTTAACTAATTTTATCAAATATTCTAAGGCAAAATCTTCGGGAACTAAACCTAAATTGATGCCATCTTCAAAATCAATGATGGTGTAGCAAATGTCATCGGCAGCTTCGACCAAATAGGCCAAAGGATGTCTTTCGTAACCAATGTCTTTTCCATCTTTATTTGGAATCATCCCCAATTCCGAAGCTACTTCTTGAAAAAAATCTTTGTCTGATTGAAAGAAACCGTATTTCTTGTCGGCAATGTTTGAAGTTGGTTTTTTAGGTAAACTTTCTTTCGGATATTTCATAAAAGCTCCCAATGTTGCATACGAAATTCTCAAACCACCTTCAATTCCAGGACGACTTGCCGTAAGAACCGAAAACCCATTGGCATTTCCTTCAAAATCGATTAAATCCTGCCATTCTTTTGCCGAAAGTTGGTCTTTGTATTGTTGTCCTTTTCCAATAGAAAAATATTCTCCAATGGCTTTTTCACCAGAATGTCCAAAAGGTGGATTTCCGATGTCGTGTGCCAATGAAGCGGCAGCCACAATAGCTCCAAAATCATTGGCCTGAAAACCGTGAACTTCTTTTAGATGCGGATATTTTTCGATGATTTTCTTTCCAACCAATCTTCCAATGGAACGTCCCACAACCGAAACTTCCATACTATGAGTCAGTCGGGTATGGACAAAATCCGTTTTTGAAAGTGGAATAACCTGTGTTTTGTCCTGCAAACTTCTGAAAGCCGACGAGAATATAATTCGATCATAATCGACTTCGAAACCCAAACGGGTGTCGTCTTGTTCAATTCGTAATCGTTTTCCTTTGTCGCCTTGGCGTTTTAAAGACAATAGTTGTTCCCAGTTCATTGTGATTGGAGATTTTGGATTTTTGAATTCAAAGATAATAGAAAATAGAATCAAATCGCCAATGCTGTGATTTGCTTTATTCTCTTATCAAAAAAGCCCTAGTCGATTTATTCAACAAGAGCTTCTTCTTTTAAAAACAAATTAATAACTAAAATTTTATAGTGTTGCTGCTCCACCATCCAATAACAGCTCACCACCAATCATAAACTTAGAATCATCGGAAGCCAGATAAAGAAATCCTGCCGCCATTTCTTCTGAAGTTCCTAAGCGTTTGGCTGGTATTCCTGAAGCGAAATGTGTTTTTGTTCCGTTTGCTTCTTCTTTGGAAGCTCCACCTCTTTCAAATAAAGGCGTATCAATAGGCCCAGGAGAAAGTACATTTACACGTATATTTCTATCTAATAATTCGGCAGATAAAGTTCTGGCCAGTGAACGAACCGCTGCTTTGGAAGCAGAATAAGCCGCAGTAGTTGCAAAACCTTTGTGCGCTACAGTCGAGGCAGTAATAACAATCGAAGCGCCATCATTTAGAAGAGGTAACGCTTTTTGAATTGTGAAGAAAACACCCTTGAAGTTAATATCGCTCGTTTGATCGAACATTTCTTCCGTAAAATCTGCTAAAGGTGCTGCAATAAATACACCTGCATTCACGACTAATACATCTATTTTTCCAAAAGTATTTTTAATAGTTCCGTAAGTAGTATCAATGCTGTTCAAATCCGAAACATCGCTTACCAAACCAATAGAAGCATTTCCAATTTCGAAAACCGCTTCGTCAATGGTCTTTTTATTGCGACCAGTAATGGCCACTTTAGCTCCTTGTTCTGCAAATAATTTTGCTGTTGCTAATCCTATTCCGCTGTTACCACCTGTAATTACGGCTACTTTGTTTTGTAGTTTTTTCATTTTTATTTATTGTTTTAAGTATTTAAATATCTAAATATTTCGATGTTTTTAATTAAAAAAAAGCTAAAGCACTAAACTGTTGATATAATCTGCATAGGCAGTACAAACTTCTTTATTAACGATAAATTTCAAGTTACGTCCGTCTTTGTCAGCTATCAATAAATCAGCATCAATCAATTGTTTTATATGATGCGACATCGTTGATTGAGCTAAATTAAATTCAGCAGAAACATCACAACATTGCACACAACTTTCGCTGTTGCTGACAATCTTCATAATTTTCAAACGATATGGATCGCCCAAAGCTTTTGAGATTTTTTCGACTTGTTTTATGCTTAAACTTGTAATCATAGAGCAAAGATAAAAATATATTTTTAATATATCGAAATATTTCGATATATTTTTTAAATTTGCACTATAAATAAGTTCAACAGTTACTTTTAGCTTGAATTATTTCCTTTTAAAACATTTTCTATGAAAATATTATATGCCTACATCAAAACCCATAAAACGCTTTTATACATTGCGCTATTTTTAGCCACCATCAATCAGTGTTTTTCTTTATTTGATTCCATTATTATTGGTAAGCTGCTTAATGAATGTGGCGTTGGTGTTGCCAACTTCAATCACAATCAGCTCAGTTTTACCAAAGCGGTTCTAGGCTGGCTGGCGCTATCTTTAGGCGCAGCAATGGTTTCGAGAATTGCCAAAAACTTTCAGGATTATTATACCAATATCATCATTCAACGAACGGGTGCGCAAATGTACACAGACGGGATTCAAAAAGCCTTGCAATTGCCTTTTCAGGATTTTGAAGACCAGCGAAGCGGAGAAACTTTAGGCAAACTTCAGAAAGTAAAAACAGATTGCGAAAAATTCATCACCCTATCTATTTCATTGATTTTTCAGTCGATAGTTGGGATTGTCTTTGTGGTGGTTTATGCTGTAAGTATTCATTGGCTTTTGGGGCCAATATTCTTGGCGACTGTTCCGGTGATTGCTTTCATTAGCTCGTTTTTAGGCAAAAGAATCAAAAAAGTTTCTAAAGAAATTTTAGGAGAAACCACGGCATTGGCTGGAGCTACAACCGAATCATTGCGAAATATTGAACTCGTAAAAAGTTTAGGCTTAACCGAACAAGAAGTGAATCGATTGAACACAACAACGCTAAAAATTCTTGGCTTAGAACTCAAAAAAGTACGTTTCATTCGGTCTTTGAGTTTTATTCAAGGAACAACGGTTCATTTTATGCGAACTACTTTGGTTTTTGCGCTTTATATGTTCATTTTTAATGGCATCATCAAACCAGGAGATATGATTACATTGATGTTTTTCTCTTTCTTTTTGTTTAATCCGTTGCAGGAATTGGGGAACGTGATTGCTACTTTCAATGAGACAAAAGCATCTATGGATAATTTTGCCCACTTAATGGATTCCGAAAGCGAAATTACACCTGAGAATCCTAAAACTATTGGCGCTATCAATCACTTGCGTTTTGAGAATATTTCGTTCAAACACCAAACGGCAAGTTCTTATGCTGTAAAAAACATTTCTTTTGATGCAAAAGCTGGCGAAACCATTGCGTTCGTGGGCCCATCGGGAAGTGGAAAAACTACTTTAGTAAAAATGTTGGTCGGATTATACAATCCTGCCGAAGGCGCTATTTTTTACAATGAAAAAAATGCCAAAGAAATTGACCTCACTGAATTAAGACAACAGTTGGGTTTTGTAACCCAAGATGCCCAACTATTTTCGGGAACGATAAAAGATAATTTATTATTTGTGAAACCTAACGCTACCGATGAAGAAATTGATGATGTTTTACAAAAATCGGCTTGTCAAAATTTATTGGCTCGTGCTGAAAATGGCATTTACACCACCATTGGCGAAGGCGGAATAAAAGTTTCAGGAGGCGAAAAACAGCGTTTGTCAATCGCAAGAGCTTTACTTAGAAATCCGCATTTACTGCTTTTTGATGAAGCCACTTCTGCATTAGATTCAATTACCGAAGAAGAAATCACCAAAACTATTCGAAGTATTTCGTCCAAACAAGATCAAATTACGGTTTTGATTGCGCACCGTTTATCAACCATTATGCACGCTGATAAGATATTTGTTCTGGAACAAGGACAAATCATCGAACAAGGCAAGCACCAAGATTTATTGGATGAAAAAGGCTTGTATTATGCAATGTGGAGACAACAAATAGGAGAGAGGAAGTAGTTTTATGCGATTGTATTTGTTCTAAAAACACGTTTTAATCTAATGATTTTTTCATACAAACACTATTTTCAACACCTTTATATTGACCATAGTTTTCAATGATTGTATATCCTAATTTTTGGTATAAATAGATTGCATCTTCTTGTTTGAAGCCTGTTTCGAGGATGCTAGTAGTGTAATTTTCTTCTTTTGCCCAAAGTTCTAATTCGTGAATAATTTTTGAAGCAATTCCTTTTCCACGATATTCGGGTAAAGTGTACATTCGTTTTATTTCTGCTGTTTTAGGCTCATATTCTTTGTAAGCCCCAATGCCTACAGGGATGTCATTTTCATAGCAAATCACCGCGTTTTTCAATAAATTAGTTTTATTGAAATGGGCATAAAACTCGTGATCTTCTCCGTCTAATATCTTCAAATAAGCATCAAGTGCAATAACCAATTTTGCAAAATCTTGATTTTCTGAAGTGGTTCGAAGAATTTTAATTGTATTCATTTTGTTTTAAATAATTTATGGGTACAAGCTTGACGGTTGCGCTTGCGGAGAGGAAGTAGTGTCAACTTATTATCTTAAAAATTTTGAAACTCTAAAAACTCCTTTTTACTATTTTCTAGTTTGTCTTTTATTACCACAAATGTTTTAGAATAGTCATCGTGAAAACCTGGCTCTCTACCTCTCAAAAAAGTAAGACATTCAAACGGCATAATTCTTAAAGAAGTTCTGGCTAAAATAGTAATGAAATTTGGTTTTGAACCATCTTCTGAAACAACAATTGTTTTTGTAAAATATTTAGCAAAAGTTTTTGAAAGCAAATATTCGGTTAATCCATAATAGAAAAAACAAATTATGATTCTGTAAATAATTTTCTCATATTGATCTAATGAATCAATCCAATTTGACAATTTAGGAAAATTTGCATTGACCTTTACGAAACTGGACAATAAATACACAAATACAGACAATATATTGATGAAAAATATATCAATAACAAAGTTCAATAAACGAGTGGTTTTTGATGCTAAAATGTAGTGTGGTATCGTGAATTTTGTTTCCATTTAATTAAAAAAAAACAGTTACCAAAAAGATAACTGTTTCAAATATAAGATAATTTTTCATTTTAAGACCCACACATTTCGCAATCTTCTGGACCAGCGTTTTTGGCCAGTTCGATCATTGATCTGTATTCTTCGACGCTCATTTCGACTGAAGATGTAGTGGCTTCAACTTCTACGGCTGGTGCTGGCTCTGCTTTTTTATCGTTGTTCAACGTAAATTTAATCGCGTCAACTGCTGCTTTGGTTCTCAAATAATACATTCCGGTTTTCAATCCAGACTGCCAAGCGTAGAAATGCATTGAAGTCAATTTAGAGTAATTGGCGTTTTGCATAAACAAGTTCAACGATTGCGATTGATCTACAAAATAACCACGTTGGCGAGACATATCGATAATGTCTTTCATCGACATTTCCCAAACGGTTTTGTACAATTCTTTCAAGTCTTGAGGAATATCGAGATTTTGAACAGAACCATTGTTACGCATTATTTCTTGTTTCAATGTTTCGTTCCAAAGACCGCGTTCTACCAAATCATTCAGTAAATGTTTGTTAACCACAATAAATTCTCCCGAAAGCACACGTCTAGTATAAATATTAGAAGTGTAAGGTTCGAATGCTTCGTTGTTTCCTAAAATTTGTGAAGTCGAAGCGGTTGGCATTGGTGCTACCAACAATGAGTTACGAACTCCGTGCTCCATAACTTCTTTTCTTAAAGATGCCCAGTCCCAGCGTCCTGAAAGTTCTTCATCTTTCAATCCCCAAAGGTTGTGTTGGAATTCTCCTTGCGAAATTGGCGATCCTTTAAAAGTAGAATATGGACCATCTTCTTTTGCCATTTCCATCGAAGCGGTTACGGCTGCAAAGTATAAAGTTTCGAAAATTTCTTGGTTTAATTTTTTAGCTTCGTCGCTAGTAAAAGGCATACGCAACATAATAAAAGCATCGGCAAGACCTTGTACTCCTAGACCAATTGGGCGATGACGCATATTGGAGTTCTCGGCTTCTTGAACAGGATAGTAATTTCTGTCGATTACTTTATTCAAGTTTCTAGTCACTCGTTTAGTTACTGTGAACAATAATTCGTGGTTGAATTTTTTGTTTTCTACAAACATTGGTAACGAAAGTGAAGCCAAATTACAAACCGCAATTTCATCTGCAGAAGTATATTCCATAATCTCGGTACACAAATTCGATGAACGAATGGTTCCTAGATTTTTTTGGTTTGATTTTCTGTTAACAGCATCTTTGTACAACATATATGGGGTTCCAGTTTCGATTTGCGATTCTAGAATTTTCTCCCACAATTCGTGTGCTTTGATGGTTTTTCTACCTTTACCTGCTTTTTCATAATCGGTGTACATTTTTTCGAATTCCTCACCGTGAACGTCATACAAACCTGGGCATTCATTCGGACACATTAATGTCCAATCGCCATTTTCTTGTACACGTTTCATAAATAAATCCGAAGTCCACATCGCAAAGAATAAATCTCTGGCGCGCATTTCTTCTTTTCCAGTATTCTTTTTCAAGTCTAAGAATTCGAAAATATCAGCATGCCAAGGTTCAATGTAAACAGCAAAACTTCCTTTGCGTTTTCCACCACCTTGATCTACATAGCGAGCCGTATCGTTAAATACTCTCAACATTGGCACAATTCCGTTGGATGTTCCGTTTGTGCCACGAATATATGAACCTGTTGCACGAACGTTGTGAATAGAAAGTCCTACTCCACCAGCCGATTGCGAAATTTTTGCGGTGTTTTTTAAGGTGTCATAAATTCCATCAATACTATCGTCTTTCATTGCCAAAAGGAAACAAGAAGACATTTGAGGTTTTGGAGTTCCAGCGTTGAATAAAGTTGGAGTAGCGTGAGTAAAGTATTTTTTCGACATCAAGTCGTAGGTTTCTATTACCGATTTTAAATCATCTAAGTGAATTCCAACCGAAACACGCATCAACATATGTTGCGGACGCTCTACGATTTTTCCGTTTATTTTCAATAAATAAGAACGTTCTAAAGTTTTGAAACCAAAATAATCGTAGTTGAAATCTCTATTGTATATAATGTGTGAATCCAAAAATTCAGCATTTTCCATAATCACTTTATGTACTTGGTCTGAAAGCAAAGGAGACTCCATATTGGTTCTCGGATTGATGTAATGATACATATCGTTCATGGTTTCCGAGAATGATTTTTTAGTATTAGAATGCAAATTCGAAATGGCAATTCTAGCTGCTAATTGTGCATAATCAGGATGCGCAATGGTCATAGAAGCGGCAGTTTCTGCTGCAAGATTATCTAATTCTGATGTTGAAACTCCATCGTAAAGTCCTTCAATTACTCTCATTGCCACTTTCACGGCATCTACTAAATCATTCAAACCATAGCATAGTTTTTTAATTCTATCTGTGATCTTGTCGAACATTACGGGCTCTTTGTGGCCGTCTCTTTTTACTACGTACATAATCTTGTTGTTGTTTTTTAAAACAGAAAATCCCTTTTCTATTTTGGTGAATTTGTATTATTTTTTTGGGAAACTAATCCCGAGGGTTTATTGCCGCAAAGGCGCTAGGGCGCAAAGTTTTTTAGTTTTATGTTATAAAAATCTTTGTCAAAATTTAAAACTTTGACAAAGAGTACTAACAATTGTTTTTTTTAGCGACTTTGCGTCTTTGCGGTAAAAAAATATTAAAAATCAGCGTCGAAGCTAATTTTTTGAGCATCAGAATCGGTATTCATTACTCCTGATTTTTGATATTCGGCTACTTTCTTTTCGAAGAAATTAGTTTTTCCTTGAAGCGAAATCATATCCATAAAATCAAAAGGATTGGCTGTGTTGTATTCTCTTTTGCAACCTAATTCTACTAATAATCTGTCGGTTACAAATTCTAAATATTGAGTCATCAAAGTGGCATTCATTCCAATTAAACTCACCGGAATAGATTCAGTAATGAATTCTCTTTCGATATTTAAAGCATCGACAATAATTTCTCTGATACGTGCTTTTGATACTTTATGTTTCAAATGGTGATTGTGTAAATGCACAGCAAAATCACAGTGAACGCCTTCGTCACGCGATATTAATTCATTTGAAAAGGTTAGTCCTGGCATCAAACCTCTTTTTTTCAACCAGAAAATAGAACAAAAACTTCCTGAAAAGAAAATTCCTTCTACCGCAGCAAAAGCAATTAATCTTTCGGCAAATGAATCGGATTCGATCCATTTCAAAGCCCATTCTGCTTTTTTCTGAATAGCTGGAAATCTTTCGATGGCATTGAATAATTCGTCCTTTTCAGCTTCATCTTTTACATAAGTGTCAATCAAAAGCGAATAGGTTTCGCTATGAATATTTTCCATCATTATCTGAAAGCCATAGAAGAATTTTGCTTCGGCGTATTGCACTTCGTTAACGAAATTTTGAGCTAAATTCTCGTTTACGATTCCGTCAGAAGCTGCAAAGAAGGCAAGAATATGTTTTACGAAATATTTTTCGTCTTCACTTAATTTATTGTTCCAATCGTTTAAATCTTGAGCTAAATCAATTTCTTCTGCAGTCCAGAAACTGGCTTCCATACTTTTATAAAATTCCCAAATATCTTGGTGTTTAATAGGAAAAATTACGAATCGATTTTTGTTTTCTTGTAAGATTGGTTCAATTTGTGACATTGCGATTTTTATTTTTTTGAGATTTTAACGAAATATGTGCTTTTCGTCGATTACAAAGATTGTGAATTATCACGGTTATTAAAAGCCAAACTTATTCACAATCGGCTTGAGTTTTTAACAATTTGAATATTTTTCATACAAATCACAAATAATTGTATGTCAAATAGTTATAAACAGCAAAATATAGAAAACACCCTAAAACATAGGGATTTAAAAGAGATAAAAAAGAAAGTTTCTAAATTATTTTAACGTTCTTCTTTCAGTTCCTTGGCGACTTTTTCGAGTTCAAAATACCAGTCTTCGCCAAATCGTCTAATGAGTGCTTCTTTGACAAATTTATATACAGGAACTTCCAATTCTTTACCTAAAGAGCAGGCGTCATTGCATATGTCCCATTTGTCATAATTGACTGCGGCAAATTCTGTAAAATCTTTTACACGAATAGGGTATAAGTGGCAAGAAACAGGTTTTTTCCAGTCCACGATTCCTTGATTGTAGGCTTGTTCGATTCCGCATAATGCAGTTTTTCCGTCAAAGATGACGTATGCGCAATCTTTATTGTCAATTAAAGGTGTTTCTAGATCGCCCTCGGTGCCTTTGGTCCAAGTTCCTTGTGCTTCGATGGCTGCAATACCTTCTTTGCGTAGAAATGGTTTTACCTTTGGATAAATGGCTTCCATAATTTTGGTTTCGGCTTCGCTTAATGGTGCGCCAGCGTCTCCATCGACGCAACATGCCCCTTTGCAAGCTGATAAATTACAAACAAATTCTTTTTCGAGAATATCTTCCGATACGATGGTTTTTCCTAGTTGAAACATTTTGCAAATATAGGTTTCAATTCTGAATTTTGACTGTTAAATTTTTAGTTTTTTAATTCAAAAATTATTCCATTATCATAAAATAATTTAGTTTAAAACTGATGTTGTTGGTCAATGCACTTGATGGTTTTGCTAAAAATTAACCCTTATTTATGAGTTAATCGCATAGAATACCTTACTTTTGCCTCGTAAAATTATGAAATATGGAATTGGATTTTAAAGAAATTGCGACTGTAGGAATGGTGCTTTTTGCTGTGATTGATATTGTAGGAACGATTCCTGTTATGGTCGATTTGAAGTCCAAACATGGGCATATTGAATCAGAGAAAGCCTCAATTGTAGCAGGAATGATTATGATTGTTTTTCTATTTGTTGGTGAAGAATTGTTAAATCTGATTGGTATTGATGTGCATTCATTTGCCGTTGCAGGTTCTTTTGTATTGTTCTTTTTGGCTCTTGAAATGATTTTAGGAATTCGCATTTATCGCGACGAAGAATCCAGTTCGGCATCGATTGTTCCTATTGCTTTTCCGTTGATTGCAGGAGCTGGAACAATGACGACTTTATTGTCATTAAAAGCACAATATCAAACTGTAAATATTCTTATTGCCATAGTTTTGAATATTATTGTGGTTTATATCGTTTTGAAATCATCAGCCAAAATCGAAAGAATGTTAGGAAAAAATGGTTTGGGAGTGATAAGAAAGGCTTTTGGAGTGGTTCTTTTGGCTATAGCTGTTAAATTATTTGCTGGTAATGTTAAAGATTTGTTCCTGTAGATTAATTTTTTATAAATTTACCCATCATTTTATTAAAATACTGAACATGAAAATTTTTACTAACATATTAGTAGTTTTGGCAATTGGGCTAATTTTATTTAATATTAGCTTGCTTGACTTCAAAAATCCTTTTGAAGGCAACAGTATGATTGCTGTTATTGGAATTGCGGCTTCATTTTGCGCTATTTTAATTCTATTGATATTTAGAATGTCAAAAAGCATTGAAGAAAAAATGAACGATAAATTCTAATGTTTGATGTGTTAATTATTGGCGGAGGCGTTTCGAGTATGTCTTGTGCTCTTATATTGGGTTCTGCTAAAAACAAACCTTTTGTTACTGATAAAACCATTGGAATTATTGCTCATCAAAAAAATTCTAATCTTCAGGAAGCGGTTATAAATAATGCGTACGGAATTCCTCCAGGTAAATTAGGTGCTGATTTACTGGTCGAAAGTATTCAACATTTATCTGAAACGTATCCTCATATTACTCAAATTTCAAGCGAAAAAGTTCTTAAGATTGAAGGCCAATCGCCTGAATTTACCATTACTACAAATAAAAACAGTTATAAATCCAAAATGGTTGTTGTGGGAATTGGTGCTGCCAATACTTTTGCCATCGAAGGTTTAATGGATTTTGTGATGCCTCATCAAAAAGCACCAGCCGAAAAACAAAGAATTCAACTCCAAAACAACGACCACAAAGTGGCAGACGGCATTTATGTAACCGGAACATTAGCGGGTTTG
>Ga0116187_1003508_pt1 | contig 14488 bp, 15 predicted proteins | sample AD_JPNNA6_MetaG_FD_89755 | JGI IMG/M metagenome (GOLD analysis project Ga0116187, IMG submission 89755) | Active sludge microbial communities of municipal wastewater-treating anaerobic digesters from Japan - AD_JPNNA6_MetaG | ecosystem: Engineered > Bioreactor > Anaerobic > Digestate | place... | reverse complement strand
GATTGAAGTAGGGAGGACAATACGAAACTATCTCTGGGGAATAGTGAATGCGACAGTGAAGCGAGCAACTAATGCGAAGGTTGAATCGGTGAATGCGATAATTCAGAAACTGAAAGTGCGAGCTTGTGGATTTCGCAATCGAGCTCGGTTAAAGATGGCAATACTCTTTCATTGTGGGACGCTATCCCTGCTTCCAGAGGTATTATCATGACCCACACGAAAGCCGGAAGCGCCATTTTTCCTAAAAGTGTTCTTGACAAATAGGCTCAGCTTAGGTTCCTGAAGGACTCTCTTTCTAGTCTTTCAAGCAGCCATAGACTGCCAAATTCGCTTCCAAAGTGCTCTTCTTACCATCTCGAACATCGTATCAAACAATGCCGCAAAAGGTTTTTGCCTTCCTTTGGTATGGTGGCAAATCGTAAAGACAGGCTTGGTTTTAACTCTTGATAGTTGCTATACTTATTCAAAATAATGTATAAAAAGAGACCCTTAAAATGCTTATCCTGCGTCCATAATTCGGCATTGTGATTTTAAAGTGTTGCTTAGATTATTCTTTCTGCCATCGGTAGCCCATTTTCTTTTCCTATTTTTGCTGCGGATATGGCTAAATCACAATTAAGATTTATGATAGTACCTTGTATAATGAATGTGTACAGTTGCAAAAAACGCCTTATTTTCATCTAATTCAAGCAAGGGTTTTTAAATGCTTTTCTTTATCTAATATCGAGAGACACCCAGTTTAGAACCCTTACCCTAGTTGATGTCTTAACCCGGGAATGCCTTCTCACCTCCGTAGGACAATCGATCAAAGCTGTTGCTGTGGTCCACGCTTTAGAGCAACTGTGTAGACTACATGTTAAGTCAGGGAGCATTCAGATGGACAATGGACCTGAATTTGTATCGAAGGAACTGGACCTTTGGGCCTCGCAAAAGGGCATAAACTTAAAACTCTGAATAAGTTTGCATCCTCCCTCCGTTGCTGTTCAAAGCAGCCTGTGAGGCTGAATTGGAAGGGGTATGATAAAATGGACATGAAGTTAAGAGAAAAAAGGAAGGGTTAATGTCCAGAAGGAAGTTCAACAAGGAGTGTAAGATAGCAGCTACCAAGCTTGTGCTCGATGATGAGTTGCCGGTATCCTGAGGTAGCACAGCAACTTTCAGTGCATCCGAATAGTCTCTATCGTTGGGTGAGCGAGTATGAAAAGTACGGTGAGAACGCTTTTACCGGTAATGGAAATACGATTATAACTATCAAGCAGAAATACACAGGCTCGAACGAAGGAATCAGGAACTTGAGGAGGAGGCTGAACTCTTAAAAAGTCCTAAGGCTTCTTGCAGCAAAAAAGGACGTGAGGTTCAGGTATTTGGTGCAACAAAAGTACCGATACCCGATCAAGAAGGCCTGTAGAACATTGAGAATCTCATGGAGCGGATTCTATGCATATTGTGCACGGGAGCCATACGACCGACAGCTCGAGAATGAATTCCTGTCACATAAGATACGCGAGGTATTTGAACAGCATTCAGGACGATACGGCGCAAAGTGGATTGCCTACGCGCTTAAGGATGAAGAGATCAAGGTCAATAGAAAACGAATAGTGAAGCTAATGCATGCGATGGATCTGTATGCAAAAGGAGCCAGAAGAGCTTACAATAACTACAATAAGAAATACTCGAATCGAGCTTATCTTAATGCACTGCAGCAAGATTTCACTGTAGACCATCGGAACAAGGCGTGGCTGGTAGACATTACCTATGTTCCGAGGCAAGAAGGGTATCTTTATCTTGCTGTGTTCTTAGACCTGTCTACACGCAAGATTGTTGGTTGGTCTATTGCAGCTACGATGACCGAACGACTTTCAATGGATGCGTTCCTCCAATGCCTCGGCAAGGAACAGTCGGTACCTGAGCTTATCGTTCACACGGACCAAGGTTCGCAGTTTACAAGTGGTAACTTTACGACGCTCTTAAAAAGCAAGGGAGCAATCCCTTCGAACAGTAACAAAGGCAATCCCTACGACAATGCACTCATGAAATCGTTTTACAAGACACTGAAACGAGAATTTGTGAACAATGCTGGATTCAAAACAAAGGACGAAGCGCATCAGGCACTGGTCAGCTACATAGAGTTAGTTTTACTACAACAGTACTAGAAAGCATTCTGCACTATGGTATATGGCTCCTCGGGAATATGAGGAGTTGAATTCATAGATTTCTCTTATCTTTGTGTCCAAGATACTTGGGCCCTTCCAGCATAACCTAAGTTCTTGCGAGCTACTCTATCAGGGCTAAGATTCTCGTATTTAGTAAGGCTCGCGTTTGGGTCTAATTGCACTAGTCGTGTCGCCTCTTTTGCTTTCTTCTCTAGAGTCATTTGCTTCGCGATTTCTTTGAAATGCGCTATTGGGTCTGGATAGATCTTTTCTAGCTCATCGAGATAGCCTAGGTTTTGGATCATACGTTTCTTCGACCTGCCATTAAGGCGATAAGCTTCGACGATTTTGAGAATCTTACGACCGGTTTTATTCTCATAGATAGTTCCCAAGAACATAGAATCCCCTATGAAGAAAGTATAGCACATTTCTAAACATATTACAACGCATAACATATCATTTCTTCAAATATTTTTTAAAACTATTCCCTTCCGCTTGCGCAAAAAGGAATTATTTTCCCGACCCTCTCAAGTCAACTGGAAAAGTACGGAAGAAAAATTTGTCTTGACATATTCTAGAAACGGGTTTTCAATAATATTGAAAATATGATCTGAATAAAATTTCAATCATTTTATGTCATAGTTTAGGAGGGAGAACATGAAATTGTTGGAAGAGCTTTTTGGGATCAAGATACCTGTGATTGGGGTAGTTCATTTACAGCCTCTTCCCGGGGCCCCGAGGTACGTAGATATGTCAGTGAAAGAGATAGCCAGACGAGGCCTAGAAGAGGCGAAGATCATGGCTGACAATGGCATTAATGGACTTATTGTTGAGAATTTCAGGGACATGATGTTCAACAAACGCGCGACTTCCGAGACTATCGCGGCGATGACCTATGCCGCGAACGAGATTGTGAGCCACGTTCACATCCCGATAGGAGTCTGCGTGCTGCAGTCCGACCCTATCGCAGCGATCGCAATCTGCAAGGCGATCGGCGGCAAGTTCGTGAGGGCTCCGTATTACACCGAGACCTATATCGTGGATGCTGGCGTGATGGAGAGTGTCGCGGCGGATACCTTGCGCTTCAGAAACACCATCAATGCACGCGATGTCAAGATTTTCGCCGATGTTCACATCAAACATGGCTATCCCCTTGAGCAGCGTCCCATCGAGGAATCCGCAGAAGATGCCTATGAGCGTGGTCTCGCGGACGCCATAATCGTTACCGGCAGAAAGACGGGAGGGAAGACCAATCCGCAGGATGTCGTAAGCGTGAGGAACTATCTCCCTGAAGTGCCTCTCTTTGTCGGAAGCGGCGTCGGTGTCAACAACGTCCGGGAATACTTCCCCGCGTACGCCGACGGTATCATCGTAGGAACAAGCCTCAAGAAGGACGGAAAGACTGAAGAGCCCGTCGATCCCGAAAGAGTCAAGGCCTTCGTCAGGGCAGTGGAGGATTGCAGAAAATGAAAACGGAAAAAGAATTCAATGACCTGTTTGGGACGACAAAACCAATCATTGGCATGGTGCACCTGAGACCGCTTCCCGGCTCGGCGCCTTATGAAAAGGGCGGGCTCGATCCCGTCATCGATCAAGCATTGGAAGAAGCAAATATCCTTCTGGACAACGGAGTGAATGGACTCAATATCGAGAATTATTTCGATATGTCGTATTCGCCCGACACGGCTCCTGCTGAGACGGTCGCCTCTATGGCGATTATCGCGCACGAGATCCGCAGGGCCCACCCGGACGCCGTTCTGGGCATATGTGTCCTCGCGGATCCCGTCGCCTCACTTGCGGTTGCCAACGCTATTAACGCACAGTTCATCAGGGCGACCTTCTTCACCGAGGCCTCGGTGGACGTGTCTGGTCTTGTGATCCGCAGGCCTCATGAAATTTTGCGATATCGCAAGTTCATAAATCCATCGATAAAAATCTTTGCCGATGTTCATATAAAACACTCCGCTCCGCTCGCGCAGAGACCCCTCGAGGAGTCCGCGTACGACGCCGCGTATTTCCTCGCAGACGCCGTCATCATAAGCGGAAAGCACACGGGTTTCCCCACGAACATCGAGGATATAAAGAAGGTACGGAAAGTGCTGCCCGATTTCCCCATCCTAATCGGCTCAGGCATCAACGAAGCCAGCGTAGATTCCATGTTTCAGTATGCTACAGGCGCTTTCGCGGGTACAACGCTCAAGAAAGACGGCAAGACTGATAATTCGGTGGACGCTTCGAGAGTGCGCGCCTTTATGGAGGCAGTAAAGAAGATTCGGATGGAGTTATGAAGATAGATCTCCTTGTCCTCGGAGATGTCAATGTTGATATCTTTGGAGTTATTGATGCTATGCCCCCTCTTGGGGGCTGTGCTTTTGGTACGACGCCATCGGTACATCTAGGCGGCGCGGGGCTGAACACCGCGTTCGCGGCGCACAATCTGGGGCTCGGTACGACGCTTGTGAGCAAGATCGGCCGCGATTTTTGGGGAGACTGGGCGATCAATGCCATAGCGAAGCACGGGCTCGACGTGTCGAAGATAGTACGGTCGGAGCAGTGGCCGACGGGAATCGTGTTTACGGCTTTGATCCATGGGGAAAGGACCTTCTTCTCCTTTCGGAAAACCGCCGCGGACAATCATATGCTGCCTTCCGATATCGAGAGTATGCATCTGGAATGTCAAAATATCTTTTTGTCGGGGACGGTAGTGTTTGAGAGCGATGAAAGTTTCGATACCTATATGGGGCTCATCGAGACTCTACGCGCCGGGGGAGTCCGTGTGTTTTTCGATCCGAACGCGCGTCCCAATAATTCTATATCTTCGGCAAGGTTAGAGAGAATGCTCCAGGCCACAGACGTGTTTCTCCCCAGCGAGAGTGAGCTTAGCCTTGTGTTCGGAACCAGCTCTGAGAATGACATACTCACGTTTATTCTCGAGCAAGGAGTGAAGCAGATTTGGATAAAACGAGGGGCTAGAGGATGTGAACTCGTCGCCGGCAGAAAGCGAATCAGTTTTCCACCAGTACGTGTGTCGGTCGTTGATACAACCGGAGCAGGCGATGCTTACGATGGCTGTATCGTATGGGGTTACACCAAAGGTTTCCCCGTTGAACAGATAGGCAGGTACGCCAACGCGTACGCTGCGCTGAGTACGGAAAACATTGGAGCAGGAGAGGTGTTCCCAACCCTGCGCCAATTTATTAAAAGCCCGCAGTATCTTGCGGCAAAGGAAGGGGAGAATGCGTAAAAAAATGCTGGTGTTTTTTGCGGTGCTTCTAGTGGCGTCTTTTACGTCTCTTCAAGCGCTGTCGGTAGCCGTCGTCGCGAATGACTCGATTGGCGATCGAGGCTTTACGGACATGGCATATGAGGGAATTAAAAAGGCGGGCGCCGACTTCAAGATCACGTATAAAGTGTTCGAATGTCATAACGATTCCTCGAGACACTTCGATACGCTCAAGCTGGCGGCGGCGAATTATGATCTCATCTTTGTTGATCCCGGATATTTTTTTGATAAGGATTTGCAGGAAATCGCCGCGTTGTATCCCAACAAGACCTTTGTGTACATCGATGGTACCACGACGCTGAAGAATGCGGTTTCTGTCGTGTTCAAACAGAATGAAGGTGCGTTCCTTGCCGGGTATCTGGCCGCATCGCTCGCAGCTCAGTCACCGGTGGGTCTTTCGAAGGGTAATCAGAAGGTCGGATTTGTAGGTGGTGCCGATATGCCGGTAATCAGGGATTATCAGACTGGTTTTGAGCAGGGCGCTGCATACGCGAATCCAAAAGGTACCGTGATCGTCAAATATGCAGGGACTCACTACGACCCGGCCAAGGGCAAGGAGACCGCGTATTCAGTCTTCAATGAGGGAGCGAGTATCATCTTCCAGGCGGCAGGTCCCACAGGGCTCGGCGTTCTCGAAGCGGCGAAAGATTATAAGTTCTATGCGATCGGCGTCGATACGGATCAGGGATATTTACAGCCAGGATTTATCATTTCGAGCATGTTGAAGAGGGTGGACACCGCAGTATGGGATATCGTCAACCTCAGCCTGAATGGCAAGCTCGCGCTCGGAACGACCTATTCATACGGTGTTGCAAATGGTGGCATTGGACTCGCGTACAACGACTATACAAAGAATCTTGTTCCCGCAGCCATTTGGAAGAATGTCATGAATGTGCAGGACAAGATAAAGAACGGTGAGATTACGGTGGCAGGGTATTCAAAATGAGTCTAGGCACCAGCGAGGGTATAGGAGAGCAGCCTGTCCTTCAGGGCTCGCCTGATAAGGTACAACGACCAGTTATAAAACTTCATCATATAAGCAAGACCTACCCTAATGGGCTCAGAGCCTTGAAGGATGTCAACATCGAGGTTGGCAAAGGCGAAATCTATGCCCTCGTGGGGCAAAACGGTGCTGGTAAAAGCACTCTTATGAACATTTTGTATGGACTCACCATGCCTAGTGGAGGGACAATAGAGATCGGCTCGAGGCCGGTGACCATTTCTCATCCTATGCAGGCGATCGGTTTAGGGATTGGGATGGTACAGCAGGACCTCATGCTTGTGCCGAGTCTTACGGTGATGGAAAATATCGTGCTTGGGACAGAAGGTGAATTCAAGCGTTGGGACGGTGCGATCGACATGGTCAAAATGCGCGCGACAGTGCAGACCCTGCTGGACTCGCTGGAGTGTTCAATAGATCCACTTTCCATCGTGGGCACGCTTCCGATCGGCAGTCAGCAGATGGTCGAGATCGCCAAGGTTTTCTGGCGCAATGCTAGCATAATTATTTTCGACGAGCCGACTTCTCTATTGTCTCCCATTGAGGCTGAGCAGTTTCTGCAGTTTGTACTTGCGCTTAAAGCCAAGGGCAAGACAGTCCTTTTCATTTCGCACAGATTGAAAGAAGTTTTTGCGATAGCGGAACGGATAAGTGTGCTCCGCCAGGGAGTCATTGTGGCATCGCTCGCGAAGGAAGAGGCGAATGCCGAGAAAGTTGCGACGCTTATGGTGGGTGAGCGTATGGAAGAGAGCTCAATTCCACCATCTGCTCCCGGCGCAAAGGTTGTGCTCAGAGTGAAGGATGTCCCTCTGGCCGCCAATGCTTCCAAGACGGCGGAGATGGAAATTCATTCGGGAGAGATAGTCGGAATCGCTGGAGTTCAGGGGAACGGACAAGAGGAACTTTTTGATATGCTCCTCGGAAAGGCGATTCCGCGTTCAGGCGATATTTTGTTTTTCGACAGGTCGATTCTCCGCATGTCGGTGCGGGCCCGGCGCGATGCGGGAATAGCCTATATTACCTCGGATCGGATAAAGGATGGGCTGGCCGTCGACAGATCCGTGCTCGAAAATGGTATCATTGGATCCGGGAAGGCCATGGGGAATGTCCTGATTCGTCAGAAGGAAGTACATCGACTAATCGCGAAAATGGTCCGCAGTTATAAAATCAAGGGTGGGGAGAATCAAAAGCAAAAGGTCCGCGCGCTGTCGGGAGGGAACATGCAGAAGATCGTTGTCGCCCGGGAGGTGATGCGTAATCCGACTCTTCTTGTGGCGTTCAATCCGACCTCTGGCGTCGATATCGCCGCAAAGAAGGTCATCCACGATTCCCTGCGGGAGATTGCTGGGGCGGGCAATTCCGTTCTGTTGATAAGCAACGATCTCGAAGAGCTTCTCGAACTGAGTGGAAGAATCATCGTGCTCTATAAGATGTGTCCGGCCGCGGAATTCAAGTACCCTGAGTATGACATGCGGCAGATAGGAATGTATATGACAGGTGTACGGAGCGAAGGATTAGGAGAATGAGCAGCATGACGAGAGCGGGAGGATATGCAAAAAAAATTGGATTGACCGTGCTCTTTGTTGGTTTGATTGTTGTGGTGTGGGCAGCAGTCCTCTTCTTGGCCGGGGCGAACCCGGTGTTGAGTTTCGTCTATATATTCAAGGGCGCCCTGGTCGGGACATCGAATCTGTTCTCTACGCTTGACCTGATGGTGCCCATGATGCTTCTAGCTCTTGCCGTGGCGATTCCCGGCTGGGCAGGAGTCTGGAATATCGGCGGCGAGGGACAGTTTTTGCTGGGAGCTCTCGCCGCGGCTTGGGTGGGGATAAGTATCGATCTCGGAAATCCGTTTCTGGATGTGTTCCTGGCCCTGTTCGCAGCCATGGTGGCGGGACTTGTTTGGTCATCATGGGCCGGTTATCTTAAAGTCAAGCTTCAGATCAATGAAATTGTCACCACATTGATGGCGAATTACATCGCGACCCTTCTCGTTTCCTATCTGGTGAACTATCCACTCAAGGAAGCGGGGTCATCCTGGGCCCAGACGGCATATATAAAACGGCCATTTCAGCTTCACCACCTTGTGGGGGGCAGCCAATTTTCGCTCACGTTCTTTATCTCTACCGGCATTGTACTTGTTTTTTTTCTTCTTGAGAAAAGGACTCGGCTTGGCTATGAACTCACCATGATAGGGAGCAATGAACGTCTTTCGTATTTAGGAGGCATTAGCATTGCGGCCAAGCGTATGGTCGCCATGCTGCTGGGCGGCGCGGTAGCTGGACTTGCGGGAGGATTGGTCGTGCTGGGCAATACCTATCGCATGAAAGAAGGGATATCGCCTGGATATGGCTTTACAGGCCTTTTGGTATGTCTTCTCGCCGACAATGACCCGATTCTGATCATTCTCGTCTCATTCCTCTTCGCGGTACTGCAGTCGGGGAGCCTTAACCTTCAGCTATTTTCTGATATTCCCGTGGAAATCAGCGGCGTCCTCCAGGTAGTCCTCATTCTGTTTGTCGCCGCCTTCCGAATCATGATAAGGAAGAAGGAGCGCTGACTATGAATAATCTGATCAGTACGATATACAGCATCATGATCCGGAGCTCGACTCCGCTACTTCTGGTGGCATTGGGAGGCATGTTTACCTTTCATGCCGGGGTCCTCAATGTAGCGATGGAGGGGCTGCTTTTAATAAGCGCGTTTTTTGCGGTCGTGTTTTCCTACGTTACGGGCAGCGCCCTGGCGGGTGTCGTTGGTGGAATCGTCGCGGCTGTGATTCTTTCGCTTCTGTATTCCTTCTTTGTGACGACGCTCAATGCCAATAACTTCGCCATCGGTTTTGCTCTCAATATCTTCGCGAGTTCTTTGACCCTTTTTCTTATGAGAATCATGTTCAAGGGCCAAAACGCGTTCAATTCGCCCAAGATAGCGCCGGTGGGCAAACTGGCGGTTACTACCGGTATTCCCTTTCTGGATAATTATGTGTTCAACTTCAGTATTTTGACTTATGTGGCCATCGTGCTATTTTTCATGAGTTCCTTCCTTATTTACCGTACTTCGTTTGGGCTTCGCCTGCGGATAGCCGGGGAGAAACCGCAAGCCCTTGAGTCCGCCGGCATCAGAAGTAATGTGATTCAGTTCAAGGCGAGTATTCTGTGCGGCATCTGCTGCGGTCTGGCCGGAGCCCAGCTCTCTCTGCATAATGTCAGAATGTTCGCGCGGGACATGTCTGGAGGACGTGGATTTATCGCTTTGGCTATTATTTTGATCTCGAATGGCAGGCCGATGCCGATGCTGGCGATATGTCTACTCTTCGGCCTCTTCGATGCCTTGTCAGTGGAACTTCAGGGAGCGAACTTGCCGCCTCAGTTCCCGCTGATGGTTCCTTATATCATGAGTGTGTTGGTGCTGTTTGTGTTCTATGCTCGCGAAAAACGGGGACAGAGTAAACGCAAGAATTCGATTTCACGGGTCTGATGAGAAAAATGGAAACTTTCCTTGTCGCGTGTTGTCAAGTCAATTTCGCGGTGTTTCAGGATAGGGGAGGGATCGCGTCGAGAGCTGAGGCTCTTGAGCGTATGACAAGGGACGCGGTCACCGGTTATGAAGATTATATGCCGGTGAAGCTTGTTGTATTTCCGGAATTCGCGCTGACTCCGGTTATAGCGGGAAGGGAAGGTCCTATTCTCCGGGACATAGCCATTCCGATCGAGAATCCTTATTTTAAGAGGCTCTGTCGGGTGGCGGAAGACTATGACATAACGATATGCCCGGGTTCTTTCCTTGAACGCTCGGGAAAATACCCCGGTGCGGTATTCAATACGAGTGTGCTAATCGATAGCGAGGGGATTGCGCTCGTCTACCGGAAGCTCAATCCATTTCTGCCCTTCGAGCCGGTGCACAGTCCCCATGATATAGCCGAGTACGAGGAAGATATCGCGCCTGTCTCTAAGACGCGTCTTGGCAACATAGGACTCGAGATATGCTATGATTCCCGATTCCCGGAACTCAGCAGAAAACTGGTGTTGAAGGGTGCGGAAATCCTCATCGTACCTTCCGCCTATATGGAGCCCTGGGGCGGCGTGGAGCCAACCGACGTATGGAAAACCATCCTGAGGGCGCGCGCGATAGAGAATAATGTATATGTCATTGGGTGCAGTCTGGGTTCAACCTATGAGAATCATCCCCCTTATTCGTGGACTGGCAATAGCATTGTCGTCGACTATGAGGGGAGAATTGTGGCTCAATCTCCCCCCGGGCCCGGTACGCAAATTCTCGTCGCGCCCGTCAACATCGGAGGTCTGCGCGATTTCAGACGGCAGACCTCCATGCTGAACATGCTGCATCTTCGGACTGAATTGTACAGGGATCTCTATGAACAGACGATTTTCCCTCCCGCGGGCGGGGTTGACGGCACGGAGATCTCTCAGACGTCTCTAAGAAAGGCGATCGCCCGCCTAAAGGAGAAGCTATTATGAGTGGAAGGAAAGTCATCTGCGATGGTGATCCGGGGCATGACGACATGCTCGCGTTTCTGCTTGCCGCGAAACATCTGGATCTGCTCGGCATAACGACGGTGAGTGGCAATCAATCGATCGAAAAGGTCACCAAAAATGCGTTAAGAGTCGTGGAACTTGGAGGCATCACCTCCATTCCCGTCGCCAGAGGCATAGGAAGGCCCCTGGTCAACTTGCCGGTCTATGCGCCGGAGATCCATGGAAATTCGGGGCTTGACGGCCATGAATTTCCCGAACCGACGACGAAGATCATCTCCAAGCACGCTATCGACTTTATAATCGATATGGTGATGGCAAACGATGATGTTACTCTTGTTCCCACGGGCCCTCTTACGAATATAGCCTGCTCGCTGGTCAAGGAACCCCACGCATCGTGAAAAGAATCAGAGAGATCAGCCTCATGGGAGGGTCACTAACCTACGGTAGCAGTACACCCGCCGCTGAATTCAATATCTATGTCGATCCTGAAGCCGCTGCCACGGTATTCGAGAGTGGTATCCATATTAAAATGTTTGGCCTCAATGTGACGCGCCAAGCGGAAGCCACCGATGAGAAAATCGTGCGGATATACGGAATCGGCACTAAATTTGCGAACACTATCCCCGACCTACTGACATTCTATAGTGGCAATCTCAAGCGGATTTTCGGTGTCCGAGGTGCTTCGCTTCACGATCCTTGCGCCGTGGCCGTTTTGATCGATCCTTCCATATTTACCATGAGGTCGATGCACGTCGATGTCGAGCTGAACGGGAAATTAACGCGGGCCATGACTGTCTGCGATTATAGACATATGAGCCTTACCTCAGATAAACTGAAGGGCGAGGTCGCGATAGCGGTAGGGGAAAAACCGAACGCCGAGATGGCGGTGGGGATCGATGTGAAAAAATTTTTGATCTGCTCGTCGACACTTTGGCTGAGTATGGATCGCCTGGGGCGAGTTGTTAATCATTATATAGACGAGTTTTGAAACTCGCTTAAGGCGGAGGGTAGTATCCCGAAGGTGTATAAAAAATAATATATGACGGATAAACGTGTAGAGACCGATGATATTGCCCTCGCCTATGATTGTGCGAAGCTCTATTACGAGAAAGAGCTTTCCCAAAATGAAATCAGCGATATGCTCAAGTTATCGAGGTCCAAGGTCTCGAGGCTTCTTGCTCTCGCGCGAAGAATAGGAATCGTAACTATCATATTGCGGCCTCCAGAGAATTTCGATCAAACAAAGCTAGCCAATCGGCTGTGTGAAAAATACGGGCTTGCTCACGTATTTGTAGGAGTACCTTCCGAAGAGTCTGATTTGTCTATTAAACGTTCGATTGGCCGGCTTTTTCAGGATCATTTTCCGTCATTTCTCGGGAAACGGACACGGGTTGGGATAGGGTGGGGAACTACGATTTATACTGCCATGCGAGAGCTCCAGGGAGTACTCTCCTATAAAGATGTTACCATTTCTCCTCTTGTCGGGGGAGCAGGAGAATCCCAGCCTGCATATCAGGTTAACAACCTTGTTGACCTCTGCGCAAATTGGTTACAGTCAAAGCGTATCTATCTTATGGGGCCGGCCATTTTCGATAGTCCAGATCAGCTGCAATCCTTCGCAAGTAATGCTGCTACTTCCTCTGCTATTGCACTTTGGGCCAAACTTGATGTTGTGGTCTTTAGTGTTGGAGGGTCTATCGATAATTCCGATATTCTTTATTCCTCTTTTCCCAAGGATTATGTTGTAGAGCTCATGAGGGGGCATGCTATAGGTGACATTCTCGCACGGTTCTTTGATAGCAATGGCCAAATAATCAACCATAGCATTGACGACGTTTTTCTGGGTATTCCCTTCTGCCTTTTGCTTAATGTGCCCGAGAGGATTTGTCTTGCCGGCGGACCACATAAGATAAACAGCCTAGATACTGCTCTCAGGGCTGGCTATATAACTACGTTGATGACAGATCTCTATACTGCCCAAAGTTTGGTAAATCTATAGCTGAAAGCTGGAAAGGAGGGGCGAGAGGTCTCAAGGCAGTTGATGCATAGACGTTTCTACTCACGCTGAGGATCATAGGGTAGGTAGTGCCGCATTTTGGGAAAGTACTCGAGCCAATTTTAAAAGTTGGACGAGTTTTTAAAGAGTCTCACTTGCAATTTCCTTTGTAGCCCATTCGACAACGGCAGCACATTAGTCAATAAAGTGGCGGATAGGGATGACACCACGTTTACCCTTTGGGGAAACTCTTTTACGCCGTTTATTGTGTCCTTGCCTAAGGTGCGATCGAAAATCATCGGCTCCATGATGTATTTTGGAATAATGATGTTGATAGATCGTCTCATGGGAGACCTGCAACCCTGGTGAATCAAGATGCTCATGTTTAAGCCGACCTGCTATATGTTCAAGGGAATGATCTTTGCTGATTCTTGCTTCTATGTCCTGCATCAGCTCGATATTTCCTCGTTTTGAACAAGCCCTTCGATTTTTTGACACTACGTCCGTGTATCGAGAAAGATAGCACCCTTTTTGAGCTCTTTATCGATGCAAACTTGTAGCGCATCGCGCTCATCGCTGGTAAAGTGGTGGCACGGCATCGTTGCCCTTCTGGTTCCATGTGGTGGTTCCTGAGAAACGACTAACGTGTTTTAGAATAAGAGAATATATGCTAAGATAATCCCATAAAGTGCACGAAAAACGAGCGAAAAGGTTCAAAACCCGTGCACTTGAAAGAGAAAGAATGTACCGAATACCACTGTACTTTTCCAGTTGACTTGAGAGGGTCAGGGAAATAATTCCTTTCAGTGCAAATTGAAGGAAATATTTTTTAAAATATTTGAAGAAACTATATATAATGTATTGTAATTTGTTTAGAGCGTACCATACTCTCTTCAGAGGGGTTTTATGTTTCTCGGAAGTCTCTATGAAAAGAAAACTGGTCGTACGATACTTAAAATCGTCGAAGCTTACCGACAGAATGGCAAGCCAAAGCAACGAATGATCCAAAACTTGGGATACCTAGATGAGCTAGAAAAGATCTATCCAGACCCAATAGCCCACTTCAAAGAAGTCGCGAAAGAAATGACTCTAGAGAAGAAAGCGAGAGAGGAGGCTCGACGTGTCCAATTGGATCCAACTGCTAGCCTTACTAAATATGAGAATCTTAGCCCTGATGGAGTAGTTCGCAAGAACTTAGGTTATGCCGCACTCTCTCAGCTCTACCATGAGCTGGGAATCGACGTTTTTCTCAATAACCACCAGCGCTATAAGAACTTTAAGGCAAACCTAAACTCTATCTTTAAGATGCTCATCTTTAATCGAGCCCTCTATCCTGATTCTAAGCGTGGTGCATGGGAGAATAGGTGGATATTCTTTGAGAATACAGACTATTCTCAACAGGAGGTCTATCGCTCACTCGATTACTTCCTTGAGTGGCGGCCAGCACTCTTAGAGCAGCTGCATGAACAAGTCAAGGCTAAATATGCTAGGGATACGCTCCTAGTCTACTACGATGTGACGAACTACTACTTTGAGATCGATGAGTCCGATAGCCTT
>Ga0116187_1003493_pt1 | contig 14513 bp, 13 predicted proteins | sample AD_JPNNA6_MetaG_FD_89755 | JGI IMG/M metagenome (GOLD analysis project Ga0116187, IMG submission 89755) | Active sludge microbial communities of municipal wastewater-treating anaerobic digesters from Japan - AD_JPNNA6_MetaG | ecosystem: Engineered > Bioreactor > Anaerobic > Digestate | place... | reverse complement strand
TTGTGCATTCGTTGCAAAGAGGATCAGGAGCGTCTCGAAAAAGACTTTGGTTGACGCTTCACCTCGGTTCAATCCCCCTTCTCCGTTCACCAACCCCACGGGGACGCAGCCTGTTGATTCCTTGCCGTTTCGTCATGTCCCCGGTCGATGCTGCCGCCCTTTCGAAGCAACCGCTTCCGTTTTGTGTTTTCGACTAGGCGCTGCCTGTTCTTCGAGCACACGGGCAAGGTAGGGTGCCGTTTGCGACGTTTCGCATTGTGCTATCCGATGAGGCGTTCCCGTGGCCACCAGATGGCCACCGCGATCTCCGCCTTCTGGCCCTAGGTCGATCACCCAATCTGAACACGCCACGATGTCGAGGTTGTGTTCAATGATGACGACGGTATTGCCCGCATCACGCAAAGCCAACAACGCTTCCACCAGCACCGTGATATCCGAAAAGTGTAAACCCGTCGTTGGCTCATCCAATACATACAACGTCCGCCCGGTAGCGCGCCTTGCCAGTTCTCGTGCGAGTTTGACACGCTGAGCTTCGCCCCCCGACAGCGTCGTAGACGATTGCCCGAGTTGCAGGTAGCCCAGCCCCACCCGCGATAGAGCCAGCAAACGCTCTCGAATCCGAGGTACGGCTTCGAATACCTCCACGGCGCGCTCCACCGTCAGATCCAGCGCATCCGCAATGGAAAGACCACGGTACTGCACCTCGAGGGTTTCCCGGTTGTAACGTCGTCCCCCGCAGGTCTCGCAGCGAACGAAAATATCTGGCAAAAAGTGCATTTCAACGCGAAGCACACCATCGCCCTGGCATGCCTCGCATCGTCCGCCCTTGACATTGAACGAAAAACGTCCGGCCTTGTAGCCTCGAGCGCGCGCTTCTGGCAATGCCGCGTATAGCTCCCGCAGCAGCGTGAACACGCCGGTATACGTCGCGGGATTGGAGCGGGGACTGCGTCCAATGGGCGCCTGGTCGATGGCAATGACCTTGTCGATATGCGAAAGCCCTTCGATTCGGTCGCAAGAACCGACAGTGCTGCAAGCACGGTACAAGTTGGAGCGTACCGCTTGAAGCAATGTATCGATGACGAGCGTGGACTTACCGGAACCACTCACGCCTGTGACTGCTGTCATCAATCCGATGGGGAATTCGACCGTGATATGTTTCAGGTTATGCGCATGCGCGTTGACGATACGCAGCACGGATTGGCTTGGTTTTCTGCGTTTGGCAGGCAGAGGAATGCGTTTTTGGCCTGACAGGTAAGGGCCAGTCACCGAGTCAGGGCATTGTTGAATTTGTGAGGGACTGCCTTCCGCCACGATTTTGCCACCATGCACACCCGCGGCCGGTCCCATGTCGATGACGTGATCGGCGGCGGCGATGGTATCGCGGTCATGTTCCACGACGATGACGGAGTTGCCCAAGCGTACCAAATAGCGCAGAGCATCGAGGAGTTTGGCGTTATCTCGGGCGTGCAGTCCAATGGACGGTTCATCCAGCACGTACAGTACGCCTACGAGTGCGGCGCCGATTTGTGTAGCCAGACGAATTCGTTGACCTTCACCCCCTGACAGGCTTTGCGTGGCACGGTCGAGGCATAAATAATCCAGCCCGACATCGATGAGGAAGCCGAGGCGAGCGATGACGGCGCGGAGCAAAGGTTCGGCGATAGCTCGTTCTCGATGAGAAAGACCAGAGTCCTTCGCCAATAATTCTTGCAATACGGTTCGTAGATTGCCCAACGACAGCTCACCATACTCCGCGATATTTCGATTCCCTACGCGAACCGCAAGCGCTTCCCGTCGGAGTCTTCGTCCATGACAAGCATCACAGGTGCTGGTGGCCGCGAAGTGGGAAGGATCGACTTCCGCCGTATCGTCATCCAGATCGGAATCATCTTCCGATGGCTCTTCATCCACACCGGCGAGGCGTCGTTCGAGGCGCGGAACGATCCCTTCATAATCGCTTTTTCGCCTGGTTGTTTTGGGTATCCCGAAAAGGATAGCGTGTTTGGTGGACTCCTCCAACTCGCGAAACGCCAGGTTGGGATTGACTTTGAGAGCGCGCACCGCCTTGGCTACTTCGGTGGCCAAGGCGAGGCTTCCCCGTGGCCCCCACGCGACCACGGCACCTTCCCGCAAGCTCAAGGAATCGTCGGGAACGATTCGATCCGGGTCGATACGGGTGCGCGAACCAAGTCCTCCACATACGGGACAGGCTCCGTGGGGACCGTTGAACGAGAACATTCGCGGTTCGATCGCGGGAAAAGAAACATCGCAATCGATGCAAGCAAACCGCTCGCTTTTCCAGATGGGGTCCGCGCCAGACATATCATCGATGAGAAGACGCCCTTCGCCTAGTTCGAGCGCCAATTCGACCGAATCCGTCACGCGTCCTTTGATTCCGTCTCGCACGGCGATACGGTCCACCACGACGTCCAGGTCGTGCGGTTGTGCCGGGTCGATGCGAAGTTCCTCACCGATGTCGATGATGGTTCCGTCGATGCGTGCGCGAACGAAGCCCTCTCGACGAAGACGGTTGATTTCTTCGTGCAGGTCGGAGCGCAGACCTCGGCACAAGGGAGCGAGCAGAATGATGCGTGATCCTTCGGAAAGGGCTAGGAGTCCATCGACGATTTGTTGAACGGTGTGGGCTTCGATGCGTTTGCCGCAGGTGGGGCAATGGGGGGTACCGGCACGCGCGAAAAGCAGGCGCAAATAATCGGCGATCTCCGTGACGGTACCGACCGTCGAGCGTGGATTTTTACCGAGGGCTCGTTGTTCGATCGCGATGGCTGGAGACAGTCCTTCGATGGCATCGACGGCTGGCTTGGCGAGTTGCTCTAGGAATTGTCGAGCGTAGGCGGAAAGCGATTCGACGTATCGTCGCTGTCCCTCGGCGTAAATCGTATCGAAGGCGAGGGAGGACTTACCGGAGCCGCTGGGGCCGGTAATGACGACGAGCTGATTTCGAGGGATATCACAGCTTACGTCTTTCAGGTTATGCTGTCGCGCGCCGCGTACGACGAGCGGATGCATGGGCAGCCTCACGGGTTTGGGGGAAAGGAATTGACTAGCACATTCAAGGGGGTGGAAAGAAGCGGGGAGTGGGATTACCTGTTCGGGCGCGCAGGTGTCCGATGTGTTTTCTTACATTTTGCGGCGCTCATGGCTTCCCCTTGAAGCAGGGTTCGACTAGCTTGCCTCGCGTGGTTGAAACCACGAACCCGCCCCAAGTTTTCTACCTTGCGCATCCGCCCTACACCTGCGATTTGGCTGCAGGGACGAGGGTGCGAAGGGCCCATAGCTCAATTGGTGAGAGCCCCCGGCTCATAACCGGGTTGTTCCTGGTTCGATCCCAGGTGGGCCCACGATTGCCAACCATGTCGTTCTCGTACAGGAGCTATCGTCGAACGTGAGCATTCAAGAACATATCGTTTACCTTGAGGAATTGTCGGCACTGGATGAGGAAATTCGGGCCGTCGACGATACATTGAGCACCGAGCGCAGCGCGTTGGCGGGGAAGAAAGAAGAACTTGCCCGCCTCGAGGAGAAAATCGCTTCCGATGAGAAAAGTATCGCTGAAATGGCGAAAACTCGTACGGATCTGGTGTTGGAAGTCAGACAAGTGACAGCCCTGGTGGAAAAAAGTCACGAAAAACTATCTCGAGCGCGCAATGAGCGCGAAACGAATGCGGCGACCCGAGAACTCGAGGAACTCCGGAACATTCAAAAAGGGCACGAAGAGCAGATTGGCAAGCTTCAGCTCCTCGAAACGGAAGCATCGAAAAGCAAGGAAGAGGCTGAAGTAGCGCGACGCGCCTTGGAGGACCAGCTTGGCACGACCGAAGGGGTGGTATCGAAACGTCTAGCAGAAGCGGAACAACAGAAAGCGCAGATGCTCGAACGGCGTCAAGGCGTGGTCACGAAGCTTCCCCGGCCGATTCTGAGCCGTTATGAGATGATTCGTAAACGACGGGGAATCGCCATTGCCGCTACGCATAACGGCATTTGTGAGGCTTGCCACCTGGCTGCTCCTCCGCAGTTATTTCAAAAGATCCTTCGACAGGAAACCTTCGAAGTGTGTCCTCATTGCCAACGAATTCTGTACTTCAAACCGTCCGACGCTGAGTCGAACAAGGAAGAGCGGTAGGCCCGGTTGTGAAGAGTTGCCCAGTATGCCGACGCCTTTTTCCAGATGATGCAGGGTTTTGCCCCGTCGATGGTGAGGCTTTGTTGTCGGCGGCTGAGGTGCAGCCCGCGGTGGATCCGGACGACGCGCGTGTCGGCCAACTTCTCGCTAACCGCTATCAAGTCCGGCGGATTGTTGCCGATGGCGGCATGGGACGTGTTTACGAGGCGCTGGACTTGCAAGCCGAGCGCCGGGTAGCCCTCAAAATTCTGCACCCCGCCGTCGTGCGGGACCGAGTGGCTGTCGAGCGTTTCAAGCGGGAATACGAGATCTCGAAACTGTTGCCGCACGAGCATATCGTCGAGGTGTTCGACTATTTCGCTTTGGATGACGGTACTTACGCTCTGGCCATGGATTTTCTCGAAGGCGAAGAGCTTCGCTCGCTCTTGAAGCGGGAGAAGACGGTGCGCCCCGCGAGACTGATTCGAATGCTCAGCCAAATCGCCATTGGTTTGGACGAAGCTCATCAACGCCAAATCATTCATCGAGACATCAAACCGGATAACGTATTCGTCTGTGGAACGCGTGAAGGGGACATCATCAAGCTACTGGATTTCGGCTCGGTCAAAGACAAGTCCGAAGGGGCGAAGAAGTTGACCGTGATGGGCACCACGATTGGCTCCCCCTATTATATGTCGCCAGAGCAGGCGCAGGGATTGGACACACTCGATGCGCGAGCGGACGTATGGGCTCTGGCGGCGATCTCGTATGAAGTGCTCACGCAGCAGGTCCCGTTCCCTGGAAAAAATGGCACCGCCATTTTGCTAGCCATCCTGACCCAAGAACCGATACCCGCTTCCCGTGCCGCCCGTGATTTCAAAGAGGCATACCCCATCCCTCCTACCGTCGATGCCGTGCTCAAAGAGGCTTTCGCCAAAGACCCCATCATGCGGGTGGCTTCCGTCGGACTGCTGGCCGACAAACTTGGACATGCATTCGGGCTCGAAGGGATGCATCGAGATTGGGCCTATGCGGACGAACTGGATCTTCACGCTCGGATCGAGTCGGTCTTGCCCGAGTTGATGCGCGCTGCACCGGAACCGGAGCCACTTCCCACGACGCCCGTGGCCACCGTAGAAGCCGACCCATTTGCGTTGACGACCTCGGATGCGAAGCCATCTCCAGCAGGAGAAAAAGCCGGGTCGAGCACCGAGGAGCTTCGCGCCGTCGTAGTCCCAAAGCGCTTGCCCATTGCCTTGATCGTTGGGCTTTTCGTGGGGGGATTGATGGTGCTGCTCGTCGGTGCGGTGCTTGTCATCTTGTGGTTGAGATGAGCCTTTCGTGGAGGAGCAGGGGTTATCCATGAAAGCAAAGAGTTTTTCGTTGTTGGACCAGTGGGGCAATCGTCGAACTCTCGAGCAGTTCGAGGGGACGTACGTGGTTGTCTACTTCTATCCGAAGGATTTCACTTCGGGCTGTACGAAGGAAGCGGAAGCCTTTCGAGATGCGGCTGAACGATTCGAGGCTTTGGGAGCGAAGATCGTGGGTATCAGCAAAGATTCTGTCGAATCCCACGCAAAATTCGCGAACAAATTGGGGCTGTCGTTCCCGTTGCTCTCCGACCCGGACCTTGGGGTCACCGAACGCTATGGGGCCATCGGCCCCAAAAATATGTACGGCAAAATCGTGCAAGGCGTGCTGCGTTCCACGTTTCTCATCGGTCCCGATGGCACGTTGCTTCGTTCGTGGAATCGAGTGCGGGTGCCAGGGCACATCGAAGCCGTCCTAGAGGCGTTGGCTCGGTATAAAACATCATAAAATCAATATGTTATCGAACTTTTACACCGCCGAGTTCAGGCTCTCCCACGCCGATTCGTCCCCATAAAAAAGCGACACGGCGACGATACTTGCCCAAACCATCGCCTCCGTACACCCAGAGGACTCGTCGGTCGTCGTCGAGTTGAACGTTGGGTAGCCACCATCCGCTTGGGGCGAAAGCAAGGGTTTGGGGCTGGTGGTTTTGGATTCGCATCAGGACGACGCCGCATAGAGCATGGGCCGTTGGATGGGCGCAGCCGCTGCCGAGCACGATTTCTTCGTTGCCGATGGGATACCACTTCCAGATGCGATCGATGCGAAAGGGTTTCGTTTCGGAGAGTTGTTGGGTGATTTTTTCCGGGAGGCCTTGTTCCAACAGGGAAACCAGTTCGGGTGTGCGAGCCACGGCTTTGAGGGGGTCGGAAGGACGACTAACTTCCAAAGAAACCTCGGCATCGTTTGGTTCTCCTGCGCAGCAACGAAAACCAACGTCTGCGTAAGACTTATCGGGACGTCGTGCTCGTGCGTTGGCGCATCGACCGACGACTTCTGCTGGTTCGCCGGAGCCTCCGCGAACGACGGCTAGGGTGGATGATTCGCCACGGTTCCAAGGGCTCGAGGTCCATTCGAACGCGCCACCGTGCAAGTCCGCGACATCGAATCCGCTTCGGCAACCGGCGCTGCTGCCGGTGGGAGCCATGGTGCCCGTTTTGCTCATGGCGCAGATCGACGGATTGTAGGCGGAGCCGTATTCGTATGTGGTGGAGTTTGGTCCTTTGCAAGCGGCTTCCCATTCGAGTTCGGTGCAGAGGCGTTTGTCGATGGCTTCGCAACGGGCTTTGGCTTCGTCTCGCGTGATATTCGTGGTTTGGATGGCGCCCGGTTCATTGGGGAAAGCGTATTGATCGATATAGAAACCGTGCAACACGACCTGCACACCGGGCATTTCTTCGTCGGCGATACGAGGCAGAACATCGGTGGGTGTGCCAGCTACGAATGCTCCTGGAGGAATCCACACCATTCGTTTGCGGGGCACGGGTGGTCGTTCGGGTTCTGGCAAAGCGACGACGAGGGCGTCTGGATGATCGGTGGAGGAGCTATTGGAACAGGATCGAGGGGAGCATCCCAAAGCCAGGCATACTATCAAGGTCGAGCCTATCGGTATGTCGAACGGCTGGCTCACGCGTCTGGTTTCTCCTCTCGATCCCGGAGACCGAGTTCTTTCATTTTGAGTTGGAGCCCTTTTCGAGAGATTTTGAGAATTCGGGCTGCATGCGTGACATTGTAGGCGGTTTGTTCGAGGGCTCGAACGATGAGTTCCCGTTCCACGCGTGTTCGTGCGGCCCGCACTTGTTCTTTGAGTCCATCGCTCGACAAGACGGCGTCTTCGATGGAGACTGACACGACGGGTGGGCAGGATGGGGTTTGTGTTTCTCGCACTTCGGGGGATAGATCCGCGGGAGTGATGTTGGTGCCATCACAGAACAAGACGGCTCGTTCGATGACGTTTTCGAGTTCCCGGATGTTGCCTGGCCAACTGTATTGTCGAAGCAATTCGAGGGATTCTTTTTCGACTCCCGCCACGGATTTGTTGAGCCGTTCGTTGAATTTCTGGATGAAGTGTTGGGTCAACAGGGGAATGTCCTCACGACGATGTCGCAAGGAGGGAAGTTCGATGGGCACGACGTTGAGGCGATAAAAAAGGTCTTCGCGGAATGCACCGGCGGCGATTTCCTTTTTCAAGTCCCGGTTGGTGGAAGCGACGAGGCGAACGTCGACTTGAATGGTTTTGATTCCGCCGACGCGTTCGAACTCGCTTTCTTGTAGAACGCGCAGGAGTTTCACTTGCATTTCGATGGGAATTTCTCCGATTTCGTCGAGAAATAGGGTTCCCGTGCTCGCGAGTTCGAATCGTCCAGGCTTTGCGTTGACCGCGCCGGTGAATGCGCCGCGTTCATACCCGAAAAGCTCCGATTCCATCAGGTCTTTCGGAATGGCGGCGCAATTGACTTTGATGAACGGTTTGTCACGGCGAGAGGAATTTTCATGCAGCGCGCGAGCCACGAGTTCTTTTCCTGTTCCACTTTCGCCGGTGATGAGCACGGTGGTCGGCGTATCGGCCACCCGTTCGATGACCGAGTACATTTCTTGAAGCGGCTTGCTGTCACCGATGATCCCGAATTTGGCACCTTCCACATGCGCCCTGGCATCCAGCCCAAGCTCGGCATTGGCGAGGTTTCGTGTACGCAATCCTTTGGCGACGATGGCGCGCAGTTCGGTTTGGTCGAAAGGTTTGGTGATGTAGTCGAAGGCTCCGGTTTTCAAAGCTTCGACCGCATTGTCGACGGTTCCGTGCGCGGTGAGCATCACCACTGGCAGGTCCGGATCGATTTCGATGGCATGACGCAAAAGGGCCATTCCATCCATTTTGGGCATACGCAGATCGGTGATCACCAGGTCGATATGGTGTTCGCGAAGGATGGCAAGCGCCCGCTCACCGTCTTCCGCCGTATGCACTTCATAGCCTTCGCGCGCGAGTTGGGCAGACAGGACGCGACGGATGTTGGCTTCGTCATCGACGACCAGGACTTGGTCTTTGGATGGCAGCATCATATCACCTGGCAGGGTTATTCGCAGCGTGAGGAGTCATGACCAGCGCCGCCCGTGGTGGAGCAGAAAAAGATGAAAAACGAGCCTAGACCGGGAGCGCCTGCCACGACGACATCGCGGGAGCCGATGCGCATCGCGGCTACGGAGCTACCCAAACCATCGCCAGAGTCTCTCGAGGATATGATTCGAGTTTCGAGCAAACGGGTTTGTTTGCCTTCCGGATCGACATGGTACACGAGCGCAGCTCCCGCGGTGTTGGTCCCATCCACGTCAAGGGTAGGAACCCCGATCACCAATTCCTTGGAGCCATCACCATTGACATCCGCAATCGCCAAGGCACGTCCGAACTCGTTGGTGATTCTCGAACATCCGGAGACAGAAGCGGTTTCGACGCAATTGACACCGGTGATGAAGCCGGTGGAGCCGAGAGGTGCCCCACTGCAATCCACCGATGGCGGGTACTTGGCCAGGTCATCAGCGTCATAAATGCTGATGGTGACGCCGTCGGAAATGAAAAGCTGTTCGGACGAACCCTCGAAAAGCTTCCCGGAACGCATGTGGATACCGAAGTTGTGACGAAATCCGGGCAGGCAGCTCATCGGGGCGGGAACATCGGGATGGGGACCATCGTGAACGACTTTTCCCTCCACGATGCGGTACAGCCAGACGCGTCCTTGGGTATCATTGCCAATACCGTGAGGTGAAGCGATGGCAAGAAGGTATCCACCTTCGGATAGTTTGACGACCGCCACTTCGCTACCAAACGTGTCACCGAAAGTAAGGAATGGGTCTTCGAGGGGAAGACCTGGTGCGGCCACGGGCGACAGCAAGATGGGAACGGTCGTGGCTGGAGCATAGAACCATGCTGCTCCCAGATGTCTCGTGGCAGCGGCGATGAGTGGGACGTCATCCTTCGAGGCGGCGATTTTGAAGTCACCGATCAGTAGCTTATCGAGAGACTGCAACGCCAAGTCTTCCGCAATGACATCTCGAGGAGATTTCACGGTCGGGTGAGCTTCATCACGACCGGGAACCGGCAATACGAAATCAAGACCATCGCTGCAATGACCGAGCAATCCGAGAGTATCGTCACGGTCGCCGACGCCCAAAAGAAAACAAGCCTCATGCGGTTGACCGTCGATGAGCATCGTTTGCAACGCGGCGGGCGTGCTGCCGAATAGACATCGACCGGTTGGACAGAAACCGGAAGCATTGGGTGTCGTGGCGGGCGTGTCGTTGGTGATTCGGTATGTTGCGCCTTTTGGCGACACATTGGGTTCGCCCAGCACCAAAAGATGCGTTCCCACCTCGGTGGTTACGGTAGCCATCGTAGTTCCGAATCCCACGATTCCTCCAGGGTTTTCCATTTCAACGACCGGAGGATGATCTTTGAGATCGTCGAAGCGCGACCACCACGAGCAACTCGTACAGGTGGTGATGAGGAGCAGGGGCAGCGCTTGTCGGAACATCAGAACCTCCCTTGGAGCATGAGTCCGACACCCTGCCATGGATACGAAGGCACGATGGCGAGGGCAGGGGGGGCCACAGGGCTTGTCGTTCGTGGTGCCGTTTTTCCCGCTGGAGCAGGGGAACGCGGGGCCGAAAGGCGAGGTGGCGCAGTATCCGAATCCGGATAGTCGTGGGGCACGCCCACTCGAATGGCCGAGGAGGGAGTTGGGTCTTTGATGAAGTTGTACGTGGATAACAGCGCAAGGGTTCCGCCAACCCCAAAACAGGCAGCAGACCCATACGCGTAGATTTTTCCTTTCGTGTACCGTTCGTCGCTTTCCGTCAGCGAACCGTTCGTCTTGGCGGTATGGATGTCGTCGTAGACGATGTCGGATTGGACTTTGAGAGCGATGCCGCCTCCGACGAAGACCGCGGAGACGATGGCTTGTGTCCAAGCGGCGCCGCGAGGCGTGGTGGGGACCATGACGAGATCGATGGGTACGACTTGTCCTCGGGGGACATCTACCTGCCCGACGAGATCTTTACGGTCGTCGGCGGTGGCTGTGATTTCGTGTTTCCCCGCTGGAAGTTCGATGGTGATTGCCGAGTTGGGGTGGAAAGTCCCGACGGGGATACCATCGACCGACACATGGATGGGGGATGCATTGCCGCTGATGTGAAGTGTGCCTTTGGAGCCTCGAATCAACTCGACGAGTTCTTCGCGTTCTTCACCGTGCTTGACGGAGAAGGCGCGGGAGGCGGTTTCGAACCCATTTTTTACGATCCAGATTGTATGGTCGCCCACGCCGATCAAGCCTTCATGGGGGGTTCGTCCCCACGGCGGTTTTTTATGAGGAGGGGGGTCATCGACATAAATGCGCGCGCCCGGCATGGGGGTCGTCACTCGCAAAAAGGCTAAGAATTCACCTTGTTGGAGATTTGCTTTGAATTGGTGGACGTGGCCTTCGGCGACATCGATATCGGTTTCACTTTTTTGGAAATCCGCGAACGGCTCCAAGACAATGTGGTAGCGCCCGAGCTGGAGAGAGGCGTGGAAGGGGGTTTGCCCGGTGGCGACCCTCTGCCAACCCGGGTTGTCCTGTCCATACTGAAAAGGGGAGGCCGAAGGTACGGTCCGGTAGTATACGGATACGGGAGCGCTTGGCGGTTCGCTTTCGATCATCACCAGCGACTTCATGAGGTCCGGGCCTGCCTCTTCGACGATGGATGATGGGGAGTCGGCGTCGACAGGGCCGGCATCGGCGTCGAGGGGCTGTGTGGCCTGTCCAACCGTTGAATGCGATGGCGCACTTGTTCGGCGTCGGGAGCGCCGGGGTCAGCGGCGAGGTATTTGCGAAAAATGGCCAAAGCCTTATCGTTGTTGCCGATTTTTTGGTGGCATACCCCCTCGTTGTACAGGAAGGCTCCATAGGGTTGGATGGTATAGGCCGCGGCGAAGGCAGCCGCGGCTTCCTCATACTTTTGCTGCATATATAGTTCTTGGCCGCGTTCCATCTGTTTTTTCGCGGCATCCAGACTCGTGGGTTGGCTCGCCGTTTGTGCCACCCCGACTCGAGGTTCGAGCATAAGGGCGACCATCACCGAACATGCCGCCACGAGCCATGGCAGAATGGGGGTTCGTGTCACAGGACGTAATCCTTCAGCGAATAACTGTTTGAGCGCATCATAGCAGACATGACGTTCCCACCGATTCGACTTTTCGGCATGGCGCTCGGTTCGTAGATGTTGAGGTCCGATTACGTTGGGTCATGCGACTTTGGCTCTAGGGTCCGCCGCGGGCGAAGGCAGCGTGCCGAACGTGGCACAAGCTACGCCATGGCTTCGGAGCCATGGCCCATCCTTTTTCCATGGGATCCCCGAACCACCCCGCCTTCGCAAGCGATACGTTCGTCACCAGCCCGAGAACTCCGTACTGGTTCAGGTGATGCAAGCTTGGCTCGAGACGTTGCTTGCGATGGTAAGCGAAGCATAGATACATTTGTTCGTGGCCTAGCTGCTGGCCGTGCAGGGCAGTGGGGGTCGTCCGCGGCGGGCCAAGGCGGCGACGCTTTGGTTGGTCTCGAGATCCCCTTTGCACCAGTCATGGCTGGTGGTTTTGTGCTCTGTGCGTGATCGCGTTGGCGGCTGAGGTCGTTGAGGTTCGAGTTGATTCGCCAGAGGCGTTCGAATTTCCTGTCGCCCCGAACCTTTGCTCTCTTTTTATACCAGTAATGTATCTTTCTCAAAAATAAATTCTAATTCTCATTTGGCTATTTCAGAATTTACGCTTATGCTTACTCGTTCTTCATCAAATTAAAATTCACCCATCTTTCCTATCTGATCTAGCAACAATAACACTCATTCTTGTGGCAAGTTCATTTTGATATTGCTCGGTATTTAACCGTCGAATATTCCAAGAAATCACAATTCATCAAATATATCACATGAAAATCAAATACAAACGCCCCTTGAGAGCGGTCAGCCTAGTCGCTTATCATCAGATTTGTCATCAGATTTGTCATCAGATTTGTCATCAGATTTGTCATCAGATTTGTCATCAGATTTGTCATCAGATTTGTCATCAGATTTGTCATAAGAATCAAGCATTTGGCGCAAGAGTTCCATTAAAGATTCAGTACTCAGCATTTCCTCGTCGATAACCTTTATCACCAATTCCGCGTCTTCATCACTTAATTTTTTAGCAGAAAGCGAAGTGTGAAAATAAATATCTTTATCATACTTCCTTCTCATCGTGTCATACAGACGCATAGCGCCAACGATATGGCTAATACCAGCTTTACAAAAATATTCTACAAATTTTGCATAAGCTAGTTCTTGCTTAGACATCTTTTCTTCTGACATGGCTAACCTCTCGTGGTGTAGTTAATGATAGAATTGCTGATTAATTAGTATTGTCAAGACTACAAAACAAATTATTATAATAATTATCAAACCGATTATTTGTTTTACTTTCTATCCAAAAATTCGCTTCCGCTTCATTTTATCCTGAGATTTCAATTTAATCAATATTCTAATCGGCAACTCTCTGAAATCCGCATCTCCTAACTATTCTCGAACTGAATCACAAACCCTATTATTCCATAAAACTGTTTCTCCAGCCTCTGCAACTCCTCCGATAACCCTTGCGGCGCAATCTGCGTATTTTATAAATGATTTCAGGTCGTTACGTCTCTCACAACGCCTTCAACGGCGCGATCTCCCTGGCGCGCTGCCACGCCACAATGTACCCAACCACCCAAAATCACGACATACCGAACCTGACACACCCTTCTCCACAGCTTTGGGGCCATGGCTCGTCCTGCATCCAATATGGTTCCCTGACACCCCCGCCTTTGCAAGCGATATGCATGTCACCAGCCCGAGAACCCCATACGGGTTTGGGTGGTGCAAGCCTGGCTCGAGACATTGCTCGCGATGGCAACCAAACACGTGGGCAGGCTTGTCTGAAACCTCGTCTGATGCCGCGGAGCCCCAAGCGCATCGAAGCTATCGCAGGGCCGTGGCCGCCGCAGGGACGTACGTGGACTGGGCGACGCTTCTTCGCCGAGTGTTCGACGTGGTTTCGCTGCAATGTCTGCGCTGCGGCGGGAGACCTCGTGTCATTGCCAGCATCACCGAGGGATGCAATCACCAAAATCCTTGACGGCCTTGGGCTTTCGTTTGGAGCAGGGGAACGCAAGGCCGAAAAACGAGGTAGCGATATATCCTAATCCGGATAGTCATTGTTAAAATCCGCAAACGACTCCAAGACGATGTGATAGCGTTCGCGCTGGAGAGAGGCGTGGAAGGGGGTTTGCCCGGTGGCGACCCTCTGCCAAGCCGGGTTGTCCTTTCCCTACTGAAAAGGGGAGGCCAAAGGTACGGTTCGGTAGTACACGGATACGGGAGCGCTTGGCGGTTCGCTTTCGACCATCATCAGCGACTTCATGAGGTCCGGGCCTGCCGCTTCGACGATGGATGATGGGGAGTCGGCGTCGACGGTGCCGGCATCAGCGTCGATTGGCTGTGTGGCCTGTTTCAACCGTTGCATGCGATGGCGCACTTGTTCGGCGTAGGGGGCGCCGGGGTCAGCGGCGAGGTACTTGCGAAAAGTGGCCTAAGCCTTGTCATTGTTGCCGAGTTTTTGGTGGCATGACCCCTCGTTCTACGGGAAGGCTCCACAGGCTTGGATGCAATAGGCCGCGGCGAAGGCGGCTGCGGCTTCCTCGTACTTTTGCTGCATATTGGGTTCTTGGGCGCGTTCCCTGTGCTTTTTCGCGGCATCCAGACTCGTGGGTTGTCCTGCCGTTTGTGCCCCCCAATCCAGGTTCGAGGATAAGGGCGACCATCACCGAACATGCCGCCACGAGCCATGGCAGAATGGGGTTTCATGTTACAGGACCAAATCGTTCAGCGAAAAACTGGTTGAACGCATCATGGTAGACATGGCGTTTCCACCGATTCGACTTTTCGGCATGGCGCTCGGTTCGTAGATGTTGAGGTCCGATTA
>Ga0116187_1003481_pt1 | contig 14562 bp, 15 predicted proteins | sample AD_JPNNA6_MetaG_FD_89755 | JGI IMG/M metagenome (GOLD analysis project Ga0116187, IMG submission 89755) | Active sludge microbial communities of municipal wastewater-treating anaerobic digesters from Japan - AD_JPNNA6_MetaG | ecosystem: Engineered > Bioreactor > Anaerobic > Digestate | place... | reverse complement strand
ATTTGATGCAAGAAATTTCTTGCACGATGCCAGCTTTGAAAAACGGCGGAGTGAAAATGTATGTGATAATTTAGCTCGTGGATGTCTTGAAATGACCGTAGGCGTGCAAGATTCAGGTAATAATGAGGCTGTCTGCCGGTAACATGCCACGGGCAAGGTAAATCTTTATGTCTGTACGTCTTATTCTGGTTTGTAAAAATGACCCGGCAAAAGAGGCGTATCTCCTCGAAGCCCAAAAAGCCGGCATCGAAGTGGACACGGTGGAGTCTTTCGGTGAACTTGTGAAATCGATGGTCACCAAAGCCTACCATGGAGTCATGATCGATATGGTCACCAGCGTCAAAGCGTCACCTGCAGAAAAGAGCCTCGCCAAGGATGTTCTTGATGCCTTCCCCGTCATTCAACTCAAGCGGGATCACGAAAGCAGCAGCTTGCGCACAATAGCGAGCGGCTCGGTACGCGACAACTGTACGCTGGCGGACTTTGTCTCCCAGGAATGCCGGCTCTTCATTCCCCGGACGGTTCGGCTGAGCGCGAGAAAAAACGTCTATTTCAATGTTTTGATCAGCCGGGCACAGGACATGGACCTGGCTCTGACCCATCGCAGCATAACCCTTAATGTATCGAAGGATGGATGCTTTTTGTTGTCCTGTGAGGACTGGTCTTCTTCTTCCGAAGTCTGGTTTGTCATCAATGAATTGGACGACAAAACACCAATTTGCGGAGAAATCCGATGACGCCAGCCTTGGGGAAAAAACATGACCATGCCCGGCATGGGCGTGCTCATCAAAAAAATAACCCCGGGGCAAAAAAAAGCAGATCATGGAAAAAGCCTCTCTGAGCGATAAATGATATTCACGCCCGACGGGAAGCACACAATGTGGTAAAAATGTAATGAGGATTGCTGAAATATGCATGGCACGAAGGGACTTCCCCCTGGCTCCCCCATCCATCAACCATCCTCTTCTGACCAACTTCAACCTAATCTCAGAATCGACAATTAAGCCCAAAGCAAACCTCCAGACCGTGAAATGAATCGCTACGAGCCGCGAACTACGAGCTATCAACTATTCACCGTCAACTATCAGCCACCACCGCCGCCCCCCCTTCGACAAGCTCAGGGCAGGCTTCGACAAGCTCAGGGTGAACGGGGGACACGAAGGTTGCGCTTCTCGCTTTATTAACCGTTCATGCTGAGCTTTTACTGCCGTTCGCGGCGAGCTTTTACTGCCGTTCGTGGTGAGCCTGTCGAACCATGAACGGCGTACCACGATCTACCGGCTCGCCTGCTATTTTTTTTACCCCAATCAGCTCAGGGTTTTTGCAAGCCTGTCGGCAATATTGATTTGCTTTCCACACTGATTGCGTGTAGTAGAAGAAAAAATTCCAGGCCGGATGTCTGTAACGTGCTTAAACAACTCACAGCCTTGATGAAAGAAATATATAAGGTAATGCCATGCTGAATTTAAGGTTTTCTACCAAAATAATTATTGCGACTGCTTTTATCTGTTTTATTCTGTTTCTGGTCTTTGTCTCTGTGCTGGGTATTAACAACAGGGCGAAAAGCGATGTCCAGCGATTCTTCCAACAGATCTCCTCCAGGAACTACGAGGGGGTACGGCAATTTTATTCAGAAAGACAACAGACCAGACAGACCTCTTTTCAGGAAACCATGAAGTTTCATTTCGCGCTGGAGCTCGCCCTGCTGGAATATTTCGGTCTGATGGACGTCCCGCGATACTCCCTGAAAATCAAACGCGATAATATGTGGCTGCCTGTTTTGAGACCCAATGAGCTGAGCATCAGCATCAATATGACACCACAAAAAGATACGAATCTGATTACGGACTATATGTCGAAACCCGGTGATGAAGCACTCAAGGGATTTATCACCATGACCAGAGAAAACCAAAAGTGGAAAATAAGATCAATTAATATAGAAGGTTCAAAGCTGGAAAATATTTTCGACAAAATTCTCCCGCGTGTATCGGCAGGCAAGTACGTCAACGCCACACTTGAAGAGGTTGAGTTGAGACCGGCTCGCCTGAAAGTGCAGGACCTTGACCCGCTGGAAAGAAAAATCCTCACACGCGATTTGCGGGCAGCACTGGAAATCCTTGAAAAAGAAAAGGAAAACCACGAGTCAAAAAGCAAGCTGCCGTTTTAATGATGATCACTTCTTCAACCGCGGGTCGGACGCGTCGCGGATACCTTCCCCCAGCAGATTATACCCGACCACGGTAATCAGAATGGCCAATCCCGGATAAAGAGACAGCCACCAGGCGATGTCGATATTGTCTTTTCCCGCCGTCAGGATATTGCCCCAGCTCGGGGTGGGCGGCTGCACACCGATGCCCAGAAAACTCAGAGCCGATTCCGTCAGAATCGCACCGGCGATGCCCAGCGTGGCGGCAACTAAAATCGAGGCCATTGCATTGGGGAGAATGTGCAGAAAAATTATGCGTGCATCGCCGGCGCCGACCGCGCGTGCTGCCCGCACAAAATCCCGTTCACGCAGCGAAATGAAGTCCGCCCGCACCAGTCGTGTCACCCCCATCCAGCCTGTAAGGCCGATCACCAGCATGATATTCCAGATGGAGGGCTCCAAAAAGGCGATCACCGCCAGGATAAGGAAAAAAGAGGGAAAACAAAGCATGATGTCCACAAATCGCATGATCAGTGTGTCGATCCATCCACCGTAATACCCGGCTATCGCACCCAGCAGCATTCCAATCAGTATCGCCAGGCCCGTGGCGACAAAACCAACTTTTAAAGAAATGCGCGCCCCCCAGATCATTCTGGAAAGAACATCACGCCCAAGCTGATCAGTACCGAACCAGTGCTCGGCGGACGGCGGTGCCAGAACATGCTTCAGATCAATCGCTCCCGGGTCGTAGGGAGAAATCCACGGCGCAAAAACGGAAACAATAAACAGCGCCGCGACAATCGCCGAGCCGGCAAGCGCCAGTTTATTTTTATAAAACATTTCCCAAAACGTCATCGTACAGCAATACCCCGTTAAAAAATCCACTGAACATTACGCCGGGCGACCCATGCAACAAGTCTTCACGACATGCGGATACGCGGATCTGCAACCGCGTAAGAAATATCCGCAATCAAATTACCCACCAGTGTCAGCATCGCACCGATCAACAATATGCCCATGACCGTGGGATAGTCGCGCGCCATCACCGACATGTAAAATAACTGCCCCATGCCCGGAATTGCAAAAATCGTTTCGAAGATGACACTGCCGCCGATCAGGCCGGGTATCGATAAACCCAGAATCGTGATCGCCGGTAAAAGCGCGTTACGCAGCGCGTGACGGTAAATGACCTGCCTCTCGCTCAGGCCCTTGGCCCGGGCGGTCAAAATATAGTCCTGGCGGATCACTTCAAGCATATTGGCACGCATATAACGCGAAAGCCCCGCCAGACCGCCGAACGCGGAAATAAATACCGGCAGAATCAAATGCCGTGCCAGGTCCGTCAACTGCCCCCAGGCACTCAGATATTCATAGTTGAGTGAGCGCAGTCCGGAAATCGGCAGCCAACCCAGATGAATCCCGAAAAAAATCATCAAAAGCAGGGCCAGCCAGAAGGTAGGAACGGCAAAGCCGATAAAAACAATCACAGCCGTGACTTTATCAAACAGCGAGTCCTGATGAACGGCGGACAAAACGCCGATGGGCACGGCCAGTGCAATGATGATGAGCAAAGACAAAACGTTGATGGTGATCGTAATGGGCAGGCGCTCCAGAATTTTGTCCGCAACCGGACGGTGGTCGGAAGAAAAAGACGTCCCCAGGTCTCCCCGAACAAGCTTTTTGAGCCACGACCAGTATTGAAGATGAACCGGCTTGTCAAGCTCATAGAGCTTCATCAGCCTCTCTTTCATTTCCGCTGAAGCTTTCGGGTTCATCTGTGTTTGCAAATCGGTGGGCTTGCCTGGTGCCAGATGCATCACGAAAAAGCAGATGACCGTAATCCCCAGCAAAAGCGGGACCATGAAAAGAACTCTTTTGATAAGATATCTCAGCACATTCGTTTCCTGATATTGAAGGTCTTAATCCAAAAGATCCAGAAGCGCCATTTTCCGGAGATTGTCAAGCGACTGCCAGAGATGATCCTGCCGGTGCGCCTCCAGCGTGATGGTCGGGCCGGCTCTCATCTCCCCTAGCTGTGTGAACAATTCCTCAAACGGGAACGTGGCAGTGCCTACCGGCAGATGCTCGTCAAATTTACCAAAATTGTCGTGCAGATGCAGATGGCCGATATAAGGTCCCATCTGCTCAACCCATGTTTTAAGCTCTGTATTGGAAAATACATTATAATGCCCGGTATCAAAACAAAAGCACAGGTGGTCGTCGGCCAGGATTTCCATGAGCTTCCTTAATATATCCGGCTCTTTCTCATAGACGTTTTCCAGAGCAACGACCGCACCCGCATCTTGGGCGACACGCTTCAATTCGCTCCAGAATCTCACGCTGTTTTCCAGCCATAAATCATCGCAATTGACATAGTAGCGGTCATCATAGGAAGGATGACAGACTATTTTAAGCGGTTGAAAATATTGTGCAAGATCAAATGCCTGCCTTATGCGTTCCATACTCGCCTTACGGATCCGATCATCGAGTGCACCGGGCCGCAAATCGACAAACGGCGCGTGAAATGTCACTTTCAGTCCCGCATTTTTAAAAATCCCGGCGGTCAGGCGGCAATCATCCCTGTCGATCGATGACAAAGTGTGGTGGTTGAAATACAGCTCCGGGTTCAGTCTGTGCTCAAGAATCATCGGCTGATACCGCTCCAGCAGGTGATAGGGCATATGAATATGAACTTTCTGAATAATGTTGTGCATATTTAATCCTTTACGTAAAATGCCGCCAGATGAATTTGTCTCAAATATTCTTCCGGCGCCGTCAATTACAGCCGGGAAAAGGCGACAAACGGCGACAGGCGCGCTGATTATCAGCTTTTTCCCTTATTTTTTCAATATTCTTCTTTTTCCTCAAGGCATTCTTGTGATATGTGAAACAAGATATCAGCACAAGGGGTTATCTTCTGAAAATGGATTCACTCAAACTCGGCGCGATACACATACAAAAGAGAATAGAGAGCACTCCCGAATACATGAGAAAGCTCTTCATCATGCCCGACTCGTCGGACAGATTCATGGAGTTCGGCGCTCACTTGCTCGACCTGATACACGATTTTTTTAAAGAGCGGGGCGGCATCCACTCTTCCATTTCGCTGGAGAAACTTTCAGAAATATTCAGCACCACAGAAATGCCCACGGAACCTCACCTGATTAAAGACGTCCTCGATGAAATCAAGCACAACATCATCAGGCATTCCGTAAAAGTCGCCAATCCTTATTATATCGGCCATATGACCAGCGCCGTGCCCTATTTCATGATTCTCCTGGAAATGATTGCCGTCAGCCTCAATCAGAATCAGGTAAAAATTGAAAGCGCGAAAGCTTCATCTTTTGTGGAAAGAGAATTTCTATGCTGGATTCACCAGTTGATTTTCCGCGGTGAGGAGAGTTTTTACAAAAAACAAATCCAAAACCCGAAAGTTGCGATGGGGAATATCACTTCTGACGGAACCATCGCCAACATGACGGCTCTGACCATGGCCATCGCCAAGGCGTTTCCGCCCGACAACAGGGGCTTCAAGGGTATTCACGCCGAAGGGCTCGTCCGTGCACTTGATCATTACGGCTACCGTCAGGCCCTGATTTTTGTCTCCCGCCGCGGACATTATTCCATCTGCAAGGCGGGAAGCCTCCTCGGCATCGGCGATCAAGCCGTCATCCGTGTGCCCGTTCAGCCCTGTATCAACAAAATCGATGTGGCGAGGCTTCGTTCACTGATTGACGGCATCCGCAAAGAAGACCGGGCCGTCGGGAAGCCAAGCAAATTCATCGCCCTGGTCGGCATTGCAGGCACCACGGAAACCGGCAACATTGACGATCTGGACGCATTGGCGGAAGTTGCCGAGGAAATCGGCGCGCATTTCCACGTGGACGCCGCCTGGGGCGGAGGTGCACTGCTTATGGAGGGAGCGCGGGACATGATGCGAGGCATCGAAAAGGCTGATTCCGTGACCATCGACGGCCATAAACTGCTGTATGCCCCCAACAGCATGGGCATCTGCGTATTCAAAAATGTGTACGATTCACGTTATCTTTACCACACCTCGGACTACATCATCCGTAAGGGATCAGTTGACCAGGGAAGGTTCACCATCGAGGGCTCCCGCCCGTTTTCCTGTCTCAAACCCTGGGCTTCCATAAAAATATTCGGAAAAACCGGCTACAAACTTTTGTTCGACCACGCTCGCAATCTGCAAAACACTTTCGTCAAACTGATCGAGCAGGACCCGCTTTTTGAACTGATGAACCATCCGGAACTGTTCATCATTATTTACCGCTTCGTTCCGGAAGAACTAAAGTCAGCGCTTGACCGTCTGGCGGAAAACCCGCGCAAAAATGCCGAACGAATAACCGCAATCAATAAAATAATCAACGACCTCAACACGGAGCTGCACAAGACGATCCGCGACCACGACATGTCTTTTGTCTCACGCACCAGAATCGAATCGACCCGCTACTCGCCCCGCAGAGTCGTCGTACTCAGAGCAATCACCATCAATCCCAATACTGAACCTTCCATGCTCAGGCAGATATTGAAAGAACACCGGCGTATGGGCATTAAGTTATGGCGGAAAATGAAGGACAACTGCCTCGATGCCCGCGGACGGCTTAAACTCAGGACCGCAGGTATTTAATACCCCTTTTCTTTCAAGCTCCGTCAAATCGCCTGCGGATCACGCAAGCGGCATGCCTGCCCCACAGGTCATAGGCCGGCGCTCCGGGATGAAAACCGTCCGACGCCATATAGGCAGGCTCCAAAGGGTAATCAATCGCCACAAACTCACATATTGCAGATCTGTCGGCAAATGATTTCAGTTCTTTGTTGAAACGCGACGCCCTGGCTCCCAGATACCACCTCAGCGGCTGTGGCAGGGAGGGGAACATGTGCATGGGCGGCAGTCCCGTCAGTAAAATGTGGCGGACATGAAATTTCGACCGTAGCAGCCCGACAATTGCTTCCTGCTGCCTTATCCATTTGCCAAGGCTGGTCAGGTGGGTAACATCGTTGACACCGATCGAAGTAACCGCAACATCGAATTCCTTCTGTGCCTGCGCCTCCAGTATCAGGCAAACATCCACTGCTTTACGGCTGGTTTTTGCCTCGAGTTTCCATTCGACGTGAAAATCTCCCGACAGATGTGAAACCAGCCTGCCGGCAAGAGCATCTCGCTGCGTCGACACCCCCACACCTGCGGCGGCGGAATCGCCTACAATGAAAAGACGCAGACGATTGCCGGACCCTTCCGAACCACTACGATTGCCTTGCGGTTCGGGTAACCGGGGCGTCCGCCGGCGAACAACAACTGCCTGACCGAACAACACCGGCAACAGGGCAATGGCTGCTAGCTCATGCTTCATATCCGCTCCTTTTACTTTTCATCTGCAAATTATAACTGGTCTTTTCAGTCAAGCCGGCCGGCTCTTCACCCAGCGGCCGAAAGGGCTAACACACAAATTCGCATTGAAATAGCGTGGATCACAAGTCACTTCCTGCCCCAGCCATGACGGCCGCGAAAAAGCCTGCTCCTCACTTTGGAGTTCAATTTCCGCCAAAACAAGACCGTGGTTGTCACCCAAAAACTCGTCCACTTCCCACAAAAGACCGTTTGAGGGCACCAGGTAGCGAATCTTCTCGATAAGTCGCTCCTGACACATTTTTAAAAGCTCCTGTGCGTGGGGCTGGGGGATTTCATATTCAAATTCATGGCGTGCGGCTCCGACCGACGCTCCCTTGATCGTCAAAAAAGCCGCATCGCCGGCCAGGCGCACCCGCACCGTCCTTTGCGGATCGCGGCATAAGTACCCCTGGCAGATACGTATTCCCGGTGGCTTCCGCCACTCATCCCCCGTAACCAGGAATTTACGCTCTATTTCCACACGCATGAACGCCTCCGTCAAAATCCCTGTTCACACCTGCCGGCAGCTTAAGTTTTGTGCCGATCAGGACTGCTTTCGCGCCCCGTGTTTTTGCATCTGTTCATGTTCGTGGGCCAAATGCACGATGTAATCTCTAAACAACCAGCCCATGGCCGTTTTCGTGATCACCGCAAACACTATGTCTTGCGGCTCAGGCAGGACAGCCTTGAAACTCCTCATCACCTGAAAGACCTGCTCGCGCTCTGCCGCGTAAACAATCACGGTTCTGTAAGTGTGAATCCCGGGGAATAATTCCTCCCGCGTTTCTTTTGTGTCCTGAACCGCCTTTGGCGGTCCGCCGAAAAGGGCCTCACCCAGAACCTCTCCTACCGGCAGCTCAAGCATCGCCCCGGTTAGAGCAATCACCTCAGGCCGGGGGACTTCCGGATGCAGCTTGGCAAAAGAATCTCTGCCTTTGTCAATGTCCGCGGGTGACAATCCGCAGCTGAAACAAATTACTTTATCCTCCATCACTTAATACCTTTCCATATTGGCTAAAAGATAAAGCTTCTGACTGACTTCACCATTACCCGGCATCGGCAAGCTTCACGCAACTGAACTCCACCCCGCGGAGCGGATCACTATTTTTTAAATATACCGGCCAGCTTTTTCGCATCTGCGCCAAAATAAACCTTTCCGCCGATTTTCACGATGGGACGACGGATCAGCCGCGGCTCGCCGGCCATCAGATCAATCAACTTCCCCTCGTCAAGAGATTCAGGCTTCAAGCCCAGTTGCCTGAAAGACGGTGATTTGAAGCTGAACATTTCAGAGGCGGAGCTTACTTTGAGAAGACTTACGATTTCACCACGATCAAACGGCTCCTGGAAAAAATCCCTTTCCGTTAATTGGACCTGGCTGCGCAAGAGAAACTCCCTTGCTTTCCGGCACGTCGTTCACCTGTTCCAGCAGAAAAACTCGACTTTCATCCGTTGCCCTCCCTGAATTATGTTACGGTCATTATTTTCAATGCATCAACTTCCCCAAAGAGCCCATGAACCTTCTTTTAAGTTCCAGACAGCCTCACTTCCGGATGCGACACCACGCTGAAGCTCAAGTATTACTACCTTTGGTCATTCAAGTACAAATGTATCCGGCACCTCAAAAAAGGTCTGTGCACCACGACAAAGCAAAGGGTGATCCTTTCTGAACTTTTCATCTGTTCTCCAGCCAAACCAGACGACTTCTTCATGGCCCAAAACCACCTGCCCTTTCCGGAGACAACATAGCCGTCATAAATACAGGCTCTACCGGTCAATGGTCTTGCTGCGGTCCCATCAGGGCCGGGAAGCCAAAGTAAAGCATACCGGGCATCTTCCTGTCAAAGTTTTGATGCCATATTTTTCATTGTAAAAACGCGGGCTCCCGCGGGATGCTTCTTCCTCTTTAATCACCAAACCACGTGATTTGCGCAAGATTTGCCCCGGAGGTTATAGAATCTGCCGTGCGACCCTCCTTCCGGGCGGCCAAAACTTAGCCCTTCTCTTTCCCCCGTTTGTGGCAGAGCTTCGCTTGTTTGTTATGCGACGGAAGATAATGCGCCACGGACATAATGTCATATTGTCAACTCACCAAGTTTGTGACATAAGGCGAGGACGAAGGCTAAAGGACAAAGGCTAAAGGCTAAAACAAAGGCACGGGAGGAAACTTGGCAATTAAAAAAAATGAATCGGCACGGAGGCTTTTATTGTGCATAAACGCCGTTTTGCAGAAAAAAGCTAAAGATATTGTTGCGCTGAATGTAAAAGAAATATCTTCTTTTACAGATTATATGCTGATCTGCTCAGGTGAAACCGACCGGCAGGTACAGGCCATCTCCGGGGCGGTTCAGGAATATCTGAAAAAAGAAGGCATCCTGCCACTGGGGGTGGAAGGGGAAGCCAACGCACAGTGGGTTCTGCTGGATTATGATGATGTGGTCATTTCCATTTTTCAGGCTCAGACACGTGCCTTCTACGACCTGGAAAACCTTTGGGAAGCGCCGCGGATGGAGATTGACGGCAGCAAAACGCAAATAAAAAAACTAAACAAGGAGATGAATTGATCGCGGGCGGTCTGTTTTCTGAAATATACAACACACTTTTTCCTCCTCTTTGCCTTGCCTGCCAGGAGCTGCTCGCCGGAGGGGCTGACGAAGTATTTTGCAAAAAGTGCCGGCCGCTTGTGCGCTATCTCACTCAAAGCCACTGTCCGGTCTGCGGAACCGTTTATCCGGACTCACCCGCCTTCGACCATCTGTGCGGTCGATGCCTGGACGCTCATCCTGATTACGACGCCGCCCGCGCTGTGTGCACCTATGAAGGTGTCATTCTTGATGCAATTCACAAGTTCAAATACGGCCGCAATATCACGGCCGGCTCGGCACTCGCCCGTCTGCTGGTTAATTTTAAATTTCCGGATATCGATATTGGAGCTTACGATTTGATTGTGCCTGTGCCGCTGCATATTCAGCGTCTGCGGCGACGCGGCTTCAACCAGTCGCTTATTCTGGCGCAAAGCCTGGCGGAAAAATATCAGGTCGAACTGGATTTCTCCATATTGAAGCGCAAAAACCAGACATCGTCCCAAACGGGGTTGGACAAAAAGGAAAGAGCAATTAACGTCAGGGGAGCTTTTTTGTGTGTCTGTCCCGAAAAGCTCAGGGCAAAAAACGTCATCATCGTTGATGATGTCTACACAACAGGTGCAACCCTCAATGAATGCGCCCAAAACCTGAAAAAAGCGGGAGCGGACAGGGTGGTAGCCGTAACTCTCGCCCGTGTGCCGTAGGATTTTCTTAAATCATTTTTTGCAGAAAGGACAGCTATGGGAAAGATCCTCACAAGGCCTGTGCTGAGAGAAAAAATCGACGAGCTTCGCCGGGAAGGCAAAAGGATCGCTTTCACCAACGGCTGTTTTGACATCTTACATGTCGGTCATGTCCGCTATTTAAAGGAAGCACGTAAAACTGCCGATGTTCTCGTACTGGCCCTCAACAGCGACTCGTCTGTAAGGGCGCTCAAGGGAGAAACCAGACCCCTGGTTACTGAAAGCGAGCGGGCCGAAGTGCTCGCTGCTCTCGAGTGCGTTGATTTTATAACAATATTTCCGGAGTTGACCCCTCTGGAGCTTATCTGTTACCTTAAGCCGGATGTTTTGGTCAAAGGCGGCGACTGGTCCGAAGATCAGGTGGTCGGGCGTAAGGAGGTCAAAGAATGGGGCGGCTACGTGGAGATTATTCCGGAGGTGGCAGGTAAATCCACAACCGGCATCGTAGAGAAGATAATTACCGCCTACGACAACGAGGTCGGCCAAGAGAGCCGGACAACTAAATAATAAATGTCCGGCAGATGTCGCCTTGTTTTTTTGCTTTACAAAAAAGGCATCTTTAGGTAAATGACTCTTTCTCGATATTATGATTGAAGGAGTAGTAACATTGGAAAAGCAAACGACTTTGAAGCCGGAAAAACTAGAGGCGTTTCGCAAACTGCTCACGGAAAAAATCAATGAGCTGCTGGTTGAAGCGGGCAAGACTGTTTCGGAGATGACCAGCGGCAAGGAAAATTTCCCCGACCCCAATGATCGCGCCACTTTGGAATCCGAACGTAATTTTGAACTGAGAATCCGCGACCGCGAAAGGAAACTCATTGCAAAAATGCAGGAAGCCATCAAAAGAATAGACGAGGGAACATTCGGCATCTGCGATTCCTGCGGCGGGCCGATTTCCGAAAAGCGGCTCATGGCCAGACCGGTTACTACTGAATGCATTGAATGTAAAACCAAGCAGGAAAAGCTGGAAAAACTCAAAGGCGAATAGCCCCCTGCTCTCCCGAAAAAGCCCCGGTCCGGGGCTTTTTTCATCCCTTCTCACCGGGCGGGCATTTATCTTTCACAAAAAAAATGGTAATGAGCCGCCATGTTTGCAAGCATCGCCCTCAATATTCCGGCGGACAAGCTTTTCACTTATTCTCTGCCGGAAAACCTTGCCTCGGACGCTTGCGTCGGCAAACGGGTTTTTGTGCCTTTCGGCAGCCGCAGGCGCACCGGTTTTATTGTGGCCTTATCATCATCCTGCGAGCTTGCCGATGTGCGTCCGGTAATTGAAATCCTCGACGAAGAGCCGCTTTTCGACGAACATGATCTGCATTTTTATAAGTGGATTGCCAACTACTGCATTTATCCGCTGGGGAAAACGCTGGGCGAACTGATCCCCTCGGGATCGGAAAAGAAAGACTTTATCTGGGTCACCGCCCTGCCCATGCCGCCCGATGCATACCCTTCCAGGTCGCAGAAAAAAATACTGGAAATAATCAAACAGACCCCCGAAGGGATTTCGTTAAATGACCTCATCAGGCAATCGGGTCTGAAAACCGCCGCCGCCGTTGTACGCGGCATGCGGATGGCCGGGCTCATTGACCTGAGCGCGAAAGAAAAAAAACAACTGGCCGTCCGTACGCAAAAAATTGTCCGCCTCAACGAGGGCCTGATGAACTCCGTCAAGCTGACGCAGCGTCAGCAGGCGGCGATTGATTCTCTCAAAAGAGAAGGTCCACTCGAGTTACGGGAGTTGATGAAATTATCCGGCACCAGCGCTGACATCATGAAGCGGCTGCTGGAAAAGGGGATCATTGAAGCGACACAGGAGGAATTCATCCGCAAGGCCGACCTGAAAAGCGCACTGCGGACACAACAAAATAATTTTGAACTCAATGACGAGCAGAGCCGTGCCCTGGCCTCGATCTGCCGGTTTGCCGATACCAGCTCCTTCCAGCCTGTTTTACTTCACGGCGTGACCGGCAGCGGCAAGACGGAAGTTTACCTCTCGGCGGTCGATTACGTCCTGAAAACCGGCGGAACTGCCATCTATCTTGTTCCTGAAATCGCCCTTACACCACAGCTGATTTCGCGGATCACCGGACGTTTTGATGAGAATAAAATCGCCGTTGTGCACAGCGGCATTTCCGGAAGCATCCGTTATGACCAGTGGCGCGAGATCCGCCGCGGCCGGATAAATCTGGTTATCGGCGCCCGCTCCGCGCTGTTTTCTCCTGTTAAAAACCTGAAACTGATCATTGTTGACGAAGAACATGACTCGTCTTACAAGCAGGATGAACGCCTTTGCTACCACGCACGCGACCTGGCGGTGGTCAAAGCTAAATTCGCCAGCGCTGTGTGCGTGCTGGGCTCGGCAACACCCGGCTTGCGTACTTTCTATAACGCACAGACAAACAAATATACCTGTCTGAGACTTACCGGACGGGCAAATGAAAAGCCATTGCCTGCCATCGAAATCGTGGACATGAAAGCTGAAAAAGAGATAAAAGGTAAAATTCCCGTGCTTTCCAAGGCACTCATTGCGGCCGTTTCCGAAACACTGGCACACAAGCAACAGGTGCTGCTGTTTCTTAACAAGCGGGGGTTCGACACGTTTCTGGTCTGCGCCGATTGCGGCTACAATTTTCAATGTCCCCATTGCGCAGTGGCACTCAAAAGCCACCTGGCGGAAAACCTGGTCAAGTGCCATTATTGCGACTACAGCCAGAAGGCCATACCTCTTTGCCCGCAGTGCCGCGGCAGCCGAATACTCAATTTCGGCACGGGCACACAGAAACTGGAATCGGAACTGATTGGCTTTTTCCCCGGCGCGCGCGTCTGCCGGATGGATTCCGACACCACCTCACGCAAAGGGGCACAGGAAAAAATCCTTTCCCGCATGGAACAAAGGGAAATAGATATCCTGGTGGGTACGCAAATGATCGCCAAAGGACATGACTTTCCCGACATCACACTGGTGGGTGTAATTTCGGCGGACACTTCGCTCAATATGCCCGATTTCCGCGCAGCGGAAAAAACCTTCCAGCTGCTCACACAGGTTGCCGGACGAGGCGGCCGGGGGGACCAGGCAGGGCGCGTGATCATCCAAACATTCAATCCGGATCACTATACACTCCGACACGCGCGTAACCACGACTATATATCTTTTTATGAAGAAGAACTTAATTACCGCCGTACGCTGTCGTATCCCCCTTTCAGCCGCCTGATCATGCTGCGCCTGTCATCAGCCAAACCGGATGCTCTGTCAACCACGGCGCGGGAGCTGGGAAAGGAAGCCAAAACAATCTCGTCACGCTACAAAAGCGGTCTGGAAATCATCGGACCGGCTGACTCGCCGCTGGCAAAAATCCGCGGCGAGCATCGCATGCAAATGCTGATTAAAGGGCAAAACAGCGCGGTGCTGCACCGGATCGCGTCCGAGCTTGCCGAACAACACGCGACCAGCACCGTCAAAATCACCATCGATGTGGATCCGGAAAACTTCATGTAGCCGCCTGCAACAGGCAGGAGCCAGGAAATCAAAAAAAGACACCAGACCGGCTATGTAAGTACCTGAATCTTGCACGCCTACGGTCATTTCAAGACATCCACGAGCTAAATTATCACATACATTTTCACTCCGCCGTTTTTCAAAGCTGGCATCGTGCAAGAAATTTCTTGCATCAAATTAGT
>Ga0116187_1003479_pt1 | contig 14572 bp, 10 predicted proteins | sample AD_JPNNA6_MetaG_FD_89755 | JGI IMG/M metagenome (GOLD analysis project Ga0116187, IMG submission 89755) | Active sludge microbial communities of municipal wastewater-treating anaerobic digesters from Japan - AD_JPNNA6_MetaG | ecosystem: Engineered > Bioreactor > Anaerobic > Digestate | place... | reverse complement strand
GCGCATAGCGCACATAGTGAGAACTGTACCCTCTCCAGAGCCCGTTGCGCCGCTCCTCCACGAGGACCTCGGCGCGGCGGCCGAGAGCGGCAGCCGCGGCCCGTCGCTGTGCCGCGCGCGCCGCCGCGCCGGCGGCTGCGGCGCGCGCGCGCACGACGTGGGCCGGCAGCGGTCGCAAGGCGGCCGCCGCCGTACCCGGCCGCGCCGAGTACGCGAACACGTGGACGCGGCCGAAGAGGTCGTCCTGCAGCAAGGCCAGCGTCCGTTCGAAGGCCGCCTCATCCTCGGTCGGGAAGCCGACGATGATGTCCGTGCTCAGCATAGCCTCGCCCAGACGGGCGCGCACGCGGGCCACCGTCTCCAGGTACTGGGCCACGGTATAGGGTCGCCGCATCGCCGCGAGGACGGCGTCGTCGCCCGACTGCAGAGGGATGTGCAGATGGCGGGCGACGCGCGGATGCGCGAGCGCCGCGAGGAGGTCGTCCCCGACGTGGTCGGGCTCGATCGACGACAGACGCAGGCGGCGCAGGTCCGGCAGGGCGACGAGGGCCTCGACGAGGTCGGCGAGGCTCGCGGCGCCGCCGTGAGCCTCGCCGCGATAGGCGCCCAAGTCGATGCCGCTGAGGACGATCTCGCCGCAGCCGGCGGCGAGCGCCTCGCGGGCGGCCGCGACGGCCGCCGCCAAAGGCACGCTTCGCGGCCGCCCGCGCACGAGCCGCACGACGCAGTAGCTGCACGACCCGTCGCAGCCGTCCTGAACCTTGAGGGTGTGGCGCGTGCGGGCGCGGACACCGACGCCCATCTTGATGGCAGCCGCGCGGCTGCCCGCGGCTGCCCCGCCCACCTCGGCCGCGCGGCTGCCCGCGGCTGCCCCGCCCACCTCAGCCGCGCCGCCCGCGGCTGCCCCGCCCACCTGGAGCGCGGGGCCGGCCTCAGCCGCAAGCCGGGCCGCCAGCGCGCCCCAACCCTCGTCGCCCAACACCTCCACGCCGGGGTGCTCGAACTGGGCGGCGCGCAGCGTCGCGGCGCAGCCGGCGACGATCACGCGCCGCCCGTCTCGCGCCAGACGACGCGCCAGGCGGCGCGACTTGCGCTCGGCTTCTGCGGTCACGCAGCAGGTCATCACGATGCACACGTCCGCGTCGGCGGCGTCGGTCACCGGCTCCAGGCCGGCGGCGGCCATCTGCGTCAGCGCCGCCTCGCTGTCCGCTTGGCTCACCTTGCAGCCGACGAAGGCCGCGTGGACCCGTGTCATACCTCTCACGCCCTTCTGACAAGGTCGAGCAGCAACCATCCACCCGAGACGGCGCGGCGTACCACGCCGTACCCCTCCAGCGCATCGGCCACGACGTCGCCCTGTTCCTCGAGCAGGCCCGAGACCACCAATCGCGCGGGGGCCCAGTCGTCGGAGGAAGGCTCGCTCAGGCGCCGCGCCAGCGCGAGCAGCGGACCCTGCAGCAGGTTCGCCACCATGACGTCGGCGTCCGGCAGAGGCGTCGCGGCATCGGTCACGTCGCCGAGCATGACGTGGGGCTCGAGACCGTTGGCGGCGGCGTTGCGCAGGCAGGACTCGACAGCGACAGGGTCGTTGTCGAGCGCCCAGACCGGGGCGAAGCCCAACCTGAGCGCGGCCAGGGCGAGCACCCCTGAGCCGGCGCCGGCGTCGATCAGCGATCCGCGGGGTATGTCCTGCAGCGCCTCGAGACAGAGGCGCGTCGTGGAGTGCGACCCGGTGCCGAACGCCATCCCGGTGTCGATCACGACGTCCAGTGCGTCGGACTGTGCCGGATACCACGGTGGACGGACACAGACGGCGCCCACGCGCACGGGCCGATGGAACCGCCGCCAGCCGTCCTGCCAGCCGGCCTCCTGGGCCGCGGCGCGGAGCGCACCGAACGCCGCCAGGCGCTCGAGTCGCGCACCCTCTTCCGGGTCGCTCGACTCGCGCCGCAGCCAGAAGCGGATCGTGCGCCCGCCGTCGATCTCCTCCCAGCCCGCGGGCTGGATCGCGGCCAGAAGGTCGCGCACCTCGGGGTCGTCGCCGGCGACGTCGTCCGCGAGGTGGAGCGTGTAGCGGGTGAAGGCCTCGTCGCTCACGCGCCGAACACGGCGCGGACCTTGTCGAGGAAGCTCTGGTCCGGCTCGTAGTTCTTCTCGCCGGCGAGGGCGGCGAAACGCTCGAGCGCCTCGCGCTGGTCGGCGGAGAGGTGCCGCGGCACCTGCACGTTGACGACCACCTTGAGATCGCCGCGACCACGCCGCTGCAGGTGCGGGACGCCGCGGTCGCGGTACACCCTGACCTCACCCGGCTGGGTCCCCGGAGGGATCTCGAGCTCGATCGGTCCATCGAGGGCTGGGATGCGCACCGTCGTGCCGAGGGCCGCGTCGACCATGGTGATGTCCTGCCGATAGATCAGATCGTCGCCGTCCCGCACGAAGCGCTCGTCGGGCGTCACCGACACGCGCACGAAGAGGTCGCCGGATCGGCCGCCCTGGGAGCCGACGCCGCCTTCGCCGCCGAGCCGCAGGCGCTGGCCGTCGGCGATGCCGGCCGGGACCTCGACCGTGACCGTGCGCGTCTCGCGCCGCCTCCCCGTGCCGCGACATGTCTCGCAGGGCTGCGCCACGATCGTCCCCTGGCCGCGGCAGACGGGACATGTGCTGGTGCGGACGAACTGGCCGAAGCCGCCGAGGTTCGACACCTCGCGCACACGCCCGCTGCCCCTGCACTGCGGGCATTGTTCGCGACCTGCGCCCGGGGCGGCGCCGCTGCCGCCGCATGCCTCGCAGGCCACGTCGGCGATGACCTCGACGTCCTTGCTCGCGCCGAACACCGCCTCGGCGAAGCTCAGCTCGAGCTCCACCTCGACGTCGTCGCCGCGCGGCGCCGGAGCGGCGCCTCCGGCGGCGCCCCAGGCGCCGCGCGCGTCGCGCAGCACGCTGTCGAACATGCCGCCGCCGAAGAAGACGTTGAAGAGGTCCTGGAACGAGACGTGGTCGAAGTCGGTCATCGGACGCCCGCGCAGGCCGTCGAACCCGTAGCGGTCGTAGGCGGCGCGGGCGTCCTCGTCGCTCAGGACCTCGTAAGCCTCGGCCAGTTCCTTGAAGCGCGCCTCCGACTCCGGATCGTCGGGATTGACATCCGGATGACAGGCGCGCGCCTGCTTGCGAAAGGCCTTCTTGATCTCGGCTTGCCCCACGTCCCGTGAGACGCCGAGGACGTCGTAGTAATCCCTCTTCACCAGATCTCTTCGAGGTAGGCGCTCAGGCCGTCGGCCGTCGCCCTCACGTTGGCGATGACGCGCTGGTAGTCCATGCGCTTCGGCCCCAGCACGCTGACGGTGCCGAGGCGACGATTAGCCACACCGTAGTTCGCGGCGACGAGCGAGCACGCCTGCAGCGACGGGTCCGGGATCTCGCGGCCGATGCGCAGGTACATGCCGTCCTCGCGCAGCGCCTCGCACAGCAGCTCGAGCAGATTGTAGCGCTCTTCGAGCAGCGCGAGCAGCCCGTTGAGGTGGGTCACCCCTTCGCGACTCATGTGTTCGAGCAGGCGACTCGTGCCGTCGAGGTGCAGGCTGTCGGCGTCCCCGGGGCCCGTGCCCGCGAAGGCCGGGCGGATGGCGTCGAGGAAGGCGCGCTCCTTGGCGTGCAGCTCCTCGCTCTCGAGCGCGGCCGTCGCCCGCCGCGTGCCCAACTGGACGCCGACGAGGCGTTCGTTGAGGTACACGCGGGCGAACTCGGCGAGCCCCTCGTCGACCGGGTCCTCGAAGGTGAAGACGCGCTTCGTGACCTGTCCCGAAGTGGTGATGACGACGACCATGACCGCGTGCGGCTGCAAGGCGAGGACCTCGATGTGGCGCACGGCGGACGTGGTCAACGCGGGCGACGAGACGACGGCGAGCAGATGGGTCACGCGCGAGAGCGCCTCGGCCGTCTCGCGCAGCGCCTCGTCGACCTCGGCGCGCGCGCGGTCGAGGGCGATCGGCAGCGTCGGTGCGACGCTGCGCTCACCGCGCTCACGGAGCAGTGCGTCGACGTAGTACCGGTACCCGGCGTCGGTCGGCACCCTTCCCGCCGACGTGTGGGGATGCTCGAGCATGCCGAACTCTTCGAGCTCAGCGAGATCGTTGCGTACGGTCGATGCAGCGGCGCCGAGCGGGAACCGCTCGGCGAGACGCCGCGAGCCCACCGGGGCGCCGGTCGCGATGTACTCTTCGACGACGAGCTTGAGGACCTGTTCCTGGCGCGGTTTGAGAGCCATCACACACCCCAATTAAACATCAAGCGCGAAACAGGCGGACGCAGACCTCGTCACCCACGTACCGCCCCTTTCGCGTCACACGGATTCTACCACTGTGCAGGGAAAGTAATCCAGCAGCCACGAGCGGGGCGACGGCGCCGGGGTCAAGGACGGGGCGGACGTCGGCGAGCGGCACCGCGGACCCGCAGCGGGCGGCGAGCATCAGCCGTTCGCGCGCCAGCGTCTCACGCCCGAGGGACTCCACCTCGCGCGGCGGCGGCGAGGGTTCCCGCGGTGACGACGGGTCCCGCGGCGACGACAGGTCCTGCGGCGACGGCAGGTCCCGCGGCGACGGATCGAGCGCGGCGACGTAGTCGGCGACGTCGGCGGCGTCGCGCCAGCGCCGCCCGCCGACGGTGCTCACCGCGCCGGGTCCCAAGCCCAGGTAGGGCCGCGCGCGCCAGTACGCCACGTTGTGGCGTGCGCGGCGCCCCGGGCGCGCGAAGTTGCTGACCTCGTACCAGCGGTAGCCGAGGCGCTCGAGGCCACGGACCACCTGACGATACAGCGCCGCGCGCTCGTCGTCCGACGGCACCTGCGGATGACGGCGGGCGAGCGACGTCCCCGGGACGACGTCGAGCTCGTACCACGACACGTGGTCGGGAGCAAGATCGGCGAGAACGACGAGGTCGTGGTCGACGTCGTCCGCAGTCTGGCCGGGGATCCCGTGGATGAGGTCCACGGAGATGTCGCGGACGCCGGCGGCGCGGAGCCGGCGCACGGCCGCCGACGGATCGGCGGCCGGCCGCCGGCCGAGCGCCGCCCTCATCCGCGGCAGGAAGCTCTGGACACCGAGCGAGATGCGCACATCCCGTCGGGCCGCCCACACGGCGAACGCCTCGTCGGCCTCGTCGGGGTTGGTCTCGACCGTCACCTCGGCGTGCGCCGTGAGCTGTGCCGCGAACGCCTGGTACAGGCGCTCGAGGCGCCCGACGCCGAGCAGCGCCGGCGTACCACCGCCGAAGTAGAGAGTCCGGACGCCGTGGACCTCGTGCGCCGCCCGTTCCAGTTCCCACTCCGTCGAGACGGCATCCACGAACCGGTCGAGCGGCGCGCTGGCGGCCGGCTTCGCCGGCTCCGGCGCGCCGCCCTCGGCGCGCCGCAGCGGCACGACCTCGGAGTAGAAGTCGCAGTAGTCACAACGGGCGGCGCAGAACGGGACGTGCACGTAGACGTGCCGCACGGGACCGGCGAAGGCGTCACGTGGCTGCATGGGCCCATCATAGCCACGACGCACGGGGGCGGGGGCCGTGCCGGCCCCCGCCCCCGTGCACCGAGCGCCGCCCGGGGGCGTACGCGTCAGCGCGACTGGTCGCCGGCGTCCAACTCGAGCACGGCGAGGAAGGCCTCCTGCGGCACCTCGACGACGCCGAGCTGCTTCATGCGCTTCTTGCCCTCCTTCTGCTTCTCGAGCAGCTTGCGCTTGCGCGTGATGTCGCCGCCGTAGCACTTGGCGAGCACGTCCTTGCGCTTCGCCTTGATCGTCTCGCGGGCGATCACACGGTTGCCGATCGCCGCCTGGATGGGCACCTCGAACAGTTGGCGCGGGATCTTCTGGCGCAGCTTCTCGACGAGCATCCTTCCCCGCGCGTGGGCCCGTTCGCGGGGCACGATCAGCGAGAGGGCGTCGACAGGCTGCCCGGCGAGGACGATCTCGAGCTTCACGAGGTCGCTCTCGCGATAGCCCCAGAACTCGTAGTCGAGCGAGGCATAACCACGGGTCTTCGACTTGAGCTGGTCGAAGAAGTCGAGGACGATCTCGCCGAGTGGCAGCCGGTAGTGCATCTCGACGCGGTGTGGCGACAGGTACTTCATGTCGACGAACTCCGCCCGCCGCCCCTGGCAGAGCTCCATGACGGCGCCCACGTAGTCGGACGGGACGATCACCGAGGCGCTCACGAACGGCTCCTCGACGCGTTCGATGCGCCCGGCGTCGGGCATCTCTGCGGGGTTACGGACGACCTGCAACGTCCCGTCGGTGAGGTAGACGTGGAACTCGACGTTGGGCAGCGTCGTGATCAGCTCGAGGTCGTGCTCGCGCTCCAGGCGCTCACGCACGATGTCCATGTGCAGGAGCCCGAGGAAGCCGCAGCGGAAGCCGAAGCCGAGGGCGCTCGACGACTCGGGCTCGTAGCTCAGGGCGGCGTCGTTCAGCTTGAGCTTCTCGAGCGCGTCGCGCAGGTCCTCGAACTTGTCGCCCTCGGTCGGGAACAGGCCGGTGAAGACCATCGGCCGGACGACCTTGTAGCCCGGCAGGGCTTCGCCGGCCGGGCGCCGGGCGTCGGTCACCGTGTCCCCGACGCGCACGTGGGCGACGTCCTTGACGCCGGTGATGATGTAGCCGACCTCGCCCGTCTCGAGCCGCTCCGCAGGCTTCATGTCGGGGCCGAAGAAGCCGAGTTCCTCGACCTCTGCCTGCTGGCCGGTACCCATCATGCGGATGAGCTGGCGCCGCGCGAAGTGGCCGTCGACCACGCGCACGTAGGCGATCACACCGCGGTACTGGTCGTACTCGCTGTCGAAGATGAGGGCGCGCGCCGGCGCCGCCGGGTCACCGGACGGCGCCGGCGCGCGCCCCACCACCGCCTCGAGCACGTCCACGACCCCCTCCCCGGTCTTGGCCGAGACGAGCAGGATCTCTTCGTGGGAGGCGCCCGTGAGCTCGTGGAGCTCGAGCTCCGCCTCGGCGACGTCGGCCGCCGGAAGGTCGATCTTGTTCAGGACGGGGATGATCTCGAGGTCGTTGTCGATCGCGAGGTACGCGTTGGCCACCGTCTGGGCCTCCACGCCCTGGGTGGCGTCGACGAGCAGGACGGCGGCCTCGCAGGCGGCGAGGCTGCGCGAGACCTCGTACGTGAAGTCGACGTGGCCCGGCGTGTCGATGAGGTTGAGCTGATAGGTCTGGCCGTCCCGCGCCGTATAGGCGATGCGAACGGCCTGGCTCTTGATCGTGATGCCGCGCTCACGTTCGAGCTCCATCTTGTCGAGGAGTTGCTCCTTCATGTCGCGTTCGGCGACCGTGCCCGTCATCTCCAGAATACGGTCGGCGAGCGTCGACTTGCCGTGGTCGATGTGCGCGATGATGCTGAAGTTGCGGATGTGGGTGAGATCGGTCATGGCCACCGCGAAGGGTAGCACGGCGGCCGGGGCCGTCTCAGCCGATGCCCGGGGTCGGCTCAGGCGGCAGCCCGGCCGCGCGGCACGCGCGGCCGGGCTGCCGCCTCACCCGCCGACCCCAGGCTCGACGGCCGCCTCTCCCTCCGGCCGGCGGCGCAGGGCGCGCCACACGAGCGTGAGCTCCTCGAGGCGCATCAGGCGGGCGAGGCCGACGTAGGTGGCCCCGCCCGCCCCGACGGCCGCAGTGAGGGCGACGAGCTGGCTCCAGAAGCCGCCGCTCGCCAGCCCGCCGAGCGCGTGCCACACGGCGGCGCTCACGGCGGCGAGTGCGGCGGCGGCGACGAGGGCGCGGCCCGCGGACGCCGCGATGCGGCGTCCGTCCACGCGCCCCAGTCGCCGCCGCAGCAGGATCAGCAGGACGAAGAAGTTGACGACCGACACGGTCGCCATGCTCAGCGTGAGCCCGGGGACGCCCAACGGGCCGTGCAGCGCCCAGCACAGCACCGCGTTCAGGACCAGGTTCCCGACCCCGACCCACAACGGCAGCCATGGTTGCTGCAGGCTCTGGAAGGCGCGGTTGAGCATGATGTTCGCGTTCGCGAAGGCGAGGCCGACAGTGAAGAAGGCCAGCGCCGCGGCGACCTCCTCCGTCGCCGTCGGGCCGAACTGGCGGCGCTCGTAGACGAGGCGCACGAAGCCTTCCGGCATGACCGCGAACCACGCCATGAACGGGAGCGAGACGAACACCATCTGGCGCACGCCCATCGCCACCGTGTCGCGGAAGGCGTCCGGCCGCTGCTCGGCGGCGAAGCGCGACAGCGAGGGGAACAGCACCGTCCCGATGGTCACCGCGAAGATGCCCTGCGGAAGCTGATAGAGGCGGAAGGCGTACCCGATCTCGGCCGCCGCCCGGTCGCTGACATACTGCGCAAAGTACGTGCCGACGAGCGAGTTGAAGTTGAGCATCCCGAGCGTGATCGTGATCGGTACCATCAGGAGCAGGACGTGGTGCAGCTCGGGGTCACGGAAGCCGAGCTTCGGCAGCAGTCTCCCGCTCCCGCGCAGCGCCGCCTGCAGCAGGACGACCTGGAGCACGGTGCCCAGCAGCATGCCCCACGCCATGGCGTCGACGCCGATCGCGTCCTGGAAGAGCAGGATCGCGGCGATGATCGTCAGGTTCCAGAAGATCGACACGGCGGCCGGCATGGTGAAGCGCTCCAGTGAGTACAGCACCCCGCTCATCACGCCGGCGACCGAGAAGAAGAGCACGCTCGGCAGCAGGATGCGCAGGAGCCGGGCCGCCAGCACCGCCCCTTCAGGGGTCGCCGTCAACTCCGGGAAGAGCGCCCTGGCGACGGGCCCGGCGGCGATGAAGAGGACGGTCACGACCCCGCCGACGACGACGCCCATGAAACCCAGCAGCTCGCCGCCGAGCTCGAAGGCCCGCTCGCGACGGCCGGCGACGAGGAGGGCCGTGAAGACGGGCACGAAGGCGGCGCTCAAGGCGGCGTCGGCGAAGAGCTGCTGCACGAGGTTCGGGACGACGCTCACCGAGATCAGCGTGTTGTACGCGGGGTCGACGCCGTAGACGGCGGCGACGAGCACCTCGCGGGCGAGGCCGGCGAGACGCGAGAGCGCCGTCGCCGAAGCCACGACGACCGCCGCCCACGCGAGCTTCCTCGTCCTGTCGCTCATAGGCCTCTCTTTCGACCGCCGGCGGCGAAACACTGCCGCGGCATCGTCTCTGCATGCGCCGGGACTGCGACGCCGGCGGGCCCTCCCCACCGGCGCGCAGGCGCCGGCCGAGCGCGGCGGGGTCGCCGGAGTCTACCAGAGGCCTGTCCGAGTCCCGCGCCGGCGTCCTCCGTTGAACGACGCGCCTGCAGCCGCCTCAGGCAGACCCGTGACCCATGCTCCATCGGCGGCAGGCGCAAGTTGAAGCCCCGTGCGAGCGCGTGGTAGCATCGCCCGTCCCCACGCAGTCCCCACTGCCTCTGGACGAGTCACGACGGTACCTTGAGCGAAGGGATCCTGTGGCCAACATCAAGCAGCAGAAGAAGCGCATCCGCTTGGCCGAGCGCCAGCGCCTGCGCAACCGTCACGCGAAGTCGACCATCAAGACGCTGTTCAAGAAGCTCGACGCCAGCGTCGAGGCGAAGGACGCCCAAAGCGCGAAGACCCTCGCCACGACGTTGACGCGGCGCATCGACCAGGCGGCAGCGAAGGGCATCCTTCACAAGAACAACGCGGCGCACAAGAAGCGCCGTTTGGCCCGCTCGCTCGCCCGCCTTTAGGGTCGAGCACGCAGATCAGAACGGGACGGACCCGGGGCGGCCGCCGGATCGGCGGCCGCCCCGGGTCCGTCTCGTTCGCCGGCGCTGCGCTCCCCTTTGCCGGCGCGCCCGTCTACTTCTTCCCTTCGCCGATGCGCCCGCCGTCCGTCGCTCAGCCCAGCATACGCGCCAGCGCCAGCTCGAGCGCGAAGCGGTCCCCGTGGGCGACCCCTCCCTGGCTCTCGAGACTCACCAGGGCCCGGCCCCGCATGGCGGCGTCGGCGTCGGCGAGCGCCTTGAGGGCGCGGCCGATGGCGGCGTGGTCGTAGGCGCGCCGCTGTTCCAGTAGCTTGCGCGCCGCGAACGGGTGCACGCCGACCTGCTTCGCCAGGTCGGCCGCGCTCACGTCGGGGCCCGACTCGAGCGCCGCTTCAAGGTTGCGGATGTGGCGCACCAGCGTGGAGAGGACGCGTTGCGGCTCTTCCCCGAGGGCGAACACCTCCTCGAGGCGCCGGAAGGCGGCGGCCCGGTCACGGCGGCCGACCGCGTCGGTCAGGTCGAAGATCCTCGTCTCGGTCGCCGGTGAGCACACGGCGTCGATGGCGTCCGTCGTCACGACGGCGCCACGACAGTACGCGGCGAGCTTCTCGATCTCACGTTCGAGGCGTTCCGGCTGCTGACCGACGAGGGCGAGCAGATGCCGCGCCTCCGCCGCCCCGATCCTCGTGCCATGCTCCCGGGCGGCGGTCCTCTGCACCCACTGGGTGAGTTCGCTGCGCTTCGGCAGGTCGTAGCAGAGCACGCGCTCGTTCCCCTTCTTCGCGCCGCCGAGCGCCTTCACGAGAGCGTCGTCCTTGCCGAAGGTCTGCCCCTCGATCGCGAGGACCGTCCCAGGCATGGGGTCGCGCAGGTAGTCGAGCAACGTCTGGCGCTCCTTCGCCGTCCAGCGGTCGCCGTTGGTGACCAGGACGAGCCTCGTGCCGAGGGCGAAGCTCGGCGTGGCGAGCGCGGCGAGGGTCTCGTCCAATGCCTCCTTGCGACGCACGGCGGCGCGCTTTTCGGCCTCGGCGCCACCGACGTCGACGACCGTCACGTTGAGGTCGCTGCCAGACTCGGCGAGGATGCGGGCGCGCAGCCTCGCGACGGCGCGCCGCACCTTGACACGGTCGCTGCCGAAGATGAGATAGGCGGGCTGCAGGGGCTTTGACGACGGCATCCTCGGGCGAAGGATAGCACGGCCGCTCGACACGTCCCGGGGGTCGCGACCGCACGCCACCCTCATCGCTCCTCGGTCGCGACCGCGAGGGCGGCCTCGTGGACGCTCACCACGACGTCGCCGGCCTGGTCGGTCCGCAGGCACGGGACCCGCGAGGCGGCGAGCAACTGGAGCATCTCCGGCGTCGGATGCCCGAAGGTGTTGGGCCCCACCGAGATCACCGCCAGTGAGGGGTCGAGCGCGTCGAGGAGCGCGTCGTCGACCCCTCCCCGGCTGCCGTGGTGAGGCAGCTCGACGACGTCACAGGGCGGCAGGTCGAGGTCCGCCAGCACCTCGCCCTCGGCGTCGCCGGGAATCAGCAGACGGTGTCCGCCGAGCTCGACCACGACGACGAGGGCAGCATCGTTCTCGCCCTGGTTCCCGGACGCGCCGGGGGGCGGCCGCGTCGGCAGGACCAAGAGGCGCCACCCGTCGCCGGAGAGCGCGACAGGGGCGGTGCACCGCGTGACTTGAGCGCCGTCCGCGGCCAGCTCGCGGGCGAGCCCGTCCAGCGCTGACGACGGCTGCAGCGGCACCGGCAGCAGCGCCGCGCGCACAGGGAGGCGCTGGAGGACGTCCGCCAGCCCGGCGACATGGTCGGCGTGGCCGTGCGAGAGGACGACGAGGTCGACACGCTCGACGCCGAGATGCTGGAGACGCCGGCCGAGAGGCTCGGGGCCGGCGTCGACGAGGATGGTCGGCCCGTCCGCCGCCTGAAACAGCGTGGCGGCGCCCTCGCCGACCGCGAGGAAGCGCACGGTCGGCGTCGTCGGCGCCGCCGGCGCCACCGGGGCGAGCAGTAGCGCGGCGCTGGCGAGCGCCGCGCTGACGAGCGCGACGCGGGCCCTTCGCGTGCGTTCGCCGAGGTAGGAACGCACGCCTAGCCCGCGCCTGCGGGCAAGCAAGTACAAGGTCAGCGCCTCGGCCGACACGAGGATCGCCAGCATGAGACCGAGAGTGGGCCCGTCCCACTCGTAGACGGCGAACGAGAAGCGCCCGAAGAAGCGGGACACCGCGAGCAGAAAGCCGATGAACAACCCGGCGAGGAGGTTGAGGGGCAGCGAGAGCCAGCTCGTGACGAACCCCGCGAGCAGCGAGAGCATACCGAGGAACATGATCGGCCCGAGGACGAAGCCGCCGGCCAGGTTCGCAGCGACCGCGACCAGCGACGTGGAGCCGAAGGCGAGCATCGAGACGGGAGCGGTCGCGAGGCTGGCCGCCGTCGTCACGGCGGCCTGCTCGGCGATCGCCCCCGGAAGGAAGCGCAGGGCGCCCGTCAGCGGCCGCGAGAACAGCAGAAGGCCGGCGACGGCGGCGAACGAGAGCTGGAAGCTGACGTCGAACAGGTTGTTGGGGTTGACGGTCAGCAGCCAGGCGCCCGGGATGAGCCAGACCAGCCAACCGTCGGTCGGACGCGAGGCGAGGACGGCCACGAGTCCCGCGATGCCGGCGATGCCGGCGCGGACGATCGACGGCGAGGCTCCGGTGAGCAGCACGTAGGTCGCGACGATGGGCACGAGGACGACGGTGCGCGTCAGCCTCGGCACGCCGAAGAGCATGAGGGCGCACGACCACATGGCGCAGAGCAAGACGACGTTCTCGCCGGATACGGCCATGATGTGCAGCAGGCCGCTGCGGCGGAAGTCGTCGACGATCTGATCGTCCACACCTTCGTCGTCGCCGAGGACCATGCCTTGAAGCACTTCGGCGACGGGTTCGTGGAGGCCCTTGTAGAGGTGGGCCCGCGAGGCCCGCCGCAACCGGTCGACGAGCCCCTGGACGCCACCCCGACGGCCGACGAGGCGCAGGTCGTCGAGCGCCGCGGCGAGCGCGACATGCTCGCCGCGGCGCTCGAGATAGCGCCCATAGTCGAAACCTCCGTCCGCCGGGGGCTCCGGCAAGGCCTCGACCTGTACGCCCTCGAGAGCGAGCAGCGCTCCCTCGGTGAGAGGGCCACAATGGTCGATCGCCACCGCAGCTTCGTCGTTGAGGCGCAGGCTCAGGTGGGCGGGTTCGTCGACGGGGGCGCCGTCGACGCCCGTCACCCGCACGGCGAGGTCGAGCTCGTCGTCCTTCTGGACCGGGAGGTCGACGAGCGTCGCGCGTAGCGAGACCCGTTCGCCGACATGGCCCTTGAGCCGCGAGGCGGACAGACCGTCGAGACGTGCGCCGCCGACGGCGAGACCGGCGGCGAGGAGCAGGGCGCCCAAGGCCAAGGGGACCCGCGCCCGCGCGAGGAGCGCGCAGCGGGCCGCCACACTCGACCTGCACGACGGCCGGAGCCGCGCCCGCGCAAGGAGCGCGCCGCCATGAGCCGGCGCCGCGACGCCCGCCGCGGCGTCCACCTCGGCCGACCGGGGCGTCGCCCGCCTACGCCCCGCGCCCAGCGCGGCCAGCGTCGCAAGGGCGGCGAGGGCCGCCGGCGCCCACACCGGCGGGCGCCACGCGAGCGCCAGGCACAGCCCGCCACAGTACGCCGCGAGCAGGAGGTGCGGCGCGGCCAAGCGACGCATCGCCGCTCCTCAGATCGTGATCGCGTCTTTGATGGCGGCGAACTTCGCCTCGCCGATGCCCGGCACGTCCATGAGCTGCTCGATGCTTGTGAACCCGCCGTTGGCGGTGCGGTAGTCGATGATCTTCTGCGCCGTCGACGGCCCGATGCCCATCAACGAGTCGAGCTCGGCCAGGGAAGCGGTGTTGATGTTGACGAGCGCACCGGCGGCGGGCGCCGCGCCCGGGGCCGCGGCGGCCGCGGCGGCGCCGGCCGCGGGGGCGGCGCCGGCGGCCGCGCCGGCGCCGCCGCCGGCCGCCTTCTCGGGGACGACGATCTGCTGGCCATCCCCGACCTTGGCGGCCAGGTTGACACCTGCGAGGTCGGCCTTGGACGTCGGCCCTCCCGCCAGGTCGACGGCGTCGCCGACTCGGGCGCCCGCAGGCAGGCGCACGACGCCGGGGTGACGGACGGCGCCACAGACGTATACGACGACCTCGACCGATGTCCCGGGCGAAGTCGACGCCTGCGCCGACGGCGAGGCGGCGGCGAGCACGAGGGCGGGGGCCGAGCCTGCCCCCGCCTCGCGGGGCAGGACGAGGTACCGCACGCCGAGGGCCACGACGACGATGCCGAGGGCGACGTACGCGTAGATCTGGCGACGTGGCATCTGCATGCCGACCTCCAGGATCGAGGGCGTCCGAGGCAGGCGAAAGGAGACGAACCGGCTGCCCTGCCTGAGACGACCCTAGACCGCCACCGGTCCGCGCACATCACCCCCAAGGGGGGAGCAACCCAGATGACAATGAGGGACCAAGCGGACGGACCTGAGGGCACCCATGGTGGGTCGAGGCGGTCGACGCGACTCTGGCCGTAACGTCATCAGCCGGAGTCTCATAGGCAAGCGTCTTGCGCGGCCTGCCGTTGAGACGGGCAGCGACGGCGTCGAGATCATCCTGTGAGGAGACGGAGAGGTCGGTCTTCCTCGGGAAGTACTGTCGCAAGAGGCCGTTTGTGTTCTCGCATGAGCCCCGCTGCCAGGGTGACTGCGGGTCGCAGAAGGAGACGGCGACGTCCGTGGCGACGCTGAAGACCCGGTGCGCGGCGAGTTCCCTGCCGCGGTCCCAGGTGAG
>Ga0116187_1003477_pt1 | contig 14577 bp, 17 predicted proteins | sample AD_JPNNA6_MetaG_FD_89755 | JGI IMG/M metagenome (GOLD analysis project Ga0116187, IMG submission 89755) | Active sludge microbial communities of municipal wastewater-treating anaerobic digesters from Japan - AD_JPNNA6_MetaG | ecosystem: Engineered > Bioreactor > Anaerobic > Digestate | place... | reverse complement strand
CGGGTTCTCCCCCTCGCCCCCGCTGAAACTGCCGCTCCAGTAGGACATGGGAGCCCCGTTGATCACGACGGAGCCCACATTCCCGGGATCGTCGGCGGCAAGCAGCATGGAGGCCCAGCCTCCCTGGCAGTTGCCGTAGATCGTGGGCCGGGGACTGTCCGGGTGTCTCGCTACGACCGTTTCCAGGAACGTCTTCTCCGCCGCCGTCACGTCGAGGATCGTCTGCCCCGGCTCGGGTTCCGGGAAGAAGACGACAAAGTAGACGGGGTGGCCGAACTCCAGCGCGACCCCCACCTCGGAGTCCTTCTTGAACCCGCCGATCCCGGGGCCGTGGCCCGCGCGGGGATCGATGATGATGAAGGGACGTTTCCTGTCGTCGATCTCCGCGTCCCGCGGCGGGATGATCCGGACCAGGGCATAGTTGACGGGGCGCTCGAAGGTGCGGCCGTCGGAGATGATTTCCCACTGGAAGGCCAGCAGCGGCGGGCTGCCTTCCTTGAGGTGCTCGAGGTAGATGTTGCCGCGCTCGCGCAGAATGTCCCAGAAGAGCACCGAGCGCTGGGCGGCGTCCGTCAGGTAGGACGCCCACGCCTGCCAGGGGTTCTCCGGGACGACCGCGACGGCGGTCTCCGGGTCCATCGCCGCCTTCTGCAGGTGGTCCAGGAAATTCTTCTGGGCCTCGAGGGCCCGCGCTGCGTACAACCGCCCGAGTTTCCCCATCAGGCCGATCAGGTCAGCGGTCCGATTCTGCCGGTCTTCCATGATTTGCCCCCTGAACAGCGGCCGGGCCCGCGAGAACAAGGCGTCCACCGACCGGCCGCCCATGAGGTCGGGACGCGTCTTCGCCCGGGCCACGAAACGTCCTTCACGCCCCGCCTCCTGAATGGACGCCGGGGCCATTGAAACACAAAAAAGGCCCGCTTTCAAAAAAATTCTAAAAGGGGGCCCCGCGGCATTCACGGGACCCCCTTGAGGTTCGGGAAAGCGTGGGCTCGAGATCACTTCACGGTGAAGTCATCCCTGCGGTTCTTGGACCAGCAATCCTCGCTGGACTCCCTGCAGATAGGCTTCTCTTCGCCGTAGCTCACCGTGCCCACCCGGTCCTTGGCGATGCCGAGGTCCATCAGGTACTTCGCCGCCGCGTCGGCACGACGCTGGCCCAGGGCCATGTTGTACTCGTTGGTGCCGCGCTCGTCGCAGTTGCCCTCGACGACCACCTTTTTCTCCGGGTTCCTCTGCAGCCACTCGGCGTTTCGCTTCAACGCCTCGCGCCCCTCGGGCTTGATCACGTACTTGTCGAAGTCGAAGTAGATCGCCTCGAGCTTCTCCGGGACCGCGGGGGCCGGGACCGCCGGCGGAACGACGACGGGCTTCTCCGCGGCGGCAGCCGGGGGAGGAGGAGGCCCGAGAAACACGCGTTCAACAAAGGCGGCCATGCCGGCGGCCGTGCTCACGTCCTTCGCATTCACCAGCACCCCGCACTCGCCGGCCTTGACCACCTGGCTCAGGAGTTCCGTGCCGGCCGGGTCGGCGCCGATCTGAACGGCGTAGATGCAGATGTTCTCCTTCATCGCCGCCTTCATCGCCTGTGCCGAGGCCGGCGCCTTCGGCATCTCCAGCCCGTCGCTGAAGATGATCAGCGCCGATTTCCCCGCCAGGGGCTTGAGGTCCAGCGCGGCCGCATCGATGGCCTTCTCAAGCGGGCTCTCCACGCCGGCGGTGTTCACCGCGTAGATCGCCTTGCCCAGCTCCTCCTTCACGTAAGGGGCCATGCCGTACCAGAGCTTCGTGTCGTAGTTTCGCGTGAGCCACCTCTGCCCGGCGAAATCCCGGAGGCCCGCCGTGAGCTTCAGGCTGGGGATCGTGTCGTTGAAGAGCCGGGCCAGATGCTGCTCGTATTCCAGCGCCGTCGTCTTCATCGGCGTCGTGTAGGCATAGTGCGACCACTGGAAAGGCTCTTCCATCGAGGCCGAGGTGTCGAGGACCACCTGGAAGTTGTCCGTCTTCTGCACCAGCGCCCCCGACTTCACCTTCGGGTTCAGATCCTGCGCCGGCACGGGCTTGATCACCGTCGCGCAGCCGCCGAGACCAACCAGGACGGCGGCGGCAATCACCAACACGAGCCATTTCGTTCTCATTGCATTACCTCCTTCCTTGATCTGTGTTCTCTTCGAGGAAGGCACAGGAAGCTGCCGCCCCTGAATCCTTCCCGGGATAGCGACCTGGATTGCCGCATCGCGGCGCGGCACCCCCCGTGACCTTGATGCTCCGTTTGATACAATACCCCATAAATCAACCGGTGGCAACCTGAAGCTTTGCAACCCCTCTCACAGCGTCCGTCAGCATCCCGACGGAGCCGGATGACTCGAAATGCCCATCGGCAGAGACTTTCGGGAAGCTATTTCAGGAGAACGAGATGTGCCCCGGATGAACGGACGCGGAACACGGCGCATCCGGATCGTGAACAAGACGCGCGCAAGACAAGAGAGCCGCCTCGCCACGAAGGCGGGACGGCTCTCTTGTCCTGGTGGGCCGCACAGGGATCGAACCTGCGACCCGCTGATTAAGAGATTTGTCCAGGCCATTTTTTGCATTTTTCACCTGCCGTCACTCAACCTCACCTGATCGTCATTTTTCCTTTGACACACGGCAGGTTATCCACTATCATCCCCTCAGCGTTCTTTCAGATAGCGTCACCTTAAAACACCTCGCGTCAACGAAAAAAGTGGGACATAGCTGGGACTGGCCGGACCCGCTGCCTAATCTGCTAGTACGGAAAAGGGGTCTGAAAATGGCGAAATGGATACGCACGAAGCACCGGGGAATCCGCTACCGGGAACATCCGACGCGCAAGCACGGGATCATGCCGGATCGGTATTACGCGATCCGCTTCGCCGACAAGGTCGCCGGCAAGATCCGCGAAGAGGCCGTGGGCTGGGCCTCCGAAGGCGTCACGGAAACGGCCGCCTTCTCCTACCTCAAGGAGCTCAAACAGGCGGCCCGCACGGGCGAAGGTGCCACGAGCCTGCGGGAGAAGCGGACGCAGGAGCGGGCGCGGCGCGAGCGCGAAGAGATCCGCCAGTTGACCTTCGGAAAGTTTTTCGATGAAACCTACAAGCCCTGGATCGAGGCCAACAAGATCGAGAACACGGCCCGCACGGAGAAGTGGCTTTACTCGTCCTGGATTGAGCCCGTCCTGAAAAACCTTCCCCTGCGGGAGATCTCCGCCGTCCAGGTCGAGCGGATCAAGCGGAACATGGCCGACAAGGGAAAGGCCCCGCGAACGATCCAGATGGCGCTTGCCCTGGTGCGGCAGGTCTTCAATTTTGCAAAATCTCGCGGCTTCTTCTCCGGCGATCATCCCGTCTCGCGGGTCAAAATGCCGAGCGTGGATAACGCAAAGCTGCGCTACCTCACGCCGCACGAGCTCGACACGCTGCTCGTGGCCCTGCGGTCCCGAAGTGCGGACGTGGCCGATCAGGCGGAGATCTCCGCAAGCTGCGGGCTGCGCTTCGGAGAGGTTGCCGGGCTGAGCTGGGCCGACGTGAATTTCGAGAGCAAGACCCTGGCCGTCCGGGACGCGAAAACCGGCAGCCGCACCGTATTCATGAGCCCGTCCATCGAGGCCCTGCTCCGCCGGCGCGACCCGACGAGATCCGGAGGTTTCGTCTTTCCCGACAAGAACGGCAAACGGCAGGAGCGGGTGAGCAAGACCTTTCAGCGGGTCGCCGACGCTCTGTTCAACCAGGACGTGAAGGACCGACGGCTACGCGTCACCTTCCACGGGCTGCGCCATAGCTTCGGTAGCCTCCTGTACCAGGAAACCGGAGATCTATACCTCGTGCAAAAATCATTAGGACACAAAACTTATGCCATGGCGCAACGCTACGCGAAAATGTCCGAAACCCGCCTGAGGCTGGCCTTCGACACGATGAGCCGGGTAATCGAGAACGGGAAAAAGAAAAAAGAATCCGCGATCATCAGCCTGCCGGAACGGGCGGGCGCGGATCGGTAAAAGGAGCCGGTTCATGGGCATCGAGCCTATTCACGAGATGGACCCCGACGAGCTGCAGCACGTCCTGGACATTGTGACGCCTTCGGAACAGATCCTCGATGACCTGGCCGCGTCCATCAAGAAGAGCCTTGCCGCTCTCTTTCCCCGATTCGCCGAGCCCATTCACGAGATAGTCGATTCGAGCACGGCCATCAAGGCAATCGGCTGGGCCTGCCGCTTTCAGCCTCTCCATGAAGGCGTCGAGGCCCTGCGGACGATCTACGGGGGCCGCGAGGCTCTTCGGGAACGGAACCAGGCCGTCAAAGAATATGCCGGACTTGCCCGTCATTATTTTCTGACGCCTCTCGCCCTGGACGGCAAAGCACGCAAAAAACAACTCGCCGCGCCGCGTGACAAAAAGAACAGGGCCTTGATGAACTGCGCGGCGGCGCTGATGCGGAAAAAGGCCGCAGGATCCGCAGCCGAGCTCTGGCGGCGACTGCCCGACCGGGACAAGCCCGAGATCATCGACGGATGGACGATTTACCGGGATTGTCCGGAGAGCGGCATTGAGAAGATCTACTGTATCTCCCCTGCCGGAACATCAAAAAGCGTCAACAGACGAGCCTTTCAAAAATATTTTAACGAAATTCAAAAAAAGTTGGCACGATAACAGTTAACGTGCCGTGACATTTTCTTTTGTTCGATTATCTTACCCCCAAAGTAACATCTTTTGGGGGTTTTTTTATGAGAGTGCAAATCGACTTCACAGACATGGCGAAGGCCTGGGGATGCCCGTGGGTAGCTCGACGTGAGTTGAAGCGATTTAGCGGCGGGATCCTGGATCCACGCTACGCGGCGAACCTCGACGCGAAAGGCCTCGGTATCGAAGGCCGCGTCCGCGTCGGCCGGCAAATCCTCTATCCGGCTGAGGCGGTTTGTCGTTTTCTTCAGAGCCGAGCAACCGAGGTCGAGAGCAAGGCGTGATGCAGCTCGCGGGAGCCGACCTGTCATTTAAGAAGTACATGAACGAGCACGACGCGAGGATCCGGGAGCGCATAGGGGCATCAATGCATGAGCCGCTAGAGAAACCCGATATTGTAGCGGTCGTCACCCGCGAGGGCGTCGAGTTAAAGCGAAGGGGCCGCAGCCTTTGGGGACGCTGCCCGCTGCACGAGGACAAGAACCCGAGCTTCAAGGTAGACCCGGAGCGGAGAACGTGGCGATGTTTCGGCTGCGGCGCTTCCGGAGATGCAATCGACTTTATCAAGGCTCATCGGAAAGTTGATTTTAAAACGGCCCTACAAATCCTGGGGATCGACGCCGGCCGGCGCGGTCGGCCGGATCCCAGCGAGATCGAATCGCGGCGGCTCGTCATGGCCTTCCGGTTGTGGTGCCGGGATCGGGAAATCATACTTTCCCGGGAGCTCCGAGGCCTGCGCCGGCTCGTGGCGGGGATAAAGACGACGGCGGATCTTGAGAAACGGGCCTGGGCCTATGATCGAATACCCGTGATCGAATATGAACTCGACGTGCTCCTCCGTGGTGACGATGAAGCACGGTATAACCGTTACCGCGAGGTCCTGCACGAAGAGGCCACGAGAAATGTCTGAACAGATCGGCCATCAATGTTATCAGTGTGAAAACGATACGACTCCCGGCGATCCGCTTGCCTTCCCCGAGATCAATGCAGGAGTCGCCGATGAGTTTGCCGACGCTTATTCCGAGATCAGCGAATCCCCACGCCACTTTTACACGCTCGTTTATCTCGCCTGCCTGGGGTCCATGCTGGCATCTAAAATACGTCTAAAATCCCTACTGAAAGTAGTCCCTCGACTCTACCTCATTCTGCTTGGCGCGTCAGGAAGGGGCCGGAAGTCAACGCCTATCGCGATCACGACGGATTTTTTCAAAAGCATCCTGCCGGAATTTTCGATGATGCACAACGCGAATTCGGGCGAAGGGCTGGCGGTCTTCCTCGAAACAAACCCGTCAACAATCCTGGTATACGACGAATTCATGGCCTTCGTCGCGAAGGCAACGCAGAAGGGGAATACCATACTCGGCGCGGTTACGTCCCTCTTTGAAAAAAACGAATATCAGACGGCCACGAAAGATAAACAGTTATTGATTGAAAATGCTCACTTGTCCATCGTCGCGGCCTGCACGACGGATACATGGGAGCGTTGTTGGAGCCCGGATTTCACGGCTATCGGCCTCGTGAACCGGCTTTTTCTCGTGCCTGGGAATATGGAAAAACTCGTCCCGATCCCTCCTCAGCTTCCCGTGCAAAAATGGCGTTCTCTTCGTGAAAACACGCTGGGGATCATCCGAATGGCCGAGATCGTCAAAGAATACTGGATCACCGACGACGGCAAGGATTTGTATGACGCCTGGTATAAGCACGGCCTCGATCACAAAAGCCTGCACAGCGTCCGGCTCGATGCGCACGCCCTCCGGTTAATGCTGTTATTGGCGGTTGCAAGGGGCGAAGAGACTATAAACAGAGAGGTCGTCAAACATGCGATCCGGCTGGCTAACTGGCAGCACAGCGTCCGGAAACAATTCGATCCACTGGACGTAGACAATGAAATGGCCGCAGTTGAAGAACGGATTCGCAGGGCGCTTTCTAAACATTCACTATCAAGAAGAGAGATCCAACAGAGAACACACGCTACGCGATCCGGTTTATGGATTTGGAGAACTGCCCTGCAAAATCTGATCGCGAACGGCGAGATCAGATATGAGCCTGCAAATAGAATTTATAGCCTTGAAGAAAAAGTGTAGCCAAATGCGTAGCCAAGGGTCAAAGTTAGTAAATGTATAATATAATCAAGCAGTTAGATGCCATATATACCCCCCCCCAGGATTTTCTGATTTTTCTCCGGGTGGGGGTATATATGCGAAAAAACACATATTTAATAAAATCGAATACTTAACTATCATTTTATCGTTGGCTACGCATTTGGCTACACTTTTCTGGATGACGGAATTTTGACGATAAAAGGAGCTCAATTTAATGAAAGAGAGCATACTGAATGAGAAAGCGGTGGCTCAACCAGGACGGGGACCGATACGGGAGTTTTGATGACTTGTGGAGGTTCGCCGGCTGGGAACTTTTCGGACTGGGAATATAAAATGGAGGCGATCATGATGCAACTGGAAAATTTGGCATTTCCGGAGCTGGCCGAGCTGCGGGCGCTTGCTCACGACCTGGAACGGCTCGATGATTTTGCCGCCGCGTATGTACGCAACGTTGAGGACATCGCCTTGGAGATGCATCGTATAGCGGGCACGGACAAGCTCCTCATGGGCCTTTACCGGCGAAAGCTGGCGGCTTTCCGGGCGGTGCTCATGGATCAGGTGGCCTGGCTCGAAACGCAACGGGTCGAGGGAGAAGCATAAGTCATGGTTTTCAAAGGAAAACCTTCTTTTTTTGCGCGTTCGGGAGCCCACTCGGTTAATCGGCAGAGGTCCGGTAAGATTTAACCCCCCTCCCCTGGGATATGGAGGCCTGGAATGGAAAAGACGGTTGATGTTCCATCTCATCTGTCACCGGAAGCCGCGGACATCTACTGCGGCATCGTTGGCGAATTCGGGATCGACGACGTAGCGGGCCTGCGCATATTGCGCTGTGCCTGTGAGGCCTTTGACAGAGCTCAGGCGTGCCGGCGCGAGATCGAAAAGGATGGAATGGTTCTGGACGACGACGACGGCGGGCAAAAGACGGGAGCACTCTTCGACGCTGGCAAGAAGGCAGGCAAGCGGAAACCTCACCCCCTGTTGCCCATCGAGCGGGACAGCCGAGCCGCCTTCCTGGCCGGCATGAAGGCGCTCAATCTCGATCTCGAACCGCTGAGAGACAGGCCGGGGCGTCCCCCGGGAAAGTGAGGAATCATGCCGACGAATCGAACAAAGCGAAAGCGGGCGAAGATCCTCGACGCCGAGATCCCGGAAGACCTCCTGCAGTGGCTACGCTTCGGGACCTTTCCGGAGCAACAGCCTGGAGAGCGGCTGTCTGAACTATTCGGGCACGTCGTATTTTTCACGACTGACGTGGAAGCGCTCGCATGGTTACAAGGTGCCTGGCGACGGCACGAGCGGCTTATTCGGCAGGGGGTAGACGGCGAGCCCTTCATCATCGGGGCGATGCAGCGGCTTCGGAAATTCATCGACGGCCGGCGCTCAGAGGAAGAATAGGCTAGCAGTGACACTACGGAGCCGGCTTGCAAACCACTCCGTAGCCGTCGAACAGCCTTCAGAAACCTCGAAACCGGCTTGCAAACCATTTCGGGGCATATACCGACGCGGGCCGCTGCGAGACGCTGCGGACACCCGAAGTCCCGTGCACGGGCCGGGGACCTTCCTGCGAGATGCCGGGAGGCGCAACGGTCACGGCGCGTGGCGGACCCTGCCGAACCCTGCGAGACGCCGGGCGGCAGCGATTGAAAATATATTTTGAGAGCAAATAATATTACAGGAGTAAGGACATGAACGAGAATCAGAAGATCATCGACGCGCTGCGTCGGAAGATTTCGGACATAGAAGCGCTGGCACGCCGTGAGGGCCGCCAGCTTTCCAACGTCGAAAAGGGCCTCATCGAGGAGATGAAGGCCGAGCTCCATGATCGCCTTTCTCTGCCCGCTACGGCCCCTCAGACCATCCAGGACTTCGGAGCCTCGAAACGCTCTTCCGGACCCTTCGCAAACCTGGGCGAGCAGCTCCGGGCGGTTGCACAGGCGGGCATCCCGGGCGGGAAGACCGACCCGCGGCTTTTCCAGGCGGCAAGCGGCCTCAACGAGACGGTCCCCAGTGACGGCGGATTCCTCGTCCAACAGGACTTCTCGCGGGAGCTCCTTAAATCGGCCTTCGAGACGGGCTTCCTGGCGAAGCTCTGCCGGCGGATTCAGATTTCCGGCAACTCCAATGGGATCAAGATCAATGCCTTCGACGAGACTTCCAGGATCTCGACGCGCTTCGGCGGCATCGTCGGTTACTGGGCCTCTGAGGCCGAGGAGAAGACGAAGAGCAAGCCGAAATTCCGGCAGCTCGAACTCAACCTCAAGAAGCTCATCGGCCTTTGCTACGCCAGCGATGAGCTCCTGGCCGATGCGAACGTCATGAACTCGGTGCTCCCGGCGGCCTTCGCTTCGGAGTTCGGCTTCCGGATCGACGATGCGATCATCAACGGCACCGGGGCCGGGCAGCCACTTGGCATCCTGAACGCCGGGAGCCTGGTCGTCGTGGAGAAGGAAACCGGGCAGGTGGCGGCCACGATCATGGCCGAGAACGTCATCAAGATGTTCTGCAGGCAGCTGAACCCGGGATCGGCCGTCTGGCTTGTTAGTAAATCGATCTTTCCGGAGCTCTGGACGATGTCCTTGGCCATCGGCACGGGCGGCGCTCCCGTCTTCCAGCCTGCGGGCGGCCTCTCGGCTCTGCCCTACAGTACTCTCTTGGGCAGACCGGTGATCCCCGTCGAGCAGTGCGCGACCCTGGGCACGGTGGGCGACATCATCTTCGCGGACCTCGAAGGCGGCTACGTCCTGGCCGAGAAGGGCGGCCTTCAGACCGACGTGAGCATCCACGTCCGATTCATTTACGACGAATCCGTCTTCCGGTTCGTCTACCGCGTGGACGGGCAGCCCGTGCTTGCCTCGCCGATCGCTGCGTACAAGGGCGGTGCGGCCAACTCTCAGTCGCACTTCGTTGCACTCGAAACGCGGAGTTAACTTCAGCGGGCGGGGCCTCTCGGGGCCTCGCCCGTTTCTTTGTCAACAACCGTCCTGCACGGGGCGCACGTCGGTTGTACTGAACGGCGGCGCGGTTTGCAGGCAAGGACCAGCCGGCGGTGTCCTTGTCATTGAAACAACACCGGCGGCCAGGGGGCGTTCCTTCCCGGCAAGCGATACCGCCGCGAAGGCTCCGACGCCTGACCGGGCAGAGGGCCGGGAGTACCAGCCCGGCCCTCTTTAAAATGACGATTCGCGCAGCACGGCCGAACGAGAGGCGCACCGACTGCGCGGTCCAGGTGGCCGAGGGCGTTGAAAACCGCCTTCGGCCCTCATTTTATGGGCAAACGACGCGCCAGGATCGACGGAGATCCACGATCTCCTCGCGGGTAGGGTAATGGGTCGGAGTTATTTTGGGGGCTTCTGTGGCTTCGGCTGGTGCTTCTGAAGGTATTCGGCGAGGGCCGCGTTGACGAGCTCGTTCGCCTTTTCTCCCCGTTCGAGGGCAAGAATCCGCACGCGTTTGATGATCTCCGGATCTAGCGCCATGGTCACCGGCTCGTTTTTTCCCACCTGACAACCCTCATCATGCAGTCTACGCAACTACGTCTATCACTAAAAAATTTAGTTGACAATGCCCTGATTTCCGTTATATCGGAATTACGTAGTTACGTTGAATCGTGGGGAACAACGTTGATGAATTACGGAAATGCGGATATCTTTTTGGTCGGTTGGTGCGTACCCCACGACGCGCGGACCGGCCTTTTCTTTGCCTGCTCTCGGCGGCTTTTCACCTAGCCGAGGGCAGGCATTTTCACGAAAGGGGGAGAGACATGCAGCTAGTGACGGATCGAACAGTTGAAATCCTGATTGACGTGTGCGCCTGGACCTTCGTGTTGACGGCCGCCGGCATCCTGATCGCCCTGACGTTCGACGCGGTCGAGGAGCTCCTGGAGCGGGTGCGCCGCGCTGCGGATCGCCACAGGTCGGCCCGCAGGCTGAAACCCACGAGGGCCTGGAGAAGCCAGCGGGGGGCCGTGGCGGTCGAATTCGGGATCCTGTTGCCCTTCATGCTGGTGCTCATCCTGGGCGGCGCCCTTCTGAATCTCGCGATCACGGATCACGGGCGCCTTGAGAATGCGTGCCAGGCGGGAGCCCGCGCCGGCGCGACGGTGCTACTTAAGGTCGATTCATTTGGCGAGATCGTGCGGGACGAGGCGGCAGCGGTGCAGCTTGCCCGGCAGGTCTACCTGAGCAACGCGCCGGCGGGGGCCTTCGACCCCGTTATCACGATTTCAGGGGCACAATTGGAAGTGATAGGTGGCAAGCCCGCAGACTTCATGGGCTTCATCGAGCCCGTGACGATGGGCGCTCGGGCCGTGGCGGTCGCGGAGCCCTGGAAATGAGGAGGGGGAAAGCCATGATCTATTTCGAGGGGACGCTGCTAATTGTCGCCGTGATAGGAGTCTACCTCGCCGTTCTGTCTTTCTGGAACTGGCGCTGCAAGCGTCGGGATCTCCGCGATAGGCAGGCATCGAGGCTGCGGAAGAGAATCAATCACGAGCTGTATAAAATTTACAATGAGCGACGGGGTTAGAGGATGGAGAAGCTGAAAGACAAAGTCACGGAGAATCTGTTCGAAATCTACTTTCTGGCGAAGATCATCGAGGTTTGCGGGAGTAATCCGGAGTTTAAACGTGAAATCGAGGGCGATAATATGGTATCCGCAGAAATTTCCTGCGGACGAATCATTGGAAAAAAGGCGCGGGAGCTGCTTGAAGAGTTGAGCGAGTAGGGTTGAACGTTTCTCCGACCAGGCGGGCCTTCGGGTCCGCCTTTTTTAAAAGTGGGACAATAGCGGGACAGATCTAAATATAATAAAACAAGGGGATACGAAACGAATCGTAACCCCTTGTTTTTCTTGGTGGGCCGCACAGGGATCGAACCTGCGACCCGCTGATTAAGAGAGGCGTCAATGAGGTTTCTGCAAGTGGCGGGAATGACGTAAGTAATTGATTTTTTTCAACCTCGCTTATATAAACAATAGAAAGAAAATAGCCGATATAAACTATGACTGTCACATTTTGTCACAAAATCCCCAGACGAAATCTCTCACGTGAAAGGGGGACCTGATGAGCGAGAAGATCACCTCCATTCGATTATGCGAAGAAACGACGGGAGAAGAGCGCAGGGTGCAGTCTGCAGCCATTGAGAAAAGCGGCGACCTCGTCGTTTACGGTTTTGATTCAGGCCCATTCGTCGAGAAATATCACGGCGACTGGGACTATGAGTATTGGTTCACAGTTCCTGGGGAGTACAAGGACACCATTCTTCTTCTCCTTCTGAAAGAACGTTTCTCGAGCTTTTTGGAAGTTGAGGGATGGTTGACGAGCAAGGGGATCAAGTGTCAGCGCGGTTTCATGTAATAAAGAAATACCGGGGCTAGGGTCGCTCCCGAAAAGGCGGTATCCTGGCCGCCCTGCCCCGGATCACTCACCAGGCCGCTTCCAGGAGGCGGGATGATGCCAAATAGCCATCGCGTTCCAATCGAAGCAGCGAAAAATGCTCTTCTCGATACGGTCGCAGAATTTACCACAGAAAAACATCATCTCATCTTTGATAGACTCCGCGAGATCAATAACAGGTCCTTGATTGTTCTGGACAGCATACTGCGGTTTTACTGCGCCGACGCCGTGATCAGACTCCTAGGCATCAAGAAACCTGATCAGGTCACGAATTGGTGGCCGGTGATCGAAGCGGGGGAACGATTTTTAACACAGCCAGATCCACTTGAGCGCCTCGCAAAACTGTGGCTCCAGACTAACAACCATCAGGCATTCGAGATATTTCTGCGCTACCTCGTCGATCGCATCAAGACACGCAATGAGCTCCAAGTAAGGCTCGAGACACTTCCGGTAGGCAAACATTATTTTCGCCATTGGACAAAGGAAAGCGACAAAGGAGCACTTGACGATTTACTAACAGTCATAGAATCGCATATCAGGGCATGGAAAAGCAAACAATGGAAAAACAAACAGGTGAAAACCGTACATTTATCTCTTCGAAAGGATCCCGAGGCTCTTAGCGACGCTCTGGTTGTTACCTATAAGGCTTTTTTGAATCAGATCGAGAAGCTCAAAGACTTCGAAACAGACACCTTCCCTCTTAGCCCACTTGCGGAAATTCTTCCCATTCCCGCATGGGACAGAGCGGCTCCGGGTATCATGCGTCAAGACATAAAGGACCACGTGCTACAACTTCTTCCTATTCTCGAAGGAAGCATGGAAGAAGTTCCGCTGAAAATATATGATGCCCATCTCACGGCCTTCCGTCGAAGACAAAAGCAACTCTGGAATGAACCGTTCAGTATCGACACGATGCAGCAAAACGAGCCCAAGGAAGACAAGCGTGATGACATAATCAATAAATTAGACGCGGATAATCTCCTCCGATCGCTTGACGGCATCCTCGAGAATGAAGGATCGCGCAAAGCCGATAAGATTCGCCTAGCCTTCGAATTTATGCGTGCCGGATATTCCCAGGAGGAGGCTGCATTGAGAAGTGGCGTGTCCGACCGCACGCTTCGAAGCTATATTAAAAAATTACGCGATATCATTAAATAATCCCGCCTACTTAAAATATCCTCGTTTTCTATTTCCTGTTATTTCGTTTTCCTGCCGTAATCCCTATAAAGGGGACAGGAAAATGAAGACTGAAGAAATCATCGACCGTAAGCTATTCCTGAAGAAGCAGGCGCTCTCGATCGTTCGTCGAGACATCGCGGATCTCCGTCGTAAGAAAGTCCTTATGCGCATCCGTCGCGAACTCGAAAATGAGATCTCCGAGAGCTTCGATCCCGTCCTATCGCGCAAGCTCGATGCCCTTCTCATCCTTTTAGATGACCAAAGTGGAGAGCGTGCGAATGGATAGGCGAGCCATCGAAAACCGCTTCGCTGACCGATTCGAGGAGTTTTTCCAACGGTATCTCCCTGCCGGCGTCAAAAAGATCGGCGGGGATGAATGGCAGGCCCTCTGCCCGTTTCACGCCGACAGCAAGCCCTCATTGAGCATCAACGCGAAGACTGGTGCCTACTTTTGTCACGGCTGCGGCAAGAAGGGCGGCTTTCTGCACTTCTATGCGAAGCTCAACGGCCTGGACGACCGCCGAGACTTCCCGAAGATCCTGGCCGGCATTGCCCGCGACTTCGGAATCGAGGCCGAGGAAGTCAAAGCACGGCTCGTCAAAACCTACGACTACACCGACGAGGCGGGCTCGCTTCTTTTCCAGGTCTGCCGATACGAACCCAAATCTTTCAAGCAGCGCATGCCGGCAGGCTCCGGCAAGTGGGATTACAGGCTCAACGGTGTGCGTCGGGTCCTGTATCGCCTGCCCGAGGTATTGAAGGCGGACGAGGTGCTGATAGTGGAGGGTGAGAAGGATGCTGACACCGTGGCGGGCCTGGGATTTACCGGGACCACCTCGCCGATGGGCGCGAAGAAGTGGCGGCCAGAGTATAGCGACAGCCTCAAGGGCAAAGACGTTGTGCTCATCCCCGACAATGACCAGGAAGGACGCGAGCACATGGCTCAGGTTGGCGCGGCCCTTCGCGGCATCGCCCGGTCGATGAGGTGGCTCGACCTGCCGGGCCTGCCGAGCAAAGGGGATGTTTCCGATTGGGTGGCTACCTTCTCAACGAAGGAAGAAGCGGCCGAGCGCCTGGCCATGATGATCGAAGCGGCGGGACCCTACGACGCCCCGAAGGTCTACACCATCGAGGACGCCGTCCTCAACGTTGCCGATTATCATCGGATTGACCTTCCCAGGAAGCAAACCATACTTCGGCCGATCGT
>Ga0116187_1003471_pt1 | contig 14585 bp, 14 predicted proteins | sample AD_JPNNA6_MetaG_FD_89755 | JGI IMG/M metagenome (GOLD analysis project Ga0116187, IMG submission 89755) | Active sludge microbial communities of municipal wastewater-treating anaerobic digesters from Japan - AD_JPNNA6_MetaG | ecosystem: Engineered > Bioreactor > Anaerobic > Digestate | place... | reverse complement strand
GCGGGCACAAAAAAGCCGCCTCGCGGGCGGCCGTGACGTTCAAGAACGCGCGTGTGTCACGCAGACACCCGCAGGCCAACCAGCGAGAGCAAAGATGATGGAACAATCTCCTGCATAAACGGGTTCGTGGTTGGCGGTGAAGTAAACCCCTCGCGGGGCGGACGCCAGCGAGTAAGCGAGAAACACCCGGTTGAGTCAACCCGACGCTCGCTCCGATACACGGGCCCGTGCATCCCCGTCGATCGCGACGTCCCCGCCCAGGGCGAAGCCCGGACCAGTGGCGAGCAGTGCCAGCGCTGCTCCAAACCACCCGGCCGCGTCCGCCCGGCGGCGCGCACAGTTGTCTTCGCATCCGGTCTCGCTTCCCTCCGGGCATGAGCATCGTCGCCTTCTTCGACACCAAATCCTACGACCGGGAACACTTCGCGCGGCAGGAGGGCGTCGACTGGCGCTTCCACGAGTTTCGCCTCGGCACCGAGACCGCCACGGTGGCGCGCGGCGCCACCGCCGTGTGCGTGTTCGTCAACGACCGACTCGACCGCCCCTGTCTTGCGACCCTTGCCGAGACGGGGGTGAAGCATGTCGCGTTGCGCTGCGCGGGCTTCAACAACGTCGATCTCGCCGCGGCGCGCGAACTCGGGCTCGCCGTGACGCGCGTGCCGGCCTACTCGCCGCACGCCGTCGCCGAGCACACGATCGCCCTGCTGCTCACTCTCAACCGCCGCATTCACCGCGCCTACAACCGCGTGCGCGAGCACAACTTCTCGCTCGGCGGACTCGTGGGCTTCGACCTGCACGCCCGCACGGTGGGCGTCGTCGGCACGGGCAAGATCGGGCGGCTCGTGGCGCAGATTCTCCGCGGCTTCGGCGCCCGGGTGGTGGCGCACGACCCGTTCCCGGACGCGGACTGGGCGCGGGCCAACGGCATCGAGTATCGCATGCTTGGCGACCTCCTTGCCGGGAGCGACATCGTCACCCTGCATCTGCCGCTCACGCCCGGGTCGCATCATCTGCTCGACGAGCACACGATCGCCCGGCTGAAGCCCGGCGCGTACATCGTCAACACCAGCCGCGGCGGCCTCATCGACACCACGGCGCTCATTGCCGGCCTGAAATCCGGCCGCCTCGGCGGCGTCGCGCTCGACGTCTACGAGGAGGAGGAGGGCATCTTTTTCGAGGATCTCTCCGGCACCGTGTTGCAGGACGACGAACTCTCCCGGCTCCTCACCTTCCCCAACGTCCTGGTGACCGCGCACCAGGCCTTCCTCACCCACGAAGCGCTCGCCGAGATCGCCCGCGTTACCGTCGCAAACCTCAATCTTTGCGCACGCAACGAACCGCCGCTGCTGGGCACAGCGCTTTAGGCGACGAGCAGCCCGCCGAGCCGAACGGGCATACCAAGCGGCCTAGGACCTCTGGATCGCTGCGCCGATCTCGGCCGCGTCCCGCTCGGGCAATCCGGCCGCGGCAGCGAACTCCGGCCAACGCGCCAGCGCGGCGCGCACCTCGTCCAGGATCGCGCGGCAGTCCGCCCGCTCGATCCCTTCGTCGGCGGCGAGTTTCTCCAGATGCGGCAATCCCGCGCGACTCCGCTCGCCCAGGACAGCCATCCCGCGCTCGCGCACTTGGGCGGCCCCGACGAACGTCAGGTCGAAGGCCGGGCTGAGCCGCCACTGGCGCTGCGCGTCGTCGTAGAGGAAACCGTGGTTCTTGCCGTGGTCGTCGCGGTTGCTGGCGAGCACGTTGAAGACCGCGCGGCGGAACGCCTTCCTCACCTCGCCGTGGTCGCGGGTGACCGCCGCGCGACGCGCAGCAGCGTCTGGTAGTCGAGATCGCCGCCCGGCATCTGGCAGAGACCGGCGAGGCTGTGGTAGTGCACCCGCTCCGCGCCGATCCGGTCGAACCGCCGCACGGCGAAGTGCGCCCGCGGGCCGTCGGCGTGCTCGGTCGTGAGCAGCCGCGTCTCCGGCATCTCGAGTCCGGCCGCCCGGGCGAGCAGCGCGTAGGCGTACTCCACCCGGCCGAGGGTGTGCTCCGCCGTGGTATCGAACTTCACCAGCCACGCGTGCGGGTGCGCCGCGTCGCCGTCGTGCGCGAGGGCGCGCAGCTCGGCGTCGAACCACAGCGCCGCCTTCGGGCGGGCGCCGCCGGGCGAGGTGCCGACCTCCGCCAGCAACGCCAGGTCCGTGCTCGCGCCCGCCGCCATCTGCGCCGAGGCCGCGTAGATCGTGTCGAGCGTGCCGCGCGCCGCCTCCACCGGCTGCGCCGGTGCGTACTCCAGCGCGCCGAAGCCGCGCCGGCCGATGAACGAGAGCCGCATCAGCGGATCGACGCGATGCGGCGCCACGCCCTGCTGGCGAAACCAGTCGTCCATGACACGCGTGCCCCACGAGTCGGGCAGCGAGTCCTCGAAGAGCCCGTGCAGCCGCAGCGTGGGCGCGGTGTCGCGCGCCCGCACACCCGAGCCGAGTGGCAGCGCGAGCGGCGAGAGTTCGTGCCCGGTGGCGAGAAACGCCGGCGCATACTCGAAGAAGATCCCGCCGCGCACCACCGCCAGTGTACCCAGCGGCTGACCACGGTAGGAGACGTCGACTTTGTTCATCGCCGTGTCCTCCCCCGCTTCGGCAACGGCCGGGCCAGTTCCGCCAGCGACGCGCCGGCGGGCACCGCCGTCCGGCCCACGTTCTCCAGTTCCGCGCTCAGCCCGAGCACATCGAGGATCGCGATGAAGCGCAGCAGCGACACCCGCCCGGTGCGCTCGAACAGCACATAGGTCGGCAGCTTCACCCCCGCACGCTGCGCCAACTCCGCCTGGCTCCATCCGCGTTGGAGGCGGTGCTCACGCACCCGCGCAGCGACTCCACGGGCAATCTCGGCCGGTGAGCTAAGCGATAGCATGTTCTCTCTATCGGCATCCTTCGGCCTATTATCAATAACTAATTATCATTAAGGCCTCACCGGGAAGTCCCGGCCTATGCCGCCAACTTGTCGGCGGGCGGCGGTGCGCCCTTCATCCGTGGCCTCCGCCACGGCTGCCCGGAGCGGGATCGCCCCGGGCCGGCCTGCGGCACTGTTACCTGCTCGCGGGACCGATCCGGATGCTGCCTCCGGAGGTGTCGGCGCGCAAGTTGCCCCCACCGCCGTTGAGCCGGCCCGATACATGGGAGCGCTCCTTACGCTCCGCTTCGAACGCGGCTGCGAAACCTTCCACCTTGGCACTGCCACCGCTCGTGTCGGCCGCGATGAAGAGCCGCGCTGCCGGATCGACCCCGACCTGGATGGAGCCGCCCGAGGTGTCGAGGGTTACCTCCGTCGCGCCGGGCCCGACCAGGTCGACGGTGATGCCGCCACCGGAGGTGTCGGCGCGCAATTGCCCCGAGGCGTGACCGACCCGGATGGAGCCACCGGAAGTGTCGAGGTTGAGGTCGGTGCCTCCATCGGCGGTGATCGATCCGCCCGAGGTATTGGCGTGCACGGCAGCTCGCATCTCACCACCGACCCGGATGGAGCCGCCCGAGGTGTCGAGCTCGAGCCGAACATCGGCCGGGACGGTGAGCACAGGACGAAACTCCACCTTGTTGTTCCAGCTCCAGCTGAACCCGAGGCTCTTCTTCGGCCTCACCACGAGCTTCACCGCGTCGCCCTGCTGGACGCAGGTGATCTCGAAGCGCTCGAGCAGCTTGTCGGCTTCGGCGGCATCGTCGGTGCGGAGGCGCTCCTTGAGAACCAAGTGGACGGAGCCGGCCGGTCCGACCTCGGTCTGTATAGCCGCGCCACTGACATCGACCTTGACGACCGAGCCGGGCACCACGGTGAAGGTTTTCTCGAGCGAACGTTCGATCGCCGCAGCCGCCGGCAAGGCGGCGATGGCGGCGAGCAGCAGACACGAGCGGAGGCGGTGCAGGAAGGAGTGCATGGGCATAACACCCGGCTCGAGGCGGGAAGTCGCAGCGATAACGCCGATCCCGTGGCCTCGTTCCGAGCCGCGCGCCCGGCGGTATTCGCCGCCGCTGCCCGGGCTCACTGCCGCGCCAGCCAGGCACGGGCGCTCGCCTCGTCGAAAAACACCCGCAGTTCGAGGTTCGGCGCGCGGTTCAGCTTCAGGAAGAGTGTCGCGAGGTATTCGTTCTCCTTCGTGGTCGCCACCATCGCCGCCCGGATCGGATTGGGAATCGCGACGGCTTTCTGACGCACCGAGTACTCGTACGCGGCCGCCGGGTCGAATCCGAGCCCCGTGACGGCTTCGAAGGTGTGGAGCACGTCCGGCGCGCGGCCCAAGGTCCGCCCGATCCGCGGCATATCCTGCCCGAACGAGCGGAGATCGTCCACGGAGATCGCGTCGCGCCACGCCACATGGACGCAGTACTTTTCGACGGTGCAGGAGAAAGGCATGGGAGCGGGAGCCGCGCAGACCGGACCGGCGGCAGGCAGGCCCACGGTATCGGTCCGGACCGCTTCAACCTGAGTCCGAAATCGGGACCGTGCGCCGGCCCCGCTCACGGCCGCGCCAGCCAACGCCGCGCCGCAGCCTCGTTGCCGAAGACCTTCATCTCGAGATTGTGGGTGCGGTTCAAGGTCTTGAACACCTTGGCGAGGGCCTCGCCCTCCGGCGTCGTGGCGACGATCGCCGCGCGGATCGGGTTCGGGATCTCCACCCGCTTCTGCAGCAGCGAGTACATGTAGGCGGCGATCGGCTGGAAACTGTGCCCTGTTACCGCCGCAAAGGTATGGAGCACGTCGGGCGCGAGCCCGAGCTCCCGACCGATTCGCGGCATATCCTCGACCAGCGCAACCAGATCCTCCTTGGTCACCAAGCCGAGCCAGGAGACATGCACGATCCGCCCTTCGTTGGTGTAGGAATACGGCATCGGGTGATGGTGCGCGAACGGCCCCGAGCTTGCCGGCCCATTGCCGGCCGACAAGCGCCTTCTCGGCCGCGCTTGTCGACACAGCCCGGTTACGCGACCCCTGTCGGCAGCCCATCCGGTCGCCGGACCCCGGGAAACCCGTGGAGAAATCCGTTGCGCGCCCGCCGCGCGGATCTTTGCTCCGCCCATGTCCTCGCGGTTCTGCATCCTCGGCTCCGGCAGCAGCGGCAACGCCGCCTTCCTGCAGACCGAGCAGTCGCGGATCCTCATCGACCTCGGCTTCTCCGCCCGCCGGCTCACGGAGTTGCTCACCGGGATCGGCGAATCCCTCGACCGCATCGACGCCGTCTTCCTCACCCATGAGCACGGCGACCACTCCGCCGGTCTGAGCGGCCTCAAGAAGTATCCTCAGCTCAAGGTCTTCGCCAACGCCGCCACCGCCGGCGCCCTCTCCCGCACGCTCGAGCGGCCCATCGCCTGGCAGATCTTCGAAACCGGTTCCCGCTTCCGCTTCCGCGACCTCACCGTCGACGCCTTCCCCGTCCCGCACGACGCCGCCGAACCCGTCGGCTACGTCTTCGACTGGGGACACGAGGACGATCTGCTCGCACGCCGCCATCGCCTCGGTTGGCTCACCGATCTCGGCCATCTGCCCCAGCAGGTTCGCGAACGCGTCCGGGGCGTCGACCTGCTCGTGCTCGAGGCCAACTACGACCAGCAACTGCTCGCGGCCGACACGAAGCGGCCGTGGTCGCTCAAACAACGCATCTCCGGCCGCCACGGCCATCTCTCCAATCAGGATGCCCGCGCCTTCCTGGCCGAGCGCCACCCGGACGAGCCCGCCTTGCGCGAGGTCTTCCTCGCCCACCTCAGCCGCGACTGCAACAGCCTCGACGCCGTCGCCCGCGAGTTCGCGCCGCTCACCGCGCCCGACGGCACGGCGCGCTTCCGCGTCACCCCGGTGGCCCCCGGCTCCAGCACCGGCGTGCTGGAATGGTGACCTTGGCGCCGGCAACCCGGGCCATTGCCGGCGGACGGCCGCCAGGAGGGCCGCGAACTTTCATTAAATGTTTTCATGGGGGCACCCGGCGGCCCCGCGCGCTGTCGGGCGTGCCTTCCGCCCCGGCATCCGCGGTTCGCCATCCTCCTCGGAACCAGCGGGAAGCGCACCAGGCCCGCCGGGCGCAACCACCGTTTGAAAACAGCACCCGAGCCCGCATGCTCCTGTGCCGCCCAACCCGGCGCCCATGAATCGTTTTCCTTCCTTGGCCTGCGCAAGGAACTTTCTCTCACTCGCCGCCCGTTCCCATGAATCGTCCTCAGTTTCGCCGCACCAAGATCATCGCCACCCTCGGGCCCGCCACCGAAAGTGAAGCCGCGCTCGAACGCATCATCCAGGCCGGAGCCGATGTGCTCCGCCTGAACATGGCCCACGCCAAGCACGACTGGGTGCGTACGATCATCCGCCGTATCCGCGCTGTCAGCGCCAAGGTCGGCAAGGAGGTCGCCATCATGATGGACATCAAGGGCCCCGAGATCCGCACCGGCGACGTCGCCGCCCCGCTCGAGCTCCAGGCCGGCGAGATCTTCGACTTCCTCGTCGTCCCCCACGCCGATCGCCCCGAGAAGGAGGTGCGCAGCGTCTCCGTCAACTACGCCGACATCGTCAAGGATGTCGCGGTCGGCGACACCGTGCTGGTCGACAGCGGCCTGATCCGCCTCGAAGTGCTGGAGAAGAATGAGCACCGCCTGCGCTGCCGCGTGCTCGTCCCCGGCCCGCTCGGCAGCCGCCGGCACATCAACCTGCCCGGCGTCCGCGTCAACCTCCCCTCCTTCACCGAGAAGGACCGCAACGACACCCTCGTGGGCATCGAGGAGGGGATCGACTACGTGGCGCTCTCCTTCGTGCGCGAAGGCCGCGACATCGAGCAGCTCGCCGAGTTCCTCCGCGGCCAGCATTCCCGCGCCCGCATCATCGCCAAGATCGAGGACCAGCAGGCCATCGCCAACCTCGACGACATCGTGCGCGCCTGCCACGGCCTGATGGTCGCCCGCGGCGACCTCGGCATCGAGTGCCCCTTCGAGGAGCTGCCCATCCTCCAGCGCCGCGCCGTGCAGACCTGCCTGAAGTACGGCCGCCCCGTCATCATCGCCACCCACATGTTGGAGACGATGATCGAGAACCCCATCCCCACCCGCGCCGAGATCACCGACATCGCCAACGCCGTCTTCGAGGAGGCCGACTGCATCATGCTCTCCGGCGAGACCACCGTCGGCAAATACCCGGTCGAGTCCGTGCAGGTGTTCGACAAGGTCGCCCGCCGCATGGAGTCGACCCCCGGCGCCGGTTTCGCCGCCGCCCTCGCGCTCAACTCCGACAAGCTGAAGATGCTCAACAGCGCCGTCGTCATGGCCGACCAGCTCCCGGCCCGCGGCATCGTCGTCTTCACCCGCCAGGGCTTCATGGCCCAGGGCCTCGCCGCGCTGCGCCCGCGCCACTCGCCCATTTTCGCGATCACCAACAATGTGGAGACGCAACGCCAGCTCGCGCTCCTGCGCAGCGTCGACGCCATGTACCTGCCCTTCTCCGCCCACCCGGAGGAGACCGTGCTCAACACCCTCAAGCTCCTGCACGACACCGGCCGCGCCAGCGTCGGCGACAAGTTCGTCATCGTCTCCGACATCCTCGCGAGCAACAACCAGCTCGTGGACAGCATCCAGCTGCGCACGGTCTCCTGAACCGGCGCAATCCCGCGGGCGGGCGCCGGCACCAGGCGTTGCCGCCGCCTGTCCTGAGCCCTCCGCGCCGGCCCGGCCCAACACCGCCGAGCCGTCTTTCGCCACGGCGACGCCGGCCCGGGCCCCGCGTCGCCCATTCGCTTGCGCTTCCCCGGCGCGCGCGGTCTGATGCGCCCGCTTCCACCGTGCCCGACTCCACCACAGCTCCCGCGCCGAAGAAGGCCTCGCTGGGCGTGATCTTCCTCACGCTCTACCTCGACCTCATCGGCTTCTCCCTGTTCTTCCCGCTGTTCCCGGCGATGCTCGACTACTACCTCGGCCGTGAGGGCCGCGGCGGCGCCCTGGGTTGGCTGCTCGGCCATTTCGATACCCTCGCCCGGTCGTGGAACATCGACCAGAGCGCCACCGCCGTGCTCTTCGCCGGCGTCATCGGTTCGCTCTACTCGCTGCTGCAGTTCCTCTTCGCCCCGATCTGGGGGGCGCGTTCCGATCGCGTCGGCCGCCGCCCGGTCCTGCGGCTGACCATCGCCGGCACCACGGCCAGCTACGCGATCTGGGCGCTCAGCGGCTCGTTCCTGCTCTTCCTCCTCTCGCGTATCGTCGCCGGCATTGCGAGCGGCAACCTCTCCGTCGCCACCGCCGCGGTGAGCGACATCACCACCCGCGCCGATCGCGCCAAGGGCATGGGCCTGATCGGCGCCGCCTTCGGCCTCGGGTTCATCACCGGCCCGGCGCTCGGCGGCCTCACCGCCCACTGGAACCTGCTCGACCGCTGGCCCGGGCTGGCCGCCTGCGGGGTCAACCCCTTCACCGTGCCGGCGCTGATCGCCTTCGCCCTCGGCCTGCTCAACCTGCTCTGGGTCCAGCGCCGCTTCGCGGAGACCTTCACCCCGGGCCTCGCCGCCGCCTCCGCCGAGCGCCCCCGCCATCCGCTGCGTGCGCTGCTGGCGATCCCGGCCGCGCACGTGCGTCGCGTCATCCTCATCAACGCGCTCTTCATCCTCGGCTTCAGCGGACTCGAACTCACCCTCGGGTTCCTCGCCGCCGAGCGTCTGCACTACACCCCGCGCGAGCTCACGCTGGTCTTCGTCTACACCGGCGTCGTCTCCGTCCTCACGCAGGGTTTCCTCGTCCGCCGGCTGGTGCCGCGGCTCGGCGAGAAGCACGCCGGCACGCTCGGCCTCGCCTGCGCCTGCGCCGGCATGGCGTGGCTCGCGTTCGCCCACACCCCGGCGACCGTCTACGCCAGCCTCGGGCTCGCCTCGGTCGGTTCCGGCTTCTGCTACGCCGCCCTCTCGGCGCTGCTCTCGCTCTATGTCGGCGAGGACGAGCAGGGCCGGCTCATGGGCCTGTTCCGCGCGCTCGGCTCGCTCACCCGCGCCATCGGCCCGGTCTGCGCCGGCGTGTTGTATTGGCGTTTCGGGTCCACCGCCTGCTACGCCGCCGCCGCGGCCGTGATCCTCGCCCCGCTGGCGCTGGCCCTCACGCTGCCCACGCCCCGGAAATGAAGCCCGCCGGACACGCAACACTTCCGGCCCGGCGCGGTCTCTGCGGAGGTCGCATGTTCCCGCTCCGCCTCGTGTTCGCCGCCGGCCTCGCGCTCCTCGCCCTCGCCGCGCCCGCCTCCCCCACCACCCTGCGTTTCGACCGCGGAAGTCTCGCGCCCGGGCAGAACGCCGTGCCCGGGCGCCTGGTCTCCAACCTCCTGCTCGTCGAGGGTTCCGTCGGCGGCGCCGGGCCGTACTACTTCCTCGTCGACACGGGCTCCTCCGTCACCCTCGTCTCCGACCGCATCGCCGCCACCGTCCCCGGGTTCCGCCCCAACGTCGGGCTCGCCCCGGTCCAGGTGATCTCCGCCGCCGGCGGCGCCACGTTGCTGGGCAGCATCACCGTGCCCTCGATCGAGCTGGGCGGCACGGGCTTCGCCACCGTGCGCGCCGCCGTCTACGACTTCGTCGATTTCTCCAACCACCTCGGCGTCACCGTGGACGGCATCCTCGGTTTTCCGGTCTTCCGCGACGTGCTGCTCACGCTCGACTACCCGCGCAGCCGCGTCGTGCTCTCGCCCCGGTTTCCCGCGCGGGCCATCCCGGGCATCGCCGTGCCCTTCGCGCTCGAGGACGGCACGCGGCCGATCATCAACGTCGAGCTCGGCGCCGCCACGTTCATGGCGCTGATCGATTCCGGCAGCAACCTGCCCTTCACCCTCAACGCCACCGGACTCAATCCATCCTTCAAATACGGTCCGCGCACCGGTCCGCTCGTCGCCACCCTCTCGGGCGACGCCCCCCGCCAGATCGGCCGGCTCGCCGCCACGCTTGTGCTCGGCACCGTCGAGATCCGCGAGCCGCGCGTGATGCTCACCGACCAATTGCCGACCATCGGCGCGGAGATTCTCCGCCACTTCACGCTCACCTTCGACCAGCACCGCGGCCTCGTCGTCCTCACGCCGGAACGCGACGCGCCCGTCAAGTTGCCCGCGCAGCGCACCACCGGTCTGAGTTTCGCCCGCCTCCCCGCCGAGTGGCGCGTGCTCCAGGTGATGGAGGACGCCCCCGCCACCACCCAGCAGATCCGGCCGGGGGACGCGATCGTCGGCATCGACGGCGAGCCGATCGTGAAGTGGAACCTCGACCGTTTCGAGAAGCACCTGCGCACCGCGGACACCATCGAGTACCTGTTCCGTCGCGACGGCCGCAGCTATCTCGTGAAGGTCGCGGTGTACGATCTCGTCCCGTAGCGCCCCGCCCGGCTCAGCCCGCCTTCAGGCTCGCGCTGATCTGGAACACCGCGGAGATGATGCCGAACGCGAGCAGGCCCACGAACGCGGCGGCCACCAGCAAGGCCCCGTACGACACCACGCCGATGAACACCTGGACCCGCCGGGCGATCTGCCGGCGGAAGTCGCGCGCCACGTCCTTCAGCCCCGGCACGATGTTGCCCGTGCTCTCCCCCACGGAGAGCACGTCGATCGCCAGCGGCGGGAACAATCCCGTGCCGGCCAGCGCGGTGGAGATGCCCGCGCCCTCGGCAATCTTGCCGCGCGCTTCGGCGAAGGACGCGCGGAACACCCGGTTCTGGATCGTGCGCTCGGTCATCACCAGCGCAGGCAGCGTGCTGATGCCGTTCTCGAGCAGCAGGCTCAGCGATTGCGTGAGGCGGAGGATGTCGTTGGCCACGATGAACGAGCCGAGCCCGGTGACCTTCAACAGCCAGCGGTCGGTGGCCAGCCGGCCCTCCGGCTTGCGTCGCCAAGCCCAGAAGACGGAGGCGCCGGTGGCGCCCGCGAGCGCGAAGAACCAGCCGTAGTGCAGGGTGAAATTGGCCAGCCCCATGAGCAGCCGCGTGGCCAGCGGCAGGTTGCCCTGCAGCGAGGCGAGCAGCATTTCGATCCGGGGCATCACGAAAAACAGGACGATCAACAGCACCACCACCGCCATCAGCACGATCATCGCCGGGTAGGCCATCGCCCCGATCACCTTCGCGCGGATCTCCGCGCGCTCCTCCATGTCGGCCACCAGCCGCTCCAGCACGCCGCCGAGCCGCCCCGTGGCCTCGCCGGCCTCGACCAGGTTGATCGTCGCCTCGTCGAACACCGTCCCCTGCGCCGTCATCGCCTGAGAGAGCGAGCGTCCCTGGCTGAGCTGGTCCCACAGCGCCGTCGCCAGCGCGCGCAAGGCCGGGTCGCTCAGCCGCCGGCTGAGCAGCTTCACGCCGTCCGCCGTCTGGATGCCGCTGGTGACCAGCCCCATCAACGCCCGCAAAAACGGCAGCGCGTGCTCGCGCCGCAGCCGTTTCGCCCCGCCGCCGAAAGCGCCGAGTGAGAAGCCCCCGGCCGGCGCGGCCGCGGCGCCCCCGCTCTCGTCGAGCCGGGACGGCGTGAGCTGCCGGGCGCGCAGTTGGGCGAGCGCCAGCTTGCGCGAACCGGCCTCGAGCTTACCCCGGGTCTCGGCGCCCTGCGCGTCGCGTGCGGTGTAGTGGAAAATCGGCATGGTTCAGCTTCCGCCCCGAGCCGACTCGCTTGCGGGTGGGGCCGGTCTTTGACCGGCCTTCTGCGCCCCGCTCGGGCCGTCGACGATCGGCAAACCCGAGGAGGCCGGTCGGAGACCGGCCCTACTGGCCGCCGCAGCGCTCATGTGCCCTTGCCCTCCGCCATCGACAGCACGCGCACGATCTCCTCGAGCGTCGTGAAGCCCGCACGGACCTGTTTCCAGCCGGCGAGCTCGAGCGGGGCCATGCCGCCCTCGACCGCCACCTTGCGGATCTGCCGGGCCGACTCGCGCTGCACGATCAGGTCGTGCAGCCGGTCCTCGACACGCAGGATCTCGAACACGCCCACGCGCCCCTTGTAGCCAAGCCCCCGGCACGCCTCGCAGCCGACGGCCGCCGGCAGCTCGTGCACGCCCTCGGCGAGCTCGGGCGCCAGGCCGAGCACGGCGAGCTGGTCGAGCAGCTGGTGGCGCGCGATCGGGGCCGGGCGCGAGCAATGCGGGCACAGCCGCCGGACAAGGCGCTGCGCGATGACCAGCTCCACGCCCGAGGCGATCAGGAACGGCTCGATACCCATGTCGGTCAGGCGCGTGATCGCGCCCGGGGCGTCGTTGGTGTGGATGGTCGAGAAGACGAGGTGGCCGGTGAGCGAGGCGCGGATGGCGATGTCGGCCGTGTCGCGGTCGCGGATCTCGCCGACCATGATGACGTTCGGATCCTGGCGCAGGATGTGGCGCAGGCCCTCGGCGAAATCCAGGCCGATCTCGGGGCGCACCTGCATCTGGTTGGCGCCGGGTACCTCGTATTCGATCGGGTCCTCGATGGTGATGATGCGCTTGTCGGTGGAGTTGATCCGGCGGATGAAGGCGTTGAGCGAGGTGCTCTTGCCCGAGCCGGTCGGGCCGGTGACGAGGATGATGCCGTGCGGCAGGCCGAGCACGGCGTCGATCTTCTCCTGGTCCTCGGCGCTCATGCCGAGCTGGTCGAGGGTGAGCGCGTTGTTCTTCTTGTTGAGCAGGCGCAGGCTCACGCTCTCCCCGTACATCGTGGGGATGGTCGAGAGACGGATGTCGAGCAACGTGTCGCCCACCCGGTAGCCGATGCGCCCGTCCTGCGGCAGGCGGCGCTCGGAGATGTTGAGCTTCGCCATGATCTTCAGGCGCGAGGTGACGGCGTCCTGGAAGCGTCGCAAATTCTCGGGCACGGGCACCGGCACCAGCAGGCCGTCGATGCGGTAGCGGATGCGCAGCGTCTCCTCCTGCGGCTCGAAATGGATGTCGGTGGCGCCGTCGGTCACCGCCTGCTCGAACACGCGGTTCACGAACCGGATCACCGCGGCGTCCTCGTCCTCCTCCTCCTCGGCGACAACCTCGGCCACCGTGGTGTCGCCGTCGAGTGAATCGGAACCGACCCCGAGGTGTTCGGTGAGGAACTTCGCGATCTTGTCGGGCGCGGCGAGGACCCAGCGCGGCTCGCGGTCGCAGGCGGCGAAAACCCAGTCGTCCATGCGCCCCTCCGGCGGCCAGGCGGTGGCGAGGCAGAGCTCCTCGGATTCGGCGGTGGCCACCGGCACGCAGCAATACTCGTGGACGAGGCGCACCGGCATCTGCTGGAGCTGCGGCAGGCTGAACTGCTCGGGGCCGACGACCGCGAGACCGGCCTCCTCGGCGAGCTGGGCGAGCGCCTGCTCGGGCGGGAGCCGTCGCGCGTGGGCGAACAACGCGAGGCGCTCGGCGCGCGGTGCCTCGAGCACACGGTTGCGCGCCTCCTCGGAGAGCAGCGCGAGCGCGGGCAATGCGATGGCGGGCGGGCGGGTCATGGCTGCGGTTGGGGCTGGGGCCCGGATTGGTCGAAGGGCATCGGTTGCGGGATTGGCGGGCCGCCAGTCGATCCACCGGGCGCACCGTCGGGCTGGCGCCCCTGTCGCAGGGCGCGGCGCCGCCGCAGCTCTTCGATGATGCGGGCCCGCCGCTCCTGGATCTCCCGCTCGTTCGGCGGTGGCGCCAAGCCCGGTCCGGCCACCGGTCCACCGGTCTGCGGACCAGTGGAGGGCTGGGTCACCGCGACGGAGACAATCTGCGCCTCCTTCATCGTAAGCCGCACCGACTGGCCCTCAAGCTCGACGGTGACCGCCTCGGCGGAGGCATCGTACGCCGCCACCCGCAGGCCCCCATCGGACTCGCCGACAGCGAGCCAGACCGCGCGGTTGGTGCTCGTGTCGAAGATCGTGAAACGCGTGGTGCCATCGAGGGCGACGACACCGCGGAACTCGAGCCGCCCGTTGGGCGCGCTGACCGGGGCGACATTGCCGGCGGGCAGGAACGGCGAGTTGCGCACCAGCGACTCGGGCATGGCCGCGGCGCGGTGGGCGGCGAGGACCAGCGCACCGGCGCAGAACACGTGACTGACGAAGCGGGAGGACACGACGGGGACTAGGGCGAAACCGGGTCGGCGGGAAGAACCGCCGTGCGTTGGATACGTTTCTCCGTCAAGGGCCGCGTGGCCGACTCCTCCGCCTGGGCACGCGCCAGGCGGTCGCCGTCGGCGGTGGTGCGGATGATGCGCGGCTGGATGAAGAAGACGATCTCGTCGCGGGTCTTCTCGTTCTTGGTGGTGCCGAAGAGTTCGCCGAGGAACGGGATCTCGCTGACCAGGGGCATGCCGTTGCGGGTCTTGCCCTTCGAGGTCTTCTGCATGCCGGCGAGCACGATGATCTCGCCGTCGCCCACGCTGATGAAGGACTTGGCGGTGCGCTTGGAGATGAGCGGCTGGTCGTCGGCGTTGTAGCTCTCGATCTCGTCGGCGCTCTGCGCGACCTCCATCTGGATGGTGCCATCGGCGCCGATGAGCGGCTTCACGGTGAGCTCGAGACCGATGTTCTGGTAGCTGTAGCTGTTGCGCGCGGTGGTGACGGCACTGGTGTCGCTGTAGGCGGAGGTGATGATCGGCACCGCCTTGGCGACGGTGATCGTGGCCTCCTGGTTGTGG
>Ga0116187_1003470_pt1 | contig 14590 bp, 11 predicted proteins | sample AD_JPNNA6_MetaG_FD_89755 | JGI IMG/M metagenome (GOLD analysis project Ga0116187, IMG submission 89755) | Active sludge microbial communities of municipal wastewater-treating anaerobic digesters from Japan - AD_JPNNA6_MetaG | ecosystem: Engineered > Bioreactor > Anaerobic > Digestate | place... | reverse complement strand
TTTATCTCCGAAGCAAAGATGAAGCTTTTGCTGTCGTAGAAATAATAAAAAGGCTTAACTCCAAACCTGTCTCTGGAACAGAACAACTTCTCTTTTTTAGGATCATAAAGCACAAAGCTCCACATTCCATTGAAATGGCGGACACAGTCATGTCCCCATTTTTGATAAGCTTTTATTATTACTTCAGTATCAGAGTCAGAGATAAACTTAAAACCATCCTCTGAAAGCTCTTTTTTGAGTTCTATGTAGTTATATATCTCTCCGTTGAATACTATGACAGTACCATCGCAGCTCATAGGCTGATAACCAAGAGGAGAGAGCTCAAGTATGCTTAACCTTCTGTGCCCTAAGAAAAGGGCATCCTCTCTAAAAGCCGGATCAAGATTTTCAAGCATAAAATAATTGATACTGGAAGTACTGGTATCGTCCAGAGCATAAGAGCTCTGTTTATATGAAGTTTTTAAGAAAATTCCTGAATCATCCGGTCCTCTATGTTTTAAAGTATCCGAGCACTTCTTTATTTCTGAAGCTGAAACATTCGAAAAACCTCCGAAAATTCCACACATGATAACCTCCGCAAAGCATGGATTCTTTAATAATTATAACAGATAATAAACTTCAAAACAAAGAAGTTCCGACCAACTGCGATAATTAAGGTATATATCTTTCTATATATAAAATTTATGATGAGCTTGGGGGAGAATATACGGTTGAACTTAAGAACTGGGTATGTTCGACATACAATGCCAACTCAGAAGCAGATTATCCTGCATCGGCAACATATGATCTTCCTGTAGAGATAAAGGACAGTACCGAGGTATCAAAAACTGTCAATGCCAGAAAGCTTGCAAAAGATATTATCTTCAGTACAAATACATATAACAGTGACTAGATAAAAATATTCTAGGACTTACAAACGAAATATCCGATTCATTCGGTGCAACGCATACAGTAACTCTGACGTGGGGTGTTTTATCATATGACTAGACAAAGACCTGAGACATATCAGAATGCTTTTACAGGTTGGAATGTTACAGATATCTGGGCAGTAGATTCGTCCAAAAATAACGTATATCTATATCTTAAATAAAGAATCTCCTCCCTTTTATGGAGGAGATTTTTTCTATACATGACTGGAAAAATTTTAGCTTATAGCCTTGATTCTTTCTTTTGCTTTTTCAATCAGACTGTCCGAAGGCTCGGCGTAATCAATTACGTAGTTATAGTATTCAATAGCTTTTTCGTAATCTTCATACTTTTCGTATACAAGACCGAGATTGTAGCATGCCGGAGTGTACATATAGTTTATATCCAGTGCTGATAAGAAGTACTCTTCAGCCTCTGTATAGTTTTTTTGGGCATAGTAACAGTATCCTATCTGGTTAAATGCTTCATAATCTTTTGGATTTAGTTCTATGGTTCTTATGAAATCAGAAACTGCTTCGTCGTATCTTTGGTTGTACAGGTATACTTTTGCCCTGTTAAAGTAGTAGTTTGGATTTTCTTCAAGTTCAATAGCCTTGGTATAATACTCTATTGCATCATCATCCATAAAACTGTAGAAACTGGCATTTCCCATTTCATTGTAAGCAATCGAATAAAGAGGATTTATTTTAAGAGCTTCTTTCTGTAATGAAATTGATTTTTCGTACTCTCCCAGAGCCGTGTAGCATAGACCTTTATAGCTTATAGCTTCATAATCCTGAGGATTAAAGGAAATTACTTTATCGAAATCGTCCACTGCCTCATAGTATCTTTCAAGAGCATAATAGGTCAAAGCCCTGTTATAGAATATGTAGTCCTTGTCCTGAGTAAGGTCTATTGCAGCATCGTAGTCACCTAAAGCAGTTACGTAATCCGTCGAATCGTAGCTTACTATACCGCGTTCATTGTAAGCATCATAGTCCTGACTGAAAAAGTTTATATGAGTACTGTAATCATACCATGCGTCATTAAGGTCTCCGATTTTGTAGTAAAGTCTTGCCCGTCTGAGATAAAGATCTGAGTAAGCATTTTTCGGGGTATGATCGGTAAGTATTTTTTCTGCTTTAATATAGTAATTGATGGCATCTTCGTACTTTTGGATACCTTCAAGCTCTCTTGCTTTATCATAATACTTCTGAACTTCCTTTTCATCGTAATCCTGACTTTTCTGAGGAGCAGTTACAGATTGCTCGACAGGTTTTTCAGTATTTTTTACAAAAGGATCTTGTGTCTGAATCGCTTTATCAACTGTGGCTATATTCTTTGAAACCTGTGCAGGTAAATCGCTTTTAGATTGATTTTTAGTAGGAGCGCTGCATGACACAAATAGAAATGCCGATGCCAATAAAAGCAATATTCCATAAAATCTTGGCTTCACGTTGCTTCACCTCCATATCTTTTTATATTAATATTATAACATAGCTTTAAAGCTTTTATGTCCATATATTTGATTTTATCAACAATGCTCTGGTATAATTAAATAATACTAAATTCTGTTTTTGTCGGGAGGCATGTTATGTACGATTTTAAGTCAATTCAGGAAAAGTGGCAGGAGTACTATAACCAAGTTAAGCCATTTGAGGTGGATCTGAAAAATGCGAAAAAACCATTTTTAAATCTTATGATGTTTCCATACCCTTCCGCTGCCGGACTCCATATTGGAAACATGTACTCTTTCATGGGTTCAGATGTCTATGGCAGGTACATGAAGCTTAAGGGATACGATGTTTACGAGCCGATTGGTTTTGATGCTTTTGGAATCCACAGTGAAAACTATGCACTCAAGGTAGGAGAGCATCCTGCCGTACTAACGCCCAAAAGTATAGAATATTTCAGAGAGAAGCAACTTAAAAAAATAGGTGCAATCTATGACTGGAAAAGCGAAGTAAACACATCTTCTCCTGAATACTATAAATGGACTCAATGGATTTTTCTTCAGCTTTATAAAGCAGGATTGGCAGAAAAGAGAGTATCGAATGTCAATTGGTGTCCATCATGCAAGACAGTGCTTGCAGATGAGCAGGTAATTGAGAATAAGTGTGAAAGATGCTCAAGCGAAGTCGAAAAGCGTGAAATGAGCCAGTGGTTCTTTAAAATAACTAAGTATTCCGAAAAACTTTTGAATAATCTTGATAAAATAGATTGGACGGAAAACACCAAAAATATTCAGAGAAGCTGGATAGGGAAGTCTAAAGGCGCCAGTATCAAGTTCAAGCTTGAAGGTAGCGAAAAGTGTATCGAGGTTTTCACCACAAGACCTGATACGATATACGGAGTGACCTATATCGTGGTTGCACCTGAGTATAAGAACCTTGAACAGCTTATAAAGCCGGAAATTAAAAAAGAGTTTGAGATATTTGAAGAGTCTGTAAGAAAGATGGATATGGCTACAAGAACTTCAATAAAGAGAGAAAAGAACGGTATCTTTACAGGCAGCTATGCCGTTCATCCTCTAACAGGCGAAAGTATTCCTGTATGGATAGGAGACTATGTTATAGCAGATTACGGAACAGGTGCAGTTATGGCTGTTCCTGCTCATGATGAAAGAGACTGGGTATTTGCAAAAAAATACGCTCTGCCTATAAAAAAAGTAATTGAATGTGAGGACTCACAGCTTCCATATACAGAGTATGGAGTTATGATAAACAGTGATAAGTATACGCAAACTAAAAGTCTTGATTTTATAGAAAATATAGGTTCAGTTCATCCGGATTTTGAAGCACAGACTAACTACCATCTTCATGATTGGTGCATTTCAAGGCAGAGATACTGGGGGCCGCCTATTCCGGTTGTTTACTGCGAACACTGCGGTACTGTTCCCGTAAGGGAAGAAGACCTTCCGGTCATACTTCCTCAGACCAAAGACTATATTCCTGACGGAAGCGGAAAGTCTCCTCTTGCCAAAAACGAAGAGTTTATAAATACGGTCTGTCCAAAATGCGGAAGACCGGCCAGAAGAGAGACTGATGTAAGTGACAACTTTCTTGATTCAGCATGGTATTTTCTGAGATACTGTTCTCCTAAAGATGATACAAAGCCTTTTGATGAAGAACTCGTAAAAAAATGGTATCCTGTGGGAATGTACATAGGTGGAAATGAACACGCCAACCTTCACCTTATGTACTCAAGATTTATTACTATGGCACTTCATGACCTTGGGTATCTGCCTTTCGAGGAACCTTTTTCCTCTTTCAGGGGACACGGGCTCATACTCAAAGACGGTGCAAAGATGAGTAAATCCAAGGGAAATATGATAAATCCCAATGATTATTTTGAGACGCATGGAGTAGACTGTCTCAGAACGTATCTCATGTTTATGGGTAATTTTCTTGAAGGCGGAGATTTCAGGGACTCAGGAATGGATGCTATTCAAAGATTTCTTAACAGAGTATGGGATATTGCTGCTCTTCCTGAAGGAAAATGCAGTGACTCCGTAAAAGCTAAGATGGCTCAAACTATAAACAGATTCAGCTATTCAATAGAAAATATGAAGTATAATGCTGCAGTTGCCTGTCTTATGGAGTTCAGCAATGAAGCAATAAAAGAAAGCTGCATGGAAAGGTCTGTGGTAGTTGATCTGGCAAAGATGCTTGCTGTATTTGCACCTTTTATTGCTGAAGAGATATACTCTATGAAAGGCGGTAAAGGAACTGTACTTAACGCTGGTTTTCCCGGTGGATACGATAAGTATCTCGAATCTGCCAGTATAGATCTTCCTGTTCAGATAAACGGAAAAATGCGCGGTATTGTCAGTGTCCCAAAAGGATTAGAAAGCGATGCGCTCTTAAATATGCTGAAAGAAAATGACAGATTCCGTTCAATTCTGGAAAAGCCTGTAAAAAAAGTAATTCTGGTTAAAGACAAGATACTGAACATAATAATGTAAAAAACTCCCTGAGAAGATCTCAGGGAGTTTCTATTATCTTAGAACTTTCCTTTTGGGCTTACTACTATATCGAAAACAACTATATAATTATCTGCTGGTCCCATGTCAAAAGGAACATTAATATCTCCGGCAATAAGGAATTCAGGACCTAAGATTGTTCCGGTTGGATTGCCGTTAAGTCTTGAGTTTCCCTTAAGACTTGTAACGCCTGATCCGCTTAATGTATATCCTGAAGCAGGAATTGCATCAGCTATATCTTTTGTGAAAGTATACCCGCCTTCTGGAAGTTTTGTCAACTGGTTGAATTCCACAAGTTTTAAACCGCTTACATTATCGCTTATATTAACTTTATTGGTAGGAGCATAAATGTTATCCTTGGCTACTGCAATGTCTACAAGACCGTTTGAAATAACTGCAATTGCTCCGAAGATCTGGTCTTTTACAAGTCCCGGTTTGGTGAGAACTATATCGGATGAAATAAGATTAGCTCCTTCCTTAAGACCTCTTGCACTGTTAAGAGTTGCTCTGTCAATGAAATTACCTGAAATCCACTGCATTATCTTTACATTAACTGTTTTGTTGGTAAGCTCAAGGTTAGTTCCGTTAAGAGCGTGCTGATAAGCTGGGTCGTTAATTCCGTTGTAAGTTGGGTACGCTGCAAATATTCCGATAGCTAAAACCAGAGTCACAATAACTGCCATAAGTTTTTTCATAATCCGACACCTCCGGGTATCAAGTTTTATTGTTTTCTGATAAAAGGATACCCTGAATGTGTTAACGATCAAGCAGATATATTACGAAATAAAAAAATTATAATTAAGATAAAGTAACATAAAACAAAGTTAGTTACCAAAAAGTTACTTTGATTCTTGGATATACTCCCAAGCCAAACGTGAGTACTCGGTTGCATGATCTTTTAGCTCTTTTCTGTGGGATGCATCAAACTCCTTTTTCTTTGAAGCCGGTATGCCGGCATAAAGTTCATCCGGTCCCATAACGTTTTTTTCCTTGACAATACTTCCCGCAGCAATAACCGTTCCGGACTTTATGACAGCGTTATCCAAAATTATGGCTCCCATTCCTATTAGTACATCATCTTCTATGCTGCAGGCATGTACAATAGCGTTATGTCCTACAGTAACATTCTTTCCTATCTTCACGGGTGCGTTTTCGGCGGTATGAACCGTACAGTTATCCTGAATATTTGAATTTTCTCCAATTTCAACCGGCGCCATATCTCCGCGTACAACACAGTTGAACCATATGCTTGCTCCGTCCTTGATCTCAACATCTCCTATTATAATTGCTCCCGGAGCTATGAAAACATTCTTTCCTATTTTTGGTTCTTTATCCTTATACTTGAGTATCATCTGATTCCTCCTTTTTTTCTTTGAAGATAAGTGTAAAGGTGCTTCCGGAATTTACCTCTGATTCTACTTCTATATCTATGCCGAGTTTTTCGGAAATTTTTTTGGCGATGGAAAGTCCAAGACCATGTCCGCCTTCATTTCTTGAAAAGCTTCCTTTATAGAATCTATCAAATATCTTATCAAGTTTTTCTTTTTCTATACCTATACCATAATCCCTTATACTCAAACGGTTATCTCCGAATGAGATGTCTACCTGCTTTTTTTCAGAGAACTTCAGTGCATTGTCAATAAGAACTTTAAGAACTATGGAAAGATACTTCTCCGAGGTCAGTACTTCAAAGGGCTGTCCGTATGTGTTTATATTTACGGAATTTTTATCGTATATATCAGTAACATCTTTTACTACCAACGAAAGATCTATAACTTCCATTTCCATGTTATAGTCCGGTTTACTTAGCAGAAGAAGCTTTTCAACAAGATCCTTGAGGTACTCTGTTGACTTTTCAAGACTTTGGATGGATTCGTTTAGTATGGCTTCGTCTTTAAGTCCCCAACGCTTTAGCATGGATATATATCCGGATACCGTTGTAAGAGGAGTACGTAATTCATGAGAAACATCCGATACAAATTGTTTTTGTGTTTCATATCCGTTTTGCAGTCTTTGAAGCATGGAGTTGAGCCTGTCTGACAGAATCTGAAATTCTAGTGTCTCTTGTTGCGGGATCCGTTGTTCAAGAGATTCTACATCTATTTTTGAAATCTGTCTGGATATGTGTATTACAGGTCTTAAAGTTCTGACTGCAAGTACATAGGAGATAAAAAGCCCAAAAAAAGATCCGAAGATTATCATCATGACGGTAACGTAGTCAAAGGTCTCTATAAAGGCTGTATACTCAAGAGAAGGTCCGCCTATGGTCAGAATGGAGTTTTCAAAAACAATGAACTTGACAAAAATAAAGTATATTCCGTTAAACTTGTATATGGATGGTGGATTTGAGAGGTTAAACTTTTTGTCTATTATTTTGTAAGGATCGCTGAGAACCTTTCCGTCTATTATTACAATCTTTCCGGAAGTGAGATTTTTGGTAATGCTGTTGGTGGTTTCGATATTTTCAAGAAAGTTTAAGAGATCCTGCGGAAGAAGCTTGTCAACGTCATAAACTCCCTTTGATCTTGGAGGACTAACCTGGTTTATGAAAATTTTGCTGTAGGTTTTCACGGATTCATTGGCAACAATTACCCTCAGGAAAAGGGAAACATATACCACTACAAATACCATGGCGACTGTGAAAATTATTGTAAGTCTTAAAACGGAACTTATTTTGTTATTGTTCAATCTCCCTGATGACGTAGCCAACACCTCGCACGGTTTTTATATAGTCGGAACTGTCCCCGAGCTTTTTACGGAGGTAGTTTACATAAACCTCAACAACGTTGAGATTTTCATCCTCGCTATATCCCCATACTTCTTCCATAATCTTCTCCTTGCTGACCACAAGATCTTTGTTAATAACAAGGAGCTTTAATATGTTGAATTCTGTAAGACTAAGATGAATCTCATTTTCATTTACAAAGACCTGCATTTTCTCAGGGTATATTTCGATACTGCCTGCTTTAAGCAGTTCCTTTGACTTTCCGAGTCTTCGTAACAATGATTTTATACGAGCAAGAACCTCTTCTATCTCAAAAGGTTTTACCACGTAGTCATCGGCGCTTTTCAGTCCGTGGACTCTGTCTTCAAGCTCTCCCTTGGCTGTAAGCATTATTATTCCAACATCTTTATCGTAGTCTCTCACAGCTTTTGCAACTTCAAAGCCATTCATTTTGGGAAGCATGATGTCTAATAATATCACATCAGGCTTAAAATTTTCATAGAACTGTACGGCCTGTTCTCCGTCGTATGCAATCTTTGTATTATAGCCCTCGTGTGAGAGCTCAAGTTCCAGAAGCCTTGCTATAGATTTGTCATCTTCGACTATAAGAATATTAAACATATCTCCTCCTATTCAAAAAGACACCCCATCCGGGGCGTCTTTTAAAACTCAACTGTAGCAAATGCTGCTATTTTATACTTTAAGTCAAGACCTGCCTGTGCCTGAAATGTCAGAGGCAAGAGTATATCTGCCTTGACGTTTATAAATGCATGAGGTCTTATAGTGTAACTGTTGGGCATAAGGTACGAAAAATCAACTCCTCCTCCAGCTTCAAGATACTTGAGAAGACCGTAATCCTGCAATATACTCCAAGCAACGGAAAGATTGTATTCCAGACCGGTAAAAGAAGGTGAGATCTCAGATTTTTCAAAACTAAGCATAGTGTTAAGCAAGAACTCCCCGTAAAGGCTAAAAGAATCGATATTTTGTGTTTCTCCTACTCCTGCTCTCATATAAACTTTTCCTTTATTGTCTGCCGTCAAAGAGATTATTCCCTGAAGATCGGATACTATCGAATTCACAAAGTTAAGGCTGAAATAATCTTTAAAATCATATAAGAACGAGATACTTCCAGAGTTCATATTGACAGAAGAATAAAGACATGGCTTAAGAGTCTGATCCAAGGATATCCCGACACTTACGCTTGCGTAATTTCTTGCATCTTTGGAAAGACTTACCTCAAGCTTGGGCATGAGGTTGAACGAAACTACGTAAAATTTACCGCCTATAACGTATGTTGCATATATAGGTTCATTTATGTTTTGGGCGGTGGTCATAACACCGGAACTTTCTCCCGATGTGACTATTTCAGTTGATATGTTGAATTGATTTTTATCTACAGCAACTTTGCCTTTAAGAGTGCTAAAATCCTTAGTAAACTCAAACTGGGCACTTTTATCCATCTGCAGATATCCTATCTCAACAAGCGTAGTAAGCCTGGTAAAGTTTCTTGTGAGAAAGTTAAGGGAGTTGGCGTATTTTATGGGAAAATCAAAGTAATTCAGTTTCTGTATAGCTGTGAAGGCGCTCTGGGATACAGAGTATACGTTATATATGAAGGTATATCCTGTTCCGAGTTTATCCAGCTGGCTTATGATATCAATAGCCTTCTGGGCAACCTGATCTTTACCGTAAACCACTATAAAATCGGCTCCCTCTATATACTTTACTCTTTCACCGAACTGGTTCAGTACATCTTTTATGTAATCCGTTGTGATGTTGTCAAGTTTAACAACATTTGGCTTGTTTAGAAGAATTGAAATTTCAGATGGTGTATCAAGAGAGCCTACTACGTATATTCCTTCGGCAATCTTTTCATAGTCGTATGGAGTACCGTAAAGGATAAGCTCCAGGGCAGATTCAACGCTTATGCTCATTAAAGTCATAGTTACCTTGCCTTTGACTTCGGGCCCGACTATTATAGTGACTCCCTGGGATGTGGCTATCTGGTCTATTGCGTTGGATATCTCAGTTTCGTAAAAACTTATATCAAATGCATATGTTATGCAAAAACTCAGTACTATCATAGAAATGAGGATCAGCTTTTTCATTGGATTTCACCACCGCTTGCATGGCAGTTAACCAGAAAGATTAGCTGCTGTTCTACTTCTTTCTCTATCTTGGACTTGAAAAACATTCCTATTCCGGGAATCTTTGAAATAAGGGGAACTCCTATTTCAACTTGTGAAGATGTGGAGTAGTTGAAAGAACCTATGGTTCCTTCCTGGTCAAGATTAAGTATAAAATCTGTCGTGAGTTTGTTGGATATTATTGAATTGCTTTCTTTTTCAACTATTCGACGGTCTTTAAGCTCAATATCAGCATTTATCCTGACTTTTTTTCCTGTCATCAGGAAAGGAACAATTTTTATGTTGAAACCGGTATAGTCATTTTCTTCTTTTGTAAGCTTTAAAGGATCTATGAGCTTTCCGGATATGGTTCCGGACATTCCGGAGATGACACTCAATTTGGCGTTTGCCACAACCTGGGCTTTACCTTCTGTTAGGGCTTTGTTCAGAACAAGGGAAAAGTTTTCATTGCCAAGATCAAAGATCATTTCCAGTAGATCATCATAAAAATAAAGACCTTTTTCGCTATTTCTTGTATATTTCGCAGGAGAAGCCTTATTGTAGATATTGAGTTCATCTATTCCCCATTTTCTGAAGACTTCTGTGTCCAGCTGTACAACTTTTACCTCTATAATCATTTCAGGACGGCCCATGTCAATCTTACGTATAGCATTGGCAATAACGCCTGCAATTTTGGGAGGAGCATTTATCACCACTAGACTCTGATCCTGTTCTGAAAATGAAACAAACTTCTGAAGATACCTTGGAAGAAGTTGAACTAGGTTTTTGGCGTTAAGATAACGTGTTTTCATGACAAAGGTATCGTTGAGGTGTATGGATGTACCGGAAGATGGATCCGGAACTCCTACAAGATAGTAATCCTCAATCTGTTTATAAGCATATCCAAAAGGCATAAGAATCATTTCAAGTGCTTTGGTAAAAGGCTTGTCTTTTATTTCTACCGTTACATAACCAGCTATATTCGGGTCCAATAGAATTGTAGTTTCAAAATCCATAGAAAGGTTTGAAATGGCTTCTCGGATATCGGTCTGGAAAAAAGAGTAGTTAGCCAGATCCTGTGCCTGTACTAGACCGCAAAAAAATATAACCAGAAATAGTCCAGTTAATTTTTTCATTAAATCACTCCCAAAAAGGTAGTTTATTTTACCTTGAAGTCAAGACTTTCCTGTTTGGTTATAGGATTGCCTGCAGTATCCGTTCCCATGGTATGGATTATCTGGACTGTAACTTTATCAACAGTATCTTCTAGAGCAAGATCATAATTCAGAGTAACTTCTGTATCAGGATATATATAGATATTCTGATATGGCTTGGTACTTTCTCCTACCATCTGGTTTGTCTGACTGTTGAACTTATATACAAGCATATCGCACTTTATTCTTGAGTTGCCTTTATTTTTAAGTTTTAAAGATATATGGGCAGTGGTTTTATCTTCTGAAAGAGTAACCTTCTTTTCGCTTACGGTCATTGTATAATTGTTCTCGCCAAAATCTACGATAATAGGTACCTGAATATTCTTTACCAGAGTCTTTTCTGAAAGTTTACCGCTGGCATCAAGGTTAAGATAGCCGTAGTATTCGCCATTAAGTGAATCAAGTGCTGCTCTTCTGTAATCAAAAGTAAGAGTAACGGGACTCGATGAGCTGGCAAAAGCCCGTGAAAGAATATCTCTGGTAGTTCTAAGAGTAACATATTTTGAATCCATAAGCCTAAAATAGCCTTCAACACCGGCAAAAGCAGAAAAATCATTAACTAGAGAAGGAGTTACCGTTGCATCTATGTAATCGCTGTTTACAATAAGAACATTGGCATTGACGAGATTTACCTGTACTCCCCTTGAAGAAGCTCTTTTGTCAATTTTCACATATAGTTCTTTTGGATCTGTTGAAAGAAGCAATGTCTTTCTGCTCTGTTCTATTTCAGCAGGTACTACGAGTTGGGTCTGAAAGTTGGTTTTACCTTTGTAAAAGTCCTGGTATCCATAGTCCATAGCAAACTGAACTTGGTATGTTCCGGGAGGTATTACTCTGTCAATGTTGAAAACCAGAGTTCTTGTTTTTTTAGGAGATACGAACTCACTGTCATTAGTATCTATATTGAGGGAAGCAACGATTTTTTTCATAGAATCAGATTTTATATCAATTCTTCCCCAAACTGAGGCTATCCAATCACTAGGATTAGAGATCTCAAGTTCCAGACGTATACCCTTAAGTTCTTCTGCCTCTTTTACAAGATCTGCTTTTGAAGAGTTTACAAAGGTCTTTTCTTTGTTGCCCTGTCCTGATACAATAAGCTGGACTACTCCAACATAATTTATCCTGTAGGCTACCTGACCGGTAGTTATAGGAGAAGCGGAGGTGAAGGTAAATGAGGCAAAGTAACTTCCCGCAGCATTTGAAGGAATCTTTACTTTGAATTTTTGTATCGATTTTTCACCAGGGAGTATTCTGAGTTCATTTGGTACGGTAATCCAACTTACGAATGACCTTTCATAGCTATCGTCATAGATCCATCCCTTTCCTGCCGGATCAATGTAAACACCTTTAGTTATTATTGAAATAGTTTCGGGTGAGTTGGTAGTGTTTGAAAGAATAAACTCAATTTCTTTTTCTTCATTAGGGTTTGCTTGTATGGTCTGTATCAGCGGCTGAACCATAAAACCAAAGACTGCCGCTGAAATGTAGGTAAAAAACAGAATGAAAAGTAACTTTTTCATTTATATGCCTCCCCTCGCATTATTTATTTACATGATTATTGTATCATAAAAACCATCTCAAATAGCATAAAAATTAAGGGGCTTGCGCCCCTTTTTTAGTATGTTTTATCAAAAATAATAATCAGGTTCAAAAGTTATGGTATAGTTTATTACTGCACCGTTTCTATCTGTAGGAGTAAAGTTTTTGTCAATGTTGAATATAGCTTTTATATCAAACGAATGAGACTTTACCGCTTCGATTCTGTCCAAAGTAGCTAAAGCACTTGTTTTTCCGGGAACAGGATTGAAATATTTTGATTCTATGCTTTCTTTGGGGATTATACCTACTTGGGTTATTGAGTTGACAATTCTATCTGAATCTGAACTGCCGCTAGATTTTATTTCAAGTTTTATCCGCAAAGTGTTATTTGAATGTACATTAAACGTTCCAAGAAGCTCTCCTTTTCCATCGGCGCCCTGCCACTGTTCGGCATAGTACTGGAATCTCAATTCGCTTACCGGATCAATGCTTGCCCTGATCCACTGATAAACATAAACTGTTACAGAAGCCTGTAAAGTAGCATCTGTATTAGACCGAAACTGTTCATGCGGCTTGTCAATAATAGGATATGTAGTATTGGCGAAAAGCCCTATTGCCATTAAACTGATCAACGATATCAACAGAATAATTTTTTTCATAAGCCACCTCCATAAATTTTATTTTCTGTCTAAATCTTATACGAGGTGTGTAAACAATCAAGCGTTTTTATTGCATGATAAAAACAAAAAAGTTACAATTTTATTTCTGAAGAATATTTCTTTTACATTCTGTCATGTTTGATTTTATACATAAAAAGATACTTTTCCAATGGAATCTGCTCCGGTCTGAGAAGCGGATCGATGCCGCATTGTGAAAGAAGATCTGTAGGATCATCAAAAATAGGTTTAAGATTGTTCTTAATATTCTTTCTTCTCTGTGAAAAGCATACATGGATAAATCCGAAAAACTCTTTGTCATCCGGGCTAAACCCTCTGTAAGGGCTCATAGAAACTACCATGGAATCAACTTTAGGAGAAGGAATAAACTCAGTGCGAGGAACTATAAACTCTTCTTTCACTTTGCAATAGTACTGCACAAATATGCTCAAAGGACTATAATTCTTTCCTTGTATTGCGGTCATACGTTCTCCAAACTCTTTTTGAACCATTAGTACTGCTTTTTCAAAGAGAGGTCCGGATGAAAATATTTTTTGAAGAATAGGGGAGGATATGTTATACGGAATATTGGCTACATACTTAACTTTTGCAGGATGTACTGTCAGATCGGCCCTAAGAAAGTCCTCAAAGAGTATTTGCACATTTTTGAAATTGGAAAACCTTTCGGTAAGAAGCTCCTTCAATGCCAAATCTGCTTCGTATGCAATAACTTTGGCTCCGCTTAAGGCAAGCTTTTCTGTCATGGTTCCGGCCCCCGGTCCTATTTCGATAACTGTTTCATCTTTATTTATAAGAGCCGTATCAACTATCTTTTGTACTATCTCATCAGAGTTTAAAAAGTTTTGTCCGAATGATTTTTTGAGATGAAGTCCATACTTTCTTATCCATTGCAAAGTATTCATTGTTTCTCCATTTTTCTTATAGTATCTACAAAAGCAGAGAATAATGGTCCGGGATTTCCTACCTTTGATTTAAGCTCCGGATGATACTGCACACCTATAAAAAAAGGGTGATCCTTTAGCTCTACAACTTCTACAAAATCCGATACTCCGCTTACGATAAGCTTTCCGGGTTCATTTTTTTCAGCTGTGGTAAATAGTTCTCCGAATTTTTCCATATTTACTTCATACCTGTGTCTGTGCCTTTCATGAATTATTTCTTCACCATATATATCGTATACTTTGGTGTTTTTGAAAAGCCTGGTTTCCTGAGAGCCAAGTCTCATGGTTCCTCCTAGCTTAAGAATCTTTTTTTGTTCTTCCATAATATCTATGACCGGATACTTAGTATCAGGATCAAACTCTGTTGAATTGGCTCCTTCAAGTCCTGCGACATTCCTTGCATACTCAATGACCATTGTCTGTAATCCCAAACAGATGCCGAGCAATGGGATCTTATTTTCCCTTGCATACTTT
>Ga0116187_1003460_pt1 | contig 14627 bp, 6 predicted proteins | sample AD_JPNNA6_MetaG_FD_89755 | JGI IMG/M metagenome (GOLD analysis project Ga0116187, IMG submission 89755) | Active sludge microbial communities of municipal wastewater-treating anaerobic digesters from Japan - AD_JPNNA6_MetaG | ecosystem: Engineered > Bioreactor > Anaerobic > Digestate | place... | reverse complement strand
GCCGTCAACATCGACATCGCGTCGCCCGACTTCTCCGCCCAGGTCTCGGCCCTGGACCCCAGTGCCCCGTATGCCGTGTACTGCCGCTCCGGCAACCGCTCGGCCAGCGCACTGTCCGAGATGGCTGCGGTCGGGATGACCGGCGCCTACCACCTCGGTGGTGGCATCGGTGCCTGGCAGGGTGCCGGCGGCGAGGTCGTCACCGGCTGACCGCGGCTCGGCCGGATGGCTGCGGGTCACGGTTGGGACACGACGGGCGGCAATCGCTGGACGACCCACCCCCGGCTGTGACCACAATGGTGCGTGGTGGATGGGAGCGCTCCCATGGAGCACACGGATGCCGGCCCTCGGGTCGGCGCCGCCCGTCCCGAGCCGTCTGGCACCCGTGCCGGGGCCGTCCGGGAACCCGGCACCGGCATGGGAGCCAGACGGCCGCCCACCATCGAGGAGGTCGCCCGCCTCGCCGGCGTGGGGCGTGGCACAGCATCCCGGGTGGTCAACGGCTCACCCCAGGTCAGCGCTGCCACGAGGGATGCCGTCAACCGCGCCGTCGAGGCGCTGGGCTACGTGCCCAACCGGGCCGCGCGCTCGCTGGTCACCCGGCGCACCGACATCGTCGCCCTCGTCGTCTCCGAGAGCGGCGACCGCATCTTCGGGGAGCCCTACTTCGCGGCGGCCGTGCGGGGGATCGGCGAGCGGATCGCGCAGTCGCCCTACCAGCTCGTCCTCACGATGGCGGGCAGCCAGCGTGAACGCGGTCGGGTGGCCGACTACCTCACCGACCAGTACGTCGACGGGGTGCTCCTGCTGTCGCTGCACGGCCCCGAGGACCTGCCCACCATCGTCGAGTCGCGCGGGGTGCCGACGGTCTGCGGGGGCCGCGTGCCCGGCATCCAGCCCGCGTGCGTCGTCGACGTCGACAACCGTTCGGGGGGCTTCTCCGCCGTCGAGCACCTGCTGGCCCGGGGGCGCCGGCGCATCGCGGTGCTCACCGGGCCCCGCGACATGGCGTCGGGCCTGGACCGCCTCGAGGGCGCCCGCGATGCCGTGGCCGCTGCGGGCCTGCCAGCAGACACCCTCATCGTCGAACCGGGCGACTACAGCGAGGCCAGTGGCGAGGTCGCGATGCGCCAGGTGCTCCTCACCGGACCCACCCCGGATGCCGTGTTCGCGGCGTCCGACCTCATGGCGATGGGTGCGCTTCGCGTCCTTCGTGGGGCGGGCCTCAGCGTGCCGGGAGACCTCGCCGTCGTCGGGTTCGACGACTCGCCGGTGTGCCGTCACACCGACCCCGGGCTGACGAGCGTGCACCAGCCCGTCGAGGAGATGGGGCGCGTGATGGCCGACCTGCTGCTCGCCCGGCTGGCGGGGGAGCACCCGCCGGCGCAGACCGTGCTGCCGACCCGGCTCGTCGAGCGCGGCTCGACGTAACTGGGGCTGATCTGGGCGCCCAAAGTGCGGGTGATGACGACCGGGTGCCGGGCTACGCCCGTCGCTCCGGCGCCGCGCCCCAAGTCGGTGACCTCGGAGTTGGACCTGCGCCAAGAGTCACGTTTTGGTAACGGGGCGGTTTCGGCGTGCGGGTGTGGCCGTGGGGCGCCATTGTTTCCCCTCGGGCCCTCGTCCTTGTCGGTTGGGTTGAGGGGTAGTTGTGGAGTCGTCGCGGGGTTATCACTGGTTCTTTGATGGTGCGTCGGCTCGATTGCTGGGGCGGGTGGTCGGGGTTGTTGCGGCGGCGGTGTTGGTGCCGACGATGGCGCAGGCGGCCCCGCCGCAGGTGGAGGTCGTCACTGCCGCGGTGAAGCCGAAGCCGGTGACCTCGGCCGCGGATGCGGTTTCGGCTGCAGTGTCGGCGCGGGCGCAGGGTGCCCGGGTTGAGGTTGAAGAACTGCGGGATGAGTTCTCGACGACGTGGGTGAACCCGGATGGGTCCTTCACGACGCAGGCGCACGCGGGGGTGCAGCGGTTCAAGGACGCCAAGGGTTCCTGGCGCAACGTCGACCTGAACCTGGTCGAACGATCAGACGGGACGGTCGGGGCGAAGTCGCACCCGCTGGGGGTGTCGCTGGCGGACAAGTCCAAGGGCGCCGGCGGCGGCGCGAAGGGCGCCACTGCGACGGACTTGGTGGTGGTGGATGAGAAGCCGGGGAAGGACAAGGCGGCACGTCAGGTCGTGCTCGGGTGGCCTGGGAAGCTTCCGGCGCCGGTGTTGGACGGAACCAGGGCGACCTACACGGATGTGTCCCCGGGACTTGATGTGGTGGTGGAGTCGCGCCGGTCGGGGTTTGAGCAACTCACGGTGATCCGGGACGAGGCCGCGTTGGACGCGCTGGTGGCGGCCGCCGGTGGCGGTGACGTGTCGTGGTCGTTGCCGGTGAAGACGAAGGGGTTGACTGCCCGGGCGGAGAACGACGGCAGTGTGTCGTTCGTCGACGCCAAGGGGGTGGTGGTGTCGCGGTTCGCGACACCAATCGCGTGGGACGGCAAGGTTGATGAGCGGTCGGGGGAGAAGGTCAACGCCTCCCCGGTGGGGGTGTCGGTGGCGCAGAAGGGCAAGGGTCAGGCGGTGTTGACGTTGACCCCGGACCGGGGGTGGTTGCGCGACCCTGCGCGGGTGTTCCCGATCACGGTGGACCCCACCTACGCGACGGGGGCGAACACGTACCCGTTGTTCGATGCGTACGTGCAGCGGGGGACACCTATGACGCGTCCGCGGAGACGCAGTTGAAGGTGGGGACCAGTGATGGTGGGGGGCCGATCACGGCGCGGTCGTTCTTGAAGTTCGGGTTCACCAACTTCAAGAACCTGTCGATCAAGTCGGCGTCGTTGTCGTTGTACGAGACGCATTCGTACTCGTGCACGGCGAAGCCGTTCTATGTGCATTCGACGTCGGACATCGCGACTCCAACGTCGTTGCGGTGGTCGAACCAGCCGGGTGCTGGGACGCAGTACGGGTCGGCGACGGTGGCGAAGGGGTTCTCGTCGTCGTGCGCGGCGGGGCGGGTGTCGGTGCCGATCACCGGGCTGGTGTCGGCGTGGGCGGGCAACGCGTACTCCACCGGGTGGTTGCGGTTGTCGGCGTCAGAGACGGACAACTACGGGTGGAAGAAGTTCGCGTCGTCGGAGACGTCGACCGATCCGTACATCACGTTCACGTACAACCGCAAGCCGAACGCGGCGGCAGCGCCGGTGATGACGGCGCCGGAGTCGTACCAGTTCACGCATGGGTCGACGTACTGGTTCACGTCGGCGGACCGGCCGACATTCACCTCGACCGCGAGCGACCCGGACGGCAACGGGTACACAGTGACCACGGAGGTGCATTCGTCGACCTCGGGGTCGAACCTGGTGACGTGGTGCACCAGCGGCCGGACCACCAGTCCATACACGTACACCGCGTCGGGGGTACCGGCGTCGTGCACGATCCCGACGTCTCGCTCAGCGTTGGCGAACAACACCTTGTACTACGCCCGGACCGCCGTCAGCGATGACCAAGGTTTGTGGAATGGGACGTGGTCGCCGTGGACGGCGTTCTACACGGCTTTCAACAACCCGCCCGCCCCTGTCATCTCGTGCCCGGCACCGTTCGCTACGGACGGGACGTGGCTGCCCAGCGCGCCGTCGTCACCGACGGTGACGTGCACCATCACCGCTGCGGGTGTGGTGGGAGACTACGGCGCGGCGGGGTACCTCGATGTCAGTGTTGACGGTGCGCCGGTATCGCGGGTGAAGATCCCGGCCAGTACCGATCCGACCGTGGCGAAGACGACGGTAACGGTGAACGTGTCCGCTAAGGGTGCGCACGGCGTCACCGCCACCGCGGTATCGCGGGCGCTCAAGACGTCCGCGCCCGTCACGTACGGCCTCGGGTGGGGTGACGCGGCGTCGTTGACGTCACCGGGCACCGGTGCGACCTCCTCCGGCAAGGTCGTCGTGGCGGCGGGTGGCCCACCCCGGGGTGGCGCCACCGCTGTCACGGCGCAGGTGCAGTGGCGTGTCGCCGGCACCACCGCCGGTGGGTGGACGAACGCGGGTAGCGCGGTGCCGGTGACGGCTCCCACGGCGTCGACGTTGGCGGCGTTCACCTCCACGTTCGACCTGCACTCGGCGGTGCGCGAGGAGGGGGCGACCGCGGATGTGCCCAAGCGCACCCCGGTGCGCCTGGATGTCCAGGTGTGTTTCACCTACGCGGGCACGGCGGTGACGCGGTGCACGTGGGAACCGTCACCCGTCACAGTCACCCGGTTGCCGCACGCGTTCGGTGACGGCTACCCGACCACGGATGCCGGGGGGGGTCAGGTCGCGCAGTACACCGGTGAGGTCGCGATCTCCGGCACGGACGTGTCCGTGCCGGGGTACACCGGCGACATCAGCATCTCCCGATCGCACACCTCCTTCGCCGGTGACGGCACTGTCGCGAACTGGCCGTCGGACTCAGTCACCGGTGTGTTCGGGCCGGGGTTCACCGCGAACCTCGACGGGTCCGATGCCGGACTGGCGGGGCTGACGGTGGTGGACAACACCGGTGTCGACGGCTCGGTCGCGTTCGTCGACGAGGAGGGTGAACCGTTGGTGTTCACCACCGCCGCCGGCACCCGCGCCTACCCCACCGCGGCGACCACGTACGTCCCGGCCACGGACGACACCCTCGAGGCGGGCATCACGATGAAGTGGGCCGGGACCGGCACCGCCGCGGTGATCTCGCTGACGGAGGAGGACGGCACCGTCACGACGTGGAAACCCGTCGCAGCACCCGCGCTGGCGGGCACGGTGTGGAAGCCGGCCACGATCACCGAGCCCGGAACGGTCGGGTCCACGACGTTCGGGCACGACCCCACCTCTGGGCGGGTGACCCGGATCGTGGCACCCGTGCCGGACGGCATGGCCGGCACGTCCTGCCCCACCGCGGGGACACTCGTCAAGGGGTGCCGCGCCCTGGACATCACCTACGCCACCACCACGACCGCGAGCAGTACGACACCCGGCGATTACGCGGGTCGCGTGAAGGCGGTGTCCGCGACGCTGTGGAACCCCACCTTGACGGTGCCGGCGATGGCAACCACCGTGGTCGCGCAGTACACCTACGACACCGCCGGCCGGTTGCGGTCGGTCATCGACCCCCGCACTGGTTTGGGAACGGCGTACACGTGGCACGGCACGTCGACGCGGATCGCGTCAGTGACCCAGACGGGGATGGCCGCCACGAAGCTGACGTACGACGGGGACGGGAAGATCACGCAGGTCTCGCGGGAGAACCCGACAACCGTCGGCGGCGCTGATGTCACGGTCGCCCGGTACGTGTACGACGTCCCCACCTCAGGGGCAGGGCTGCCCACGGTCAACGACACGCACACCGCGTGGCAGCAGACCAAGGAAGCCGTGACCGGGTACGCCGTGTTCGGGCAGGACTACACCGGCGCCGTCACCGGGTCCGGGGTGGACTGGAGCTACGGAGACCTGTCCTACGTCGACGACCTCGGGTACACCGTGAACACCGCCAACTACGGGGCGGGCGCGTGGCTGGTCACCGCGACCGACTACGACAGCGAGGGCAACGTCATCCGTGAGCTCGACGCGTCCGCGACAGCAACCGCCCGCGCCACTCCCGGGTTGTCCGCGGCGCAGGTCGACGCGATGTCCACCCGCACCGAGTACAACACCGAAGTCAAGAACAGCGAAGGGGTGGTGGTGCTCCCTGGCAACTCGCGGGTCACCGACACCTACGGCCCGACCCGCCTGGTCGCCCTCGCGGACGGAACCCAAGTCCAGGCACGCCCCCACACCAGCACGACGTATGACCAGGGCGCGCCGACGACACTGAACCCGACCACGCAGCAGCACTGGTCGCTACCAACCACTATCACCACCGGTGCCTCGTCCCCTGGTGCGGCACCGGGCACCCCGGACCTGCAGGTGATCTCCACGGTCGTCAACGGGTACACCAAGCTCAACCCCGCGGACGCCACCGAGGGTGACCCCTGGACCCTGGGTTCGCCGTCCACGGTGACCACCGCGGGCATCACCCGCAAGACCAGGGTCGACACCGCCGGTCGGGTCACCGACACCCGGCAACCCATGTCCAACGGGGCCGATGCGGGAACGACGAAGACGGCGTACTACACCGTCGCCGCGCAGGCCGCCCCCAACGCCGCGTGTGGGGGGAAGCCGGAGTGGGCGGGGTTGACGTGCCGCACCTACCCGGCGGCCGCCCCGAGCAGCGGCCCGTCCCTGCCGGATGAGGCCACGACCGGGTACACGATGTGGCTGCACCCCAGAACCGTCGTGGAAACGTCCGGGACCGCGACCCGCACCACGACCACCGAGTACGACTCCGCCGAGCGGGCGGTCTCGTCCAAGACGACCACGGCAGGGCTGACCGGGTCTACGGCGCGCCCTGGGTCGTTTACGAAGTACCGCACCGACAATGGGCTCGTGGCCTACACCGGTGTCCTGAACGCGGCCGGTACTGACGCCGAGACCGCAGGCCGCACCACGCCCACGTTCGACCGGTGGGGGCGCACCACCAGCAGTGTCGGGGATGCCGGGACCGTCACCACCGCCTACGACACCGCGGGTCGGGTCGCCAGCGTCGTCGATGCGAAGGGCGCGACGACGTTCGGGTATGACGGGACCGGAGAGCGCCGCGGGCTGCTCACCTCCCAAACCGTCACCCGCGGCGGGACAGCAGGCACGATGACCTACGGGGCCACGTATGACGCGGATGGGAACCTGACCTCGCAGACCATGCCTGGCGGGATCCGGCAGGTCACCACCTACGACGCCGTGGGTGAACCCGTCGGGTTGCAGTACCGGGGCCAGGTCACCACCGTGGAGGAGGTCACCGACCCGGTCACCGGGGAGACCACGTGGACCCCGACCGGGGTCGTGGCTGACCAGCCGTGGCTGACCTGGTCAACCGTGAACGACGTCACAGGCCGGGTGAGGTTCGAATCCACCGGCCAAGGTGCCGCGTTCAGCACCGGCACCGGAGTCACCGACCTCGAGGACGTCACACCGTGGGTGGCTTCCACCGGGGACGCCTCCTCCTATGCCCGTGAGTACACCTACGACGGTGCAGGCCGGTTGACCCTCACCAGGGACAACACCACCGCGCTCGACCCAGCCACTGGAGACCTGACCTCGAGCTGTACGGACCGGGCGTACACGTTCAACTCCAACGGCAACCGCACGAAGCTGGTCACGACCACCCGCCCGGGTGGCGACTGCGCCGCTGCGGGCACCGCGGCCACGGTGAACACCACCGGCTGGGATTCGGCGGACCGGCCTACCACCGGACGCAACGGGTCCGGGGTGTACACCTACGACCTGTTCGGGCGGCAGACCACCCTGCCCGCCGCGGACGCGCCAATCCCCACCGGTGAGGACATCACGTTGGGGTACTTCGACGACGACCTCCCCCGCACGGTCACCCAAGGGGCAACGTCGACGACGTTCACCCTCGACGCCGACGGGCGACGCTCCACCCAGGCAACCGTCGACGCCACCGGGACCACCACCACGTTGCGCCGGTACACCGACGGTGGGGACAACCCGGCCTGGGTTGACGTCACCGCGCCCGGTTCTGGGACGGCCACGACACGGTTCACCGAAGGCATCGGTGGTGACCTGTCCGCGACCATCGCCTCCGACGGCGGCCTCATCATCTCGTTGGGCAACCCCCACGGTGACGTCGTCACCACGGTGGATATCCCCGACGACCAGGAAGCGGACACCCCCGCCACCAGCATCAGCGGTTGGGCGTCGTACGACGACTACGGCAACACCACCACCGCGGATGCGGTGGACGGCACCCTCGGCTACGGCTGGCTCGGCACCAAGCAACGCGCCACCAGCACCGCCACCGCCGGTCTGACGTTGATGGGTGTCCGGCTCTACAACGCAGCACGTGGGTTGTTCACCTCTCTGGACCCCATCCCCGGAGGCAACGACACCGCCTACTCCTACCCCAGTGACCCCATCAACAAGACGGACCTAGACGGTCAACGTTGGGGCTTCCTTCGAAAGAAGGGGTTCTGGATTGGTGTCGCGACCGCCGTCTCGCTCTTTGCCTGTGCGATCTGCACAGGTATTGGGTATGGATTGGCGGCCTACGCGGCGATCAACGTGGGTCGCAAGTTGGCCGCAAGAGACTATCGGGGTGCTGCATGGGAGGCAACGGGTGTCGTAGGCATGGGTTGGACGCGGGGAGCGAAGTACGCCGCTGCGCGCAGTTCAAAGCGAGCGGCGGCGATCTGGAAGGCCAGGAGAGCCGTTCACAAGCGCCAGCGCGCGGCCTACTCTCATCAGAGGCGCTTCTACCAGAAGCGGGCTGCTCGGTGGAACCAAAGAGCCCGATGGGGCGGCCACTACGACCGCTTCCATGGAAGTTTCAGCATCGGCTTCAACAGTGCGAGGTACAACAGTGGACAGAGGTAGAGGTTGCGACTGCTGAACCTGAACCGAATTATTGTACTCTCTGTACTCAGAGTCACGATGGGTAACGCAGCAAGCAAGGACTGGCGGCGAGTTGCGCGCGATCCAAAGTTTGCGTTCCAGGAAATGTCCAGCCTCTTGTTCATTGGTGGCGTGGTGCTGGCTGGTCTTTTTCCGTGGCCGTGGTTCTGGCTCCTGCAGATGAATGGCGAGGGCCCGCTGCTTGCCGCCGCAAAATATTGGGTAGTGCTTCTGCCAGTTAGTCTGACAGCGACCGGAACCGTGGAGTGTTATCTCCGTTCCGGTCGAGAGAAGGATGAACTCTTAGAGGCAAAGGTGGCCGATCGAGTGGACGTCTTCGGGAACGTTAGGGTCCTGCTGATCGGATCCTTGGCGGGCTATGTCGTCACTGTGGTGTCCGGGTTGCTCCTCGGCTGGCTGGCACCCTTCTAGTGGCGCTCGTCTCGAGGGCGTGATCGTCGCCGCGGGGGGTAGGACTACTTTCAATCGCCGCCGCAGTTGTCGCCGCTCGCATTGGGCCGAACACGTTCAACCACATTGACGGTGTCTTGCTCGAGGAGTTCAACCCGCCGATTCGCGTGCTGGCACAGACACTTGCTGTGACTCTGGCAGTCGGCGTGCTGACCGGCGACACCCCCTTTCCGTTCAGTAAACTCTCCCGGGGGGCTAAGGCAAATCCGTGGGAAAGGCAGGCGGGCTCGTGGGTCAACTTGGGCACTCGGCGTCAGCGCCGAATGGGAGATTCATGGGGAGTTGTGCGGAGACTGGCTCAGCCTTGCGTGGATTGGGACGCGCGCTGGCTGGCAGGAACCACGGTGGGATCCGCCAGGTCACCACCGTGGCCGAGGTCACCGACACGGTCACCGGTGAGACCACGTGGACCCCGACCGGGGTCGTGGCTGACCAGCCGTGGTTGTCCTGGTCGACCGTCAACGACGTCACCGGGCGGGCGCGGTTCGAAGCCACCGGTCAAGGTGCCGGGTTCGGCACCGGAACCGGGGCCACCGACCTGGCCGAGGTCACCGACTGGGTGGCATCCAACGGTGCCGCGTCCTCGTACGGGCGTGAGTACCGCTACGACGGTGCGGGCCGGCTGGCACTGGCCGGGACAACGCCGCCACGGTCGACCCAGCCACCGCAGACCTGACCAGCACGTGCACGGACCGCGCGTACACGTTCAACACCAACGGCAACCGCACCCAACTCGCCACGACCACCCGCCCGGGCGGTGACTGTGCCACCGCGGGCACCACCACCACGGTCACCACGACTGGGTGGGACACCGCCGACCGGGCCACCACCGGCCGTAACGGGACCGGGTCGTACGTGTACGACCTGTTCGGGCGGCAGACCACCCTGCCGAGCTCTGACGCGCCCAACCCCGCCGGCGGGAACATCACCCTGGGCTACTTCGACGACGACCTCCCCCGCACGGTCACCCAGGGCGGAACGTCGACGACGTTCACCCTCGACGCTAACGGGCGCCGCTCCACCCAGACCACCGTCGACGGTTCGGGCACCACGACCACGGTGCGCCGGTACACCGACGGTTCGGACAACCCCGCCTGGGTCGACACCACGCCCCCCGGTGCCGGCACGACCACGACACGGTTCACCGAAGCCATCGGTGGCGACCTGTCCGCCAGCATCGCCTCCGACGGCGGCCTCATCATCTCCTTGGGTAACCCCCACGGCGACGTCGTCACCACCATCACCATCCCCGACAACCAGGAAGCGGACCCCCCCGCCACCGCCATCAGCGGGTGGGCCACCTACGACGAATACGGCAACACCACCACCGCGGACGCCGTCGACGGCACCCTCGGCTACGGCTGGCTCGGAACCAAACAACGATCCACCAGCACCGCAACCGCCGGTCTGACGCTGATGGGAGTGCGGTTCTACAACGCGGCGAGGGGACTGTTCACCTCCCTCGACCCCATCCCCGGAGGCAACGACACCCCCTACACCTACCCCACCGACCCCATCAACATGTTCGACCTCGATGGAAGGAAATCGAGGTGGCGGACGTTCTGGAAGAGGGCGGCCACCGCGACGGGCATTCTGGCGGCCGGGGCCTGCATCGTCGCAACAGCTGGCCTATGCGCTGGGGCCGCGGTCCTTGCTGCGGGCGCCAGCGCGGGTTGGGCGGTGTACCAGAAGAGAAAGGGCACGCGAAAGGAGCGGGCAAGAAGTTGGCGTTCATACGGTGCGAGCGTCGCCCTAGATGTAGCTTCGGTGTTCTTTCGCCCCGTGCGTAGCGTCAAGTACTTGAGACATGTATCGCGACACCGAGGTGCGACGCGCTACGGCCGCTACTACGGAAGGCGGGCAAGGACGCAAACCCGCTCGCTCAATTGGCACGTTCACAATCGGCGGCGCAGCACTGCGTTCTGGTCGGGAGTGAACGTTGGGATGATGCATAGGTCCTACAGAAATGGCTGGTAGTCATTGAGGTGGCAGACGCATGTACCTCCGTTGAGAAGGGTGGTTAGGAAATGACAACATTGGACGCGCTTGTCGTTGCCAATGTCTTCGTGACAACTGCTCTAGGCGTTTTGTACCGTTTTCGCCGTGACGTGGGTGGCCCGCAACTCACTCGGCCCGGGTCGAGGCTGGCGCTGCTTGGCGTCGGTGCCTTTGTGGGGTGGTACTTGGCTGTTGCCATCGCGCCCAACTCGAGCCATTGGTTGCTCAACGCCCCTGGGGCGGCGATTTTGCTGGCCGTGGAACTTGTGCTCTTCACGCTCCTCGCGATGGACACCGTCCGGTCCGGGCGGAGTGTGGGCAAGCATGTGAGGGCGCCAGAGGGGAACCCAGACGTTCACAATCAAACTCTGGACTCCCGAATGGATCGGTGACGACACGCCAGTGCCAACGCCCGTTCGGCGCGATCCCTGACGCGTTGGCCGCACACCGCTGCCGACGGCCGTCCGGCATCCGATCTGCGCTGCCACGATGACGGCATGGCCCTGGATGTCGAGCTGAGCGAGACGCGCGACTTTCTCGCGTGCCACGAGCCCTTCGATGCGCTCCCGCAGGGCGTGCTCGACCGGCTCCCGGGGCGGATGAGCGTGCAGTACTTCCGCCGCGGCACCCGCCTCATCGAGAAGGGGCGCGACAACCACCACCTGTACGTCCTGCGCTCGGGCGCCGCCGACGTCCACGACCCTCAGGGCACGCTCGTCGACCGCGGCGGTGAAGGGGCGTGCTTCGGCTCGATCACGCTCACCGAGGGCAACACTCGACGTTCGAGGTGACCGCCCTCGAGGACTGCCTCGCGCTCGTGCTGCCGGCCGAGGACTTCCACCGGCACCGTGCAGCTTTGGCTCTGTCTGTGCAGCCGGAGGCGCCTCAGGGCCCCATTGCTCCGATCGGCAGCACGCTGACGCCGTCGTCCCTCCGGTACGCGAAGCCCGTGGTGGTGATGACTCCCAGTGCGACGGGCGCACCGGCTTTGGCCTGGTCCACCTTCTCGGAGAATGACAGCAGTGACGCGGCGGCCTTGTCGGCGTCTTCGGGATTCATCTTCACCTCGAAGGCGCCCCACCGCCCGTCCGGCAGCGTGACCACGATGTCCACCTCGTTCTGGTTCTGGTCTCGCCAGTGGTGCACCTCGCCGCCAAGCCTCTGGGCGTACACGCGCATGTCGCGCACCGCGAGATTCTCGAAGAGGTACCCGGTCGCATTCAGATCCCTCAGCAACTGCTGGGGGCCCTGTCCAAGGGCCGCCACCGCCAATGATGGATCGATGAAGTAGCGCGTGGGCGAGGCCTGCAGCGGCGTCGCAGATCGCATGTGCGGTCCCCACGCCGACGAGTTCTCGATCAGTCGCAGTCGGTGGAGGGAATCGAGGTATCCGTCTACGGTGGCCCTCGCCACCGGCCCATCAGCCCCGCCGACATCCTTGGCCAGTGCGGTGACCCTTGCCGACGTCGCAACGTTCCGTGCGAGGGAGGTGAGCAGGCGGCGGATGTTCTGCGGATCTCGGCGACGCGTGCCTAGTTCCTGGATGTCCACGAGGACGATCTGGTTCAGGTAGTCCCGCAGCCAACGACCAGCCTCCGTTGCGGTGGCGTCCAGGAGGGCCGGCCAGCCACCGATGCAGATGCGGTCGATGATGTCGGGCAAGGAGGGGCCAGAATCGCGACCAGCAACGCGGCCCCCGTCCATCAGTGAGGCCAACGAGGCCGTACCCGATGAGTGGCCGGACTCCCAGAGCGACATGGGCCGCATCTGGACAACGGCGATCCGACCCGCGCCAGAATGCCGGTTGACGTCGTCGCGCGGTGTGGCGGAGCCCGTCATGATGAACAGCCCCTTCTCGGGTGATCGGTCGTCCACGGCTCGCCGCACGTGATCCCAGAGGGCCGGAGCACGCTGCCACTCGTCCAGCAACACCGGACCTGGACTGTCCAGCAGCACATCTGGGGCGTAGGTGGCAGTGTTGCGGGCCGCTTGGTCAACATCGAGCCGGTGCATCGTCGCGGCCACCTGAGTGGCAGTCGCGGTCTTACCGCATGCCTTGGGGCCTTCGATGAGCACTGCGCCGATGGACGTCAGCCGCTCCCGAAGCTCAAGGTCAACCACTCGCCTGCGGTAACCAGCCGTTTCCGTCATCGAGTGCACCCTTCTGCTTCCATTCTCCATCCCTCTAACTTTGCATAAATCGTAACCTAAATCTTGCATATTTCATAACTTTGACATGGCGGAACCCGCAATGTCAAAGTCGAGTCGTCTCGGCGGCCGTGGATCTGGGAGAGCCCTTCGTGGTGTCTGGGGACTGCTGGGCGGAGGTGACCGCACGCTGGTGTCGCAGGCCGCTCGGCGCGTTCCCCCGCGCGTTGGTCGCAGAGCGGAACCGGAGGGCGCCCGGCATCCGAGGTGCGCTGCCACGATGACGACATGGCCCTCGATGTCGAGCTGACCGAGACGCGCGACTTCCTCGCGCGTCACGAGCCCTTCGACGCTCTCCCGCAGAGCGTCCTCGACCGCCTCCCGGCACGGATGACGGTGCAGTACTTCCGCCGCGGCAGCCGCCTCATCGAGAAGGGCCGCGACAACCACCACCTGTACATCGTGCGCTCGGGCGCCGCCGACGTGCACGACCCGCAGGGCACCCTGGTCGACCGGGGCGGCGAGGGCGCCTGCTTCGGCTCGATCACCCTCACCCAAGGCAACCCGTCGACCTTCGACGTCACGGCCCGGGAGGACACTCTCGCGCTCGTCCTGCCCGCTGACGACTTCCACCGCCTGTGCGCCGACCACCCCGAGTTCGACGCCTTCTTCGACGCCCAGCGGGCGAGCCGGATGAGCGGCGCGGTCGCCTCGGTGCAGTTGTCGAGCACCGGCGGGGCCATCCTCAAGACCACCGTGCGTGACCTCATCGCGCGCGAGCCGATCGGTGTCGATGCCCGCGTCAGTGTTCGTGACGCGGCAGGCCTGATGTCGACCGAGCGGGTGTCCGCCCTGCTCGTGACCCGCGACGGGCGCCTGGCCGGCATCCTCACCGACCGTGACCTGCGCACCCGCGTGCTCGCCGTCGACGTCGACCCCGCCACCCCCGTCGCCGACGTCATGACCGCCGACCCCGTCACCGGCTCCGCCGACGCCCTCGCCTTCGAGGTGCTCCTGGAAATGGTCGGCCGGCACATCCACCACCTGCCGATCCTCGACGCCCACGACCAGCCCGTCGGGCTCGTCACGACGACCGACCTGCTGCGCCTCGAACAGTCCAACCCCGTGTACCTGGCGGGCGACATCGCCAAGCAGGCCGACGTCGCGGGGGTCGCCCGGGCCGCGAGCCGGCTGCCGCAGGTGGTGCTCTCGCTCGTCGAGCAGGACGCCTCGGCCGACGACATCGGCCGCGTGGTCACGGCGGTCGGGGATGCCGTGGAGCGTCGTCTTCTCGCGCTGGCCGAGGCCGAGCTCGGCCCGCCACCCGTGGCGTACTGCTGGGTGTCGCTCGGCTCGCGGGCACGCCTCGAGCAGGCGCTGGCCGCCGACCAGGACACGGCGATGATCATCGACGACGCCATGCTCCCCGAGCACGAGCCGTGGTTCGCGGCGCTGGCAGAGCGGGTGACCGCCGACCTCGCCGCCTGCGGCTACCCCCGGTGCACCGGCGACGTCATGGCCACCAACCCGCGCTGGCGCCAACCGCTTGCGTCATG
>Ga0116187_1003457_pt1 | contig 14632 bp, 23 predicted proteins | sample AD_JPNNA6_MetaG_FD_89755 | JGI IMG/M metagenome (GOLD analysis project Ga0116187, IMG submission 89755) | Active sludge microbial communities of municipal wastewater-treating anaerobic digesters from Japan - AD_JPNNA6_MetaG | ecosystem: Engineered > Bioreactor > Anaerobic > Digestate | place... | reverse complement strand
TGTCCCAGCAAGCACAACACCAGAACCCAGCGATACAAGCGAATACACATACGTTTCCGTGCCGAGTTGCTGAATCTCCGTCCAAGTAGCTCCAGAGTCCGTTGATTTGAAAATCTTCCCCGTCGGGTATGTCCCGGCAAGCACAACACCAGAACCCAAAGATACAAGCGAAGGCACATACGCTTCAGAGCCAAGTCGCTGGATCTCCGTCCACGTAGCTCCGCTGTCCGTCGATTTGTAGACCTTCCCCGTCGGGTATGTCCCAGCAAGTACAACACCAGAACCCAGCGATACAAGTGAACGCACATACGTTTCAGAGCCAAGTCGCTGGATCTCCGTCCACGTAGCTCCGCTGTCCGTCGATTTGAAAATCTTCCCCGTCGGGGATGTCCCCGCGAGTACAACACCAGAACCCAAAGATACAAGCGAATACACATCCGTTTCCGTGCCGAGGCGTTGGATCTCCGTCCACGTAGCGCCGCTGTCCGTTGATTTGTAGATCTTCCCCGTCGGGCGTGTCCCAGCAAGCACAACACCAGAACCCAAAGATACCAACGAATACACATACGTTTCCGTGCCGAGGCGCTGAATCTCCGTCCACGTAGCTCCGCTGTCCGTCGATTTGTATACCTTCCCCGTCGGGTGTGTCCCCGCGAGTACAGCACCAGAACCCAAAGATACAAGCGAATACACACTCGTTTCCGTGCCGAGGCGCTGGATCTCCGTCCACGTAGCGCCAGAGTCCGTCGATTTGTATATCTTCCCGCTCGGGGCTGTTCCCGCGAGTACAACACCAGAACCCAAAGATACAAGCGAATACACACGCGTTTCCGTGCCGAGGCGTTGAAAATGTTGCGCGAGATATGTTTTCCACTGTTTCCTATGCAAGGACGCAGGGGTCACAGCTCTGGTGGTGTCCGTTCCTGCCTGGGTTTCTGCGATGGTGGCGAGCTCGACAAGGCCCCGAGCTACATCGGTGGCTTCTGTAAGAGCCGACACATTTTTTGATCCCACAATGATGTTGTTTCCCAGAGGACCAACTTCTAGGAGCTGTCCCGCCGGGCTTCCTGACGGCACTGAAATCCATTTGGTTTCAAATGTACTCATGCTAATCTCCTCATATCCAAATTTGTCCACCTAGTGATTTTGAATCAGATGTTGTCCCACTGATTCCTGGAGTTCCGTAGCGGGTGATCTGACCACTTATGGCCACATATGCTTGCACATTACCGCCACCAAAACAGTTTGATACCACGATGTGTGATACATCATTAGCTCTCACCGCGGCGGCACATCCTGAGATTGATGTGCCCGCCGCGGTGACATTTCCACCATACATCGCATTGATGCCAGAATACTAGCCACCAGAGATGGTCATACATGTCATATCAACATATGGAGATGTGGTGATCTGGATACCCGAAAGTGTGCTGGTCGATCCCGTGTACTCCACAGTGATAGATTTAAGAGATATGCGCATATTGTTGTTGTGAAACAACACCCCGTTTGATGTAGCTGTGGATATGATGGTACCAAGATTTCGATCCCATTTTGCATCATCTGTATCAGACCGAATGATGAACGATCCCGTACCAGAAAACCCAGCTACAGTCACGGGATCATATATACGAACTTCGCCACCCACAAGTGATGTCGTTCCAAGAGACGTGGTCATTTTTGTTGTTGTGTCGCCCACACCCATCGCACTCATGAGAGTTGTTGCTGATGTATGTGCGTTGATGAGTGCACAAATCGAATTAATAGTATCACCATCCTTCTTTGGTGTGATGGTCACTGATTTGCCCGATACAGATACAACTGTGTTTTTTCCCGTGGGTGTTTCCACACGAATTGTTGTACTCGCGCTTCCAGAAGCGAAACAGATGCCATCAGTTCCGTTTGGTGTCCACACATATCGCGATGTGGCATGCCACAAACTATGATGGTGACATCGTGCTCCAGATACTTCGGAAGCATATTGATGGCTTTCTGAATCGATGCATAGGGTGTATCCAGAGTACCCGTCCCAGTGGTGTCGTTTCCCGCGCCAATCATCTCGCCTTTTGTACTGATGTATGTGGCTCCAGAGTTCACGTATAGTGTCATTGTTTTTGTTGTTCGTTGAACTGTCACCGCAGCCACCCACGATTTTGGTGTGAGTTGAGATCCAGTTGTGGGCTCACCCATTGCCACGGGAAGAGATTCAAATACCTTGATACCCACGATGGTCTGTTCGCCCTGTGTGAGGGCATGTCGCTGTGCACCATCAGGAATGGCATCAATGTTGAGTTCGTGAGAGCTTGTACCAAGCTTGATGTACCGCATATTGAAATGGCCCATGAACCATCGCCTCCAGAACAGTGAATTGGGATTGCATGTACCTCTGTTAATATGTTCAAGCACTCCGCATGTACTTGACGCAGATCTTATCGCCCACCACCAGGGTATCCGCCATCCCACGATCCGTCCACGTGATGCGATTCATCTTACCCTCGCCATCCGCGGCCACAACAAAATCATCCTCATAAAACATACACAACCCGTTTCGGATTTGAACCTCGGTGGCATCAACTTCCCCATAGATCTCATAAGTCAATGTGATGTACCCATTGGTGAGGTCTTGTGCAGTGATTTCAAAGAACTCCCGGTCGAGTGTGAGTGTAGCGGATCCACCCGATCCAGGAGGAAGTAGAGTTACATTAAGCTTTCCTGTACTATCAAGAAGAACAACGCTTTGTGCGTCTTGTGTACCACTACTTGTATCCACCATGGGCATCACACGACGTACACCATTCTCAAGACCAAGAAGCATTTGCACTGCCATTGTATGGTCACATCCTTTGATTGTTGCGAGTGATACTTCATAGTTTGTTCTTTTAACACAGAAAGTTCTTTCATAGAGAGGAGTCGATGTGATGACGTCGATGTGGTGGACAGTGTGGGGTTTAGTTTGCGGTTGCATTGTTGGAGTATGGATTGCTCGATACACTCATGTGAGCGCAAGGAGGCGACGCGAATGACGAAAACATTTCTGTCCAAAGAAGACGAACTGATTGCTAAACTCACCGACCTTGGTGTGCCCACTTCGGAGATCAATCTCTGCATCGATGCTGCGGAGGGTTGGGTCGATATCATTGCTAGTAGAAACAATCGTACACTCCGTCGCATAACAATGCGTGACTTCTGTCAGCTGACATGTATACCACACCGAGCTTTCCAGGATGTTCATGTTGGACGGAAGGCGATCCCGATCCGAAAGATCAGGAATATAATGTGGGCACAATGATCCACGCACGGTTGGATGATCCTGGATGGGATTGTATGGCTCGTGAAGAGATTGCTGATTTGGTGAACGAACTCTTGTATACATCAGCATATCAGCGATGGCAAAGCATCGCGTGTGCGAACTGATTGTCGTGGGAGAGATGTACCGACATATATCTCTCCCATATTATTTTTTCATTTAATCGACAACGAATATGTATGCACCACCACATAAGGAAGCACTTGGTAGATTTGAGATTGCACATTCTTAGGATCTTTTGCATACATGCCGTTGGTGATGTCGATGAAGTTCTGACAGTGCTCCGCAAACTTATCCCCTCGAATGTAACTCCACGGCACATTATTCAACCGACGCCCGCCATAGATCACAGACACCCGACAATCAGTCATTTCTTTGTTGATGGGAAGAGCAATATGCTTGTATGTTTTCCCAAACGATGTTTCCAGGTCATAGTGAAACACATTGTTTCCAAAGGGGATCATATACACACCATTCGACATGCCTTTAGAAATCTCATCCATCTCTTCCTTTGTGAGATCACCCTTGTCCACAAGGTACTTGAGTGAGGGGATGCATTTGTATCGATCAGTAGCCGGGGACTCAAACGAATCCCAGAACACAAGTGTATCAATACCGTTCTTTGGAAGTCGGATGGCTCCTTGTGCGAACAGTTGCTTCAGATCCTTTGGACGTGGATTTTCATAATCCTCCGTGGTAGTTTGTTTCTGTACCACACGTTCGGTGTCATATATGGGTGGCAACATGATGGTGTGATCCCCATCCTTTCGTGGGCATATGTTCGGAGTGCACCTCTCTTTACTTGTTCGCCTCGCAGTCGAGGCGGCGAGGTGCGGCAGTGGCGGGTCCGCCGCCGCAGAGGCTCAGGCCTGGGAGGATCAGGTGGTCCGGCGGATACTCTTCGTCCTTAATTGGACGAAGAGTTCCGCGTGGTTCGCCAACCTACCGGGTCTGAGCCTCGAACACAACATCACCGCGCATTTTGGCGGTGTGTTGCGCTCTGCGGCGGTTCAGACCCGGTCGCTGTCGGGCGTCCTGGAGGTCGGGAAACTATACGACCGAAAGGCGTCCGACTCCGACAGCGACCTCCCTGGCGACGGCCAGGGGGACTCGGAATCGTGGGGAGACGTCCCCACGCGCCTCGGCGTCACGGTCGGCCGCGGGATTCCGGCTCGAGTGGTATATACAGCCACCGGGCTAGAATTCCGCGGGACTGTGGCGTTCGGGTACCTCCGCGACGCCGCGGAGGGCAGGACCTTCGCGCTGTTCACGTCGCCCACATGGGGCGTGGCGGCGCGGGTCCTTTCTGCAAAGGGGGCATTTCATGCCCCATTGCAGAAGGGGGTTCTCGACCTATCCGGAGTCCAGCTGCTTTACCGGCTGGTGCGGAAGGGTCGGAACACCCCGGCCCTGCGGCGGCGGTTCATCGAGGTGCCGCCCGCAGTCGCCGCCGGGCTGCCGAACCTCCGTGTGGAGGACAAGGCAGCTCTGGCGGCGGCGTTAGGCCGCAAGGCCTGACGGGCGGTACTTGGAATACCCTCCCACACTGGAGGGTCTCATCCGAGGCGACGCCGGATGGGAAGTAAAAGGATGGACTGATCGACGGGTTTGAGCGTATGCTCCCCGCGTCCATCCTTTTACATGTGTCGTCTTGGGCAGGGACGTTAAATCTGCCCGTGGGATCAGGCGGTTAATTTTTGTTAACATATGAAGATCAACTAATTAATTTTTCATATATATTATATTATCGGCTAAACTAAAAGCGCCTCTCTACACGCGCCGAGTGAGGCCAGCAGGTTTCTGGCACCTCACGTAGAGCAGCACCATGCTCTCAGCTTTGGGGAAGGATGGTGGTAACACATGATTTTCTACGCGGTTGGGGCGGCGGTTGGAACACTGCTTACAGAAATGGCGGCGCGTCAGTATCTGCTCGAAACAGAGTGGATGCAGGCGCACGTCATTAGTGGGGAGGCAGAACGCGAGCTGTGGAAATTCGATGTGCTCGCGTACCTCGTGTTCAGCATTCTTGGGGTGTGAGAAGAGCACCCCAAAAATCAGCAACATCAAATCTGGAAGGGGGGGGACTGTGGCATGACGAAACTGGCGGCAGTCTGTGGGAAAGTGGTGCGGCTTCTCGGGTCGGTATGTCGGTCGGCGACGGAGGAAGCCCAGGCCTCCGGATCCACCTGGGAAGCCTGGGAGAAAACGGTCGGGCGGTGGCCCGAGCCTATGTACTGGATAGCGGCGGATGGATCCTCGTGGGTTTCCACGGTGGACGGTATCGATGCGGAACGCCGCGGCCTCGATGACTTCGGCGCCGAACACGGGTACATGTGGGCGGACCACGAGGATGGCAAAGTCTATTACATGCCACCGCTCCGCATGTACATTGGCACCCCGCGGCAGCGACGGAAGGCGGCGCGGTGGGTACAAAAACACCGCAAGCAGATCGAAGAGATGAAATGTGAGGTGGAAATCATCGAACTCGAACCATGAACCACCGTCCTGACCAGGACGTTAAACTCGACCAGATTTTTTATTTGTTGAATACGTCGGACGACGGATATTGACACTCACCAGATGCTATGTTTTGATTGAAAGCATCATGGTTTCATATATATATCATATTAGTGTTTACGTGTATTGATCGGCGAACACCGATCCGTTTGTGGCGGGTGGTGGCCACCATCCAAGGATCCGAGGCACTCGCCGAGTTCGACCTGATCCCAAGGAGATGGACGAGAAGGCGAAACACCTCAGATCCCGAGGAAACACATCCTGGGCTGGGATGTTAAAGCTACCCGTTTCTTTTTTTTGTGAGAGGGTACTCGGGAACCACACTTGATGTGGATACTCGAGAGAACACCCAACATGTGGCTGTCATGTCCACCTGGGTTCACGGATGTGAACCAAACACATGGAGGTGAAAAACATGATGGAAATGTTGTCGGGAACGGTGGCGGAGGAGCTGGCGATCGGGACGATGTTGGGACTGTGGACCACAATAGTTCTGCTTCTGGTGGATGAGGCCATCCGGGCGATGCTTGCCGCCCGACTTGCCCACATCGTCACCACCGTGCATCCCGCGGCGAAGTCGATCACATGGTCGGTGTGGTCGATATTCCGTCGAAACCCGCCGGGATTGGTGGGACGGTACCACCATATTCCCATGGTGATGATTGAGGTCACCATGGGAATCGCGGCGCGGTTTGTGTTTGGCCGACCCACGGATGACGACTGGTTGGTGGTGTTTCATGAGTTAGGCCACCACCGGTTTGACCACATGCTGACCCGACGGTCATGTGTGCGGTTGGGCACAATTGCCACACAGCTCGACCGCGGTATGGTCGCCGCGTGGCGGTCAGTGGGGTGGCAGTGTGGGGTCGATGCAAAGATCCGCATCAACTCCCGCAGGATAATCCGGCGCGCGCTTTTGAGCACTGGGTTGAAGCACGCCGAACTGGTGGGGATTCACGAATTGTTTGCGAACATGTTTGCGGGAGCAATGTTTGCAAAAATGTTTGGGCGGGCTCCCGTCACGGTGGCGTATCCCGACGATGAGATGCTGTTTTCGATGTGTCTGCACCACCTGGAGTATCCAGGACGGGCGGTTGCACAAGAACAGATCATCGAGAGAACGAAGATGTACCTTAATGGCGGCCACCCCTTCGGGATATGAGTACGAATCGTCCTGAGCATGACGTTAAACGGCTCGGTTATTTTTTTGGTGTGGTGATATTGGCAGCAACTCGTGGGTGTCGATGAAAGGGGCGCGAGATGATGAGAACTGGATGGAAAGCGAATGTGGTGCCAGTGGACGAGCGGACGCTTGCTATGCAGACCGAAGTGGCGGCCTGGGCCGAGCAACAGACCACTCGCGAGGAGGACAAGGACGAGGAACAAGCACTGCGATGGGAGGACGAAGAGATGAAATATCCCATCGAGAAAGGATGGCGGTGAACCAATCAGCTCTCGATGGCGAGTCGAAACCATGCGAGTATGCTCTTAAGTGCGACAACTGGGTTCTCAGCGACATGAATCACTACGATCTCTACCGAGAGATCATGACACATAATCCATATACCATTGCACGATGAGTATGATATGTCGCACAACGACATATTCAAGCGAAGATCAAATATGTTCAAAACGAATGGATGGTGAAGCAACTATGCGAAGGAATATTGATCTGGAAACGATTCTGAAGAAGCACGAGTTGTATCGCGACTATCCTGGGAAAGGATGTCGTGCAAATCTTGGATGGGCGGATCTCTCTGGTGTTGATTTGTCGGGTAGGTATCTGTCAGGTGTACAGGGATATCGCATCAAGTTGAATCGAGCTCAATGTCAACGAACGTATTTCGACGATGTATATTTTCTGCGCGGACAGCTGAAGGGGATTGATGCATCGGATGCGCATTTTATAAACGCATATATCCAAGAAGCAGACTTCGAAGATGCGGTGATGCCACGGATTTGTGCCCATCGAGCACGTTTCTGCGGGTCGAATATGCGTAATGCTGATCTACGTGATGCGGACTTTACGAACGCATTACTTTGTACTGTGGACTTCACTGATGCGAATCTCGATGGTGCAAACTTCTCGGGTGCAGATTTGACGGGGGCGACGTTGGTTCATTGTTCCATGAACAACGTCAACATGCAAGATGCTGAGTTGAGCCTATCAACAATGCAACTTCTCCATGCAAAGAACTGCAACTTTCGTGATGCAAAGTTCATCGCAACTGATGCTCATCTGTCCACATTCGAAGACTCAAACTTCGAAGGTGCATTTTTCAGGCAGACCGACTTCCGGAGAACAACGCTTCGTGGGAATCGTATGACCGGAGCGAAGTTCTACAACACCATTCTCTCGGGCGCGAATCTGGACAAAGTGTATGTGCAGGTGAACTGCGCTACTTACATGGATCCACCAGAAGAGACTATCATCACATATTGTGTGGACGATGATTATGTGTTCTACGGAACCCACGAAGGGACGTTGGCGGACTTCAGCGCATACATTAGGGAGAAGGTGTACACAAAGAACAAGGATCTGGCTTTTATGTATGAAGGAGCAGTCGTTTACTTTAAAAGCATCCGAAATACATTGTGTCCGCCGGTGAAGGAGTGACAGCATCAACTAGACTATTCAGGAGGTTGTGTGAAATGACGAGCACCGAACTGATTGATGTTGTCGAGGCACACGGCCGATGGTGTACACATCTCGATGGCGGGAACCGGGCTGATTTTTCTGGCATGGATCTATCAGGCATGAATCTCAAGAATATGAACCTCCAATATGCACTCTTTTGTGGGTGCAAATTGGTGGATATATTCTTTGATGGGTCGGATCACAACATGCATACTTTTCAGATGCTGATCTCACAAATGCATGGCTGGAAAATGCACAATGTTCCAATGCCCAATTTTCACCAATGCTCAGATGGTGAGAACACATTGCTACAACACACGATTTGAGGAAGCCAATCTATCTCGAGCAAACTTTGATCATGCGAATCTCGAGTCTGCAGTACTCCGCCGAGCGAACATGACATATGTAAATCTTGCCGAAGCAACTACTCGGAGGGCGCATTTCACCAACGCAACATTTGAAGGAGCACATTTTGATGGTGTGGACTTCACAGGCTCAAAACTTGCGAAAGCGCGTCTCGATGGTATTCATCTTGGTCATGGTATCGTCTTGTGCTGGGTGGATGTTCGTGGGACAAACATTCCGCTGTTTGGCTTGGCGCAAACGTCCCTTTCGGAGACATTCACTAATAAGCGGTACATTCAGGTGGTTGGAATCGGGTCTCGGAAGGGGACGACGACATACATTGGAGAAGATGATTTGCTGGTATGTGGATGTTTCAGTGGGACGGTGGATGAGTTTGAAGCACAAGTGAAGAAGACGTATGTGCATGAATCTCAATACTTTCAGGAGTATCTGGGAGCCATTGCATACTTCCGCTCATTGCGGGACGCAAAATAATATATATATTATTCTATTGCGAAGGAGAAATTGATCTGCCTTCGTCGGTGGGAGACCGCACTCTCCCGAACGGAAGAAAGGCGGTGATCCACATGGCGTCGATGTTTTGGCACATCGGCGACAGCCTCCTTGGGGTGGTCCCGCGGCAGTGGACCACCGAGGAGATTCGGGAGAAGCTTGTCGCCCAGAAAGTGGCGGCTTCTCCCGACGACGACCTGGTGGAGCAGTTTCGCCGGCAAATGGCCCGGCATTGTCCTCCACCAGTGCGGGGGATCTGGGTATTCGAGAGCTCGTCCGTATCGTTGGGACTGCTCCCGGATACCCAGATCTCGAAGTTTGATCTCTCCCCGCGACATATCGGTTGGGGTATGAACTGGCGCGGACCGGTTTATGCTCCCCGATGGGTCGCGGGGATGCCTAGCATCGACAACCCCACCAACCAGGGCGACAACTGGCATCGGTGGGACGATGTCGATGCGTTTGTCGCCGTTGCCATCTAAAATCACATCCTTTTTTGAAGATGCCCAATAAGCACAGTGCATCTGATTCATTTCATAGTTTGTTCCGCATCAAAAAAAAATTCGACACGAGGGATGGTGTTAATATGAACATTGTGTTGTTGGATAAAGAGTTGGTTACGAAACGATTGGAAGAACTCGGCGTGCCAGAATGTGATATCAATGAATGCATCGAGTCCGCAGAATCTTGGGTTGATGGTGTTTACGAAACCGATGGAGTTCTCAAACGACTTAGCGTGGATAAGTTTTGCGAGGTTGCATCAAATGCAAATGCTCCGACATTTCCGTACTGCGCTTATCTGATGCCAGATGACAGCCGTAATCCACGTGAACTGGGATACGATGAGGGTGTCGTTATTTTTATGAAGGGGAGCAATCTTGGCGATTGCATCGCTTCAGAAGAAATCGCCGATATGGTCAATGAACTTTTTTATACAGTGGCGTGGGACCGGTGGTGTCAGATTTCGCATGGCGAATGATAATTATTTTGATATATATGTATTCTATATACGAGATGGGATTCATTTCTTCGCACCACGAAGACATCCCATCTATCGTTGAGGAAAGGAGGGATGCACCGTGACGTTTCACAGAGTTTTGTGAACAGGAGCGCGCCACGTGGGTCGAGCTCCAGGACGCAACGGAAGAGGCGGAAGCCATGGTGTGGGAGCGGGTCGAGCTCGCCTACCGCCACCCCTTATGGATGGGATATGCGAGCTCGACGTGGCGAGGTGTGACTCGGGGAAGCTCGGGCCACACATCGCCGATGGGTGGTACGGGTGTGGGAGGAAGTCTCCAGAACTTGGGGATCAAACTACACTTATCTGACCGGAGGGGAGCTCGGAACCGCACTAGGCGCGGACACCGAGATCCCATTTATACCAGTCAGCTCGGAATCCCGCCGGGTATACTCATTGGGGGTGATCGGGATGGATTGGAAAATGAAGTGGTATGTGGCGATTATGTTTGGCACGGATCGGGGATCAAAGCGGTGGATGAAGGCCGCACAACGCGCGGCTGCATATCTTCATGTTCCCACTCCTCCCCCTTCGGAAGAGGGGGAGGAGGCGTTGTTTGACGCGGCACAGGCCGCGATGAACGCCGAAGCGGCAGCCGCCGAGGCCACCGCTTTAAACAACAAGGCGATCTTAGCTGCCGCTGCTCCCGAGGTAGTCGCCGCGTGGGCAATCGAGGCCGAAGCCTGGGCCGAGTTGGAACAAGCCAAGTCGGAACAAGCCGATAATGTTGCGGCGGCTGAATGCCGATGGAAGGCAGCCCGAGCTGCTATGAGAGCGGCAGCGGATGCTGCGGGAGTCGCGGATCTCGCGAAAGCCGCAATGATGTCGGAAGCCAAGGCAGCCGAGTTGGCGGAGGCTGCGAAGTATCTCTATCTTCTCAAGATATAAGGAAGCCACGTTTCGTCCTGGGTATGACGTTAAACTGCCCAGCGGAAGGGGGTGGTTCGCATGCGCGAGCCCAGTGCGTGAAACAAGCCTTCCCTGTGGGACATTAAGACTAATATCACACTCACGGAAACGTGGGGGTATATTATGGCTGGTGTTCTGTGGGGCGGGCTCAAACGTCGGGACCATTGATGGTATGGGTTGGCTCATCTAGCAAGGTGAGTACTGGCGATACCTACCATTGACCCCGGCGTACTGCCGAAAAACCCATATATGATGCCAGTGTAGTATATGGGCGGATCGGAGGGCCATCCGAAACTTGAGATGGTATCCGGATCTGGTCGTGCGGACTCTAAGCGCCAGTCCTCTAGATCTCCAGGACTGTCAAAAATGGAGATTAGTTTCCTCGTGTCCGGGAAACTTTAAAAAAGAAGGGATACCGGTGCTCTGAGTGGGGTTTCCGTCAATAACCCTCATTCCGACGTGGATCAAGTCGTTAAACTGATCCGCTTAGGGCGGTGTGTTAGTGGGTGCCGCCCGAACACTCGGGGAGTAGGGATTGGGATGGCAGAGAAATGCGTCTTCTGCCGCACCATCCCTACTCTCTTGTTCCTCGATTTATTTTTTGTGCACGTTGTTAGATTGTCAACGTCGTTCGTTACATGAGCAACGTTATCCGAAAGACATTGCGACTCGAGGCTGATAGTTCCGATGGCATCAAGGGATTCTTCCACTGTTGTTAATCACCTCTTTCATTTACAGAATGGCAGATATCCCTCCATGGGTGTCCAGGTGAAGGGTTCCTGCGCGATAAGACGCATGTTGTAGATAATACCGGACCCTGCTCCACCAATAACATAAATGGGATCTGTTTGGTTTCTGCCATTGATTTGATACGTAGCATCCATCGTTGTGGTCCGCACTCGGAGTGTGTTCATATCTGCATCGAGATCAAATCCTACAACAACGTTGTCTCCGAATCCGGCAGTGGACATATTTCCTGAAAGGAGTGTGAGGCGCCCATGCGCATAATAGATGCGGTATACTGGCGTCGGGTATCCATATATTGGGCACGTGTTGTTAGGCGAGCCGCCGCTCCACAACGAATAACCGCTGTCTCATAGTGTTCCATACGATATACCGACCATGGCGAATCCTGTTCTACCGGTTCCCAGATTGATTTCAAAATGCCATTTCCCTGAAGTTCGGTATTGGAGACTCCGAGCTCCACCACTGGCGGTGTCTGCGATGTAGGATTTATCTGCGCCAAGCACCGCGCCATTACATATCTTGTCCCATATGGGCGCAAAATCTGGATCGGACGACGAACTCATTTTTACAACACGCGTTCGGCGAATTATTCCCATAAAAATTCATCCTCCTTTTGAATTGTTTCTCTATCACCATTTGTTTAATAGATTTATTCATAAAAACACGGTGCTGGGTGAGATATATTATTATAATGATAAGTGAAGTTTGATTCCTCAGAAATTGGGGAAATTAAACTTCACGAGTCCCCGTCACCCTCGAGAGAGGGACCGACGGGGTTGTGGGACACATCCAGAACACCGGATGATGTCCAAACGCCACAGAACAGGGGCGTGAATGCCTGTTCGTCCCGGGGAAATGCATCTCCCGTTGCTCCATCCCTGCTCCCATGTTCCTCGATTTATTTAAGGAGGTGATCTTCTTGGCTAAAAAGGTGCATAAGTATAGGGCCTATCTGGGGGGTATCCTGGCGTGGGACGACGCGTCTGGATACCCCCTGACGAAGACCCTCCGGCACTGCTTCCGGGGGGTTTGGCGGCGCCTCTGCTGGGAACCGGACCCCAGATTTTGGGTCTTCCGGCTCTTCGTGGAGGGGGCCCTCACCGTCACCGGGAACGACGGTGTCACGGTGAGGGAGTTGCACACCTTCGTCACGGCGTCTGGGGAACCGGACGCCGCGGCGGAGGTGGAGGCGTATTGGGCGCTGCTCGATGGGGGTCTCCCAACCCCCCTCGAGCTGTTCTTTGGCGCCGCCAATCCGATCCGCGTAAAGCGGATTAAGGATCGGGCGCACCGGAGAACGCCCAGCAGGGTTGCTCCCCCCAAGGGGGAGCACTCCGCACCCGGCGGAGTAAAAACCGGGTACGTGACGGGGCCGTACCCCGTCACGGTGGTTCGTCCCGGAGGGGTTAAAATCCCCGGGACGATGCGGGTGTCCCTGGACGGCAGCTATGCCGTCTGGGACACGGAGCGTTATGGTGTCGCCGCGTTGATGTTTGACGCGGCGGCGATCCGCGACCTCCGGGTCGTGGATTTGGCTACAACCCACGCGGAACGCGTGGTGCATCGTGGGAGCAATCTCACGGTGTTGGAGGAGATCTAGGGGGAGGGGTGGTAGGGGAACATTCCTACCACCCCTCCCTGCTTTCATTATTTTTTGTGAAACTATAAAGATCATTTTGTATAAAGGATTCATATTTTTTATAAAAGCACTATGATATTTCAGATATATATTATTATAATGATAAGTGAAGTTTGATTGCAGTCATTGCAGTCAAACTTCACGAGTCCCCGGGACTCTGCGAGAGCGGAGTCCCGGGGTTCCACGATCATCCACCACCAACAAAGGTGGATTGGTCAAACGCCAGCAGGGGCGTTAACGCCTGCGAGATTTTCGCGTTGCCAGTTGGTGGTAGAACTCCAAGATCTCCACGTAGGGCACCCGTTGCTTATGGGGATGAGCACCGTCGCCGTCCGGGGACGGCGCTTTTCCATTTGTGACTTCCATTTTCTCTTCCATTTTCTCTTCCATTTCCTCTTCCTCCTCACTGTGAAAAATCTCTATTGTTGCGGTCCCTCATTTGGCGTGTCCCGTGCCGATAGGGGATGCTGATAATGTCCTTTTCGCTCTCCACTCCGGCGACGTCGTCCCGGATGGTCTCATCCATTGCTCCGGCTAGAAGGATTTCAGTTGAGACGGAGCGTCTACAACTCTTCCCAATATGTGTCGGGAGAAGCTGTGTGCTACGAGATGTGAGACACACATCTTCAGGATAATGTTCTGTGGTTGTTGCGGGAAGTGTGCTCTGTGTGGGAATTTCATACGCTGGATAATGGGATTATTATAATGACCACCAAAGGGGAGGGCTGGAAATGACAGATCTAGACGGAGTGCTCGCAGATCACGCGGCATGGGCCGCGGGCCGCGGGGGAAAACGGGCCAATTTGCGCGGGGTTGACCTGAGCGGGGTTGACCTGAGCGGGGTCAACCTGACCGGGGCCAACCTGACCAGGGCCATCCTGTACAAGGTTGACCTGACCGGGGCCAACCTGACCGGGGCCATCCTGTACGAGGTTGACCTGACCAGGGCCAACCTGACCGGGGCCAACCTGACCGGGGTTGACCTGACCGAGGTTGACCTGA
>Ga0116187_1003455_pt1 | contig 14644 bp, 14 predicted proteins | sample AD_JPNNA6_MetaG_FD_89755 | JGI IMG/M metagenome (GOLD analysis project Ga0116187, IMG submission 89755) | Active sludge microbial communities of municipal wastewater-treating anaerobic digesters from Japan - AD_JPNNA6_MetaG | ecosystem: Engineered > Bioreactor > Anaerobic > Digestate | place... | reverse complement strand
CTCTCAACTCTTTGACCACCTCTCCAAACACAAAAATGATCTCGGCATCTCCACCCACAAAGAATACCTGAATCTGGTCTCCACTCTACTCAAAAACCCCCTCAAACAGATGGGACTCGCCATATCAGCCCGCGATCGCTCTCTCAACCTCTATGTCTGGAACCCCAAAGTAAGGATGATTGGGCATCTCCAAAAGCACGATTTCGCCGTCTTCAGCCTTGACAAAAACACCCTTAAAACTTTTCATCCCAAAACTATCGGGGATATAATGAAAAACCTCGATCCAAAAGTGCATGCCAAGGTCATGCTGCTTACCCAACAATATACGTCCAAAGGAGCTAATAACATGGTCGGGGAAATAGATGTCCGCCAATATGAATACATACTCGATTACTTCGCCAATGACGACTCCTGCGATGAACTGGAAATGTTCTCCCGCTTGAGGTTTGAACAGGAATGGGACTCCATACCCGAACCATTCAAACAGCGCATCCTCGCCGTAGATCGCATCGTCCTCGAAAAATACGCCGATTGGTTCAACTATAACGTCTTCAACGAATACATCGCCTGTATAAAACGCCGCCTTGAGCTGGAAGATGGAGCAGCCCAATGAACCCTACATACTACCAGCCACAACTCTCAACTCTCAACTCTCAACTTTCAACTCGTAGCTCAAGGAGTATCCCATGAAGCTTACCCTCGTCCGCCACTCACACATCATCTATCGCACCAGCGATATCCTGGAACTGGGCCTCGACCCGCTCAGCTACTCCGATATCGACTACTGGAGCCAGTCTGACCGCGCACTCAAACTGAAACTGCTCCTTGATCCCTTCCTCGAAGATTTGCTCCTGGGCAGCCTGCGCGAATTGAAGGCGGGATTCCACACCTTTGCCGCCTATCTTCAGGACAATGATGGAAAAATCATCTACCGGGGCACACTCCCGCAAGGCAATCTCAATATCTCCTACCTCTCACACCTGGCAAAAACCGTGGAACTGAACTTCACCGACCACCTGGGGCTCCTGCTCACCCTCGCCAAAGACCGCACCTACACCCTGTCCGGCCAGTTCATCAATCCCGTGGAGGCCATCCCACCCATCATCGAAGAAATCCTGTTTCCCACCACCCCGGAACCGGATACCGAAAGCTACTCCAACGCCGATGTCCGCTACCTCTGCAACGCGCTCGGCCCCTTCAACTACCGCCTCGCCCACGCCTACTATGACCAGGATAAATGGACTCCCTTCAGGCTGGTGGATCACGTCCTCCTCTCCATCAGCGACCTTATCTACGGCGGCCATTACTCGCACCAGTACCACAACATCACCTACGGCTTCAAAACCGAGGGACAGGACGCCTTCTTCATCTACTGGCAATACATCTACATCCCCGGAGAACACCTCCTCCAATACTTCCGCTACCGAAAATACCGGCTCGTGGGCAACAGCATCGCTCTCATCGACCAGTCCGACCGCTATAACGATAATCCCAACCTCATGTTTGACCACCCTCACGCCCCCAGCCTGGTTAAACACCTGATTGTCGGGGAATCGGAATACCGCGTCAAAAACAAAACCCTCTACTATACAGGACTCATGGCTCTGGATACCGTTGAATTCGTCCCAGGGGACTACAAGGCCGACGCTCTGCTCGGAGAACTGCTCCGCGTCGCCAATGCCGTCCTCACTGTCGATCTCTACGACTTCAAGATCATCAACCGCCAGGACGACGCCCTCCCCGTGGCAAACTTCGCCGATCCGCTCGAATTCGAAATCAACCAGTCCGACTCCTCCGCCCCGCAACTCACCCCCGTGGCAATCGCTTCCCAGGCTATCCTGGACGCCATCGCCGAACACTATAAGGCTGTCCTGGATGCCAGCCCCCTCGAAGCGACTCTCAAAACTCACCTCTGCGCCCCGGATTTCCAGGCCCTGTCACTCTCCCATCCCCATGAACTACTCGCCTATGCCATAGTCTTCGACAACTACCGCATCAGACCCCTGGAACTCTCCTACGATCCCGTCACCCAGGAAATCGAAATCTCCGGAAGGGCATCCCATGCATAGCGCGAAAGCAGAAGTAGTCCACGCCCTCAACAACCTGGCAAACAAAATCGAAACCACGGCGGTAAAGATCGTTGATAGCAGGAAAATGGTCGCCTGGGGCAAACTCCGCCGCAGCCTCAAAACCAAAGTTGACCCCGAAAGGCTCGCCATCGACGTCTTCGCCGACGACCGCATCGCACCCTACGCCCAATACGTCCACGAAGGACGCAAACCCGGAAAAATGCCACCCGTTTCCATGATCGAGGAATGGGCACGCAAAAAACGCCTCCTCTCCAATCCGGACTACCAGGGAAAACGCAGCCTCTACTCCGAAGATCTCGCCAAAACTCGGCTCTCCGCCCGCATCAACCCCTACGCGAAACTCTCAAAAAAACAGCAGCGCCTCGCAGATCGCTACCACTCCCTCGCCTGGAAAATCGCTTACAAAATGAAACACCGCGAAATCAAACCCCGCCGCTTCCTCCTCGATGCTATCCTCGCCACCCTGAAAAAGGAACTATCCTAACACCCTTCTTCATTCTACTACCCTTTCCCTCTTGATCCGTCCTGCTCCTCTCACACCACCCAAATAATCCCGCTCCCGCTCAAGACCCTCTCGCACCCAAAATTTCCAAACCGTTTGTCATTCCACCTACAAAATTTCCAAACCGTTTGTCATTTCGCCTATAATTAAAACCATTTCCTTTCCAAACCTCCTGTCATTATTTCCAAACCGTTTGTCATAAAATCCCGAAAAACGCCCAAAATTTCCAAACCATCCAAAACAACCCATCTCCCCACCCACCATCACTTTACCCTAACTCCCCCATTTTCCAAACCCCCTGTCCCCCCATACTTGCATTGAACTCGAAAAAACATTGCACGATAGAACGCGGATGACAGGATTTTTGAAGGTGGAAAGGTGTTTTTGAGGTGGAAAGGTGGAAAGGTGAAATGGTGGAAAGGTTTCCCTGATACAAGTCCCACCCGACCCCGAAACAAACCACCCCCAGACTATATACTGTGTCATCACGGCCTGCCGGGGTCCTCACCGAAGCGCGTAGCGGTTTGGTGGGGTGATTTGAGCCGTGATCCAGTCTTTTGGAAACAACCAGCCATCTCCGAAACAAGCCCCACAAGACTATATACCGCGTCATCACGGCCTGCCGGGGTCCTCGCCAAAGCGCGTAGCGGTTTGGTGGGGTGGTTTGAGCCGTGATCCAGTCTTTTAGAAACAACCATTCAGCCCCGGAACAAACCCCACAAGACTATATAATGTGTCATCCCGGGCGGCGACCCGTGATCCAGTCTTTTAGGACTATTTGGAGTCCAAACCGGCCTCGATACTGGCATAAGTATGAAACCCATATTGCCGGTTTGAACTCCAACCTCAACCAGCATGGAGTTCAAAGAGCCTTTCCCGGTTTCAGATATCCACCGGACGCCTGGCTCTTTGGACTTCGTGCGTAAGAAAGAGCCCAAATCCAAAGCTACTGCCCCGAATACCGCAGGGCTCTGGACATCATGCGGAATAATGCTGCCTCCGGCAAACTGTAACAACAATCTAACTAACATTTGTAGAATTAATTAGGAGAAAAGCATGGAGGCTAACATGCCACCTTTGACATTTAATATCCATAGCTGAAACAGTCTTTGCCCCCGTTCGCGGGAGTGTGCTAAGTCTATATTTTCCTTAGGTCATCCTTAACTTTTATAGGGATGACCTAAGGATGATGGCACAAAACGCTGTAGCAGCAAGGGACGGCGCTATGAAGGATTATGCAGACTGTTGACGTTGTTATTGGTGAATGTGATACTATATTGTTTGCGTTTTATTGTCATCACAGTAAAAAGGTGGAAAGGAGGCATGTATCTCATGGTGTCGTGATGTCGTGTTGGAGGTGGTGATGGTAAAAAAGGTGGTTCGGCGACCGCCTCAACTGTATCGGGTTTGCTATTGGGCCGCTTGGGGCAGTTGTCAATCCAGCATTTGGGGCATGGCTCAAATTTCAGCTTGACGAATCTGCCGTCCGCAAAAACTGTGTCATTCTATCCCAAATATTAAGGAGACAAGATGTACGCCATCGTGGATATCAAAGGATTTCAGTTTAGGGCTGAAGAAAACGCGATCCTGCGCGTTCCCCTGCTGAACACGGCGGAACCTGGCCAGAGCCTGGAATTTGACCGGGTGCTGATGCTGCGCGAAGACGCCCAGATCAGAGTTGGCCAACCCGTTGTGGAAGGCGCGACAGTACTTGCCGAAGTAATCGAGCACGGTAAAGGCAAGAAAAAGGTGATCTACCACCATAAGAGAAGGAAAGGTTACCGGGTAAAGAAAGGCTACCGTGAGCAATATACAGAAATTAAAGTGACCGGAATCCGGTTTTAGTAAGAGGTGAAGCATGGCACATAAAAAAGGTGTTGGAAGCAGTCGTAACGGGCGCAACAGCAATCCCAAATATCGCGGCGTTAAGAAACACGGCAGCGAAAGAGTGATTGCTGGCAATATCATCGTGCGCCAGAAAGGCACTAAGTTTCACCCCGGCCTCAACGTGGGCATGGGCAGGGACTATACCCTCTACAGCCTGGTGGACGGCCAAGTGAAGTTTGAGACCCGCAATTTGAACCGGAAATTCGTATCCGTGATTCCCGAGGAAAAGAGCGAGTAAGCTTCCATTAGATACAGAATTAACCCCGGTATGCGCCGGGGTTTTTTTGTATCCACGAATTACACGAATTATCACGAATTAAAAAAACAGAATAAGGGCAAGTGTCCAGCCTAAAAACAACAAACCGACCCCGAAACAAACCCCCACCAAGCCCTAAAGCTGCGTCATCATGGTCTGCGAGCCGTGATCCAGTCTTTTAATAATATCCACAAATTACACAAATTACACGGATTAAAAGAACAGAATAAGGACAAACGTCCAACACAAAAACAAGCACCAGACCTGAAACAGACCACGACAGACCAAAAATTGTGTCATCCCGGGCAAGCTTGCTTGACCCGGGATCCAGTCTTTTGGAAACAACCAGCCAGCCCTGAAACAGACCCCCATAACCCCAATCCGCGGCAATCTGTGCCTTTTATCCGCGTATATCTGCGTGAACCGCTTGACCCGTGATCCAGTTCCCAGGGGTGGCAAAGTCCGTTTGCCACAGAGACCGGAGGTCTCTTCCAAACAGGCAACTCAGTTGCCTCTGCCGAACAGACTTCGGCAGCCCTTAATCTATCCGCCTGGATATAAAAATAGCGCCGGAAAGGAGGCACCGCCGCTATCTATCTTACTGAGGAGTGAGGGAGGGTTACTTTATTTCCGCTTTGGCGGGGGCTTTCAGGTCTTGTTTGGGTTGCGGTTTGGAGTTGTGTTCTTTGCAATCTTCGCAGCCTTCGCAGTCTCCGGCGCGCATCCGCAAGCCTTCCCCATTGCCTGGCCCCCTGTGCAGCATCTTGCCTTGTCCATCGGCATTGCGTTGGTGCTGGCCGCAGTCCTGGCAATTCTCTCCATGCTGGTGTTGCCTGTTTTTCAAGGTTTGGGGCGCCATGTTCCAGTTTTTGCCCTGGAAACGGCCATGGGGGTGCATGTTCATAAAGTTGCCAAGCATCTTTTCCTTCTGCTCCGGGGTGAGTTCTTTATACACCTGTTGCAGGTGGTCGATGCGGGCGTATTCCATGCTCAGCTCTTTGTCGTTGAGCGTCTTGGCGAGTTTTTTGAGGTTGGCGAAATCTTCCTTTTTCAGGGCTTGCTGCATGTCGATGCGCAGGTTTTCGATCTCGGCCTGCAGGTTGTTCATTGTTTTCAGATGTTCGGTGCGAAGGGGTTCCAGCTTCTTCTGCTGTGCATCGCTAAGGTTCATGCCACAATGCACTTCCATGTCGCCGCAAGCATCACAGAGGCGGTCTTTGAGGCGGGGATCGTCCTGGGAAGTGGCGCCCAGCCTGGCGCGGGGCATAGCTTTGGCGTCGGACTGGCCAAAGAGCAGCCCGGTGAGGGCCAGGGCCAGCACGGCAATGATGGTTATTTTATTCATTTGGTTTTCTCCTGGGGTTATTTCTTTGGTTTCGGTCTATAAAGCGGTCCATTCTTTCCGCGCGCCGTCCAAAATAGTCGCGGGCTTCCTGGGGTGTCATGGATTTGCGCAGGCGCAGGGTGGATTCGCCCAAGGTTCTTTCCAGGCGGATTTGCAGCGTGATCGAGCGTTCGATGATGCCCTGGATCCTGGTTTCGTTTATCTTTCCCTTGGCCAGTTCCCGCATCAGTTCCCTTTTGGAAACGCGGAACGAATCGCGCAGGGCTTTGGTGTTTTCGTTCTCGAAGTCCCGCGGGTTGAAACGGGCTTCCTCACCGGCTCCCGGTCCTTCCGGAAAGTTTTGATAGTGGTGCAGATCGTGTTGTTTGCGGAAAAGCCCCATTACCACCAGACCTCCCACGATACCGGCGTTGAGAGCCAGCGAAACCAGCAAAAAAATGCTAAGCAGGCGTCTACTCATGGACGCCTCCGGCAAGGTTGGGGTCATCCAGCAGGGAAACTTCGCCAAAGCTTGCCAGCTCCTGGCTGGGGGTCACGGAAGGGGTTTCCGGGAAGGGAACGAAGGAAGAGAAGGCCGCCTTGCCCAGCAGTCCGCCCACGGTGAACATCAGTATCAGCACCAGCAGGGCGGGGATGGTCTGTAAACGCCAGCGAATCTTGTATTGCTTGCGCTGCCTGTCGTGCCGGGCGGTTTTTTCCATGATCTGATGGTGCAGCCATGCGGGAAACTCGGCACGGGGTTGTGCTTGCAGCAGTTTCTGCAGCTTGAGGGCTTCATCCAGATAAGCGCGGCAGGTGGGGCAGGAACTGAGATGCTGATCCAGCTTGCGGATACGGCCGGGCTCCAGCTCACGGTCGAGCTTGAGTTCGATCTGGCGTTTTGCAGCTTTGCATCTCATTTTTTCCTCTCTTGGCCAGCCACGGGGGCTGTGTGTTCAATCTTGTTCATAAAGTTATACTCCCTTACCCTGCATATCCCTCAGCAATTTTTTGCGAAGTTGCTTTTTGGCGCGCACCAGCAGCGATTCCACCGCTTTCACGGTGATGCCCAGTTTATCCGCAATCTCTTTGTAGCTCAGCTTTTCATAGTATTGAAGGTGGATCACGCTGGCGAGCTTGGGGGGCAGTTCACGCAGTGCTTGATGCAGCGCGGAATGATCTGGCTCCGGTTCCGGGGCGCTGCGGTCTGGCAGACGGGTGAAAGAATGGGGGTCGAGGCTCACGTAACGGTTTTTCTGCTTGAGGAAGGTCATGCTCTTGTTGTAGGCGATACGATAGAGGTAGGCCAGCGCGGTTGCTTCTTCCACGCGGTCGATGTGTTCATAAAAGGAAATGAACACCATCTGCACGATGTCGTTGGCATCGTTATCGTTGGCCACCAGCGTCAGCAGATAATGGTAAATCCGCTTCTCGTTTGCCTTGAGGAAAGCCTCGAACTGCTCTTTCTTCATCTGATTACCTTAAACAATATACCTCTTTGCGGATAAGATACTGCAAAAAAACGCCGAGTTCTGTGTCAAGATTTTAAATGCAAAGTGTCACTGAAAACTCCGTAATTGTTATCAGTTGGGCACAGTGAAACTTCCACGGGGCCAATGAATTGAGGTCTGTGGAGAGAATTAGTTACGGGTGGGCTTGGGGGTTTGAAGTTTTGGGCGACGCAAGCCAACCGACGTTCATAAGCTCAGGCGCTGATAATCATTGACACAAAGATCGGCTCCTTATTCTTTGTCGGACTAAGGAGCCTTTTTTATATGCGAGTAAAACTGAGCCTGTGCCTGTTTATCCTGTTGTGGGGGGTGTTGCCGGCCGCACCCCGGGCATTGCTGTCTCCACAGGAGCTGGGGCAGATCGAGGAGATGCTCGGCACGGCAGGATTGCGGAGGGAGTCGCTGACTTTTGAAAAGGATTGGGATTTGGCTGCCAGGTTCAAGATGGATTGGCAGTTGCGCCAACTGCAGGATCCCTGGAGGGCGCTGGACGATCTGGCTTTCCTGCGCGAAAGCTGCGCCCTGGAGGATGAAAGTGGCATTCCGGGTTTGCTGAACACCCTCGGCGGCATCGCTTTCAATCTGGATACGGATAATTATGCGAACATCTATAACGCGGCAAGAGACCGATACACAAGCTCTTTCTCACACCAGGTGCGCCAGCCGCGGGATATCTTTGGCTGGTTCACCGGGCATCTGCGCGGGCTGAAAAAAGACCTTTCGCCGCTGCTGGAAAGTGTCAGCCCCCGGGAAGCGGACAAACTGCTGTCCTTCTGGCTCTGGCAGTTCATCGAAAGCGAAGACATTGAAAAATATAAGGCTTACTACAAGCAGCACAAGCTCCCGCCGCAGAGCGATCTGGATTCGGAGGAGATCTACGGGCTGCTGGATAGGCTCGATCTGGACAGTCTGCAACGTACCGGCCTGCGCTTTCTGGCCCTCTCGGATGTTTTGACCCGGGAGTCGGCCAGGCTGGATTTTCCCCGGCGCAAACCACTGATCAAAAAGACCGAGTTTGGCCTGATGGTGATCGGCAGCCGGGGTGACGACCATTATCGAAGCTCCGAACTGGGCTCCGCGCCCATCTGCCTCTTGCTGGAACCCGCGGGCAACGACGTCTATGAGGTCGGTCTCAACACTTCCCACGCGCACAACTTCTATATTCTGGTGGATTTTGACGGCAATGACAGCTACCGGAACCAGCAGCCGGCGGGGATCTTTCGCAGCGCATTTGGCCTGGGTTATTCCTTAGATGGCGCTGGCGATGACCTGTATCAGACCGATGATTACGCCTTCTCGGCTTTCGCGGGAATCAACATCCACAGGGACAGTTCCGGAAACGATATCTACCGCAGCGGGCTTTTTTCACAGGGAGCGGCGATGTTTGGCCTGGCCCTGCTCCTGGATGAAGCGGGCAACGACAGCTACGGCGCTCCGGTATCCGCCCAGGGAATCGGTAGCACCCGGGGAGTGGGCGCTCTGCTGGATCAGGATGGAGCGGACAGCTACCTGCTTGGCGGCAAATACTTTCACGAACCTCTGATGCCGCTGGATTACATCACTTTGGGACAGGGCATGGGGATGGGCCTGCGGCCTGATCTGGCGGGCGGCCTGGGCCTGCTTTACGACAAGGCGGGCAACGACCGCTATCTGGGTGGGGTTTATGCCCAGGGCTCAGGCTACTGGTATTCCGTGGGAGCCTTGCTGGATGAGGGCGGCAACGACGTGTACAACGCGGTTTACTATCCCCAGGGTTCCGGCATCCATCTTGCCTGTGGCTATCTGGTGGACGGCGGAGGAGACGATGCCTATTACAGCCGCAACGGGCCGGGACAGGGCGCCGGGCACGACTGGGGCCTGGGTATGCTGGTTGACCAGGGCGGAAACGACGCCTATTCCATCCACGGGGGCAACGGGCTGGCGCTTTCCAATTCGGTGGCGCTCTTTGTGGACAGTTCCGGCGACGACCGCTATGAACGCAATGAAGGGCAAAACTATGGCAACGCGACCCTGGCTCGGGGGACAGGCGGCATCGGGCTATTCTTGGATGCAGGTGGCAAGGACAGCTATCCGGACAGCCTCATGGCCAATGACAAGACCTGGCAGAAAGGAACTTATGGCATCGGCAGGGATCTGAACCTCAACCTGGTGGACAAGACGGCGGTGGAAGAACTTGCCGAAGCCGCGCCCCTGCCGGACAGCACCTACGCCATTGCTGATATCTTCGCGGCAGCCGCGGAATGGGAAGTTGGTTCCGCAGTCCAGCGGGTGAGAAAAGCCCGCGAGATACTCATCCAGAGAGCTGAGGAGGCAATCCCCTATATCTTGGAAAACAAACTTAACAGCCGCTCGGGGTTGGAATACCGCGCCCTGGAAGCCCTGGCGGCCAAGAGCCAAAGCTTTGTGCGGCAGCTTTATCCCAAACTGTCAGAAGCCGACAGCCTGGCTGCCAAAAACTCCCTTTCCCTCATCGCCGGAGTGGGCGACAGCTTGCTGGTGGATGAGGTGCAGGAACTGCTGGAACAAGACAAATATGTAACCGCGTGCCTGTCGGCGCTTTCAGGGATCAAATCCGCCCGCGCGGTGGAGTTGCTGAGCCAATACACCACACATCCTTCCGAGCGCTACCGCTACATCGTGGCGCGCTCGCTGATGCTGAACAAACATCCCTCCGCCCGGCCCCTGCTGCTCACCATGCAGGGGGACAGCTCTTTCCTGGTGCAGGCGCTGCTGCGCAACCTGCCTCCGGAGGCCAGTCCATGAGCCCGCAGCGGGAACTCTTTGCCGCTTTTCTGGCGGAACTGGGGCTTTCCGACACCGCCGGGCTGCTCTCCCGTTTTGAGTTATATCACTCTCTGCTGTTGGAGCTTAACGCGCGGGTGAACCTCTTTTCCCGCGGCACGGCGGCGGAAGACTTGTGGAGCAAGCATTTTCTTGACAGCCTGCTGCCCTTGAAAAGCTTTGACTTCAATGGGAAAGAGGTGCTTGATTTCGGTTCCGGCGGAGGCCTGCCCGGCATACCGGTTAAGCTGGCGGTTCCTTCCTGTCGCATGACCCTGCTGGACTCGGTGCGCAAAAAGACCGTTGCCATGCAGGAAATGCTTGGCAGGTTGGAACTTGAAGGCTGTTCCACGGTTTGGAGCCGGCTCGAGGACCTGCCCGCCCGTGGCCAGAGTTACGACATCATCCTCTGCCGGGCATTGCGCCTCGAGGAGCGCTATCTGAAGCCCTTGCGCCGGCTCTTGCGGCCCGCGGGGCAGGTGCTCTTTTACAAAGCGCAGGATAGTTCCGATCTCGATCCCTACCGTCCGCGGGAACTCTGCCGGATGGAGCTGGATTACGGCCGGCGGGTGATCTACACGCTGGACCGTGCCGCGCTGACTAAGTGACAGGAAGTTATAAGAATATATGGCAAGAGTAATTACGATCGTGAACCAGAAAGGCGGAGTGGGCAAGACCACCTCCGCGGTCAACCTGGCAGCCGCTTTGGCTGTGCTGGAAAAGAAGACCCTGCTGATCGACTTCGATCCCCAGGGCAACGCCACCAGCGGAGTGGGGCTGGATAAAGAAAAGCTGGATATGCAGATCTACGACGCCCTGATCGGCAAAACCCCTCTGCGGGAGGTGATCCAGGCCACCAGCACCCAAAACCTGTGGTGCGTGCCGGGCAATATCGACCTCACCGGAGCGGAGATCGAACTGGTGCACGAGTTTGCCCGCGAGCACAAGCTGCGTGAGGCATTGCAACCGATCCTGGACGATTTCGACTACATCCTGGTGGATTGCCCTCCATCCCTGGGTCTGCTCACCGTGAACGCCCTCACCGCCGCCACTGACCTCGTGGTGCCGATCCAGTGCGAATATTACGCCCTGGAGGGGGTGAGCCAGTTGCTCTCCACCATCCGCCTGATCCAGAAGAACCTCAATCCCAACCTGAACATCCTGGGGGTGCTACTTACCATGTTTGACCGCCGGGTCAACCTCTCCATGCAGGTGGCCAAGGAAGTGCGGCGCTATTTCAAGGAAAAGGTCTTTCGCACCATCATCCCCCGCAATATCAAGCTCACCGAAGCCCCCAGCTTTGGCAAACCCATCTTTCTTTACGACATTCGCTCGCCCGGTGCCATGAGCTACCTGAATCTGGCCACCGAAGTGATCGAGAGGACATAAAACATGATAAACGAACATCTTGGCCGCGGCCTCAGCGCTCTGATCCCGGATACGGAAGAGCGCAGCGATCCCCGTTCCAGCATCAGCACCCTGCCCATCGACAGGATCAAGGCCAACCGCTGGCAGCCCCGCAAGAGCTTCGACGAAGCCAAGCTCCTGGAACTGGCTGAATCCATCAAAGCCAATGGCATCATCCAACCGCTGATCGTCACCAAGACCGAAGGCTCGGATTACGAGCTGATCGCGGGGGAACGCCGCCTGCAGGCAGCCCGGCTGGCAGGTTTGGAAGCCGTGCCGGTGGTGATCCGCAGCGTGAGCGAGAAGGAGCAGTTGCAGCTTGCCATCGTGGAAAACGTGCAGCGCGAAGACCTCTCCCCGATCGAGGAAGCCAAGGCCTATCAGGCTTTGGCGGAAGATTTTTCCCTCACCCATCAGCAGATAGCGGAGATCGTGGCCAAAGACCGCGCCACCATCAGCAACAGCATCCGCCTGCTCAAGCTTCCGCCGGAAGTCCAGGAGCAGGTCGAGGCAGGCCTGCTGAGCCCCGGGCATGCCCGCGCCATCTTGAGCGTGGAGCAGGAGTTTCAGCCGCTTTTTGCCCAGTTCATCATCCAATACCGGCTCACGGTGAGGCAGGCTGAAGAAAAGGCCAAAACCTTCGGCGAAAGCCATGCCAAACCGGAAAGAACCACGGATAACTCCGCTTTTATAAAGAACTTTGAACGTGATCTGCGCAGCCTGCTCGGTTTGCGGGTCAAAGTCCGCGAACGCGGCGGCAGAGGCCGGATCACCCTCGAATATTCCAGCCAGGAAGAGCTTGTGCGCTTCAAAGACCTGGTCAACCAACTCAGGAGGTAAAAAATGAAACGAATACTGGTTACAGGAGGAGCCGGCTTCATCGGCGCGAACTACATCCACCACCTGTTTGAAGACCCCGGCTTCGATGGCATGGTCTATAACGTGGACAAGCTCACCTACGCCGGCAACACCGACAGCCTGAAAGACATCGTGGACAAGTTTTCCGGCCGCTATTTCTTCAAACACGCGGATATCTGCGATTCGGACACCATTGCGGAAATCTTTTCCAGCTTCCGTCCGGACACCGTGGTAAACTTTGCCGCGGAATCGCATGTGGATCGCTCGATTGACGGCCCCATGGAGTTTGTGAATACCAACGTGCTGGGCACGGCGGTGATGCTGGATGTGGCCCTGAGGCACTATAAGAAACTGGAGCCCGCCGAACAGGCGAAGTTCCGCTTCCACCACGTGTCCACGGATGAGGTGTTCGGTTCCCTGGGCGATGAGGGCAAATTCACCGAGGAAACCCCTTACGATCCCTCCTCCCCCTATTCCGCTTCCAAAGCCTCTTCCGACCACATGGTCAGGGCCTGGCACCGCACCTTTGGCCTGCCGGTGCTGATCTCCAACTGTTCCAACAACTATGGCGGCTACCAGTTTCCGGAAAAGCTGATCCCGCTCATGATCCTCAATTGCCTGGAGCACAAGCCGCTGCCGGTTTACGGAAAGGGGCTCAACGTGCGCGACTGGCTCTATGTGAGAGACCATTGCGACGCCATCAACACCATCATCCGCAAAGGCAGGCTCGGCGAGACCTATAATGTGGGCGGCAACAACGAGATGACCAACATCGAGATCGTGAACACGATCTGCTCGCTGCTGGATGAAATGACCCCCTCGGACAGGCTGGGTTCCTACAAAGAGCTGATCACCTACGTGCAGGACCGCCCCGGGCACGATCTGCGCTATGCCATCGACGCCTCCAAGATTCAGGATGAACTGGGCTGGAGCCCGCGCGAGACCTTTACCACCGGCATCCGCAAGACGGTTGCCTGGTATCTGGAACACCGCGACTGGTGGCAGGACATCCAAAGCAAGAAATATCAGCAGCAAAGGCTGGGATTGGGCTGAACCAATCGACCCGTGGATTTGCTGCAGGTTGTGCGCGCCCCGGGAGTATAAACTTAAAAAAGGAAACCTTGTGGAGGTAACCCATGCCTAAGAAAAGATATATGCAGCTTGCGGCGCTGTTGGCCGCTCTCATCGCCCTGGCCCTGCTGGCTGGCTGCGGGGTAAACCGTGCCTTGGGCGCGATCATGCCCGCGGTGCCCGTGGCCCAGACTCCTTCCAGCTCGCAGGTCAACCAGTCCGGTAGCGACGCCCATTTTGTGGTGCTGGACGACTATTTCATCATGGAAACCCCTTTGGGCGAGAATCCCTACGTGTATGCCGCGGTGGGCAAGATGAAAGCCGTTGCCACGGCGCAGACCAACAACCAGGCTCGTTTCCTGCGCTCCATGGACAACCAGAGCGTTCTCACCCAATACTATTGCAAGACCAGGATCGCGAACTCCGCCGACCTCACGGTGGGAAAAGAGGTTTACATCCTGGACCGCACCGACTCCAGCGGTTATCACCGCGCCCCGCTCAATGCGGGAGAAAAGAACGGCAGCTATTGGTTCAAAACCAAAATCACCGACATCAGCCGTAAAGCCCAGGGACAGGTGATGGTCGGCGGAGGCCTTTGGGTCAATATCAACGCCGTGCGTGTGGCGGTCAACTAAAGCTTCTGGCCCGCTCCTCCCCAACAACAGACTGTATACTGCGTCATCCCTGGATGTCGGGGTCCTCGCCAAAACGCTTATCGGTCTGGTGGGGTGGTTTGACCCGTGATCCAGTCTTTTGGAAACAACTACCCAGCCCCGAAACAACTCCACCAGACCTCAAAGCGTGTCATCACGGGCTTGACCCGTGATCCAGTCTTTTAAAACCCCAAACAGGCACCCAGTCCCAAACATACGGCATCAATTCATTGATACTCGTATTTATTTTCCGATACATTCCGCAATATCCTTCATAGCGCCCTCCTTTGCTGCTACTGGCTTT
>Ga0116187_1003442_pt1 | contig 14695 bp, 10 predicted proteins | sample AD_JPNNA6_MetaG_FD_89755 | JGI IMG/M metagenome (GOLD analysis project Ga0116187, IMG submission 89755) | Active sludge microbial communities of municipal wastewater-treating anaerobic digesters from Japan - AD_JPNNA6_MetaG | ecosystem: Engineered > Bioreactor > Anaerobic > Digestate | place... | reverse complement strand
CTTTGGGCAGACCACGTGGAGCTGCGCTCTGTCAAGGACGGCAGCCTGATCGAACGCGCACCTGAAGAGATCACCGAAACGATGAGCTCCGTGCAGAAAGGCGGCTACGCTCACTTCATGCTGAAAGAGATCCACGAGCAGCCGCAGGTGGCGCGCGAGGTGCTGCACATGCTGGCTGGCAGCTCAGATGTGCAGGCTGTGGTGGACCAAATGAAGAGCGCGCGCAATCTGTATTTTATTGGCTGCGGCACCAGCTACCACGCCTGCCTGGCTGGGGCGGTGTATTTTGCCCGTCTGGCCGGCCGGGCCGTGATCCCCGTGATTGCCCCGCAATTCATCCCGCAGTACCTGCCAACCGTTGGTTCGCAGGACGTAGGTCTCTTTGTTAGCCAATCTGGTGAAACAAAGGACGTCCTGAATGCTCTCTACGCTGCCGAAAAACAGGGCATGCAGTGCTACGGGCTGGCTAATGTGATCGGCTCGACTCTCACCAAAGCGTCGATTTGCTCCCTGCCGTTGTGCTGCGGATATGAGATCAGCGTGCCAGCCACGAAGACCTTCACCAACCAGATCATCACCTTTCTCTACCTGGCCTACCGAATGGCCGGGCGCGACACGCGCGCGCTGGACGCCATCCCCGGTTTGATGGAGCAAACCATCGCCCTCACCACGCCGCAGGTGCAAGCCATCACCCCGGATGTGAATGCCTGGGAGGACTGCTACAGCCTTGGCTACGGCACCACCTATCCGATGGCGCTGGAAGGCGCGCTCAAGCTCAAAGAGATCACCTATAGCCACTGCGAGGGCATGCTCTCCACCGAATTCAAGCATGGGCCGCTTTCAGCGATCACCGAAGGCTTCCCGGTTTTGTTCTCTGTGAGCCCGGAGGACGTGCCCGTGATTGTCAGCGGCATCAACGAGGTTACCTGCCGCGGCGGGCGCGCGATTGCCATCGGGCAGGAGAATGCCAGCCTGCGTGCCAACGCCAGCGACCTGATCGTACTGCCAGAAGCCAGCCCGGAGATCAGCTCCCTGTTGAGCGTGCTGCCGCTTCAGCTGCTCTCATACTACATGTCCGTTGCCCGCGGTTACGACCCCGACTTCCCCCGTAACCTGTCCAAAACCCTGACGGTGGATTAGGTGTCTCTTAGCCTTCCCCTGGGGGAAGGAGGGCCGCTTGCGGTGGATGAGGGTTACCTTGATCATGCCGGCCTCCTGACCGCGCACGGGATCTGACCGAAGGTCTCCAGATGGCCTTGTTCTTTCATGGTCTCCGGACCATGAAAGGCTTTTGACCACATGGTCTCCATTTAAACAATGAGAGGCAGATCGCCACGCAAAAGAGGCTCGCGATGACGAGAGTCCGTCTTTGCGACTGCTTGCGTACAGAGTAGGAGCGCAGCGACGCGGCATTCTGCAGTTCATCCTTGATCGTGCTGGCGTCCACGCCGCGCACGGGAGGTGACCGAAGGTCTCCAGTTGATAATAGACGCCTACGGCGAGATGCTGTGCTCGGGCAGAGCCCGGCACAATCACGAGTTGAAAAGCGTAACTCCCGTTTTTGCGACTGCTTGCGTACAGAGTAGGAGCGCAGCGACGCGGCAATCTGCAGATTGTTTTCTTGGTCGAAAAAGGCAGATCGCCTCGCAACAGATGCTCGCGATGGCGGAAAATATTACGTAGGGCTGGGCCATGGTTCAGCCGCTTATCTCGCGCATGCATTTGATGCGGAGGGAGTAAACCCCCTCCGTACGGCTTTCGGTTTCCTGGCATTTATGGGGGTTTTTACACTTTTTCCACTATTTCCGCTGTTTTTTGATAGTGCAGGATGGCTGTTTGCGTGTAAAAACTGGGCGGTTGTTAAGGTGCAAGATTTGATGTGCGTGAAGATAATAGCACATTTGTTCTATAAGGCAAGGGAAAACGTTGCATTTACACCTCCTCTCCAGAGGGGAATTAAAGGGGGTGGATCGGATTCGCCAAGCAATTCGCTAACCTCTCAGTGCTCCTTAGGATTTATATTGGTACAATATCAAGGACAAGGGAATAGTTAGTGGTTAGAATAAGATAATTAATCAAGAGGAGGGTTCGTGAGTATCAATCAAATCAATATCATTGCTCCTGCACTTGATTTGCTAAGTCAAAATCTAGACCATGTTATGCCTGCGGTTGGCGGTGCCATGGAGGACTTAGAACATCCTGATGTTGAGGAACTCGATGACATCTTAATAAACGCAGAATCTCGGGAAATTACCAGTTTTTTGGAGACACCAACCCCCGATGTTTATAATTTGTATCGAGAAACACCCCCAATCTTTCGAGAAGAAAATAATTTTTACAGGTTTTTTATAGATGGAAGTATACGCACATACTACCTTGCCACCGGAATAGAAGGAACACGCACCTTTCCTATCGAACTTGCTCAAATCGGAGCTGCTGTTATAGAAAGGGATAAAAAAGGTAACGTCCATCCACTTGAAGTAAAGCACAGGTTGCTTCTACTTCTCCCCAAAGGGGCTTTTGGGGTTTCGGACACGGTGTGGGCAGAATTAAAGAAACTAAATAGAGTAGATAGATTTTTTGAAGTCATTGACACAACTGAGAAAAATGCATTTGCCCCACAAGAAGCAACTATGGAAAATTTGCGGACTCGTTCGGGCGGCATTGCTAGAAACCGGATGCATAAGCTTGAAATCGAGGTTATTGACGCAACAGATCCTTATAGAAATGAAAACAACTGGTTGGTAATAGATGGCGCTGTAAAGCTTGATGAATTCATAAAGACAGAAAACATGATCGGAGTCGCAAAAAATTACCGAAAAGACCCACTTTTTAAATTTGGGAGAAGCGCTGCTTCGAGAATTGATATTTCCACTCTTTTGGCAAATCTGCCGTATGCGCATAGGACTGCAGTGTTTAGTTCTCATGGCGGGAAAGTTGCGTTTTGGTATGTACGTTTGAGGAAACAGGGGGAAGTAGATTACCCTTTGATGGGCGTTGTAAAGGTGGAATTACCAAGACCAGATGAAACTCCCGTTGAATCCGAACTGGCAGATCTAATCACCAGGACATTAATAGCGGAAAGAAATGTAACACCATATGGTCTAGATCGCCGCTGGCATTGCCACCTATATCCAATTTACCAGGCAGAGCAAGCTATCAAGAATCGTTTTTACTCAAAAGATGTGTTAATGGGCATGATCCGTTGGCCACACCACCGATAATTTAGGAGGTTATGATGACTGAAGAACAAACAGAAGTTAAGAAAGCTTTAGGTAGAACGTCTGCAACAGAAAGAGAACCGATCACATCTGACAAATTCGCTTTTTGGCTTTCAAATGAGATTATTGTTAATCCATTTGATATTGTGGCTGTAAAACAAGTCAACCAACCAGGAGAAGAAGACAGTGATACTTTTGGTCTTGTTACGAACCTCGAACATCGAACAGATGCGCCCAATCATTTGGCAAACTTTATCTCCAGCAATTTTGGAGAAACTGATGAAGAACCAAACACGAACCGGCAGGGAACAACCGTAGCATTTGCCAATGTGCTCAGCAACAGCGATGATATCTACATGCCAGTTCCGAGTGAAAAAATTGTGCATTTTGCTGAACCGGATGATATCCAGAAAGCATTAGGAACAGATCTGTTAATCAAGGAACGGAAGAAAGATGCAATACCAGCTGGATTAATCAAGATGAGCAATGGTGCGTCCACTGTAGCCTACCTGGATAAACGATACGTTTTAGGACCTGAATCAGCACATGTCAACATCTCAGGTATCTCTGGCCTAGCAACCAAAACCTCTTATGCGATGTTTTTATTGCAGTCTATTTTGCAAACAACCGAAGATAAAGAAGATATTGCAGTAATTATATTAAATGTGAAACAGGCAGACCTGCTTCAGGTAGACAAAAGAGGACCTGAATTAAAACCAGAGCAAAAAGCAATGTGGGAGGCCATGGGGTTAGAACCAAAACCATTTGAAAATGTAAGATACCTACTTCCCAGAGGCCCTTCTGGTGGTCCTAATTCATACCAACCCATTCCATCTATATACTCTACATATGCTTATGATCTGCCAGGAACAGTGGATAAATTGGATCTGCTGTTCAGTAATGTAGCAGATTCAAGCGGAACAATAGAGGGGATCTATGCTGAGATTGCTTCGGGAATTCAAGGAAACGAGTCTGATTTTGCAAATGTTCAGAGTTGGGAACAACTCCTTGAGTTCCTCAGAATAAAGATGCAGGACAAAGGAAGGTGGCGAGGTTTATTCGCAGGATCTTCGTTAGGCATGTTTAGAAGGCACTTAAGAAGAGCAGTCCAAACCAGACAGACCGGAATTTTTGTTGGCAGCAGAGCAAGGAATGAAAAATTACTTCGAAATGAACTGATCAATATTAAGGGTGGTAATACTTATGTGATCGATATTGCTAAGTTAGCGGATGATGAACAAACGCTCGTTTTCGGTGACATCTTGAGAACGATTTATTCGGTCAAAGCAGAAGACTTGGAGGAAAGAACAGAAGAAACAGACGTGCCGGGGAAAATCATAATTTTTGTGGACGAACTGAATAAATACGCACCAACTGGTAGCGGCAGTCCGATTACCCAACAAGTATTAGATGTGGCAGAAAGAGGACGAAGTTTAGGAGTGATCCTGATCTCAGCACAGCAATTTATGAGCGCGGTACATCCAAGAGTGACCGGCAACAGTGCGTCAAAAATCATAGGTAGAACAGGTTCATCTGAGGTGAATGCACCAGATTACCGGTTTTTGGACCAGGATATTCGTGGGGCGGTGACAAGGCTCACGAAAGGTGAATTATTGATCAGCCACGCAATTTACCGCCAGCCAGTAAAAATCATCTTTCCAATGCCCGCCTACGAACAGGAACAACACTAATGCCACAATTTGACCCGGTAAAATTAGAATCTTTTGTTCAAATACGCGCACCACAAATCGCTAAAGACATTCAAACGGCAGCTGCGAAGGCACACAATGAAGCGGATCTTGTGGCAGAAACTGAAAAGATTTTGGAAAAATTCGCCACAAATTTCGACATTCAACTTAATTTACAACGTGAGCGAACTCTCATTAATGGTCGTGCAGATGCGGTCTATAATCGATTTGTTATCGAATATGAACCTCCGAGATCTCTCACCAAATCTAACACCCACCGCAACAACAAGCACGCAATCGAACAAGTCCAAAATTATATGGCAGGCTTGGAAAGACTCGACCGACAGAAGAAAGAGCGCCTGGCGGGTGTAGCGCTTGACGGCTCGTATTACATCTTTATACGCTATCGTGATGATCATTGGAATATCGATGATCCAATACCTGTTAATAGCCACAGCTCAGAAAAATTTCTTCGGTATTTATTAGCACTTTCAACCGAATTGGCTTTAACCCCTGAAAATTTGGTGCGCGATTTTGGAGAGAATAGCAATGTTGCCAGGCGGGTTGTGCCTGCTCTATACAGGGCAATCACCACTACACAAAACAAAAAAGCTGATGTGCTATTCCGCCAATGGTTGCATCAGTTTAGAGAAGTTTCCGGTTACGATCCTGAAGGCAGCCAATTGAATACCCGGGAATTGGGAAGACTTTATGCCGTCAATGAAAAGCACATTGATCTGGAAAAGTTGTTTTTCTCTATTCACACTTACTACGCGGCTTTCATTAAGTTACTTGCCCTTCAAGTTGCTTATTACTACCTAATGCCCAAAATGGGGAGTGGGTTAAGAGGGGCAGCAAACGAAACAGAGGAAAAGTTATGCAAATTTCTGCAGAATATGGAACGGGGAGGACTATTTGCGGAATTAGGCATAAAAAACTTCTTGGAAGGCGACTTCTTCGGATGGTACCTGGATATTTGGGATGAAAACCTATACGTGGCTTTTCAGCGTTTAGTTGGAGACCTGGCAAATTATTCATTAGTAACATTAGATGTTGACCCAGAGGAAACCAGGGACCTTCTCAAGCAACTTTACCAGAACCTGGTTCCCAGAGAATTAAGGCATGCCTTGGGAGAATATTACACGCCAGATTGGTTGGCGGAGCGCTTGCTTAACCAATTAGGTTACGACGGAGACCCGAAAATAAGGTTACTAGATCCTGCCTGTGGATCAGGCACCTTTTTGGTGCTTGCGATTAAACGGGTGCATGCCTATGCTGATGAGAAAATGCTGCCTCCAGCGCAAGTTTTAGATCAGGTTCTGCAGAATATTGTCGGTTTTGATTTAAACCCCCTGGCTGTAATCAGCAGCCGAACCAACTACCTGCTTGCGCTTGGTGATTTACTGCAGCACCGTAACGGCGATATTACAATACCAGTTTATCTGGCTGATTCAATCTTAACCCCAACCCAAGGAACAGACTTATTTACACAGAATGCCTACAGTTTTTCAACCGCTGTAGGTAAGTTCTCAGTCCCCCGCGTGCTTGTACAGGCAAATTACATCAGCCAATTGGCAGATCTACTGGAAGAATGTGTGCATGTCAACCTTGACCCCACATTATTTGAACAGCGATTAATCAACATGTTCGGAATGAAAAGGCCTGATGATGAAAATGCAATTTCGGTTACTTTAACGCTTTACAACCAATTAATTGAACTCGAGAAGCAAGGCATTAATGGCATTTGGGCGAGGATTATCAAGAACGCCTTTGCTCCAATTTTTCAACCCAAGTTTGACTTGATTGCTGGCAACCCTCCCTGGGTAAATTGGGAAAACTTACCTGAAGATTACCGTCAGGAGACAATACCACTTTGGGAATTTTATGGTTTATTTCCACATAAAGGAATGGATGCTATTCTAGGTAAAGGCAAAAAAGATATATCGATGTTGATGACCTATGTGGCAATTGACAAATACCTAAAAGACAATGGTAAACTAGGATTTGTAATAACACAGACTGTTTTTAAATCCACTGGTGCTGGTCAAGGTTTTAGAAGATTTAAATTAGCTGATGGAACACCGATCAAAATCGTTGGTGTTGATGATATGGCTTTTATTAAACCATTTAAAGATGCTTCAAATAGAACTTCAATAGTGATTATGGTTAAAAACCAAGTAATGACATATCCTTTAAATTCTTATTTACTCTGGTATAAACCAGATGGGGGACTAACAATTAATGAAACAATTACATTGGAATACATCGTAAAAAATAAAGTTGCTTCATATAGGCAATTTCTGGCTGAACCAGTGGATGAAAATGACAAAACATCTTCATGGTTAACTGCACCTAGAGCCGCATTCAAATCCATTAGAACAATATTAGGGAAATCAGAATATGAAGCCCACTTAGGAGTAAATGCTGGAGGGGCAAGTGGCATATACTGGTTAGACCTAATATCAACTAACCCTGACGGAACACTGTTAGTAAGTAACAAAACTGAATGCTCAAAAAAGAAACTTGATTCGGTTCAGGTTAGATTAGAACCTGAGCTAGTTTACCCACTAGTTAGGGAAAGAGGAATTAAGAAATGGCACTATATTCAAAATGATTATCTATTATTCGTCCAAGATCCTGATCGTAGGAAAGGATACGATGAAAGATGGCTGTCAACTAACTATCCTAAGACCTATGGGTACCTGAAATATTTTGAGGAATTCTTAAGAGATAGGCCAGCCTACAACCGATATTATTCCACAAAAGATCCATTTTATTCAATGTTTAATGTTGGTAACTATACAATGTCAGATTATAAGGTTGCATGGAGCAGATTAGAAAAAACCATCAATGCTTGTGTAATTTCGAAAGACAACAACGGAAAACTAATTATTCCGCAAGAGACAATTTCTTTCATTGCTTGTGACAGTAAGGATGAAGCAGACTATTTATGTGGGATATTAAATAGTGCAATGTTTAATTTCGCTGTGCAATCTTATTCAATGACTGGAGGCAAAAGTTTTGGCACACCGAATATTTTAGAAAACATAAACGTACCAAAATTTGACCCTTCAAATGAAAAGCATATGGAAATAGTAAATCTGTCAAGGAAAGCACAAGAGCTAACTTCACAAAACGATACAGAAAATTTAGAAATCATCGAAAATCAAATTGACCGAGTAACTGGGGAAGTGTGGAATATGAATGAAAACGACATAAAAGAATTGAAGGAAATACAAGTAACAATTTATTAAGATAGCATACTCTTTTATCTCATGATCGGAAATGTGTAACAAAGTAAAAACATCTAAAGGAGATATTTTTGACAAAAGTTTTTAGAAATTTTCCAACACCTATAACAAATGGAAAAAGAAAAGTGGCCTTATTAATATCTCCACCGATCTATGATACGCAATATTGGTCGCAGTGGTCGCAGCCATATGGCTTGCTTAGAATTGCTGCTTTGCTGAAAAAGTATCAATATAAACGGATTGAGTTATTTGATTTCTTAGAAGTAAGAGAGAGTGAAAAAATTCATCAACATCGGATCAATCCTTTTGAGGAGTTTTCTACTAAAGATCAACCTCACCGACCAATAAAACCACATCGGATTCAAAAAGGTGATCTTGATGGTCATATTGATCTATTCAACCATCATTTTGGAAAGACCTGGAGGGAATTTGATGATTGGTTAGATGGGAAAGGATTTACAAAAGCAAACCCTCCGGACGAGATTTGGATTTCAGCAGTGATGACATATTGGTGGGAATCAAGCAGAGACCTGATAGCCCGGTTGAGAGCAAGGTTTGGCAATAAGTCGCTAATTATTTTGGGCGGTATCTACCCCACTTTGGTACCGCAGCATGCGGCAGAGTTTTGTAAACCAGATATTGTGGTTGTTGGGGAGATCGCTGAGGCAAACAACCTTTGGACAGACCTCTCATTGTATGAGAAGGCCCCCAATTATGCGATTATCACTCCCAGCAGGGGCTGCCCCTATAATTGCGCTTATTGTGCCCAAAAGACGATCAACAACGGGCGAAAAACAGTCGATTGTCGGTTGGTTGAAGATGTTTATGCCGAAATGATGGACAAATGGGAACGATTTGGTATAAGGGATTTTTGTTTTTATGCCGATTTCTTGCTTTGGAGGCCTGAAGAAAATTTTATACCCCTGCTGGAAAAAATCAGCCAAACTAAAAGTGTAAAATTCCGACTATATGCACCTGAAGGATTGGATGTAAAGTACCTTTCGCGATCACAAAAACTGGTGGATTTGCTCAAAGCTGCCAACATGCAAAAGATTTATCTGCCCTGTGAGAATATCGATGATCAATACCTAAAAACCCTCAACAGAAAACATGTCCAATTAGATGATTTTGTAAAAGCAGCCCGTATGTGTGAGAAGGCAGGCTTCAAGCTGCGCAATATGGATGTGAATTCATTCATCTTATATGGTTTACCAGGAGAGAGAATAGATGATATTGTAAAGACCACTCTCTTTGTGAGTGAAATCGTGGGCTCGATCATCCCAATGCTTTTCACACCGGTACCAACCACCCGGATCTATAACGATTACTTGCCATATATTCAGGAAAGAGGGTGGGACCAACAGCTGCAGATGCTAAATGGTAAGTTATTCCCCTTCAGAGATTTAAATGAAGGCACAATCGATGATTATGTTGATCTGCAAAGATTGATGTTCTCTCTAAATGCCCACTACAGAAATCAATCATTTAAGGTATTTGGCGACACAAAAGTCTCACAAGCTCTAAGGGACAATATAGGAAATGGTTTTAGTGAGTTCGTAGGAAGATATAAAGACATTAGTGTACAAGATGAGCAAATAAGTAATCTTCCGGAACAGGACATAATAGAGGGCAATAAAAAATAATCAAGTACCGAAAAAATCAAGCTGAGTCTTACTGTAATCTATAAGCGTTGGAGTGAGGGGAAGCCCAAGGGCCCTTTTATCACCCATCACTATCACCTACCAACCCCTTGAAAACTTAGAACAAACGTGCCATTATATATTCGCGTGTTTCTATTTGCAATCTGGCACATTAACAAAATGCAAATTTGCAGCAAACTGCCTTGTTTCAGTTTGATTTGCAATAAAAGCACCCTTCTGTACTATCAAAAAACGTTGCTATTTTTGCAATTCTTGCAATTTGTTTTCTCAGCTTTGTACTTGGGGGAAGGCTTGGCGTGCCAAGCCCCTACATTTGGGGTGTAGGGTAGGGCTGGGCCTTGGTCCAGCCGCTTATCTCGCGCATGCATATGATGAGGAGGGAGCAAGCCCCCTCCGTACGGACTGACAGCTTGCGATGGATGAAGGGTACATGAGGTTTCATGGTTTTCCCTCTTCAGTCTCCCGTCCGTTTCACGGCGGGATCCAGCTTCCCCCAGGGGAAGCCCAGGACTGCATACGGGCTTGGCACGCCAAGCCCCTACATCAAGGGGTGTGCAGGCTAAGGCTGGAGTTTGTGGTGATGCAGTGCTCTATCCCTTCGATGATCTCCTGCAGGTGCGAGGGATTGTTGACGAAGTCAAAAAGCAAGCTGTTGACCGTCAGGACGGGGCTTTCGGCGTATTCAGACGACCACTGCTGGTAGTAGCTGTCGAGCAGGCGCAGGTAATCCAAGTCAATCGTATCTTCAATCGACCGGGCACGCTGTTGGATCCTTTCAACCAGGGTTTCAACCGGCGTAACCAGGCGGATCAGCAGGGAGGGCTTGGGCAGCTTCCTGAGGACCAGGTCATACAATTTGAAATAGGCTTGGTAGTCCCGGTCCGAGAGATTGTTCATCTCATGCAGCGCGCGCACAAAAATGTGAGCATCCTCGTAAATGCTACGATCCATGATGGCAGAGCGACCAGAGCTCAGCAGGGTTTCGATCTCCTGGGCGCGATGACCCAAAAAATACATTTGAAGATGAAATGCCCAGGCGTGCATATCGGCGTAGAAATCGGCCAAATAGGGGTTGTTGTCAACCGACTCATAGGATGCCTGCCAACCAATGTGCTGGCTGAGCTGCTGGGTGAGGGATGTTTTGCCGCTGCCAATATTTCCTGCCAGGACAATCAGACGCTGCTCGTTTTTAAGAGTTTGATTCATATTTTTCTCTCCAACCTGTCCGTAAAAAATATAGCGCAACCTGCTTGGTTGATAATAGACTTTATATGCATAAAATGACAATTACCAAGGTAATAAACTGCGAGTAATGTTACCACCTGCAAGACGATGCGGGAGAGTCTTGCGGGGATAATTTTTCGAATTGCGTCAATTCCTTGATCGGGAGAGTGCACAAAAAATGGAGCGGTGCACCATTTTGCATCATGCCTGTTCTGCAGAGCAAAGCCTATATTATCTATAGTCTTCCCTTGTGAGAGGGTGTAGACTAAAAGCGTTCAATGTCGTAAACATTCTCAAGGAGATACAATGCCTAATAATATACTCGTACCGCTCATCGTGGGCGTGTTGGTGGTGCTGGTTTTGCTTTCCGGCGAACGCTTCATACCCAATAACCGTATAGGAATTGTGGAGAAACGTTTTGGTCGCCGTTCCCTCAAATCGGGCTTTATCGCTCTGAATGGGGAAGCGGGTTATCAGCCCAACGTTCTCCGCGGTGGTTTGCACTTCCTGATGCCCTTTCAATACCGGGTGCTCATTTCCCCCCTGGTGACCATCGCCCAGGTAAAATCGGATATGTTTTCGCGCGTGACGGTGAGCCTCTGAGCGCCATGCAGGTCCTGGCATCCAATATTACCGCACATGATTTTCAAGATGTGACGGACTTTTTGACCCACGGCGGTCAGCGCGGTCCGCAGAGGCAGATCCTGCGCGAAGGTACTTACGCCATCAACCTGGCGCAGTTTGTGGTCATTACTGAAGAACGGGTCTATTACCTCCCCCTCAGCAAGGATGACCAGATGGTCATCGAAAGCATGACCTCGGTCATTAGAGAACGCAAAGGTTTTACCCCCGTAGTTATCAAGGACTCTGACGACCTGATTGGGATTGTGACCGTGCATGATGGACCTTCACTGCCATCGGGTGAGATTATCGCACCAATTGTCGGCTCCGACATGACTGACAGCGTGACCTATCATAACAATTTCCAGATGCCAGACAGGTTTATCAACGCCTCGGGTTTGCGCGGGCGTCAACTGCAGGTTTTGGTGGAAGGCACTTATTACCTCAATCGACTCTTTGCCACCGTGGAAATGATCCAAAAAACAGTCGTCGAGGTTGGTTTTGTGGGCGTGGTGGTGTCTTACACGGGCAAACTCAGCGAAGACCTTTCCGGTTTGGATTACCGCCACGGCGAGTTGGTCAGCACAGGCAGCCGCGGGGTTTGGAGTGACCCGCTCTTGCCAGGCAAATACGCGTTCAATACCTATGCTGGCAAAGTGGTGATGGTACCAACTACCAATATCATCCTCAAGTGGATTAAGTCCGAGGTGGGCTCCCATAATTTGGATGAAAATCTTTCAGAAGTCTCTCTGATCACCAAAGATGCTTTTGAGCCCTCTCTGCCGCTTTCTGTGGTCATTCATATCGACTACCAGAAAGCTCCGCTCGTGGTGCAGCGCTTTGGCGATGTAAAGAAACTGGTGGAGCAGACCCTCGACCCGATGGTGTCGGCGTACTTCAAAAACATTGGACAAACTCGCACCCTGATCGAACTCATCCATGAGCGCAACGAAATCCAGCGCCAGTCCAGCCAAGAGATGAAAGATAAATTCCTCCATTACAACCTGGAGCTGGAGGAAGTGCTGATTGGCACGCCGACGACAGCAGGCGATGACAAGAATATGGAGATCATTCTTAACCAGCTGCGCTCGCGGCAGATAGCGGTGGAACAAATCGAAACCTTCCAACGCCAGCAAGTTGCTGCACAAAAAGAAAGAGAACTACGTGAAGCCCAGGCTCGCGCAGAGCAGCAGCGCAACATCACCGAGTCCGAGGTGAGCATTACCGTGCTTTCCAACCAAGGCAAGGCCGATTATGCCAGAGCTGTGCAGCAAGCAGCCCAAATCCGAACGCTTGCGGAGGCTGAAGCCGAGAAAATCGCCCGTACCGGTATTGCCCAAGCTATCGCCACCGAGGAACAGGTTGCCGCTTATGGCGGTCCGCAGTTCCAGGTGACCCAGCAGGTCATGAATCGCTTTGCGGAAGCCGTGCAGCAATCGCGTGTGGACGTGGTGCCAAGAGTGGTGGTGGGCGGCAGCAGCGAAGGCGGCGTGACTGGCAGCAGCATTATGGAAGGACTGCTCACCCTGTTGCTCTCAGATAAGCTGAACCTTGAGGTGAGCGCCGGGCAGAGACCGCCCAATGAGGAAACTGACAGGCTGAAAGAGGAAATCAGACGCAGCTTGACGGAAAAGAAAGCAGCTCCTGACAACCAGGTGCCGGATGTGACGGATTAAGATTTTTGGAATAATGGAAAGGGATTGGGCGATTTTGCCAATCCCTTTCCATTTAATATGAGGATGATCATTTAGCAGTATTCAGGATCTTCTATAAGGACCGAATTTGCGGAATTGGGTGGCATTCACACGCGTGAGGCGGTCGGTGGTGGGGCTGAGCAGGTAATCCCCTCCATCCCGATGGAGGATTGGAATGCGGTGGCGGCGCTTCTTGAAGGCTGCGCGCATGTCCTCAGAAAGGAAGTAGTAGCTGTCGTACTCCTTGGGGTATTCGTAGAGCAGGCGGTCGTAGAGGTCAGTAAATTCACGCCGGTAGGCAGGGCTGACCTGGTGGAGATTGCTGATGACCCAGCAGACTGGCTCGAAGTCCCAGTTGTAAGTAAGCCCGATGAAGCGGTCGTCGGCAGTGATGTAGGGAGAGAAGGGGAACTGGCGGCAGCTGAGGGTGCGGAAGTCGCGCTCGCAATATTCAGGACCCCGGCAAGCCATCAGGTGCATGTAGCCCGGCGTTTCGGTTTTCATCTTAGGCACATCGATGGGATCATTGGGGCATTCGTCACCGCGCAAGCGATGCCAAAGCTGGGTGTTGGGCTTGAGGTAAGCCCATTCCTCTTTTAATGCCACGGGTACTGCCACGCAGATGTCGCAGCAGAAGGGTTTGCCGGAAGGATTATAGGGTGCGCATAGCCTGCCGCAGTCAACTTCGGCAATTGGCGAAGCAAAGCTGGCATAGAGCCTGGCAATATCGAGGTCTGGTTTGTAGGTCATGGCAGGGTTTATACCATTAAACTAGGTGGCTATCAGCCTGGACGACTTGTTTTTTGGTTTTTCGCTCATTCTCATAATGCCGGCGCAAGCAGTCGAAGGTTTCCGCGCTGATGTAGTGCTCGATGCGGCAGGCATCCTCAAAGGCGGTTTGCTCGCTAACCCCCATCCAGATGAAAATTTCCGCCAGGCTGTTGTGGCGGCTGTAAGTCTCTTCAGCAATTTGGCGACCTTTAGGCGTAAGAGAGATATGTTTGTTATCGTCCAGCTCCAGGTAGCCGTTAGCAGCAAGGCGTTTGATCTGCTGGCTGATGGTTGGGCGGGAGAATTGCATCTGACGGGCAATGTCGATGGCGCGCACATTCCCATTTTTCTTCTCCAGGATGAGAATCGTCTCGAGGTACATCTCAGCAGATTCTTGTAGGTTCATGCGCTCACACTCCTTGCATAAACAAACCAGTCCTTTCTATTTTAACACCAAAATCTTGACAAAACAGTTGGGCTGGACTAACATCTTAATTGTTAGGCAAGCCTAACATATTGAGGCGTAAGACGCCAGATTGTTGAGACTAGGTGGAAGATCTGATG
>Ga0116187_1003416_pt1 | contig 14772 bp, 17 predicted proteins | sample AD_JPNNA6_MetaG_FD_89755 | JGI IMG/M metagenome (GOLD analysis project Ga0116187, IMG submission 89755) | Active sludge microbial communities of municipal wastewater-treating anaerobic digesters from Japan - AD_JPNNA6_MetaG | ecosystem: Engineered > Bioreactor > Anaerobic > Digestate | place... | reverse complement strand
TCTGTGGGGATTGAGGCGGCGAAGTGGGCAAAAAAGGCTTTCAATGTCCACGCGAACCAATCTCCCTCCCTGCGAGAAGAAGGCAGTTTCTGCACATCTTTGGGCAAAGCCGAATCAACCACTGGTGTGAGGTTTTTGGTCTGCGCCTTAACCTTACTTCCGCTGTTCAAGCGGCACCAGAGGGGTTTTGCGTGTCTTCTCTTCCTGTTACCTGCGGATCAAGGCGGCCCTTACCCTGTTGACAGCATCGGGAAGGCCCTGTATAATCCTTTCCGTCGTTGAAGCTCCCCTGCGGGTCCGTCCACCGGCAGGGGGGTTTTTTTTGGAAAGACTCCGGAAGGTCACCCCCCAAACCTTTTTTAAGAAGACCGTCCCCTTTGACGACAGAAGTCCCCCGAGGGGGGACCGCAAAATTATCAATTTCCGCTCCGAGCGGAAAGAAAGGAAGTTTCATGTACAGCAACAAACTCGTGTATATCGGTACCACCCCGTACTGGAAGACCCCGGAGGGGCGCTTTGAGCCGGTGGAATGCCGCGAAGGCCGCATGATTGACCGGGTATTCCTGCGCACCCCCCAGGGGCTCCGCCCCATGGAAAACGGCTGTTCCCCCGTCTAACAAGGAACACATGTCCCGGAGGCCCCTCGCCTCCGGGTTTTTTCTTTTCCCCCACCAGATCCCTCGGGAGGAGAGAAGTACGACCGGCCACCACCGGGACTCTGCGCCCGTCGCCCTGAGCGGCACAGCGGACGTGGCACGGATGTGAGGAGGCCCCCTTCGCGCTCTCCGCACCAAGGGTCTTTTCTCCGTCCCCCAGGGGCCTCCAGGGAGCAGGACGCCGCAAGAGCCGCGTTGCCCGCCATGAGCCCCTTCTCCCAGCGTTCATGCCCGACACCGGGGACGTCTTCTGGATCATGCCTCCTCCCGCCACAGCCGGGGCAGGGCCTCCTGTAGCACCGCCACGGCGGCCCGGAACTCCTCCAGCGGGAGGCGCTCCTCCGCCGTGTGGTCCAGACGGCTGTCTCCCGGACCGTAGGCCGCCAGAGGACATCCCCAGGACGCCGCCAGGTTGAAATCCGCCGTGCCTCCCTTGGCCAGCAGGCGGGGCGCTCTTCCAAAAACCTGGCGGATGGCCCCCCGCAGGGCCCGGACCGCGAGGTCATCCCGAGGGACCAGGTGAGCCCTCACTTTTTCCGAAAAATATACCGTCACGCCCCAGCGCTCCGCCACCTCCCGCACTTCCTGGACCACCCTTTCGGGCTCCGCTCCCAGGGGAAGGCGCAGATCCAGCTCCACTCGCCCCCGGCGCTCTCCCTCTTCTCTCCCCTCCATGAAGGCCACCGCCCCGGAGGGGCGCTCGATCACCGGCCGGGTGGGGTCGTCCCCCCGCTCCCAGGAATCCAGCACCGCCGCCGCCCCCCGGAGGCACGCCGTGTGGGGCCCCGCATCGCCGCTGCGGTGCGCCCCCCCATCCCGGGCCTCCAGGGTGCAGAAAATTCGCCCCCGGTACCCCAGGGTCACCCCGTCGCTTCCCGAAGGCTCCCCCACGAGACAGGCCTCGGGGGCGTGCCGCATCAGGCGATACCGGGCCCCCCGGGAATCCCGCTCCTCTCCCACCGCCCCCACCAGGGTGATACGTCCCCCCTCGGGCACGGCACAGGCTCCCCCCGCCAGGGCGAAGGCCCCGAAGGCCCCCTTGGCGTCCACGGCCCCCCTTCCCCAGAGGACCTCCCCTTCCCACCGCACGGGGGGCCCCCCCGGCACGGTGTCCACGTGCCCCAGAAGGAGCACTTCCCGAGGTCCCTTGCCCCGGGAGGCCACCACGTTGCCCACGTCGTCGAGCTCCACCCGTTCCCACCCCAGGGCCGGAAGACGGGAGACCAGGAGCGCGCCGATTTCCTGCTCCGCCCCGCTGGGGCTCGCACAGCGCACCAACTCTTCCAGAAAGATCCGGTCACGATCCACGAGAAAGCTCCCGCAACGCCTCTCCCAGGGCCGTCGCCGCCCGCAGAAAACTTTCCGGAGACGCACCGAAGGGCGGAAGAAAGCGCACCACCCGGGGGCCCGCCGGCAGGGCCAGCACCCCCCGGCGCTGGAGTTCCCGCACCACCGCCCCCGATTCTCCTTCGATCTCCACCCCCACCAAAAGCCCCCGCCCCCGCACCTCGCCCCGCCCCGGGGCATCCACCCGACTCAACTCTTCCCGGAACGCCCGGCCCCGCTCCTCGGCCCACCGGAAAAGGTCGTGGCGGTGCAGCAGCCCCCACGTGGCCTCTCCCAGGGCGCAGGCCAGGGGGTTAGCCCCATAGGTGGAGCCGTGCCCCTGGACGGGAAAGTCCCCCAGATTTTTCCGCCACACCGTGACCCCCACAGGGAACCCCCCCGCCACCCCCTTGGCCAGACAGACCACGTCGGGGTCGAGCCCCGCCCCGGAGCTCGCGAGCACCGCGCCACACCGCCCCCAGCCGCTCTGGATCTCGTCCGCCACGAGCAGGGCCCCTGTCTCCCGGCACCGGGCGGAAAGGGCCCCTCCGAAGGCCGGATCCAGGGGGTGAACTCCCCCCTCCCCCTGCACCGGTTCCACGAAGACCGCCGCCACGTCGTCCTCCACCGCTTCAAGGAGCGCTTCGGAAGTGTGGTGTTCCACGGCACAGAGCTGTTCCTGCCAGGGCTTCCGATATTTCGGGTTAAAGGTGAGGGCCAGGGCTCCCAGCGTCCGCCCGTGAAAAGAGCGCCGCAGGGCCAGAAGTCGCTTTTTCCCGGGGCGCAGGGCGATGACGAGCTTGAGGGCGGCCTCCACCGCCTCGGCGCCGCTGTTGGAAAGAAAGGAGCACCCCTCGGGGATCAGGCCGTCCAGCAGGGAGAGAAATCGGGAGCGCGCCGGATGGGAAAGCCCCGCCCCCAGGGTCCAGCACGACGCCGCCGATTCCCGGAGCACCGAAACCAGCTCCGGATGGGCATGGCCAAAGAGCGCCGCCCCGTGCCCCGCGAGAAAATCCACGTATTCGCGCCCTTGGGCGTCCCAGAGCCGATCTCCGGCTCCCCGGACCGCCGTCAGACCGCGAGAGCCGTAGCCCGCGCTCGGCATAGCTCCGTTCCCCTCCCCGCCAACACCTCTTCCAGCGGACGACGTCCCCGACTGTCCCCCAGAAGGACCCGGGGCACTCCTCCCTCCAGGGCCTCCCGACAGGCCTGGAGCTTCCGCTTCATGTTCCCCCGGGCCATCTCTTCCAGTTCCCCCCAATCCTCCAGATCCCCCGAAGCCACCAGAGAATCGGGGTCCTGGGGATCCCGCAACAGTCCGGGCACGTTGGAAAGAATCACCAGGGCCTCCGCGCCGAGGGCCACCGCCACGGCGGCGGCGAGGCGATCGCCGTCCACGTTCAGATTTCGCCCGGACACGCCGTCCTGGGCCAGCGGCGGCAACACGGGAATTTCTCCCCGGCTCCAGGCGCGCCGCAACGGCGCGGGGTCCACGTGGCGGACGGTGCCGCTCCAGTTCCCCCGCACAAGGCGGCACCGCCCCGATTCCACCGCCCGGAGCACCTCCTTGCGTTCCCCCGTCACCGATCCCTCCCGGGGCCACAGGGAAACCCCCCGGACGCCCAACTCTCCCAGGCTCTGCACGTGCTCCAGGGAGACCCGGGCCGCCGCCGCCTCGAAGAGCTCCCGTTCCCCCTCCCCCACGAAGCGGCTCCGGAAGCCCGAAGGACTCACCACATGGCGCACCTCGACTCCCGCCGAGCGGCACAGGCCGTCCATCACGCCGCTGGCGCCGTGCACCAGAACCCAGCGCTCTCCCCGGCCCACCCGCTCCGCCAGATCCCGCAGCACGTTCTCCGCCCCGTTTCCCGGCGCACCGCCGATCTTCACCACACCGAACATGGCCACTCCTCCTCCCGCCCCGTCAGGCCGGATAGACCGCCAGGGCGTCGAGCCCCGCCGTTTCTTCAAATCCCAGCATGAGATTGGCGCACTGCACCGCGCTCCCTGCGGCGCCTTTCATGAGGTTGTCGATGGCACACCCCACCAAGAGCCGCGTTCCCCCCTCGTCCAGGGCAAAGCCCACCAAGGCTCGGTTGGAGCCGAGCACCCGCCGAGGATCGGGAAAGCGCAGATGGGCGGGGCGGGCGGGACAGAGCTCCACGAAGGGCTCCCCGCCGTAGGCCTCTCGGTAGAGGCGCCACAGAGCCTTTTCTTCCATCGCCTCCGTCAGGGTCACGTGGGCGAGCATCTGGGCGCCGCGCACCATTTCCGCCGCCGTCAGCGTGAAGGAAAAGGCCGAAAGGGGCATCCCCGTCTCCTGGGCCACCTCCGCCGCGTGGCGGTGCCTGAAGGGTTCCACCACGCGCAGCGCCCCCCGGCGGTAGGGGTGGTGCGACCCCACGGTGGGCGTGCCTCCCCCTTCGGAGGACCCCGCTCGCACCTCGATGCGGGCCTCCCGGATCAACCCCCGGGCCGCCAAAGGACGTAGTCCCAGGTTCGTGCAGGTGGCGTTGCACCCCACTCCGCTGGCCACCGGGGTTTCCCGGAGGGCTTCCCGATGGAACTCCGGCAGGCCGTAGACCGCCCGGGCCAGAAGATCGGGGCAGGGATGGGGAGTGCCGTACCAGCGACGGTGGTCCTCCGGATCCCTCAGGCGAAAATCCGCCGACATGTCGGCCACCCGCACTCCTCGGGCAACGTGGAACGCGGCGATATCGGCCCCCGCGCCGTGGGGCACCGCCAGAAAGACCAGGTCAACCTCCTCGGCCCTCCGCCGGGCCTCCTCCGGGGAGGAAAAGACCATGTCGCCCAAGGCGTGTCGCAGGTGGGGGTGCTGGTGCCACACCGGTTCCCCCGCGTGCCTCGCCGACACCGCCCGCACCGTCTCCATTTCCGGATGTCGGGCCAAAAGCCTGAGCACCTCGCCCCCCGCCATCCCCGAAGCTCCCCAGATCCCCACTCGCCTCATATCGCCCGCTCCTCCTTCAACCCTTCGATGGTCCCCCGACGACCCTTGGTCGCCCCTCGCCAAAAGCCTGAGAAGGCCTCCCTAGGAACGCTCCCCCTGGGGCTCCCGATGGCGCCTTATCTCCCTCGCCTCGCGCCTTCCGGAGACCCTAAAGCCCCCCCCGGGGGCGCGCCCCAACCCTTCCCGAAGGGGAGAGGACTCCTCCCCCACCTCCCGGAGGGCATATCGGCGAAAGGACCCTCCGGAGGTCTCCCGCAGGATGTGGGCCGTGAGCCCCGGCAGCCTTCCCGCCAGAAAGAACGCCCGCCCCGCCTGGAAGGGAAAGCCCAGGTCGGAAAGGACGGCGCCGCAGATCCCATCCACGTTCCCCCCGATGCCCTTTCGCTCCCCCAGGAGATCCTCCATCCGGGAAAAAAACGCCAGGTGGTCCCGCCGAAGGGAGCGCTCCTCCGCCAGGCACCGCAGGGGGGCCACCCGGGGGTCCCGGCGATGCAGGCGGTGGCCGAAACCGGGAACCCGGCGCCCCGACGCCAGGGCCTCGTCCACCAGCGCCTCGGGGTCGAGACCCCGGGCCACTCCGCTCTGGAGGATTTCCATGACCCCCTCCAGAGCCCCCGCGTGGTGATTCCCGAAGGCCAAAAGCCCCGCCGCCAGGCTCGCCTGAAGAGGAACTCCCGTGGAAGCCACCAGGCGCGCCGCCTGGGTGCTCGGAGGAGTGTCCCCATGGTCCGCCAGGGTGGCGAGGACCGCATCCCACAGCCGCCGTTCCCCCTCTCCGGGGAGCCTCCCCTGGATCAGGCGAAACCACACCTCCGCCGGAGAAACCTCGGCGATCCATCGCTCCACCGCCGTGCCGTCAAAGGCCAGATATCCTTCTCCCACCTCCGTGGGACGCCCCCTCACCACCATTCCCCATCCCTCCCCAGGTGCTCTTCCGGCAAAAGCGGAAGTTCCCTTCTCCCGCCGCACTCTTCTCGGCCGACCTCTTCGTTTCGTCGCGCTCGGACGGTGATGTCGATCTCCAGATCCCCCGACGCCTCTCCGGCAAACAGCCGCACGATACCCATGTCCCTTCCTCCCCTTCTTTCCGGCGCGCCCCACCGTTTCCCGGGGCGACAAGAAAAAAACCCGCTTTCCGAAGACGGAATGCGGGCCGTGGGTTTCCTCCGATAAACTTATGCGAAGTGTTTTAAACCTCAGAACACTCCGCCGGATGCCACGACCCAGGATGGCGCCCCGCTCTGCGGAGCCACCGTGCGTTTGGAACGTTTCAAGAAAACGCGCGCCGAAACGGTGGTCATCGTCATTCCTCCTCTTCCTGCCGCTCTCTTTTCCCGATCAGAGCCCTTCAGGGCGCGCCGCCCAGGCACACCGCACCACTTCCGCCGCAATATCCACTCCGGTGGGGTCCATGGAGTTTCGGAACTCGCCGCCGTCGTTCACTTCGTTCACCAGCCACCCTTCGGCCGTGGAGAAGAGGTCCACCGCCAGAAATTCTCCCCCCACCGCCCCATGCACCCGGCGAAGCAGGGCCGTCAGATCGTCGTCCAGGGGGAGATTGGCCGCCCGCCCTCCCCGGGCGGTGTTGGTGATCCAGTGGGAGCTCTCGCGCCGGATGGCGCACCGCGGCTCCCCGCCGATGACAAAGGCCCGGACGTCAAAGCCCCCTTTTTCCACGTAGGCCTGAAGATAGAACGTGGCGTGCGCCGCCCCAAGAAAGGCCTTATGCTCCACCACGGCCTCCGCCGCCTCCCGGTCGTTAGCTTTCGCCAGCAGGCGCCCCCAGCTCCCCGTCCGGGGCTTGAACACCACCGGGTAGGCCAGCTCCTCCGCCGCCGCCAGGGCCCCCTCCGAAGAGAACGCCGTCCGCCACGCCGGTTGGGGCACACCGTGGGCCTCCAGCGCCAGGGTGGTGGCAAGCTTGTCGCCGCAACGCCCCATCACCGCCGCAGGGTTCACCACCCGCACCCCCCGGCTCTCCAACATCAGAGCCAGCGCCTCGTTCTGGCTGTGGGAGATGCACCGAGCCAGCACCACGTCCCCCTGCGCGGCGGGAAGCCGCTCGCCGAAGACCCCATCCGTCACGTCCTCCAGGGTGGCAGGAATCCCCTCCCGGGAGGCCGCCGCCGCCAGAAGTTTCTCTTCGGTCCGAAGACGAGAGTACAAAATCCGCAACCGGGCCACGGTCTACTCTCCCCAGTCTTCCTGCACCTGGGGAGCTTCCTCCAGCCGCAGAGGATCCATGCTCACCACTTCCAGCTCTGTGCCACAGTCGGGACACCGCAAAATTTCCCCCGCCACCGTCCCGTCGGGAAGGGCCACCGCTCCGTCGCAGATGCCACACACACCGTTTGCCATCACGTATTCCTCCTTTGCGGGCGCACGCACGCCCTCTTTGTGCATAAAAAAATCGGCTCGCCCCCTCATCAGGGACGAGCCGATAGACCCGCGGCACCACCCTGCTTGGATTTCCGCCGTGTGTCGGAAATCCCCGCTCGAGAGCCCATGACGGAGGGCAGAAACCGGGCTGCGTACTCCGGGGAGATCTCCCCTTTCCGCGCCAGCTCCCCGAGCCTTGGGCCTTCCGAACTCTTCCGAGGGGGCCTTGCAGCCGGTGAGCCCCCATCTCTGGCGGAAGAGGCCTCCGGGGCCTCTCGGATCATCGCTTTTTCTCTTTTGGTCCGACCAGGAGCCTCCCCCCGGACGTTGGAACGCATTATAGGCACCGATCGAAAAAGCGTCAAGGGGGGGAAATTTTTTTGTGCCGGGATTTGGACCCCGTCACCCCTGAAGAGACCCCGGATCCGCTTCTGGTCCCGCATCGGCCCCTCGCAGAAGGCCTTTTCGGGGCCCGCCTCGCTCCCTTTCGGAAGGCCCGGCACGGGGGGACAACTCTTTTATCCCCGCGCCGAACCCTTCGCCGCAACGGCGGCCGGGAGTTCCGGGGGAGTCCGGAGCATCGGGGAGGGCCCGCTGGCGCCGAAGTAGGGTGCGACGGATCGCTCTTCCCGCCCGGCGAGCGCCCCTCGCTCTGTGGCCGAGAGGGGAAGATCGAGACCGGACCCCGAGGACTCCTTGCTTTTTTTCCGCAAACACGCTACACTCATCATGGATATTGCTCTACCCGAAGAAAGGAGGCGAGACCCATGTCCCTTTCCGTGGAAACCCTTCCCTCTCCGGGGGCGGCGTGGTACACCCCTCCGCCCCCGCGAAGGGATCCCGCCGAGGCCCTCTCCGAAGGAGCCCCGGAGAAACCCTCCCTGGATCCGGCCCGGCGAAGGGCTTCGGGCGAGGAGGGAGGCGTGGAGGCCCGCTCCCCCTCCCAGAGGCCTTCGGCCCCGGAACGCCCCTCCCCGACCTCGGGGGGTGTCCAGGCCCTGCAGGAGGATCGCATGAAAAAGCGCCTGGGGCTGGAACCCTGTGAGACCTGTGCCCATCGCCGCTATCAGGACGAATCGGGAGACGGTAGCGTGTCTTTCCAGTCCCCGACCCCCATCGCCCCGGAGGCCGCCGCGTCGGCGGTGCGGGCCCACGAGTACGAACACGTGCGCAACGAGCAGGTCTACGCCCGACAGGAGGGACGAGAAGTGGTGAGCCAGAGCGTGCGCATCTTCACCGCCGTATGCCCCGAATGTGGCCGGGTCTACGTCTCCGGCGGAGAGACCCGTACCACCACGGCATCGTCTCCGCCCAAGGCCCCCGCCACGCCTCCCGAGAGCCCCTTCGAGCTGGTGGCGTAGCCCCCCGAGGCGCCCCGAAGACTCGCCGCCCCTGAAGGGCGGCGCTTTTTTTGCCCCACAGGCGCCATCGTGGTACCATGGGCGGATACGGACCTCTTCGGGAGATCCGCAAAGAAAGGACGGGAACTCCATGAGATTTGTGGTGGAAGACGCGCTGTTCCACAGACTACCCCTGGTCTGTTTCGGCGTGGTGGTGGCGCGAGGCGTGGACAACGCCCTTCCCCGGGAGGACACCACCGCCCTGTTGGCGGAAGAGCTCCGCCGGGCCCGGGAGCGGCTCGCCGGACGCCGAGCGCGGGAATTGCCCGAGATCTCCCCCTACCGGGAGGCCTTCACCGCCTTGGGGATCAACCCCAATAAGTTCCCCTGCTCCATCGAGGCCCTGTTGACCCGGATAGAAAAGGGCAAGGACCTGCCCTCCATCAACCCCTTGGTGGACCTGGGCAACGCCATCTCCCTGAGGTACGCCCTGCCCATCGGCGCCCACGACCTCGGCGCGGCCCCGGGGGACGTCCAGGTACGCTTTTCCCGGGCGGGGGACCGCTTCGTGCCCTTCGGGGAGAGCGTTCCGGAGTTCCTCGACGCCGGAGAGCCGATCTACGCCGTGGGAGACGCGGTGAAGACCCGGCGGTGGATCTGGCGCCAGAGCGAGCAGGGCAAGGTCACCGAGCACACCCGGGAGGTCTTTTTCCCCATCGACGGCTTTTCCGAGGGTCTCCTGAAGAGCGCCCAGAAGGACCTGGCCGAGGCCCTCTCCCGGATCTTCGGCGTCTCGGCGGTCACGGGCTTTGTGGATGCCGCCTCCCGGAGTTTCGAGGGATAGCCCCCCGGAGTCCGGAGGGCCATCCCGTCAAATCCGGGCCGCCTAGTATCCTCCCTTTCGGCGCAGAGCCTCCAGGGTGCCGTCGGCGGTGATCTCCGCCAGCCCCTTGTTGAAGTCCTCCGCGATCCGCTGTCCGTCGGGGGTCGCCCGGGAGAAGCAGATGTAAAATGGCTTGTCTTCGAGGATGGGGTCCATGAACTCGATCTCCGCGATCTGATCGGGGAAATTTTTCTTTCCGATATAGTTCCCCACGAACTTGTCACAGAAAAAAAGATCGGTACGACCAGCCAGGAGTTTTTTTAGCCCCATCAAATCGTCGACGGATTCGTCCTTGGTAAGGTAGGACGCCGCATCGAACTCCGCCGTATTCACATATCCCTCGACCACGCCGATGCAATAGCCCTTTAGATCCTCCAATTTGGCGAAGGATATGTCTTTGTCCTTTCGCTTGAAAAACCCCACGGGGCCTCCGGGGAACTTTTCAGACAGGATGTAGTCTTTGGCGACCTCGTCGCTGTAGTACTCGGGGAAGTATCCATCCACTTTTCCGTCGTGGGCCATGGCCACAGCCCGGTTCCAGGGGAAAAACTCGATCTCCACCCGATATCCCCTTCTCTCGAAGGCGGCCCGAACCGCCTCAGCCACATACCCCTGATTCTCCATCTCCGCGCCGATATAAGGCGGCCATTCCAGCGAAGATAGTTTCACTATTTTCTCATTACCATGGGCTCCGGAAGGCCCCATCAAGAGAAAGAGCGAAAAAATCGTCACTCCCAGCCAGGTCCCGCAAAACGCCGCAGATTTTTTCATGACAAATTCCTCCCTTGTCCGATGTTCTCTCCCCTTACCACCGGCGTCACTTCTTCGCAACAACGCAGGCCGATGGGGGGGTGGCCCGGCGCGGCCCAAATCCCTTCGCCAAGAGAACCCCTTGGTGCCCTTCCATTCCTTCCGGGATAGTTCCCCGGGAATCATCCGAGGGGGGCGACGGCCGTCACCCCCCTCGGGTGATTTTTATTCCACGTCCATAAGGTGATAGGACATGTCACTCCAGCCGTTCCAGGGCACCACGAAGTTTTTCACCCGGGGGTTGAGGACATAGAGGTGGTCCACCGAAAAGAGGGGGAGCCACGCCGCATCGTCGTGAACGATGGTTTTCTCCAGGGCGTTGTACTCCGCCAGGCGCTTCACCGGGTCCGCCATGAAGCGCAGCTCCTCAATCTTGTTCATGGCCGCCTCGTTGTTGTAGGCGATGGATCGGGCAAAGGAATAGTTCTTGAAGAAGAAGGCGTAGAACGTGCCGTCGGGGTCGTTGGAATCCAGCGACCAGATCTGGGGATAGGCCATGACCTTGCCTTCCTTGCGCCGGGCGTAGTACGTGGCGGAGTCCACCGCCTCCAGGGTGGCGTTGAAGCCCGCAGCCTTCACCATCTGCTGCACCAGCTCGTTGATCTGCACCCACCGGTTGGACCATCCGGTGACCTGGGTGAGGACGATGTCGCAGCCGTCGGGATATCCCGCCTCTTTCAACAATTCCTTCGCCTTGGCGGGGTTGTACTCGATCTCCGGCAGAGCTGCGGGGTTATACCCCACGAGGCCCCGGGGAATGACGCCATTCACCAGGGTGCCATTGCCAAAGTACACCGTGTCGAGGATCTTCTGGCGGTCCACCGCCATCTGGAAGGCCTGACGGACCTTGGGATTGTCGAAGGGTTTCATCTGGTTGTTCATGGCAATGTAGACGATGCCCACCCGGGGGCCCTTCTGGATGTGGTCCTTCCACTGGGGATCCTGCATGAAGAAGGGAATCTGGGAGAACCCCTGGTCGCAGTCGAAGACGTCGATCTCCCCGGTGAGGAACATCATGCGCAGGGTCTCCGCGTCGGGGACGATGCGGGCGATGAGTTTATCCAGCTTGGGCCGCCCTCCCCAGTACTCCGTATTGGCGTCCAGGGTAAAATGGTCCTTCAGCGCGTATTCCTTCAGCACGAAGGGCCCTGTACCACAGGTGTCCTCGGCGGCGAGACCGAACTTCTCGCTCCGGGGTTCGGTGAACTTTTTGCTGAAGATGCTGGCTCCCGGCGTGGCCAAGGCCGCCAGGAATGGGGCGTAGGGCTCCCGCAGGGTCAGCCTTATGGTCATGGCATCGAGGACCTCGATGCCGGGCACGGCATCGGCCTTGCCCTCCAGGCGCTCCCGGGCCCCCACCAGGGTGTCGAAGAGATCGGTCTGAACGGACTTGGTGGCGGGGTCCAACAGCCGGTTGATGGTGTAGGCCACATCTTCGGCGGTGAAGTCGTCGCCGTTATGGAACTTTACCCCCTTCCGAAGGTGAAAGGTGAAGACCTTGCCATCCTCGGAGATCTCCCAGCTCTCGGCGAGCATGGGAACGAGGCGGGGAGGATTGGAGCCGGGCTCCACCTGTACCAGGCGGTCGAAGACGTTGAGGGGCACAAAGTACTCCGCCGTGGTCATCTGGGGATCCACGGTGTCCGTGTCGAACCCCGCAATGGTGAGGACCTTTTCTCCCGCCATCGCCCCTCCCACCGCAAGGAGCCCCACCGCCGCCGCCAACAACACTCCCCGTCTCCATCCGCGCCATGATAATTTTCTCATACTTTGTCCCTCCACTCTCTGTTTTTTGGGTCTCTTCGCAGGACCCTCCCTCACCCTCGCCCCGGGCCTCCTTTCTTTCTTAGCATCGTTGAATATTTTTTAACTCACCCCGGATTCGGTGAGGTAAAAGCGCCCTTCGTCGCCATCCACCAGGGCCCGGGCCCCCAGGGGGTAGGTGGCCTTTCGAGCCCCGTGGCCGAAGGGGACCCCCAGGAGCACGGGGACCTTCAAGGGACCCAAAAGGTCCTGGAAGACCTCTTCCAGGGTCAGGCTCCTTTCGGGGTGCCGGGGCTCGGCGTTGGTGCACTGCCCCACCACCACGGCGACACAGGCGTCGAGTTTTCCCGCCGAGCGTAGCTGACAGAGCCACCGGTCGTACTTGTAGGGCTCTTCGTCCACGTCCTCGAAGATGAGGACCTTGCCCTTAGTGTCCATCTCCCAGGGGGTGCCCATGAGGGCGGATATCAGGGACAGACACCCCCCCACCAGAGGGCCCTCGGCCCTGCCGGGCCTCAGGGCGCGCAGGGGGGGATCCCCCGGCGGGGGCAAGATCTCACCGCCGGGTTCGGGGGATGTAAGGGCCCGCAGGAGGTGGTCCCGGACGTAGCCCGGAAAAGTGCTTTTGCGAAACTCCGTATGGGGCATGGGGCCATAGAACGTGCAGAGCTCCCCCGTCCCCCCGAACATGAGGTGCAACACGGTGACGTCGCTGTACCCCAAAAAGACCTTGGGGTTTGCCCGCACCACCTCCAGGTCGATGAGCTCCGGCAGGCGATTGGCCCCCTCTCCCCCCCGGACGCAGAAGATGCCGTCGATGGCGGAGTCTGAAAACATGCGGTTCACGTCCCGGGCCCGGATCTCGTCGGTGGCCGCGAGGTAACCCCGACCGCCGAAGAGGCTTTCGCCGCACACCGTCCGAAAGCCCAGCGCCTCCACCGCCTGGACACAGGCCTCCCGTTCCCGGGGGTCCACGGGGTTTGACACGCTCAAAAGCCCCACGGTGTCTCCGGGTTTTAGTCTTCTACCCTTGCGCACGGAGATCCCTCCTTGCTTCGCCCGCGCGAAGTCCTTCGGTCCAAAAAGTTCCACCGCCGGAAGGCCTTTCGGGCAGAAGTCCGGCCGATCCCCCCGGCGGCCCGGCGCCTCCCTTCCGCCCCTTTTCCCTAGGCCAGGGGATAGTGGCAGGCCACCTTCCGCCCCTCCCGCTCCGACATCCGGGGCTCTTCTTCCCGGCATCGATCCCGGGCGTAGGGGCATCGGGGGGCAAAGCGGCACCCCGGGGGCAGATCCGTAGGGCTCAGCACGTCGCCCTGAAGCAAAAGCCTTTCCCGATCCCGCCGCCGGGGGTCGGGGAGGGGCACGGCGCCTATGAGAAACTTGGTGTAGGGGTGAAGGGGCGTCGAAAAGAGCTCTTCGGTGGGCCCCACCTCCATCACCCGTCCCAAGAACATGACCCCCACCCGGTCCGCCAGGTGGCGCACCACCGCCAAGTTGTGGGTGATGAAAAGATAGGTGAGGGAGAATTTCTCCCGGAGGTCGACCAACAGATTCAGTACCTGGGCCTGGATGGAAACGTCCAGGGCCGATACCGCTTCATCACAGACCACGAACTCCGGGTGCAACGCCAAAGCCCGGGCGATGCCGATGCGCTGGCGCTGCCCTCCGCTGAACTGATGGGGAAAATGCCCCAGGACCTCGCCCCGCAACCCCACCAGCCTCAGGAGCTCCCTCCCCCGGACTTCCACCTCCCGGGGGGAAAGGTGGGGCTCGTGGGTCCAAAAGGGCTCCGCCAGGGTATCCCGGATGCGCATCCGGGGGTTCAAGGAGGCGTAGGGATCCTGAAAGACGATCTGCATCCTCCGGCGCTGCCGCCGGAGTTCTTCCGGAGCCATCCGAGCCAGGTCCTTCCCCCGAAAAAGGACCTCCCCCGAATCCGGAGGCAGGAGGCGCAACAGGGCCCGTCCCAGGGTGGTCTTGCCACACCCCGATTCTCCCACCAGGGCGAAGATGGAGCCCTCTTCGACGTCCAGGGAGACGTCGTCCACCGCCCTCACCCTCCGATGAGATCTCCCAAAAAATCCCCCCTCGGCCCGGAAGGACACCGTCAGATGCCGCACGGAAACCAGCGCATCGCTCAAGGCTTGCCTCCCTCCTCCGCCCGCCAGCAGCGCACCAAATGCCCCTCCCCTACGGCGACGAGGTCCGGGATCTGCCGGTGGCAGAGTTCCTGGGCCCAGGGGCATCGGGGGGCGAAACGACACCCCGGAGGCAAGGCCGTGAGGAGGGGCACCGCCCCCTCGATGCTCGCCAAGGGCCCCCGGCGCCCCGGCTTAGATGCGTCGGGGACGCACCGGAGCAATCCTTGGGTATAGGGGTGCCCGGGGCGCTCGAAGAGGCGGTAGACGTCCCCTTGCTCCACGATGTGTCCCGCATACATGACGTACACGTCGTCGCAGGTCTCGGCCACCACCCCCAGGTCGTGGGTGATGAGGACGATGGCGGTGCCGAGGCGATTTTTCAGCCCCATCATGAGATCCAACACCTGGGCCTGGATGGTGACATCCAGCGCCGTGGTGGGCTCATCCGCCACCAGGAGCTTGGGGCTGCAGATGAGGGCCATGGCGATCATGACCCGCTGGC
>Ga0116187_1003409_pt1 | contig 14778 bp, 10 predicted proteins | sample AD_JPNNA6_MetaG_FD_89755 | JGI IMG/M metagenome (GOLD analysis project Ga0116187, IMG submission 89755) | Active sludge microbial communities of municipal wastewater-treating anaerobic digesters from Japan - AD_JPNNA6_MetaG | ecosystem: Engineered > Bioreactor > Anaerobic > Digestate | place... | reverse complement strand
GTCGAGAAATCCTTCGCCGGATCGAGCCCGAGCGTCTCGTACAACTTCCGCCGGTGCGCGACGCCAACTTGGTGGCACACGAACCGGTCGAAATCCTTCTCGGCGTAGCCGAACTCGCGCCCGAGGTCCTCCCACGTGCGCCGCGCCGTCTCGACGCCGGCCACGAGCAGCTGCTCGGAGTCCGTCTGCATCGCCAGCGCATCGCCCTCGGCGCGGTCGCCCATGCAGAGCGAGCTGTATTCGCTCGCCGCGCGCACCACGCCGCCGAGCAGCCGTGGCGCGCCCGCCGGCGCGAGCTCGCGCCGGCACAGCACCGCCGCCACCGCGCCCGAGCCGATCGTGAGGTTGGCGAAGAACGGCTTGATCTGCTGCCGGTCGAGCTCGCTCGTGCACAGCCGCCGGATCGTCTCCTCGACGAGCGGGCCGCCGTTCTCGCCGCAGACGACGATGCCGGCCTCGATCTGGCCCGACTCGATCATGCCGCCGACGAGCGTGCAGGAGTTCAGGAAACCGAGACACGCGTTCGACACGTCGAGGATCTGCATTTGCGCCGGCAGACCGGAGGCGCGATGGACGAAGGCCGCCGTTGCCGGCTCCAGCATGTCGCGCGACACCGCACCGTGGATGAGCATCCCGAGCTTCGCCGCCGGCACCGCCGTCTTCGCCAGCACGGCGCGCACCGCGCGGGCGCTCGCCTCGGAGGGCTTCGTGCCCGACTCCCAGAAGCGTCGTTCCTTGATGCCGGTCATCAGCTCCAGCCGCCCAAAGGGCAGCCGCAGGCGCTCGTAGAGCGGACGCAGGCGTTCCTCCAACGCGGCGGTGGTCAGCACCTGCGGTGGCAGCACCGCGACGAGGGATTCGATGACGACGTTCTGGAAACGCATCGCAGAAAGATCAGTCCTTCGTCTCCGGCCGCATCGCGAGCCGGATGACTTCCTTGTCGAAATAGTTCATGCCGAGACCGGCGTCGACGACCAGCGTCGTGCCGTTGATGCCGCTGGAGCGCTCGCTGAGCAGGAACAGCGCGGCGTTGGCCACCTCCTGCGTCTCCAGATTTCGGCGGCGGAAGGTCAGCTTCTCGGCGTAGAGGTAGCTCTCGACGTAGCCCGGGATACCCGAACTGCTCGCGGTCTTGAGCGGGCCGGCGCCCACGGAGTTGAAACGCACCTCGGTGTCGGCGCTGAACGACTTGGCCAGGTTGCGCACGATGCCGTCGAGCGCCGCCTTGATCGGCGACATGTAGCCGTAGTTCTCCGCCGTCACGAGCAACGACGAGATGCCCATCACCACGACCGACGCGTTGCGCGCCAGGTGCGGCTTGAATGCCCGCGCCAGCTCCACGACCGAGAAGGCCGAGATCGTCGTCGCCTGCAGGAAATCCGCGCGCTTCGTCTCGTAGAACGGCTTGAAGCCCTCCGCGTAGTTGGCAAACGCGACCGAGTGCACGATCCCGTGGATCGGCCCGAACTGCGGCCCGACCTCCGCCGCCAGCGCGTCGCACGCGCCCTCGCGCTCGAGGTCGCACACGAACACCGGCAGCTGCGGCGCCAGCTTCTGCACCTCGTCGCGGCGCTTCTCCGAGTGCACGCTCAGGATCACCTTCGCGCCCTCCGCCTCGAGCGACTTCACGATGTGCCAGGCCACGCTCTTGCGGTTGGCCACGCCGGCAACGAGCACCGTCTTGCCTGATAGTCCCAGGAAACTCATGCCGCGCCTCCCGGCGTCTTCCACGCCACCGCGAAGTCGACGCTGAGCACGCGTTTGCCGGCGCTGGTGATCGCGCCGCTCATCATCGTGAACCCGCCCATGACTTCCTTGATCTTCACGGTGAGCTCGACGGTTTCGCCGGGGAAAACGGGGTTGCGGAACTTCACATCGCTCACGCGGGCCAGCAGCGGCACCCCACCCTGCTCGCCCGCCGCGGCGCCCGCCGCCTTCGCGCGCTTGGCCATCAGCAGCGCCCCGGTCTGGAACACCGCCTCGCACAACAGCACGCCCGGCGTGATCGGGTGCTCGGGATAGTGCCCTTTGTAGTAGAATTCGTCCGCCCGGAACGTGCGCTTGGCCACCAGCGAGTCGGCCGTCTCGCTGACGATTTCGTCGACGAAGAGGAACGGCGGCCGGTGTGGGATGAGATCGGTGACGTTGTCGGACATGAGGGAGAGGCGTTGGGCGGGAAGCGAAAGGCGGAGGCTAGAGAAGCAACCGCCCCCGCGGAAAGCCTTTGTTTCGATCCTCGCCGCGCTGCCGACGCAATGGCGTTGCGGCGTCCCCGTCCGTCCCCCGCGCTCTGCTCATGCGCTCCGGCTCCTCACGGCTGAGGAGCGCCTCGCGTTGGCAGCGTCGCCGGTGCGTCCTGTGCGGCCGCAGGTGGCGCGTCCGGCCACGCCTCGGCGAGCACGAGACCGAGCGTCGGCAGCAACGAGAGTAGGAAGAGCACGAGCGCCATCCACCGCACCCAGCCCGTGTAGCGACGCGACCACCCGTAGGCGATCCCCGTCCACACCGTGCCGATCAATGGGAGCAGCCACGCGACGATCCCACCGAGCACGAGCGCCCGCAGCACCAGCGGCAGCCGCACACGCAGATAGCGCGCGACGTGTTGCGGGTCGCCCACCCGCGCGAGATCGGCGCTCTTCATGCTCGCCACAAGCTCCGCGCCGCACGCATGGCACGTCACCAAAGTCGGCCGATGGTGGAAGATCGGCAGCACGTGAAACAGCAGCAACGTCTGCCGCAGGTCCTGCGCCTGCGCGGCGACGTTCTGCTTGCCGCAGGCGGGGCAGTCGATGGGGACGACCCGGCGGTCGGCGACGGTGTTGCGCAGCGCGAAAGAAACGAGCATGGCGGGTCAGAAACGCAGCGGAAGGTCGACGGCGGTGGTGAAGATGTTGCGGCGCCGGAAGGCCTCGGGCGATCGGTCGAGCGCGAGCGCGCGCTGGCGGGGATCGACCACGCCGTCGTCGAAGCTCGGGGCGGCGAGGATCCGGTTCGGTTTGAGCGCCCATTCCGGGATGTCGGCGCTCGCGTGCAGGCACACGTATTCGGCGTATGCGGCCAACCAGGCATCGGCCACCGCGCCCTCGGGGAACTTGCCGCGCAACAGCCGCGGCGGCAGGACGACGCTGCCGATCGCGTGGGCGCGCACCGTGAGCGTCCGCACATGGTCGCCCCAGTCGCGCAGGTTCCGGCGGAACACGGAAAGGGAGGCACTCCACGCGGCCACATCGCTCAACGATTTGGCGCGGGAGATCGGGGCGGGCTTGCGGGCGGGATCCATGGATTGGGATACGCAGGAAACAAGCGCGATCCCGGGCGTTTGTGAATGGGGAAATCGCCGGCCCGGCGTGCCGTGTCGCGTGCGATGTGCGGAGCGTTCCTCCGCTGACCGACGTCGATGGACGACCTCCTCCCTCCCTTCCGGACCGGTGTCCCGTTGTTTGCCTCTGTGGCGAGATCTCCGCTTCGCGGCCTCGCTGCGCCCCGCCGGCTTGTCGTTCCCTAGTCCTGACAGCGTCCCTTGACCCACCGCCGGGCCTGCGGCATTGTCTTCGCGACGCCGCAACGCGTTTACCCTATGAAGCACAAGACCTCGGCCCTCGGCCTTGCGGTTCTGTTGTCGCTCTTCGCCGCCGCCATGCGCGCCGGCTCGTTCTCCGCCGAGATGGTCGAAACCCGCCGCGGGGACGGTCGAACCGGCACCTTCCATTTCGCCGACGGTCGCTACCGTTTCGAGCTGGTTGAAGACGGCCGCACACTGGTCATCCAGATCGACCCCGCCGCCAGCACGACGCGCATCGTGGCGCCCGCCGAGAAGGCCTACCGCGAACTTCGATCCGCCGACATGCAGGCCGCCATGCTGAATCCGTTCGCCGTCTGCACGTTCGCGTTCGAAGGCTCCGCGTTGCGCACCGAAGGCCCCGCGGTGATCAACGGTCTGCCGTGCACCAAGCGCGTGCTCGCCGTGCGCGGCAACGACTTCTTTGTCTCCTGGACCGCCGACGAATTCGACCTCCCGATCCGCATCGAGGATCGCCTCACCGAGACCACCATCGAACTGCGCAACCTCAAACGCGGCCCACAGGACCCCGCGCTCTTCACCGTCCCCGCCGGCTTCGTCCTCAAGGGCGCCCCGGAGACCGAGCCCCCGGCCTGGGCGGCGAACCTCGCCCAGACCCCGCGGTTCACGCCACCGTTCGAGAAGACGCTCAACGCGGGCGAGGTTGTCCGCATCGCGCTGAAGGCCGGCTTCACCATCAAGCTCCAGGCCGTGAATCCTTCGTCCGGCGACAGCACGGCCGTGGGCGTGGCATTCAAGGACGGGCGTCCGGTCGTGAATCCCCGGGGCGAGACGTTTACGGTTCAAGCCGAAGGCGAGGTCGGCACCTGCTGCCACCGGACGCCCGCCCAGGCCGACGACTATGTTTTCCATGTCATCGCCGGTCAGTTCACGATCAAGGCCACCTATCAGCCCGCCGGTGCAGCCGACGGGGTCGGAGTTGCCGCCCACCCCCCGTCTCCGACCGCCACCGAGGCGCGCCTGTATTCTCCCGCCGGCACCGGCGTGGCCGCGCGGATCGAGGTCGGCTGGACGGCCCCGGCGCCGACGGCGACTTCATCACGATCGCCAGCCCCGGCCAATCGGCCTCGGCGTTCATCAGCCGCACCGCTGTGCGCGAAGGCAACCCCGTGAAGCTCTGGGCGCCGAGCGATCGCGGCCGCTACGAGATCCGCTACACGAGCGGCCGCCCCGCCAAGATCATCGGCATGGCGCCCCTCCAAGTGCATGCTGCCGCCTCCTCCGTGGGCATCGCCGAATCGTCGCTCGCGATCGCCGCGCCCTTCGAGGTGCAATGGGAAGGGCCGCAGACCGAGGGCGACTTCGTCAGCATCGCCAAGATCGGCGCCCCACCAGGAGCCTCCGAATTCCGCGTGCCGGCGAAGGACGGCAACCCCGCCATACTTCGCGCCCCGAGCGTGCCGGGCGAATACGAGATCCGCTACGTGCTCGGCCGCGGTGCGCGGGTGCTGGTGCAGGTGCCCGTGACGGTCACCGCAGTCGAGGCCACCGTGGAGCCGCCCGCCACCGCCAAGGCGGGAGCCGAGTTCACGGTCGCATGGACCGGGCCGGGCTACCCGGAGGACTACCTCTGCATCGTCGCCACCACCACTCCGCCCAACGGTCCCACCCTCTCCGCCGTCCGCGCCAGCCAGGGCAATCCCGCGAAGCTGCGCGCCCCGAAACAACCCGGCACCTACGAGGTCCGCTACATCCTCGGCCGCGGCAAACACCTCCTCGCCCGCGCCCCGCTCACCATCGAGGCGCCGTGAAGAGCCTGCGCCGCAGCCGCGGTCGTAGACTGGAGCGGTTCACCGTTGATGGACGCTGATCTTCCGGCCCACCCGGATCGGTGTCCACCTGTGACGAAATCCTCCGCCCCCGCTTCGGGCCGGGGGCCGCAGTGCGGCGCCCCTGGGCCCTTCGCGACCCGCCCGGTCGTCAGGCTTGGGTGCCGACCAGTCGCCCGAGGAAGGTGGCCGCCTGGGCGAGCTCGTCGGCCGCAGATTTGAGGGTCTCGGCGGCGATGGCGACGTTCTGGCTGGAGGAGGCGTTGGCCTGGGTGACCTGGTCGATCTTGTGGATGGCACTGGCGATGACCTCGAGGCCGCGGCGTTGCTCGTCGGAGGCGCGGGCGATCTCGCTGGCCTGTGTATCGGTCTGGCCGATCTGGGCGACGATCGCGTCGAACTGCGTGCCCATCCTTTCGGAATCCGTGCGGATGCGGCCGAGCCCCTCGACGACGCCGTGCCGGGTTTTGCCGGTGGCGCCGGTGGAGCCGCCGGCAAGGAGCGTGGTGGTCTCCCGGGCGGCATCGGCGGCGCGTTTGGCGAGGTTGCGCACCTCCTCGGCGACGACGGCGAAACCGGCGCCGGCCTCGCCGGCGCGCGCGGCCTCCACGGCGGCGTTGAGGGCCAGGATGTTGGTCTGGAAGGCGATCTCGTCGATGGTCTTGAGGATCCGGGAGATGGCACTGCCGGAGGTCTCCACGTCGCCAACGGTGCCGTTGAGCGTGGTGAGGAGATCACGACCGGCTTGCGCGCTCTGGGCGGCGGCGTGGGCGGTCTCGACCGTGGCGTGCGCGGTCTCGGCGTTGCGGCCGGTGGTGGCGGTGAGCTGCTCGAGCGAGGCGCTGGTCTCCTCGAGGGAGGAGGCCTGCTGGCTGGCGCCGTCGGAGAGGGCCTCGGCGGCGGTGGCGAGGGCGCGGGCCTCGGTGGCGAAGGAGGCCGCCCCGGCGGAGAGTTTGGCGGCTGTTTGTTTCAGGGGCCGCGCGATGCCCTGCGCGAGCCGCCGGCTGAGGAGAACGACCAGGACGATGCCGGCCAGGGTGAGGGCGACGGCGAGGTTGCGCTCACGGATGTTCTCCCGCCGGATGCCGGCGCAGGTGGCGGTGAAATCCTCGCGCAGCCATTGCACGAATTCCCCGAGGGTCTTGTCGATGAAGTCGTATTGTTTCGACCACTCCGCCTCCACGGTGACCGGAGGCGGGAGCCCTTTGGCGAGGTTCAGGGCGGAGTCGCGAATGATCGCGGCCGGCGTCTGCCAGCCGTTGCGGGCGTTGAAGGCGAGGAGGCGCTCGCGGGCCTCCCCCTGGCTGAGGGCGACGATGTCGTTCCAGTGGCTGTCGGCGACCTCGACGCCGCGGACCATGGCGAGGATGAGGTCGTTGTCGATGAGCTTGTGGTCGCGGTTCCAGACCTGGATGTCCCAGAAGATCTTGCGGCCGGCTTCCATGCCCTGCTGGCGCAGCGCGATCGTCTTGGTGAGGACCTGAAGCTTGCGGGCCACGCTGTCGTTGGTCGTCTGGTCGATGAGCAGTGCGAGCATGCTGCCCAGCTTCACGCGGAGGTTCTGGTAGTAGTCGTAGATCTGCGCGGACTGGGCGTCGGTGTGCCGTTGGTACAGGAGGTCGCGGGTCGGAGTGAGGCCTTGGCGGCCGGCCGCGATGTCGTCGAGGAGCTGGCGGATGGCGGGGGGCAGCAGGGCCGGGTCGATCGCGGCAAGGGTGCGGTCGTACTCGGCGAGCGCGGCATCGGTGGCGCGGCGGGCGTCGTCCTGCTTCGTGCGGGCGGCGGCAAGGGTGTCGGCGGGGTCGTTGGCGTGCTCGGCGCGGAACATGTACCAGTTGTCCGCCTCCTGATCGAAGCAGCGTTCGACGTCGCCCATCTTCCAGACGAGGTTGGCGAAGACGTCGAGGCCGCGCATCTCCTCGGCCACCCGATGGCTGCGGACGACGAGGAGGCCGGCCGGGATCACTGCGAAGACGAGGGGCGCGATGGCGAGCAGAAGCAGCTTTTGTTCGAGCTTCATGGGGGGCGGACGAGGGTTTGTGGGGGGCAGAATGTCACAGCGGACATCGGTTCGGGCGGTCCAAAGTTGAGCGCCGCGTGGCGTCGTGGAGCCGGCGCGAGCCCCACCTGGTGCAGGGAAACCGCTGATGAACGCCGACCCCACGGGCCTCCGGATGATCTGCGCGCTCAGCAGTTTTTCTGCGGCGAACTCTCTGGCCGTTCCCCGTAACTCCCCGCCGCCCCCCCCAGATCGGTGTCCCTCTGTACATCTGTGTCTAACCCATCCGTCCGTTCCGACCTCGGGTCCGGATTAGCCGCGAAGAACGCAAAGCCGGAAGAGAACAGAGGCCCTGGGAAGTCGCTTCCCGCCGTGGTACGGCGCTTCAGCCGCACCGGCCGGCACGATCCCGACCCGATAGCCCCAGAAGATCGCGAAGCCAAAGAAGCCCCGCCACTTCTCACGCAAAGCCGCCAAGCCGCGGAGACCGACCACCGGAAACCGGCTACAGCTCACCGATCCCCTGCCCAACCGCGTGGGCCGAAGTCCTTTACACGGCCGACACTCCGTCATCCGTACGTTCCGGTTTTCCGCTCAAGCAACATGAACCCGGAATCACCGATTTCACGGCTGAACACGGATCATCCAGCGACCAGCCGTGCCAATCCGTGTTCTGCCGTACGGCAGCGCGCTTCCACCTTCCGGGCTGAATGACTTCGTCACTCAGCTACGCGGAGTCTCAGCCTCTGTGCCCTCCTCCATCGCTTCGTGACCTCCGTGTCGGGATCGAACCCCCTGTAGCCGGCCTCACCGCGGCCGGCTGCAGCTCCCCATCAGCTTTCGGATCGTCGCTCTCACGAGCGACGCTACGAGCGGTCTGCGGCTCCAGCGTTCCTGAAATCCACATTCTCGTGCCTTGGCGGTTCGCCCTGCCCGATCGGGGCGGGCTGAAGCGCCGCCCCACGCGCAGGCGTGCCGACCGGTTCCTGATTCTTGAATCCCAGATCTCCCGATTCGTGTTCCGGAAGAAAAAGGCCCGGCGGTGAAGCCGGGCCTTTGAAGGGGAAGCGGTGCGACCAAGGTCGCTCCCTACGGGAAGGATCGGACGGCTCGGAGAGCCGTCCCTACCATCAAATCCGCTCGAGGAGGATCTCGAGGGTGCGCTTGGTGCTCTTCGTGATGACAGTGCCGGGGCCGAAGACGGCGGCGGCGCCGTTCTTGAAGAGGAAATCGTAGTCCTGCGCGGGGATGACACCACCGCACACCACCACGATGTCCTCACGGCCGTGCTTCTTCAGCTCGCCGACGAGCGCGGGCAACAGGGTCATATGACCCGCGGCCAACGAGCTCATGGCGACGACGTGCACGTCATTCTCGACGGCCATCTTCGCGGCTTCCTCCGGAGTCTGGAAGAGCGGCCCGATGTCGACGTCGAAGCCGAGGTCGGCCATGGCGGTCGCGACCACCTTGGCGCCGCGGTCGTGTCCGTCCTGACCGAGCTTGGCGATGAGGATACGCGGACGACGACCTTCCTTGCCCTCGAACTTCGTGACGAGTTCGCGGACGGCGGCGACTTCCTTGTCCTCTCCGAATTCCTTCTTGTACACGCCGCTAATCGAGCGGATCTGGGCCTGATAGCGACCGAATTTCTTCTCGAGCGCATCGGAGATCTCGCCGAGGGAGGCGCGGGCCTTGGTGGCTTCGACGGCGAGCGCGAGCAGGTTGCCCTTGCCCGTCTTCGCGGCTTCGGTGATCGCGGCCAGCGCGGCCTGGCACTTGGCCTCGTCGCGGGTGGCGCGCAGTTCCTTGAGGCGCTTGATCTGCGACTCACGGACGGCGGTGTTGTCGACGGTGAGGATGTCGAGCGGGGCCTCCTTCTCGAGGCGGTACTTGTTCAGGCCGATGATGGTCTCCTTGCCGGAGTCGATCTTGGCTTGGCGGCGGGCCGCGGCCTCCTCGATGCGCATCTTCGGGATGCCGGCCTCGATGGCCTTGGCCATGCCGCCGAAGGATTCGACCTCGGCGAGATGCTCGCGGACCTTGGCAATGAGGTCGCGGGTGAGCGCCTCGACGTAGTAGCTGCCACCCCACGGATCGACAGTGGCGCAGATCCCGGTCTCCTGCTGGAGGTAGAGCTGGGTGTTGCGCGCGATGCGGGCCGAGAAGTCGGTCGGCAGCGCGATGGCCTCGTCGAGGGCGTTGGTGTGGAGCGACTGGGTGTGGCCCGTGGCGGAGGCGAGGGCCTCCAGGCAGGTACGGGCAACGTTGTTGAACGGATCCTGCTCGGTGAGCGACCAGCCCGAGGTCTGCGAGTGCGTGCGCAGGGCGCGCGACTTCGGGTTCTTCGGGTTGAAGCGGCCGACGATCTCGGACCAGAGCGCGCGGGCGGCGCGCATCTTGGCGACCTCCATGTAGAAGTTCTTGCCGATGGCCCAGAAGAACGAGAGGCGCGGCGCGAAGGCGTCGATGTCGATGCCGGCGGCGACGCCGGTCTTCAGATACTCGAGACCGTCGGCGAGCGTGTAGGCCAGCTCGAGGTCGGCCGTGGCGCCGGCTTCCTGCATGTGGTAGCCGGAGATCGAGATCGAGTTGAACTTCGGCATGTTCTTCGAGGTGTACTCGAAGATGTCCGCGATGATCTTCATCGAGGGCGTGGGCGGATAGATGTAGGTGTTCCGCACCATGAACTCCTTGAGGATGTCGTTCTGGATCGTGCCGGAGAGCTCCTCGAGCTTCGCACCCTGTTCGAGCGCGGAGACGATGTAGAACGCGAGCACGGGCAGCACGGCGCCGTTCATCGTCATCGACACGGAGACCTTGTTCAGCGGGATGCCGCCGAAGAGGACCTGCATGTCGAGGATCGAGTCGATGGCCACGCCGGCCTTGCCGACATCGCCGACGACGCGCGGGTGATCGCTGTCGTAGCCGCGGTGGGTCGCGAGGTCGAAGGCGACCGAGAGACCCGCCTGGCCGGCGGCGAGGTTGCGCTTGTAGAACGCGTTGGACTCCTCCGCGGTGGAGAAGCCGGCGTACTGGCGCACCGTCCAGGGTTTCTGGACATACATCGTGGCGTACGGGCCGCGCACGAACGGCGCGAGACCGGGCATGGAATCGAGCCAGCCGTCGACCGGCACGTCGGCCGCCGTGTAGAGCGGCTTGACCGGGATCTGCTCGTAGGTCTGCCAGACGGCATCGGTGGGCTTCACGCCGGCTTCCTTGGCGAAGTCGGCGGACCACTTCGCGGCGTCGGAAGCCGGGAACTTGAAGTCGTCGTAGGCGAGTTTGGTGAAATCAGGTGTGCTCATGGCGGCTTACTTGGCTCCGATCTTGGCGAGGAGTTGGGCGAGCATGTCGCGCAGGTTGGCGCGGACGTGGATGAAGTCGTCGATGCCGGCCTTCTTGAAGGACTCGACCGTCGCGGCGTCGGCCGGGAGGCCGGCGAGGATGGCGACGATGCCGGGCTTGGCGGCCTTCAGCGTGGAAGCGAAGGCCGGGACCAGCGTGGGATAAGTGTCGTCGGTCGAGCAGAGGACGGCGATCGGCGCACCGGACGCCGCGGCGGCCTTGGCGGCCTCCTCGGCGGACTCGAAGGCCTGCTTGCCCGTGGCCTCGAAGCCGGCGACGGCGAAGAAGCCGGCCGAGAAGTCGGCGCGGGGCTTGTGCTGTTTGACCGGGCCCATCTTCGCGAGGAAGACCTGCGGGCGCTTGCCACCGTTGGCGGCAGCGTAGCGCTCGGAGATCGCGCGGAGAGCCTCGAACCCTTCGGCGGCACGCCAGGCCTTGACCGGGGTGACGGTCACGGCGGCGGTGGCCGGCGCGGGCGCGGCCGGAGTCGCGGCCTGCGTGGAGGCGCCGAGCGGCTTCTCCTTGAGGTTCGGGAAGAGGTTCGTGCCGAGCACGGAGAGGCGGCGGGTGTCGAGAGCCTTGCGCTTGTCGGCCGCCGAGGCGGCGACGAGCTTTTGGATCTCACCGGCGGCGAGGGCCGCGGCGAAACCGCCCTGCTTCTCGATGGTCTGGAAGATCGCCCAGGCCTTGCGGGCGAGCTCGTCGGTGTACTTCTCGACGAGCCAGGAGCCGCCGGCGGCGTCGGCCACCTAGGCGAAGTTGAATTCCTCGGACAGCATGATCGCGATGTTGCGCGCGATACGCTGGGAGAACTCGTCGGGCGTGCGGACAACCTCGTCGAACGCGCCGACCTGCACGCTGTCCACGCCGCCGAGGACCGCCGAGAGGGCCTCGGTGGTGGTGCGGAGCATGTTCACGTATGGGTCGAGCACGGTCTTGTTGAAGAGCGCCGTGCGGGCGTGGACGGTGGCCTGCGCGGCGAGCGAGGCGTCGCCGTAGGCGGAGACCACGCGGGACCAGAGGAGGCGGAACGCGCGGAACTTCGCCAGCTCAGGGAAGAACTGGGAGCCGATCGCGAAGCTGAAGGCGAAACGCGGCGCAGCGGTCTTGGCGTCGACCTTCGCGGCCTCGAGGCGGCGGAAGTATTCGACGGCCATCGCGATCGCGACGGCGAGTTCCTGGGCGGAGTTGCCACCGCCCTCGACCACGAAGCCGGCGTCGACGCCGATGGTCTTCACGGCCGGGGCATTCTTGGCGGCGAAGGCCGTCCAGGCAGCGAGCTCGGCCGTGGCGGCTTCGAGCGTGAGCCCGAGTTTGCCGGTGGCGGCGAGAGCGGAGAGCGGGTCGGCGGTCACGGCGCCTTGGAGGGCGGACCACTGTTCACCGCGGGACTTCAGCGCGGAGCCGAAGGTCTGCTCGATCGCGGCAGCGGAGGCCCCGACGGGTGCGAGGACCGGCGCACCGGCGAAGTGGATATCCTTGAGCGCCGCGGCGAGGGTGCCGCCATCGGCCGCAAAGGCGGCCGGGAGCAGGACGGCGTTCTGGCCACGCTCGAGGGCGGCCAGAAGAGCCTTGTTGAAGTCGGCGGCGGACGCGGCCGGGATCGCCTGCGCAATGCGCCAGGCGATCTCGCCCTTGGCGCCACGGGCATGGGCGCCGCGGAGGAAGGGCGCTTGGCCGGGCAGCGTGTCGCAGTGCGGCACGGCTTCGACCATACCGCGATGGTAGAGCGGCTGCAGGTCGATGCCATCGGCCGTGCGCGTCACGAGTTTCTTCTCGAACGGCACGCCGAGCAGCTCCTTGTCGACGGTTTCGCGCCAGACGCGGCGAAGCGTCTCGGCATCGGGGATCGCGTTGCCGCCGGACGGCGACGCGGTGGGTGAGTCCAACTTTGAGCTCATGAGAAAAAGGGGTTGGTAGTTATGATGTGGGATTGCCCAACGGCAAGCAGTCGCCACACTGCGCGCAACTTTGTCCGCGAAACACGCCAGCACTCCTCCGTCGTCGCGAGCCACACGCTGGACTCGAAGGGCCGAGATGGATGTTGACGTTCACGGCCAAAATAACACCCCCTAATCAAATCTTTTGGCAAGATAAGTTTCCATGATTAACAAGATCGATCACCTGGGTATCGCCGTGAAGTCCATCGATGAGACGGCGAAGTATTATGAGACCACGCTTGGTCTGAAGTGCCTCGGCCGCGAAGAGGTGCCCTCGCAGAAGGTGAAGACCGCCTTCTTCCAAGCGGGCGAGACCTGTATCGAACTGCTCGAGCCCACGTCGCCCGACAGCCCGGTGGCCAAGTTTCTCGAGGCCAAGGGCGAGGGCATCCACCACGTCGCCTTCGGCACCACCGACATCCTCGGCCAGCTCGCCCAGGCCAAGGACGCGGGCGCACGCCTGATCAACGAGGCCCCGGTCCCCGGCGCCCACGGCAAACAGGTCGCCTTCCTGCACCCGAAGTCCACCTACGGCGTGCTCACCGAATTCTGCTGCCCCGCGCCCGACGCGAAGCACTGAGCTGAACCCACCAACCCTCAGCCGTTTTTCCATGCCTATCTCAGCGAAAATGCTCGAAACCCTCGAAAGCCGCCGGAAGACCGTTCTGGCCAGCGGCGGCGAGACCAAGATCAAGGAGCGCAACGCCAAGGGCCTGCTCACGGCCCGCCAGCGACTGCTCGAGCTCTTCCAGCCCGGCACCTTCCAGGAATCCGGCATGCACATCGAGCACGCCGGGGAGCACTTCGGCATGAAGGGCAAGGTCCTTCCCGCCGACGGCGTCATCGCCGGTGTCGGCTACGTCGACGGCCGCCCGGTCGCCGCGTTCAGCCAGGACTTCCTCGTCTCCGGCGGCTCGCTCGGCAGCAAGCACGCCCAGAAGATCGCCGACCTGCAGGACTACGCCGCCAAGGCCGGCATCCCGCTCATCGGCATCAACGACTCGGGCGGCGCCCGTATTCAGGAAGGCGTCATGGCCCTCTCCGGCTACGCCAAGGTTTTCTTCCGCAACGTGATCCTCTCCGGCCTCGTGCCGCAGTTCTCGATCATCGCCGGCCCCTGCGCCGGCGGCGCGGCCTACTCCCCCGCCCTGACCGACTTCTTGATCATGACCAAGAAGAACGCCCAGATGTTCATCTGCGGCCCCGAGGTCATCAAGGCGGCCACCGGCCAGACCTCCACCCTCGACCAGTTCGCCACCGCCGAGGCCCACGCCACCGTCAGCGGCAACATCCACTTCGTGGCCGAGGACGACAAGCACGCCATCGCCATCGCCAAGAAGGTCCTCACCTTCCTGCCCTCCAACAACATGATCGATCCGCCGCACAAGCTGCCGGCCACGATCGACATGAGCGAGGACCCCGAGATCAACAAGCTCGTCCCCGAGGATCCGAAGCAGCCGCTCGACACCGCCAAGGTGATCGAACGCATCGTCGACGACGGCGACTTCTGCGAGGTCCAGCGCGACTTCGCCAAGAACATCATCGTCGGCTTTGCCCGGATCCAGGGCATCGTCGTCGGCATCATCGCCAACCAGTCCACGCAGAAGGCCGGCACCCTCGACATCGACGCTTCCGACAAGGGCGCCCGCTTCATCCGCACCTGCAACTGCTTCAATATTCCGCTGGTCACCCTCGTCGACACCGGCGGCTTCCTCCCCGGTCTCCAACAGGAGCGCGGCGGCATCATCCGCCACGGTGCGAAGATGCTCTTCGCCTACTCCGCCTCCACCGTGCCGAAGGTCACCGTCGTCATGCGCAAGGCCTACGGCGGCGCCTTCATCGCCATGTGCTGCCGCGACCTCGGGGCCGACGCCGTCTACGCTTGGCCGACCGCCGAGATCGCCGTCATGGGTGCCGAGGGTGCCGCGAAGATCCTCTTCAAGAAGGAGATCACTTCCGCGACCGACCCGAAGGCCAAGGAGGCCGAACTCGTCGCCGACTACCGCGAGAAGTTCGCTTCTCCGTATCAGGCCGCCGGCGCCGGTCTCGTGACCGACGTCATCACGCCCGCCCAGACCCGCGGCATCCTCGCCATGGCCCTGCGTAATTCGCTGTCCAAGCGCGAGACCCGCCCGCCGAAGAAGC
>Ga0116187_1003407_pt1 | contig 14786 bp, 16 predicted proteins | sample AD_JPNNA6_MetaG_FD_89755 | JGI IMG/M metagenome (GOLD analysis project Ga0116187, IMG submission 89755) | Active sludge microbial communities of municipal wastewater-treating anaerobic digesters from Japan - AD_JPNNA6_MetaG | ecosystem: Engineered > Bioreactor > Anaerobic > Digestate | place... | reverse complement strand
TCGAAGTACTTGGCGAGCCACTGGCTGTAGTCTGACCCCACGTCGTAGAGGATGGCGGCCCGACGGGCCTTTAGGTCCTCAAAGGCGAACTGGGCGGCGATGGTGCCCTGGAAGGGGTCGATGAAGCAGGGGCGAAAGGCCATGGGGCGAACCTGCCCCGAGGAGGGATCGACCGTCACAGCGGGGTTGGTGGCGGTGGTGACCACCATGGGGATCCCCGCATTCTCGAAGACCGGGGCCGAGGCGATGGAGTTACCGCTCTGGGCGGGGCCGATCACCGCCACCACCCCATCCCCCACCAGTCGCCGGGCCACGTTGACGGATTCCACCGCGTCTCCCCGGTTGTCGTAGTGGATGAGCTCCAGCGTCCTTCCCAGCACGCCCCCGGCGGCGTTGATCTCTTCCACCAGCATGTCCAGGGCGTTCTGCTCCGCCAGCCCCCACATGGACGATCCCCCCGTGAGGGACACGGAGTGACCAATGCGGATCGGCTCTTCCGCTCCCGCTGCCCCCGCCGACACGGCCAGGAGCATCCCCGCCAGGGCCCATCCCAAAAGATCTTTCTTCATGCTATGAACCTCCTCTTTTTTTCGCCCCTAGGGGGCGTCGTGCCCGGAAAAAATTCCCTCAGTCGAAAAGTTCACCGAAGCCTTCGGGGTGGCTTTCCAGGAAGAGCCGCACGTCCCGGAGGACGTTATCCAGATGCCTTTCCATGGCGCTGCGGGCCTCCTGGGGATCCCGGGACGCCACGGCCTCCACCACCGCCCGGTGATCCGCCCCCAGGGGGCTGCCCTGCTTTCGCCGGACGCCCTCCAGCAGGGGGGCCCACAGAGGATCTTGACGCAAGAGGTCGATGGAGCTTTCCAGAAGCCTATTCCCCGAGGCCCGGGCCAGAGCGCGGTGAAAGACCCCGTCCGAAGTGGCCATGCTCTGGCCCGCCTTCACCGAGGCGATCTGATCTTCCACCAGGGAGCGCAGCAGGGCCAGATCTTCTTCCGTGGCCCGTTCCGCCGCCAGCCGGGCGGATTCTCCCTCCAGGGCCCGCCGCACCTCCAGGGTTTCCACGATGACCCGCCGATCTTCGTCGTTCAGGGCGGACATGACCCCCCGGGCGGATTGCATCCGGTGCTGGAGGATGCGATGGGCTTCGTAAAGGCGGCGACCCTCGGAGGAAAGGCGGCGTCCCTGAAAGCCGCAGCGTTCGGTGTAGCCGAGGCGGTCCAGGCGCTGTAAAATGCGCCCCGCCGTGGCTTCGCTCAGGTGAAATCCCCGGGTTTCCAAGGCGAGACGAAGGGCCCCTGCCCCCAGGGGCATCGTTTCTTCGCCCAGCAGGGCGATAAGGGCGTATTCGGGCTCTGTCAGGGGAGGGTGGGACACGGTGGGTCTCCTTTCGGGCTCAGGCTGCCCATCATTGGTGAGTGGCGTGGAGGATTATGGCCGATCCGGCGGGGTCTGTCAAGGGGGCCGGGGGATTCCTGGCGTCGATGGGAAAAGATGGGGGGCGATTTTCTCCTTGTCTCTCCTGGCCGTTCCTTCTATACTGGGCGAAGTGGCAAGGGAGAGGGTGAAGGTGAAGGGGTGAGCCTGACACCTCGAAGGGGGGAAGGGCCGTGCGGGTGACGCAAAATCTCTGGATGTCCGGCCAAGGGTGGCGGGATCGCTGGGAAGATGGGGCGGAGCTCCCTCCAGAGCGGAGCTTCATCTTGGCCGTGGGGGATGGGGAGGCCTGGGAGAATCGGGCTTGGCGCGAGGAGCTCCGGGGGCTTTTTCCCGAGGTTTCTCTGGTGGGGTGTTCTGCGGCGGGGGAGATCGAGGGGGAAGACCTCCGGGAGGGCGTCGTGGCCGTCACGGCGGTGTCTTTCGACGCCACGACGGTGCGGGCGATCTCCACGCCCCTGGAGGCGCTGGAGGGGAGCTTTCGGGCGGGGCACTTCCTGGGGCGGGCCCTGGAGGCTCCCCATCTGCGTCACGTCCTGGTTCTCACCGACGGCATCACGGTTCAGGGGGCGGACTTCGCCCAGGGGCTCTCCGAGGCCCTCCCCGAAGGGGTGAGGGCGAGCGGGGGCATGGCGGGGGACGGGGCTCGAAGCCAGTGCACCACCCTGCTGGAAGGAGACGTCCTGGCCCCGGGGCGGGCCCTGGCCCTGGGGTTTTATGGCCCTTCCCTGGGGGTGGGGTGCGGCGTCTTTGGGGGATGGTCCCCCTTTGGCCCCCCCCGGACAATTTCCCGGTCTCAAGGGGCCTTTCTCGCCGAGCTGGACGGGCGCAACGCCCTGGACCTCCTTCGCCAATATGTGGGGGACGAGGTCCTTGATGACGAACGGCTCATGTCCTTTCCCTTGGGGGTCTGCGACGACCAGGGGAAGGTGGTGGCGGTGCGGGCGCTGTTTCGCGCCGATCCCCACGGGCGCCGGGTGGTCACGGTGGGGGAGATCCCCGAGGGCACTCGGGTGCGCTTCCTGCGGGGCAGCGCGGAAAGCGTCCTCGACGGGGCGCGGGAAGCGGCGCGAGCGTCCCTCGAATCTCTGGGACGGGCCCCGGAGTGGGCCCTGGCGGTGGGGTGCTACGGCCGGAAGTGCTTTTTGGGACCCCGGGCGGAGGAAGAGATCCTGGAGGTGGCCGGGGCTCTGGGGGGCTCGGTGCCTTTGGCGGGGTTTTTGTCCTACGGAGAGCTGGCCCCGGTATCGGGGATGGGCCGGGGATGCCTGTTCCACAACGAGACCATGACCGTGACGGCGTTCGCCGAGGACTGACCAGCGAAGGGAGAGAGCTCTTTTGGAGGAGTGGCATCCGCTTCTGGACCGTCAGTGCCGCCGATATCTTGCCGCAGAGCGAGATAACCTCTCTCTGGAGGGCTTCCTTCGCGCCGTGGACAGCGCCTATCGGGGCTTCGACGTCGAGAGATCTCAGCTGGAGCGCTTCCTGGACGCCGCCTCGACGGAGCTGGCCTCCTGTAACGAGGAGATGCGCACGGTCTTCCAGCTCTTTCCCGACCTCTTTTTCCGCCTCGACGGGGAAGGGCGGATCCTGGATTACACCCTGGGGATGGTGAGCGGACCCACCCTGGTGCGCCAGACGGATCGCGTGGAGCGGGTGGAAGACGTGGTGCCGGGGGAGGCGGGGGAAAAACTGGTGAAGGCCTGGCGTCAAGCCCGGCGCCAGGAGGGCGTGGTCACCATGGAGTTCGACACGATGGCGGGACAAACGCCCCTCTTCTACGAGGCCATTTTCATCCCCCGGGGGGAGCAGTGTCTGCTCTTTTTGCGGGACATCGGGTCGCGGCGGATGGCGGAAGACCTCCTGCGCTGTCAAAACGAATCCCTGCGCGTTCTCCACGACGCCGGGATGGCCCTCATGGAGCGGAGGACCTTGGGGGATCTCTGCGAGGTGCTGGTGCGGCGGGCGGCGGCCCTGCTGGAGGTGGAAGACGCCTATCTCCGGCTCCATGACCCCTCCACGGGGCAGTGGAAGCTGGCCTTTGCCTCGGGGAGAGTGACCCAGTTCTGCGATCCCTCGGTGGCCCATCTTTGGGGGATTTCCCTGGAGGTGTCCCGGTCAAAGAGCGTCTTTTATTTGCCCGATTACGACGCTTGGGAGGGGCGCAACCTCAAGATCCCCCCGGGGACCTACGGCTCGGTCCTGGGGGCTCCCATCGTGTCGTCGGGAGAAACGAAAGGGATCCTATGTCTTCTGGGAAAACCGGGGAAGGTCTTCGGCACGGAGCAGATCTTTTTGCTGGATCAATTTGTCCGCACCGCCGCCCTGGCCATAGAGAACGTGCGCCTGGGCGAAGAGGTCCGAGAGGAGCTGGAGGAGCGTCGCCGGGCGGAGCAAGAGGTACGCCACCTCAACGCCACGCTGGAGGAGCGGGTCTCGGAGCGCACGGCCCAGATGGAGGACATGAACCGGGAGCTGGAAGAAGAGATCGCCGAGAAGGTGGCGATGGAGCATCTCCTGGAGGAGAACCTGACCCGGGTCCGGGCGGCGCTGGAGGAGACGGTGAACGCCCTCACGGCCACCACGGAAAAGCGCGACCCCTTCACGGCGGGGCACCAGCGCATGGTGGCCCACCTGGCTTGTGCCATAGCCCAGCGTCTGGGGATGTCTTCGGATCGCATCGAGGTGCTGCGCACGGCGGGGTTGCTTCACGACATCGGAAAGATCTCCGTGCCCATCGAAATCCTGAGCAAGCCGGGGCGGCTGACGGCGGAAGAGATGCGGCTCATCCACCCCCACTCCACCGTGGGGTACGAGATCCTGGCTCGGATTCCCTTCGATGGCCCCGTGGCGGAGATGGTGTGGCAGCACCACGAGCGTCTGGACGGCTCGGGGTATCCCCGGGGGCTTCGGGGGGAGGATATCCTCCTGGAGGCCCGGATCCTCGCCGTGGCGGACGTGGTGGAGGCCATGGCGTCCCACCGCCCCTACCGTCCCTCGCTGGGCATCCGGGCGGCGCTCCAAGAGGTGGTGCGGCACCGGGGAACGGCCTTCGACCCCCCGGTGGTGGACGCCTGCGTGGAGATCTTTCGGGAAGGGTATCGCCTACGGCCCCCGGAGTGAATTTGGGGCCCCGGAGGGCCTCGAGCGGGGCGGGGGCTCATCAAAAAGGACAAAGGGGGCGGAAGAAAGACGTAGGCGGGAGGGGAAGAGAAAGGAAAGGGCGAAAAGGGAAGCTTTTTTTCGTTTTCCCTCCATTTTGCTCATTTAAGTTCCCCTAACCCGAGATATTCGGTCATTCTTGCGCTTGTTTCTTTTGGTAAAGGGGTGCATAATGGGGCCGTCGAGAGGGAAGGGTGAGAGGGGAGTATCGGATCTCCACATCTCGGCACGGCGGCGGGGAGCTTCGGCGAACGCACCAAGCTTTTTGCCGGGGAAGGGCCTCCGAGAGCCTTCCCGGCGCGGAAGGGTGAAAGGTAGCAGTAGCACGGCCGGTTCATCGCAGCAGGCAACGGGTGGGTACCACAGGCAACGGGCAGTGGGTAGTAGGCAACGGGCAGTAGGTAGTAGGCAGGTGTCACAGGCAAGGAGCAAGTTTCAGAGCATCGGTAAAGCAGGTGGTTCGTTGGAACAGATGCAAGATCCAGCGCCGGAGTTCCCCTAGCCGCTTCGTAAGATCTTGAGGAGGGATGCAAGCCATAGTCTCGCTGGCCGCAGTCTCGAAGACGCATCCACAATCTCATAGAATTTTTCACGGTGTAGCGCGCGGGCGCTGATGGATGCGATCGCCAGGATCGCACAGGGTAAGTATCGAGGGGCGGAGGTCTTTCCGCCCCTTTTTCGTGGCCTTTTGTCGCCTCCCATCCTCGGTGCGGCCGTAGCCATCGCATCGGCCGAAGGGGTGATGGGGCGCGGGGATGTCGTTCCGAGGTGCCGTAGGGTGCTGCGGGGGGATGGATAATCAAAAAACGGCTGCGGTTCGCGGAGTCATCGCTTTTCCCCTTGCCTTTTGTCCTCTGCCTTCTGCGCGCTATTTCGCCCCCTCCGGCCTTCGCCGGGGTCTTTTGACATCTGGGAGCGAGGGGGCTATAGTGCTCCGGAGTCGGCGGGGATTTGAACCCGAAGGGGCCTTCGGGGGTTTTGAGGATGGGGCGGGGGGTTTTCATGGAGTGGATGCAGGCGGGAGGGGGCATCATGTGGGCCATCGCCGCCCTGTCGGTGCTGGCGGGGGCGGTGGTGCTGGAGCGGCTGTGGTTTTTTTCTCGGTCCTGGGCGGATCCCGAAGAGTTGGAAGAGCGCCTGGGCCGGGCCCTGTACGATAATGACCCGGAGGGGGTGCGCCGGGTGGTTTCCGGGGGGCGGTCTTCCCTCCATAGGCTTTTTTCCGCCGCCACGAGTCACTGGCAGGTGGATGCCGCCACGCTGAAGCTCCTGTTGGAGCAGGAGATCCGGCGGGAGCTCTACCGTTGGGAAAGGGGGCTGGCCCTGGTGGCCACCGTGGGGCGTCTGGCCCCCCTGTTGGGGCTTTTGGGCACCGTGCTCGGCATGGTGGAGATCTTTCAGACCCTGCCCTCGGCCCGTGAGGCCCCCATGGTGGCCCTGGCGGGGGGGATCTGGAAGGCCCTCCTCACCACGGTGGCGGGGCTGGTGGTGGCGGTGCCGGCGGTGCTCTTTCACACCTTTCTTCTGTCCCGGGTGGATCGCATCGAGGAGACCCTGGAGCGGGGGGCGGACTTCGTGTTGCGGGAGAAGCTCCTGGGGCGCGGCGCCGACCGGGGGGCGTGACGGTGCGCCCTCGGCGATCCCGAGGGGGGGAGGTGGACCTGACTCCCCTCATCGACGTGCTCTTCATCCTGGTGCTTTTCCTCGTGCTGGCGGGGAGCATGGACCGCAGCTCCCTGGCGGTGAACCTCCCCGAGGGGCGGGGGTCCCAGGGCTCGGGACCCGTGCCTTGGACGGTGTCGGTGCTCCGAGATGGCTCCCTGGTGGACGATGGGGGGCGAGGGTGTGACCCCGAAGAAGCACTGAAGGGAGCCCTGGAGGCGGAAAGGGCCCGGCGCCCCGTGCGCATCGCCGGAGATCGAGGAGCCCCCTACGGCGCGGTGGCGGAGCTGTTGGCCCGGTTCCGGGCGGGGGGCGTGACGGCGGTGGAGTTGGTGTTCGAGGGTGGCCAGGACTAGGCGGGAAGGGCCTACCTGGGCGCCCAGGAGTCAAGAGGAGGGCGGTTAGTGGTGCATGGGGAATTTGGAGGTCTCCTTCTGGGGGGACTCTTGCTGCTGCTCAACGTCGGGGCGGTGCTGGTCATGGGGTGGGACAAGTTCCAGGCCCAGAGGCAGGGGCGTCGAGTGCCAGAGCGGACGCTCTTCCTCCTGGCCCTGGGGGGAGGGAGCGTGGGGTGTCTGGCGGGCATGTACGGCTTCCGGCACAAGACCCGGCACGCGTCCTTCGTCTGGGGGATGCCCCTCATCCTTTTGGCCCAGCTCTCCCTGGCGTTGGCGCTCTTCTGGCGCTAAAGGGTCCGGGGGGAGCGGCGTCGGAACCTTGGTCAACGGGGGGCGCCAGAGGTGAGGGAACCTTCGATCTTTTGGCTCATCAGCCTGGGGATCCACGCCTTCGTGATCGGGCTTTTGGGGGAGTGGGGCCCCTCTCCGGCTAAAACGCTTCCCGAGACCCCCGGGATCCCCGTGCGGCTGCGTCTCGTGTCCTCCGGCGGGGCGGAGGGGCGCCCTTTGGCCTTGGCGCGCCCCCGTCCTACCCCGGTCCTGCGGACCCATCCCGCCGACGAGAGGCCCCCTCGGCGCCTCGTCTCACGGGGGGAGCGGGCGCTCCCTCCGGCCCCCGAGCCCCGGGAGCGGGCGGCGGTGAGCCCTCCCCCCCGGCGTCCGGCGAAGCCCTCTCCGGCAGCGGTTCCCTCTCCGGTGCCCAAGGATCCCAAGGGGCGAAAGAAGGATTCCTCGGCCCTATCCCCGGCTCCCCGGCCCTCGTCCCCGCCCCAGGCCCCTTCCCGGGCTCCTTCGGGGGCCCCGCGAGGAGAGGGGCTTTCCCGCTCCTCCGACCGGCCCGGGCTTTCTCCGGAGGATCGGGGGGCGGTGGGGCGTCCTTCCCCGGGGCCCGGAGGACCCGACGGAGAGGTGTCCACGGTGCGGGGGCGCTTTCCCCTGGTGGAGGCCTCTTCGTTGCGGGTGACGCGCCAAGTGACTCCGGAGTATCCCCCGGCGAGTCGTCGTAGGGGGGAGGAGGGTACGGTGGTGCTGATCCTCACGGTGGAGGGGGGGCGGGTGAAGCACGCGGAGGTGGAGCGATCCAGCGGTTTTCGAGCCCTGGATGAGGCGGCGGAAAAGGCCCTGCGCCGGTGGCGTTTCGACGCCCCGGGGGAGGTGCGGGTGCGCGTCCCCGTGGCCTTTCATCTGGAGACGGAGTAGGTCCTCCTTCAGGGGTCCAGGCGCACCAGGAAGAGGGGGTCGGTGGAAGCCAGCCGATCGCGGGCTTCCTGCACCGCCGCTGCGTACCTAGGGGACCGGGCCCCCAGGTATCGGTAGAGGGCCTCTTCTTCGCTGCCTCCGCAGGCGTCCAGGTAGCGACGAAGGATGAAGGCCCCCAGCAGGAGGTTGTTGCTGGGGATGCGGGCGTCTTCCGCCGTCTTGATGAAGGGGAATCGGGATCGGATGAGGTCTTTATGGACTTCCCAGTTTATCTGCATGAGGCCGTGGGCCACGGGGGATCGGGCTTCGGGATCCCCCCGGGATTCCACCACCAACACCCCGGCTAGCAGGAAGGGGTCTATGCGGCACATGCGCCCGTAGGCCACGGCGTATTCTCCGTAGGCCCGGGCGGCGGCGGGGTGCAGGCGGCGGTTGTAAAAGAGAAGTCCCTGACGGATGCGGGCCTCCATGAGCTCTTCCGAGGAGAAGGGGGCGGGCCCCCCCGAGGGGTCTTCCTCCGGGACGACCAGCGGGACGACCAGGGCCCCTTCGCCGGGGAAGCTCTCCCCGATCCCTCCTCCCCAGATCATCATCCCCAGGAGGGCCTTTAGGAGGACCGGGCCGAGGGGGGAACGCCTCAACTTCGATGGCCCTTTTGGGGTCGGGTCCGCTCCGGATCCCTGAAAAAGGCTTCCACCGCCGCTCCTTCTTCCTCTTTTCCCCGGGGAATGAGAACCCGTACGGTGTAGTACTGGGGACCATTCTTGCCGGGGGTGGAGTAGGTGAACGAGAGGATTTTCCTGTCTTCGGGGGCATAGGTCACCCCTTCCAGGCGGGCCCCTCCCACAGTCCAGGTGTGAAGCTCTCCGGCGAGCCAGAGCCCCTCGGCGGAAAGGAGCAGCTCCTTCGCCTCTTGGGTTTGCCTCCGCCGGGCCCGGTCCACGGAGAGTTTGGCCACCACCGCCATGAGGAGCATCACGGCCGCGAGGCCCAGCGCCACGAAGCGGCCGGCCTCGGGATCCGCGATGAAGAAGACCATCCCGAAGAGTACGGCGAAGAAGGCGATGAGGAAGAAGGTCTTTTTCGAGTGGCTGCTCCGGAAAAGGAGGTCTTTCTTGGCGTAGGCCTCCCACTCGTCGGGGGTGTAGGTCCAGTGGGCCAGGAGGTCTTTTTCCGATAGGAGCCGGTCCAGGATCTGGGCCCGTTTCCGGAGGAACAATGCCATCAGGATCCCCACGAAGATCAGGGCGATCCCCAGGAGGATCATGGCGCCCCCTCCGGAGGACATGTCGATGCCTAAGACCACGGGGGCCAGGGCCAGAGCTCCTCCCAATGCGGAGACCCCGAGGAAAATTCCCATGTGGCGCCGAGACGGATTGGAGCGGGTCACGTTTTTTTCCTCCCTTGCGTGGGGCTTCCCGGGGACTTCGAAAAGGCCCGGGGGCGGATGGAGCCTCCTCATTATATCGCATCAGAAGGGAGAATAGTAGGGGCGAAGGCCCCTTTTTCGAGAGCCGGGGGCGAAAAGGAGAAAAGATGGGGGGAGGAGGTCCGCCATGGGCCTAGAGATGGTGCTTTTGCTTTTTGAGGCCTCACGTCCCTGCTGGGACCGAGAAAACGTCGAGCTGGCGGGGGAGGATCCCGCCGGGCTGGAGGCCCTCTTCCGGGAGGGGCTTTTGGAGGAGCGGGACGGGGTGTACCACCTCTCTCCCCAAGGGAGGGAGCGCTTTCGCAGCGAGGCGACGGCGTGCTATCTTGATGCCGAACCCGGAGCCCTTCCGGAGGACGGGGGGAGGGTCGTGCGGCGTCACCGATGGGCCCTCCTGTTGGACCGGGCCTTTGTGGGGCGATGGGGGGAGAAGGTCTTTCGCCCCGGGGCCTCCCTGCCCTATTTGCCCCCTCGGCACGAGGGCCCCCTGGGGCGCCGGGAGGGGGAGGATTTCTCCTGGCTTTACCCCCGAGATCCCTTTTTCGAGGAGATGGATCGACGCTTTCCCGCCCCCCGGGAGGCTCCCCGGGCCCCCCTCGACCCGACGGAGCGGGACCTTTGGGTGCAGAGGGAGGGAGGGGCCTGGAGGGCCTTGGAGCTCGACCTGTTGTGCCTCCAGCGCTACGATGTGGCGCACTACGGGAAGTTTCCCCCCCACCCCCGGGATCGTCTGGGCCTGATGAACACCGATCGTCTCTACGGCTTCTTCTCCCCCGACTCTCGGGGAGGGGAGTTCTTTGACGAGGGGTGCCGTCGCCTCGGGGCCCTGCACCTGTTTCTGAAGGTCCAGCGCCAGATCGTCCTGCCCTGGCGCTTCGACCACGACGACGAGGAGCAGCCCTCGTCGAACTGGGCCTTCTTCATGGCGGAGAGGGAGGAGGAGGCCCAAGAGGGGGCGGCGCTTTTGGCGCCCTTTGGGGAGCGCCTGCTGGAAGGAGCCCGGCCCCTGGACATCTTTGTCCTTAGCCTGGAGGCGCTCCGGGGCGTCAGGGCGCCCCACGAGACCTTTTGGGATCTCTTCGCGGAGATCGCCCTCCCCGTGGGGCGGACTTACTGAGGTTTCCTGGGTTCTCGGCTTGGCTCAGGGTGTCTCCCGCCCTTGGAAAGGCCCGGGCGGAAGGAGGGGCGAGCCCCGGGGCCCGGGATAAAGCCGGGTTCCGGGGCTCGGAAGGGATTGCGACCTCGTCAGGACTGGGGAGCGGCCTTGGGGTTGCTTTTCATCATTTCGTTGAAGTGCCACTCCGCCATCTCGTTCCTCAGGCCCTGGACCTTTTGGAAAATCTCCCGGGCCTTGGCTTCATCTACCTTGTCTTCCATCATCAGGAGCTGGAGCTGGAGCCGGAACTTTCTCATCTCCTGCACCTTGGCCTGGAGCTCGGCGGGAAGTTGGGGCGCCCCGGCGAGGGCTCCGGCGCGAAATCCCCCCGGGCCCCGCCCGGGTCCCATGGAAAGGTTGCCATAGCCGCATCCTCCGCATCCTCCGCACCCCGGGGCCTGGGCCATCCGCTCCGGGAATACTCCCCGGGCCATGCCCCCGGGGCCCTTGCCGTGCCACGCCAGGGCGCTTCCCGCCATGGCCAGCACCGCCACCACCGCGATCACCACTGCCACTCTCTTCATAAAAACCACCTCCTTAGGTAGTGAGGTCATCATAGCCCAGGAGCGCCGAAAGGCCCCCCGTAGGACCACCCAATCGTCCCTGGGTGCTTTGGCGGATTGAGACCTCCTTTGGCGATTGCCCCCGAGGGATGGGTGGGCTACAATGGGCAGGAGGGGATTCCCCATGGAAGGCGATGGCGCGGCGTGGGTCGCCGCAAGGGTTCTTTTGGATTCCTGCGGGGGCGAGGTCAAAGGCCGAAAGGGGTGGGGCCATGAAGGAAAAGGGAAAGCGCATCGAGGCCCTGGAGCGGGAGGTGGCCCGCCTCGGAGAGAAGTTGGAGGCCTTGATGAAGGAGCGACGGGAAGAGGAGGCCCTGCGGCGCGAGATCCGGGCGCTGCGACGGGAAGTGGACGACCTGGTCCGGCGGCGCCGCGAGCTGACCTGGGACCCCCCATCCCGTCAAGACGGGGGAAAGAAGAGGCGTGCCGAGGTCCCCGGCGTTTCCGGGGACGGGGGGGTGTGATTTCCCTCCGGCTTTGCAGGAAGATGTCCCGGCAACGATGGTTAGGGTCCCGGAGGAAGTGCGGGGCCCAAGGGTGTTTGGATAGGTCTGACGACGGAGGAGGGGTCCACGGTGTCGGAAGCGAGCAAAAAGACTTTGGCGGTGCTCTGTGGCGGAGGTCCAGCTCCTGGTATGAACGGGGTCATCAGTGCCCTTACCATCGCTGCCCGGCGGGCGGATTGGGGCGTGCTGGGAGTGTACGACGGCTTTTCCCGCCTGGCCCGGGGCGAGAAGGAAAAGGCGGCGGTGCCCCTGGAAATCGGCGCCGTGAGCCGGATTCACCGGGACGGGGGAAGCGTGCTACGGACGGCCCGCTTCAACCCCACCAAGAGCGAAGAGGACCTCCGCCGGGTGGTGGACACCTTGGTGGCCCTGGGGGTCACCCATCTGGCCACCATCGGCGGGGATGACACGGCCTATTCCGCTTCCCGGGTGGCGGCCTTCGCCCGGGAAAAGCTGGGGATCACCCTCAACGTGGTCCACGTGCCCAAGACCATCGACAACGACCTTCCCCTTCCCGAAGGCGTTCCCACCTTTGGTTTCGAGACCGCCCGGTCGGTGGGAACGGAGCTCGTGGCGAACCTCATGGAAGACGCCCGCACCACGGGGCGCTGGTATCTGGTGGTGGCCATGGGGCGCACGGCGGGGCACCTCACCCTGGGCATGGCCAAGAGCTCGGGAGCCACCGTGGCCCTCATTCCCGAGGAGTTCCGGGACAAACCCGTGCGCCTCAAGCTGGTGGTGGACATCCTGGTGGGGTCCATCATCAAGCGTCTGGCGGCGGGAAAGGGGCATGGCGTGGCGTTGGTGGCGGAGGGGCTGCTGGATCGGCTCAACCTGGAGGATCTGAGCTCCTGCGACAGCGTGGAGCGGGATGAGCACGGCCACGTGCGCTACGCAGAGATCCAGTTCGGCGACATCCTGCGCTCCGAGGTGGGCAAAGCCCTGCGGGAGCTGGGGATCAAGATGACTTTGGTGAGCAAGGAGATCGGCTACGAGGTGCGCTGTGCTCCTCCCGTGGCCTTTGACGTGGAGTACACCCGGAATCTGGGCTATGCGGCCTTCGAATTCCTGGAAAACGGGGGCTCCGGCGCCATGATCACCCTGCGGGACAACCAGGTGGCCCCCCTTCCCTTCGAGGAGATGCTGGATGGGGCCACGGGGAAAACCCAGGTGCGGCTGGTGAAGGTGGATTCCATCCAGTACCGCATCGCCCGGCAGTACATGATCCGCATCGAAAAACGCGATCTGGAAGCCCGACATCGCCTGGAGCAGATGGCTATGGCGGCCCGTCTCACCCCCGACGCCTTCCTGGAGCGTTTCTCCTACATCACCGACGCGGTGTACTGATTTTTCGGAGGAGGCGTGGGCCCTCCTTCGGCGGAAAGAACGTTTTTGATACGAACGCGACGAACGCCCTCTCCCGGTTTTCCTCCGGGGAAGGGCGTTCGTGACGTGTGGCGCCGCTGCCTAAAGAGCGGGCTAGCGTACCGCCCACTTCCCCGCCAGAGATCCCATGCGCCCCATTCCGGCAACGACAGGGTGGGCGTCCAGGGGTTTCACCAACTGCCGGAGTTTCTGGAGCACATTGGCGGGATCGATGCGCGGAAAGAGCCTGCTCTGCGTCTGGGGCTGTTCGAGATGCAGCACCACCTGGAGTTTAACCGCCGAAAGAAATCTCATTGCCACGTCTCGTTCAGGGCCGTCGGGCGCACGGATCTTTGCTGGCAGCAGGGCCGCCAGTGTGTCAAAGGCCTTATGGGCCGCTTCGTCCGCGATGCCCAGACCCTTTTCCCGTCGGTGTCGGCGGTAATCTTTTGCTTCAATCAGGTAGAGTGTGCCCTCCGGGGAGAGCGCCAGCAGATCCACCGCCTTTATGCCGTCCCACATCCTGACGAACTGCTTGCGATAGAACGCCCAGTCGTCATATTTCGTCACAAGCCAGTCGTCGGGGAAATCAAAACAGAGGCCGTCGACGGAAAAAATCTGCACGATTAACCTCCTTAGGCCCGATCCGCCTGCTCCATGTAACGGTCCGACTGATCCAGCTCCTCGTCCAGGGCGGTGATGTTCCCCATGTCGTCCACGGAGTCTCCCTGTTCGACTGTCGCGCCGTCGTCTCCTCGACGTAGGCCGAAAAATCGCGACCTTACGCCGTTTCCGAGAAGGATGTCCAACTCCCGGAGCAGAAAGAGGCTGTGCGTGGCGGCGAAGACTTGGATTCCGTTTGCGCAGAGGGCAAGGATGGTACGGGCCACCTGCCTGACGATGCGGGGGTTCAGGTTCGCCTCCGGTTCGTCCCAGAAGAGATAGCCCTTTTCCAGAAGGGCTCCGGTGGCGATCAGTCGCGCCACCATGCCCAGTTTCCGGTGGCCCTCGGCGACAAGGGGCATCTCCATTCTTCCGCCGGGGGTGCGGAGGTAGAACCGGCCGTTTCCATCGAGCTCCATGGACCCCCCCATGGCATCTTCCAGGGGTTCCAGGAGTTCCCGAACACGCCGTTCCCGGGCGCCCTTTCGCACGGGGGCCCCAAGCAGCAAACACGTGTCGCGCCACGTCTCTTCAAATTCGAGATAGTGGGCATCGTACATGGGAACAAAGCCCGGATATATCGTCAGAAGTTCGCGCGTCGGGAAATAAACCGGGGCGACGTCCCCCCATTCGCCGGGAAGTTGATCTACGGAAACTTCGGATTTGCTGTTGGTGGCAAAGCTGAAGGCCGTGTTTCGCCTTTCGTTGTCGAAGGAGAGTGCCACATCGCATCGCGCCCTTCCCTGGCGACGCCTCGCAAGACGCCCCAGTGTCTCGGCGCGGAAGACGGCGACTAATTTGTCCGCAATCCTCGGCTGAAGGACCGTCTTACTGGGAGTGGCCCCAGGGATTCGGCCTTCCGCCGCAGTGGCCGCCAGGAGGGCATAGGCCACTTTGAGGATGTGGGTTTTCCCCGTGCCGTTTTCCCCCGCAAAGACGTTAAGAGCGGGGGAAAAAATCAGGTCGGCATCGGAAAATACGGTCATGTTCCGTATGTGCATGCGTCGAAGCACGACGACCACTCTCCCTTTCCTGGACTTAGGATACCGGAAGGTTGGGCCCCCGGGACGCAGTGGTCTTCGGGGGGGCTTTTCGCCCCTGGGCGGGGCCCCCGGGAGCGGCTAGCAGATCCTCGGCAGGAGCTCCCCCACAGGGAGATCCACCACCCGGGTGCCTCCGGCTCGGGTGCGAAGCCCCACCCATCGGGGGTGTCTGTCGGTGACGACGCCGATGGGGGCGCTGGCG